>ERZ1034928.839-NODE-839-length-12613-cov-4.596273_pt1 | contig 12613 bp, 10 predicted proteins | sample MGYA00520627_ERZ1034928 | MGnify/ENA primary metagenome ERZ1034928 (study PRJEB33766, sample SAMN09781755) | gut metagenome | biome: gut microbiome | host: Homo sapiens | place: Madagascar | study: EMG produced TPA metagenomics assembly of the PRJNA485056 data set... | reverse complement strand
AACTGGAACGCCAGAAACATATTTTAAAATATTTAGAAGAAAATAGAAAAGCAACCACCAACGAACTGAGCGAAATGCTCGGCGTATCTGCCACCACCATCCGCACTGACTTAAATCAGATGGACAAAGAGAAACTTCTGACAAAAACACATGGTGGTGCTGTATATCGCGACAATTCTACCGATCAGAAGGAACTGACCGGACGGGCTTATTACTTTGATGAACGTGCGTTGGAAAATCAAAAAGAAAAGGAAATGATTGCCGATACGGCTGTAACCTTTGTGAAAGATCATATGTGTATCTTTCTTGATGCCAGCTCCACGGCTTACACACTTGGGATGAAACTGACCGGATTCACGGAGCTTACCGTCATTACGAACGGTATCAACCTTGCCCTGGCACTCAAAGATGTCCCTGGCATTACCGTGATTCTTACCGGCGGTATCGTAACTTCTGCATCTTCTTCCATTGAAGGACTGCTCGGAGAAGATCTGCTTAAAAAAATCCATACTGACATCGCATTTGTTTCTGCCCGTGGCTTTTCGGTGGAAAACGGGCTGACCGATTTCAGTATTTATGAGGCCGACCTGAAACGTATGTGCATCAAGGCATCTGCCAAAACTATCGCACTGATCGACCATACCAAATTCGATACATCATCCATTTCCAGCTATGCGTCCATTGACGATCTGCATCTTGTGATCACGGATGCCGGATTGTCCCAAAACACCAAGGAAATCTACGAAAAAGCCGGCATTGATCTTATCGTTGCCGAATAGTTACTGTTAATTTTATACAAGGAGACTTCTTTATTATATGAAAATTCAATTATCCGAACACTTTACCTATAACAAACTGCTCCGGTTTGTTTTTCCCTCCATCGTTATGATGATTTTTACGTCCATCTACAGTGTCGTAGATGGATTATTTGTTTCTAATTTTGTTGGAAAAACAGCCCTTGCCTCCATCAATCTGATTCTCCCGTTTCTCATGGGACTATCCGCTTTGGGCTTTATGATTGGAACCGGAGGCAGCGCGATCGTTGCCAAAACCTTGGGAGAAGGCGATCCGAAACGGGCCAATTCCTATTTTTCCATGCTTGTCTATGTGACAGCCATCGGCGGCATCATTCTGGCATTGCTCGGCATGCTTTTGGTCCCGTCCGTTGCCTCATTGCTCGGTGCCGAAGGCGAACTTCTCTCCAACTGCATTTTGTATGGCCGGATCAATTTTATTTCCCTGCCCGCCTTTATGCTGCAAAATGTATTCCAGAGTTTCTTTGTGACTGCGGAAAAACCAAAACTTGGACTGGCTGTCATCATTACCGCCGGTGTCACCAATATGATTCTGGATCTGCTATTTGTCGGCATCCTTGGCTTCGGTCTGGCGGGTGCTGCCGTTGCAACCATCTGCGGAGAGATGATTGGAGGACTTTTTCCTGTATTCTATTTTTCCAGAAAAAACAGCAGTCTGCTCCGTCTTGGGAAAACACAGTTCAACGGCCGTATTCTCATGCAGACCTGCGTCAACGGTTCTTCGGAACTTATGACCAACCTCTCAAGCTCCATTGTAAATTCCCTTTACAATATCCAGTTAATGAAATTCGCCGGAGAAAACGGAGTCGCTGCTTACGCTGCGATCATGTATGTAAATTTTATATTTATTGCGATCTTTCTTGGCTATTCCATCGGAAGCGCACCGATCATCAGCTACCATTATGGTGCCGGAAATCATGGAGAACTGAAAAATCTGTACAAAAAAAGCCTGCAGCTGGTGGGCTCCTGGGGCATTCTTCTTTTCATTCTTGCCCAGCTTCTCGCCACACCGCTTGCAAAGCTTTTTGTTGGTTATGACAGCACGCTGCTTGCTATGACACAGATTGGTTTTCGTATTTATAGTCTTGTGTATCTTATCAACGGCTTTAATATATTCGGTTCCTCATTCTTTACCGCATTAAATAACGGAGTCGTCTCCGCAGTAATTTCCTTTTTGCGCACCCTGGTCTTTCAGATTGGTGCTGTACTCATTCTTCCAGTTGTATTTGGTGGAATCAACGGAATCTGGAGTTCTGTGACCGTTGCAGAACTTCTTACGTTATGCATCACGATCACATTCTTTGTCCGCCAACGCAGGAAATATCACTATGCGTAAGCATTTTCTGCTTTCATAATCTTGATCAGCCGGCTTGTTCCAAGCCGGTCTGCACCAAGGTCTACAAACTTTTCTGCATCCGCAAACGATGCGATTCCACCTGCCGCTTTCACTTTCACATTTGCACCGACATGTTTTCGCATCAGCTCCACATCTTCAAACGTCGCTCCTCCGGTAGAAAATCCTGTCGATGTTTTAATAAATTCAGCACCGGCTTTCGTAACGATCTCGCACATTTTTATTTTCTCTTTCTCCGTAAGAAGACAGGTCTCTATGATGACCTTTAGGATTCTTCCCTCACAGGCGGCATGAACCTGGCGGATTTCTTCCTCAATCTCCTCGTACCGCTTATCCTTCAGAAAACCAATATTGATGACCATATCAATCTCCGAAGCACCATTTGCCACTGCATCTTTCGTCTCAAATACTTTGACCGCGGTGGTATGATATCCGTTCGGGAATCCGATCACGGTACAGATTGGAAGTCTGCCCTGCACATACTCCGCCGCCTGCTTCACATACGCTGCCGGTATGCAGGCCGATGCCGTATGGTACTTCATGGCATCATCGAGAATTTCCCTGATTTCCTCCCATGTTGCCGTCTGCGCAAGTAATGTATGATCAACCTTGTTCAATATTTCTTCTCTGTCCATTTTCCGTATCCTTTCTTATTCTCTTACTTTAACTCCTCTAAAATCGAGCTTCCAATTGTTCCTTCCGGCATCGAAAGTCTAAAGTTATCTGTGATAGTAGTGCCAATAATCGCAAAAGTAGACGCTTCTTTTAATTTCTTTGGTTCTTTCATGGATGACGAATATGCAAGAAACGGAACCTTTTCTCTCGTATGATCTGTTCCGGTATATGTCGGATCGTTGCCGTGGTCCGCCGTTATGATGAGCAGATCGTCCTCTTTTAAAACTTCAAGCAACTCTCCCAGTTTCACATCAAAACGCTCCAGTTCCTGTGCATAACCCGTGACATTTCTCCGGTGTCCCCACAGTGCATCAAAGTCAACGAGATTTACAAAGCAAAGTCCGGTAAAGTCTCTCTGTGCAATTTCTATCGTCTGTTCCATTCCGTGAACCGAACTCTTTGACCGATTGGATTCTGTGATTCCCTCTCCGTCAAAAATGTCATAGATCTTTCCGACGGATATCACATCGTATCCGGCATCTTTCAGCACATTCAAAGCCGTTCGGCCAAATGGCTTGAGCGCATAATCGTGGCGGTTGCTCGTCCGTTTAAATTCGCCCTTCTTCTTTCCCACATAAGGGCGTGCAATCACTCGTCCGACTTTCCACTCATCTTTCATGGTAATTTCTCTGGCGATCTCACAGCAACGATACAGTTCATCGAGCCCAAACGTTTCCTCATTGCCACAGATCTGCAATACAGAGTCCGCAGAAGTATAGACAATCATATGTCCTGTCGCAATCTCTTCTTCTCCAAGTTCATCAAGGATCACTGTACCGCTGGCACTCTTGTTTCCGATTACCTTGTGTCCCGTGCGTTTTTCGAGTTCCTCGATCAGTTCCTTCGGGAATCCATGCTCGGTAAAAGTCAAAAACGGTTTCGTAATATGAAGTCCCATCATCTCCCAGTGTCCGGTCATTGTATCTTTGCCGTTGCTCGCCTCGTTCAAACGCGTATAGTATGCTTTCGGCGTCTCGACCGGTGCAATATTTTTTAAAGGCTTCATGTTTGCGATACCAAGTTTCTGCAGATTTGGAATATGCAGATTTCCCACAGACTCTGCTATATGCCCCAAAGTATCGGTTCCTGCATCTCCAAATGCAGCAGCATCCACCGCATCGCCTGCGCCAAGAGAATCAATCACAATTGTAAAAACACGTTTATATTTTTTATAATCCATATATTTCACCTTTTCCTTTTACTTTCCTGTCTTCTCCTGATCTTCGCGAATCAATGTCCGCAGTGCCTCCACAGCGATTGAAATTGCGGCTTCTGTATCATGAACAATCGGGTTATCCATTCCACGCGCATTCCGCTCCTGATTTCCCATTACCAGTAAATCAGTTCCGCAGCGCACACCCAGATGTGCTGCCACAATAAACAGTGCTGCCGACTCCATCTCCGATGCCTTACATCCCATGCGTTTCCACGCTTCCCACTTATTGGTCAGTTCGTAGCTTACCGGCATCCGCTCCGGCTCATGCTGTCCATAAAATGCATCTTTGCACTGTACCACTCCCGTATGATACGTGTATCCAAGCTTACGGCTGGCCGCCACCAATGCATTCGTGATATCCAGATCCGCAACTGCCGGATATTCAATCGGCGCATATTCCTTGCTTGTCCCTTCCATGCGCACCGCTCCGGTTGCAACAACGATATCACCGCCTTTTACATCAAGATCAATGCCACCGCAGGTTCCGACACGGATAAAGGTGTCCGCCCCGCACAGGACCAGTTCTTCCATTGCAATCGATGCAGACGGACCTCCGATTCCTGTGGAAGTCACACTGACTTTGACTCCGTCAAGTTCTCCGGTATATGTCACAAATTCCCGGCTGTCTGCCACAAGATGTGCATTGTCAAAATGCTCCGCAATCTTTGCACAGCGCTTGGGATCCCCCGGCAAAATTACATAACGTCCCACATCCCCCGGACGAATCTGCAAATGATACTGTAAGTCTTTTTCCCCTGAATAATTCTGCATCGCTTTCCCCTCTCTTTCACGAATAATCTGGTAAACTATTCATTTACTCTATGAGAAAAGTATACCACATCTGCCTGCAAAGCACTCCATTTTTTCTTACAATAACTGTTAATTTTATTATGCATTTCTTCGATATATATGTTACAATATACATAATTGTTTAATTTAATATCTGGAGGCTTTCTTTATGAAACGTATAAAAAAATATCTCTTTCTATTACTTACGGCAATTCTGCTTTTTGCGCAACCGGTGCCTCAGTTACAGGCCTTTACGACAACTGCCGCAACCGGACAGGTCAAATTAAGTAAAAAGTCTTTAACAATTGCCTATACCAAGACAGCCAAATTAAAACTGAAAAATGCACCTGCAAAAGTTGCCTGGTATTCAAGCAACACCAAAATTGCATACTGCGATGATGGAACCGTCGAAGCCCGTTCCGTAGGCAAAGCAAAGATCACTGCAAAATGCAGAGGTATATCCTATACCTGTACCGTCACGGTTACTTCCGGAGAAAATGCCGGTTTAACTGAAAACGGACGTTATACAAGCAAAAATAAAGTTGCTGCTTACATCCGCAAATACGGGAAACTTCCTTCCAATTTCATTACCAAATCAGAAGCTTCTGAACTTGGCTGGAACGGTGGATCACTGTTGAAATATTCCAAATATGCCTGCATTGGCGGTGACATCTATCACGATTATGAAGGAGTTCTTCCAAAAGCTGCCGGCAGAAAATATTATGAATGTGACATTGATACGATGGGTGCCTTAAGCCGCGGTGCCAAAAGAATTATCTACTCGAATGATGGACTGATCTATTATACCGACAACCATTACAATCATTTTAAGCAGTTGTAAATTCCAAAAGAGTACATAAAAAAACCGTAACTTCTTATTTTTCAGAGGTTACGGTTTTTTTAAATTTAGATATTACAATTCTTTATAATCTTTCTGACTCCTGCTTTGTCAATCATCACAATGCCTTTTTATAAATCTCAGCGATTTCCTCCTGTGAGAATACCACTGGATTATTTGCGATACTCGGAGCGGAAACCTTCATGCAGTTCTCTGCCATCCATGGAATATCTTTCTCTTCAATTCCCAGATCAGACAATGTACAGGTAAGCTCAATATTCTCCAACAGTTCACGCACTTTCCCTGCCAGATCCTCCGCCTTCTCTCCACCAAACAGTTTTGCAAGTTTTGCAAACTTCTCCGGTGCCCCCTGATAAGAAGCTTCAATAATCGTTGGCGTCAGGGCAGCAAGTCCCTTTCCATGTACGATATCTTTTAAACCGCTTGCCGGATGTTCCATACCATGCGCCAGGGTTACTCCTGCGGTATTGATCACCATGCCGCCGATTGTACTTGCCAGTGTGATTTTCTCCCAGCTCTCTTTGCTTCCGGTTCCTTTGTATACATCCACCAGATTGTGGGCAATCAGATCCACCGCATAAAGACTTAATGCGTCCGTGAACGGCTGCGCAATCTTTGATGTATATGCTTCCATGTTGTGACACAATGCATCAAAACCTACGGATGCCAGTACATGCTTTGGCATCGTCATCATACACTCCGGATCCACGATGGACACTTTTGCTACGATTGCATTACAGCGAAGTGATTTCTTGTCTCCATTGTCCGGATTGGTCAATACTGCAAAACCATTTCCTTCCGATCCGGTGCCACAGGTTGTCGGGATCAGAATAATCGGAAGCGCGGTATCGCTGGCTTTTTTACCAAAAATGTAATCACTCACATCGCCGTCATTCACTGCGAGGAATGCAATTGCCTTGGCACAATCCATAATGCTTCCGCCACCGATGGCCACAACGACATCGCAACCATTCTCTTTTGCAAATGCGGCCCCTTCCGCTGCCGTCGTGGTCAGCGGATTCTGTGCAACTTTATCAAACAGAACCGAATCGATTCCTTCTGCTTTGAGACTGTCTTTTACTTTATCATAAAGTCCTGACTTTTTGGCACTGCTGTGTCCTGTGACAATCAGCGCTTTCTTTCCATATGGCTTTGTCAGTTCTCCTGCTTTCGCTACTTTTCCGGAACCAAATTCAATGTTTACCGGAAGAAAATACTTAAATGCAATATCACTCATTTTATCCCTCCATAGCAGTCACTACTGCTTTTTCAAAAATATCCAGTCCTGCTGCAAGCTGCTCATCGGTAATTACCAGTGGTGCAAGGAAACGGATAACATTATTATAAGTTCCTGCGCCCTCTACGAGCAAGCCATTTTTTGCACACTCATTGATCACAGCTGCTGTCAGCTCCGGTGCCGGCTCCTTCATCTCTTTGTCTTTTACAAACTCAATACCGATCATTCCGCCAAGTCCACGGACATCTCCAACACAGTTATACTTTTCTTTCATAGCCAGATAACGCTCTGTCACTTTCTTCCCGATCTCACAGGAACGCTCTGCCAGATGATCTCTCTCCATAATCTCGATGGTTTTTAACGCTGCCGCACAGGCCAGTGGGTTACCACAGAATGTTCCACCGATGGTTCCCGGTGCAGCTGCCTCCATGATTTCTTTTCTTGCAACGATTGCGGAAAGCGGAACGCCGGCTGCAATGGATTTTGCTGTAGCAATAATATCCGGCTGTACGCCTGCCTCTTCCCAGTACATGCTCGCAAACATCCGTCCGGTTCTGCAGAATCCACTCTGTACCTCATCTGCAATAAGAAGAATGCCATTATCATCACAAAGCCTGCGCACTGCCTTTACCCACTCGATTGGTGCCGGGATAAATCCTCCCTCACCCTGCAACGGCTCAACAACGATTGCTGCAATGGTATCGGCTGCCGCACACTGCTCAAAGACATCGGTCAGCGATTTCATATAGTAATCCAAAGCAGCATCCTGTGGCATTCCTTTCGGATTTCTATAATAGTATGGGAACTGTGCACGGAACACACCATTTGCAAGCTCGCCCATTCCCTTTGCATATGCTTTCTTGGATGTCATTGCCATAGTGTAATGGGTTCTTCCATGGAATGCTCCGGAAAATACGATAATATTTGGTCGCTTGGTGAAACTTTTTGCAATCTTAACTGCATTCTCATCTGCCTCTGCACCGCTGTTTGCGAAATATGCTTTCTTCTCGGTTCCCTTTACAGGGGCAATGCTGCAAAGCTTTTCAGCAAGTGATACATAGCCCTCATGGGTTACAACATTGAACATGCCATGGAAATATTTATCTGCCTGTACTTTGACTGCCTCTACAACCTCTGGCTGTGAGAATCCAATGTTCAATACGCCGACACCGCCGATCCAGTCAAGGAATTTGTTTCCATCGACATCCTCGATCATTGCGCCCTCGCCGCGATCGATTACAACAGGATAACCGCAGCGGATTGCGGATGGTACTACGTTTTCTCTTCTCTTAATAATTTCTGCGGCCTTTGGTCCTGGTAATGTATCTGTAATAATTTTTGGTAAGTCTGTTCTTAACATTTGTTTGTCCTCCCTGTCGTTCTGTGTTTTCGCTGCATATATAATTGCACAATTGTTGTACGGTTTCCATAGGTCTGTGGCACAAAATGCAGGGCGTTCTTTGTGCTGTCAGCACAGTTCTTTCTTGACAACAGTCATTTTTTCTTTCATACTCATGTTGTGTGCCGGAACTTCTACTGGCTGCGTCAGGCATGGCAGGGGGGGACCCGATGGTATTTTATTCCACGGTTCTAGACAGAATTACTGAAGTTTTCAGTGGCCTTCTCCTGCCTTAATTTTTGTGTCCGGGCAATGCTTCGACTGTTTCCGTGGCGTGTCGGTCTGCCGGGAACACGCTCACAATTTCTAGGCTGCCTAAGTGGGTATCCTCAGGAAGTCGATATGAGCCGCCACGGTCAAAACTCGCATCAGGTATTACGAAATTGCGTTATGCTGTGCTGCTCAGACATTTGCCCCAGTGGCGGCACGTTTCCTTCGAATACCCACTAAGGCAACCACGAAATCGTTCGGACGTGTCCCCGGCAGACCGACACGCCACGGAAACTGTTGAACTTTGAACGGACATAAATAATAGAAAGAGGCAGGAGGAGGTTACGAAAAATTCGTGATTCTGGATAACTAGTGGAATAAAATACCATCGGGTCCACCCCTGCCATGCCTGACGCAGCCGGTAGAAGTTCCGGCACACAACATGAAATCGAAAGGAACTAAAAAATGGCTGTTTTCTTAAAAGAACTGTATCAAGCTACCAAAGACCTGTATCATCTGCATCTTTTGGCGGGCGCAGACGATCTGGACCACACAATCAACTGGGTATATATCTCCGAAGATATCACCACCTCCACCTTTTTAAATGGTGGCGAACTCATTATCACTACAGGTGTCACTTCCTCCGAAGACAAAGACTGGCTCAAGAAGTTTATTATAGAATTAATATCGCACAAAACAAGTGGTCTTATCATAAATACCGGAAAATACATCTTCGAAGATGATATCTCCGAGGAAATTTTGCGACTTTGTCATGAGCATCATTTTCCACTTTTTACGATGCCGTGGGAAACGAAAATTTTTGATATTACGCACAATTACTACCATCGCATTTTTGAAGATGTGCGAAACAACGATAAACTGACCGCAACTTTTGAAACAATTCTGTTCGAAGACCAAATGTCCGAAAGTGCTCTTTCCATTCTTACCGATGCCGGATTTATGGAAGACAATCTGCAAGTTCTATATATTGATACAACACTTTCACAGAGTGCCTTGCGCCTTTTACACAGCGCATGCAAACGTTTCGGCAACTACCACATCTGCGCAGGAAAGGAAAGCACGATTGTGATTTTCTGTACCTCCATGCAGACTTCGACCGCCTGCCGGCAGATTCCGGCCTCTTTGCATGCACATTTTCCGGAACTGGAATTCCACAGTGGCTGTGGTAGTCTGTGCACGGACATAAAAAAACTGCGCACAGCTTACCTGCACGCAGTTTCCGCAGCACAAATGGCTGCATGTTCCAATGAACATTTTTTCCATTATAATGATTTTGGTTTTTACAAACTTCTGCTCGAAATTCAAGATACCGGTCTGATGAAGAACTACATCCGCGAATACCTTGGCACAGTCATGGATTATGATCAAAAGCACCATGCGATGTTAACAGAAACATTGCACGAATACCTGCTATGCGGTGGCAGTGTACAATTGGTCGCGCAACATATGTTCTGTCACCGGAATACAATCAACTACCGCCTTCGCATCATAAAAGATGATCTTGGCTATTCACTGGACGATGCCCATACCCGCTTTGTCCTGCTGTCAGCGTATCAGCTCCACACCTTCTGTCAGCAGATTTTAAAGCTCTAACGAGCATGCATCGATTTCACGCAGTTCTTCTTCCGTGAAATCTGCACTTCCAAGAACTTTGAGGTTTTCAAGAATTTGCTGCGGACGGGAAGCTCCAATTAACACGGATGTTACAGCACCGTCGCGAATTACCCATTTCAAGGCCATCTGTGCCAGACTTTCTCCTCTGGCTGCTGCAATAGCATTCAACCGGCGGATGCTTGCCAGCCGTTCCTCGCTGAACTGATCCGCATGAAGGAAACGTCCGTCCGTATTCACACGGCTATCCTTTGGAATCCCGTTTAAATAGCGGTCCGTGAGCATTCCCTGCGCCAACGGGCTATAAGAAATGATTCCTTTCTTCTGTTCGGCTGTTGCCTGTTTCAATCCGTTGCGCTCAATAGTACGGTTGAAGATATTATAAGAATTCTGATTGATTACGAACGGGCAATGCAATTCTTCCAGTATCGCTGCCGCACGTTTCATCGTCTCTCCATCATAATTTGACAGTCCCACATACAACGCTTTTCCGCTTTTTACAATCTGGTCCAATGCTCCCATCGTTTCCTCAAGCGGCGTCTCTGGATCCATGCGGTGATGATAGAAAATATCCACATAATCCAATCCCATACGTTTCAGGCTCTGATCCAGACTTGCAATTAGATACTTGCGGCTTCCCCAGTCCCCATAAGGTCCCGGCCACATATCAAATCCGGCTTTCGTGCTGATAATCAGTTCATCCCTGTATGCGCCAAATTCTTCTCGAAGAATTTTTCCAAGATTTGCCTCTGCACTTCCCGGCTGTGGTCCATAATTGTTCGCCAGATCAAAATGTGTAATCCCATGATCAAACGCGGTAAAGCACATCTGCTTCATATTCTCATAGATACCTGTATCTCCAAAATTGTGCCAGAATCCCAAAGAAACTTCCGGCAACTGTAATCCGCTGTCTCCGCAGCGGTGATATTTCATTGTCTCGTAACGTGACTGATTTGCCTGATACATATGCATTTCTCTCCATTTCAATAATTAAATTCTATTTTATTGGCATCGAAAACGAAAGTCAATAGTCATTGGCTCTTTGTAAGTACACCGCAACCTTTACACTTGCCACTACATCCTGACCTACATGCTGCCGATGCAGAAAGTTTACTATTAGCGATTAATTCATTTACTGTAACTGCAACTGTTTCCATTAGTGCAATAGCTTCGGCTCCACGCTTGATTTCAAATTCGTTGTGATTCTCTTGTTCTTCCTGCTTGTCTATCTCTGAAATTTCTTGAGTATCATTATTAACGTAATCATCCTCATAAGGTTCAGCAATAGATTTTATATTTGTTTATTATTACATTACCTGTACACTTTTGTATATAGTGTATGGATTTTCAGTTCCTGTATATTCCAATTCATACAATGAACCTGTTTTCTTATCCTTGATAACACAGTCTGTAAAATTATCTTTTCCATTTGGTGTACTTATTGTCAATACATATCCTGCATCTGTTTCACTATACGAAACCTTTGTCTGTTTGACATCTTTTTTTGTTACTTCATAGTAAGTGTAAATTTCTTTATTTGACATTGTTTCAAAATTCTTTAATGCCTCATAATCTTTAGAGTTTGATATATTGTACAAACGAATCCCACATTTTTTACCAGTCAATTCCCCTGCACAGCCAGTGCCTGTTATTCCTTTTGCCTTTGCTTTCGCCTGTACAGGTACAGTCTGAACCGCCATGGCAGTCACCATCATTGCCAGTGCAAGCATGAAACTTACCAGCTTCTTTGAAATCTTCATTTGTCTCTACCTCCACTTTTTTGCTGTTATTCTTACTAAAGTGTAGTTTTTCAGGACGTGGAAAAAGGGTCCTCTTCGTTAAGACCTAGTTCATTACATATTACTTGCTATCCCTGATACCTTATTCTTTCTACCAGCGTTTCCTTTTTCAGATTACTGCTTAAAACGCAGGAAAGTACAATCTGCAACAGACCGACCAAAAAAATCATAATAAAAATTGGTACGATTGGAACATGATAGATATTCATTCCAAATATTCCATTATGTTTTGCATAGGAAAAAAGTGCATAGCCGAGCGGCAGACCAATGATCAAAGCTACGCATATGGTACCAACCGTAAACATCAGTCCCTGTAACTGCAGGCATAAATTTAATTGTTTATTTGTCATACCCACAGCCTGTAATACACCATATTCCTGCTTTTTTGTCGTAATATTCATGATCATGGTATTCGCCATATTCATAAACCCGATGAGTCCTACAATAGCCATAAACAGATAACAGCCAAGCTTCATCATGCTGCTTGCAAATTCGGCAGATTGTAACTGCGCATGATAAGTATCCATTTTTATATGCGAAGTATTAGAAATCAAAGTATTCAGACTTTGTTCTACAGATGCCACATCTTTTTTATCACAGTCCACCCACAGATAGCCATAGGCTGTTC
>ERZ1034928.838-NODE-838-length-12627-cov-5.433503_pt1 | contig 12627 bp, 19 predicted proteins | sample MGYA00520627_ERZ1034928 | MGnify/ENA primary metagenome ERZ1034928 (study PRJEB33766, sample SAMN09781755) | gut metagenome | biome: gut microbiome | host: Homo sapiens | place: Madagascar | study: EMG produced TPA metagenomics assembly of the PRJNA485056 data set... | reverse complement strand
GCTTTAGCATGACGGCGGAAGAATATGCCAAAGAGTACGGCAAAGCGGCGGAGAAAGCCACAAAGAAGCCAAAAAGAAAGGCGGTAAAAAAAGATGAATGAGTTTCAGAGATTATGTGCTTATTTAAAGATAGTATATCAGAATTTGGGAATATTGCACCGAAACCTTGTGAATGATACGGCGTGGTTTGCCAATCATGAGCAGATTGCAAAGTGGTATGAGGCAGTAGGAGAACAGGCAGACGATTTAATTGAAAGAGGGCTTGCACTGGGATATAAAGAACCTACTATAAGTGAAGCAGTGCTGATGTTTCAGGGAGACTTGCTAAGCGGTGAAACAAGAGATTTAAAAGAAAGCTTTAGCTTATGTCTGAAAATGTTCAGGAGCATAGCAGGACTTTTACAGGCGGCAGAAACAAACGCTTCGGCCGACCTTACAAACCGTATGCAGGAGTACGGTTATTACTGGAACAAAGAAGCAAACTACAAGATAGCACACGCTATCGAACTAAAAAAGATAGAAGATGACGATTAAACAGACACCTAAAAGGGTGTTTTTTTAATACAAAAAATTCGCTTTAGCGGAAGCGGAAAAACCGCATTCGCCTATCGTGCTAACAGGCGTTAAAGGAGACGATATTATGGGAATTTCAAGAAAGTTTTACAGAGAAATAGGGCTTAGTGAGGAACAGATAGATAAAATTATGGCGGCAAACACAACCATGCTTTCAGACTATGTTCTTAAAACGGAAGTACAAAGCCAAATTGACGAAGCCGTTTCAAAGGCACAACCTCAACAGGTTAATGTAACGGAAACTGACGAATACAAAGCTATAGCAAATGAATTAAACATGGTCAAGACCTTATCGTCAGAGGATTTTAACACAGTAAAGCCGAAATTTAAAGAAACGGTTTATAAAATGCTGGATACTAACGAAAAACACAAGCCTTACAGCGAACAACTTTCAACTATTCAGGAACAATATGAAGAATATTTTACAACTATTACAAACGAGCCTAAAGAACCGCAAAAACCACAGTTTGGGGCAAACACTCAAGGGCAAATGCCCGGAGGGAAAGAAGCACCAAGCTTTATGGACGGTTGGGGCTTTGTGAAAAAGAAAGGATGATTTAAATGGCATTTATTCAGGCACCTATTAACTATGCAAAACAGTATGCACAGGAACTTGCTAATGCGTATCCATACCTCAGCTATTTTGGCGAGATTTACGCTTCACCGAACAATACAGCTTACAGACCGGTAAACGCACAGACAGTTTTAATTCCGTCTATGACAACAAGCGGAGCAAGAGCAGTAAACAGAAACCAGATTACAGGCACATTTAACCGTAATTTTAACAACAACTACGAGCCAAAGACAATGACTATGTATCGTGAATGGGATACAGTGATTGACCCTATGGACATTATCGAAACAAATGATGTGGCAACCATTGCAAACATCACAAGAACATTTAACGAATTCCAGAAAGTACCGGAAATGGACGCATATGCCGCTTCAAAGTGTGCAGGTTTTGCAAGCGAATTTGGCGGTATTGACAGCACAGCACTTTCAAGCACAAACATACTTGCGCAGTGGGACAGCTATCTGGAATACATGGTAAACCAGAGAGTAAACAGAGACAGAGTTGTTTGCTATGTAACACCTGCTACATACAAACTTCTTAAAGAAGCGGCAGGCATTACTCGTTTTATTGATTCCGGTACAGGAATTAGAGACATTGACAGAAATGTGGGCAAACTGGACGGCGTAACAATTAAAGAAGTACCAAGCGATATGATGATGAGCGCATACGACTTCACAGAGGGCTGGACAGCAACAGCAGGAGCAAAGCAGATTAACATGCTCCTTGTAGACCCATTGGCAACTGTAGCACCGGTTATTTATGATGTTTCTATGATTACACCACCGGCGGCAAACACAAAAGGCAAGACTGTTTATTATGAGAGCTATTACTATGACGTATTTGCCCTTAACCAGAGACAGGCTGGATTTTTTGCAAACATGAGCGCACCGGGAATTGGCACAGTAAAAGTAACATCAACAGCAGGTGCAAGCACAGGGGCAACAGTTATTACATACACAGGCGCACAGATTGACATGAACGGCAATCCATACTTTGGCCTTGATGTATACTATACAGCAGGAAATGCGGCTGCTACAGAACTGACATATAACGCAGCACTTCCAAGCAGCGCAACATGGACAAAATGCAGTGGTACAAACCCTGTAACACTTGCAAGCCAGACAGCAGGAAAATATGTAACCGTAGCTGTGGTAAACAAACAGACTGGTTTTGTAGTAGCAGGCGGCAGTGCTGTGGAAGTAGTAGGCTAAAAGGGAGGAATAAGCGGTGGCAATAATAGACGAAAATTACTACACAACAGTGTATATAGGACAACCAATTGCAACCGCTGATTTTGCACGCTATGAGGCGAGGGCAGAGGACATAATTGCAGGAATAACAAAATATCAAGTAACAGAAGAAGCCATGAACAATTTACCTCCTCAAATTCTGACTTTATATAAAAAAGCAATTTGTGCCCAAATGGAATATTTCCAATATGTAGGGATAGATGTTGCCAGCTACGGAAACGCAAGCGAAAGCTTTACAGTGGGCAAGGTAAGCGTTTCCGGCGGAGCTTCAATACCTACATGGAAAAAGGCCATCATCTGCCCTTTAGCCTATAGTTATTTAGAGCAAACAGGGTTGTTAAACCCACAAGTCGGCATTATTGGTGCACCGTTTTTGCCGTTTTGGTATGGGAATGGGGGTTGGACTTAATGCTTAAGCCGATACCTTTCAGGATATTATCACAAAACGCAGAAATAAAAGTAGCAAGCAGTGTGGACGAGTGGCAAAAGGTAACGTATACAACATATACAATACTGCATGTGCATTTACAGAATACAAATGAAGTACGAAAAACAACCAACAACACCGAGGTAGTGTTAACTTCGATACTGTTTATTGACGGAAGGCTTTCATCACCACAATACGATTTTAATAAACTTGAAAATATATCGCAGGAAAACGGCAGTGATATGAAAGCTGTGGTTGACGGCATAATGTACACAGTACAAAGTGTAGACGCAGTGCCGGACGATACAGGACAAATACACCATTGGGAACTGGGGTTGATATAATGGCGGATGTACAGATAGATACAGCGGCTATAATAGGCGAAATAACGGAGAAATGGCAGACGGCTTTGTATCCTTTGTCTGAACAGATATTAACAGATTGCAACGAGTTTGTACGAATGGACACAGGACAATTAAAAAAGTCATCGGCAACAGCGTCCGACCCTAAGAAAGGTGTATTAGTTTGGGATACACCATATGCAAGGCGAGTGTATTACACCGGAACACCGTCTACAGACGTAAACCCAAACGCTTCGTTAATGTGGGTGGAAAAAGCGAAAGCGGCGTACATAAACGATTGGACAGAGATTGCAGCTAAGCTTTTGCAAAACGGATAAGGGGGCAGAATATGAGCGTAATAAACGATGTTTTAAAAGAAGTGATAAGTTATGCAAACGAAACGGCTCCTTATGCGAATGTAACGATAGCTTCTATGCCGGCGGATAACGGTATTTCTGTGTTTATAGGCGCAGGAAGTGCAACGGCAACGGCTATGGACAAAGGTGCGGCTTATGAATTAAACATAGCATTAAACGGCAAACATCATGACCAAAAGACGGTATCAGACGCTTTAAACGATATACACCAAGCTTTGACACAGCGCAAAGCATATGCCAATACGGAGGCTTTTCAGATAACAGACATTTCAACTATAAATGCACCGAATTATATAGGTAGGGAGCCTAATAATCAATGGCTATATGGCTCAACGCTAAGAATAAAATTTTATTTCAGAAAGGCGTGATAAAAGAATGAACAATATGTATTTAACAAACTATAACCTTACGCTGTCTATTGGCACAAGCTATACAACTGATACGTGGACATATGCAGAACTGGGCGAGGGTATAGACAACGTAACAGAAGCACTAAACGAAGTGGTTCAGCAGTACCAGTTTTTAGCTGATAACGGTTTTGCGGTAAACCATGTTACAGGCATGGCACCTGCATGGACTATAAGCGGCAGACGTATACTGGGTGATACAGCGCAGGACTATATTGCAGGGCTTAAATACAAGCTTGATAAAGACAGACAGTCAAGCATTAAAATAGAATATACAGACGCTTCAAGCGGTACAGACAAAAAGGTTACTATTACATGCGACTGTACTATCTGTAACATTGTAGACATCGGCGGCGGTGCTTCAACCGATGACAGCGTATTCAGCTGTGAGATACGTTTTGACGGCAAACCAACAGTAACAGAAGCATAAAAACAACAGGGCGGTACTAACCGCCCATTTTTTTGTATAAGGAGGAATTTTAATGGCATACAAAATACAGCGCAGGCAAAGCGAAATAGCAGATACTCTTGAATTATACGATGTAGAGGGAAATTTAGTGGAAACCATTACATGGGCAGTTAACGGTGAAGAACTGATTAAAACATTGCCTAATATTCAAAAAGAACTGATAGCGGCACAGCAAGGCAGCAATACCGAAAAGATAGGCAAGGCGATTGTGGAGCTTTTGGCGGCTATTTTCGGCATGGAAAACACTAATAAAATACTGATATTTTATGAAAAAAGATATCTTGAAATGTTGGAAGATTTAACGCCTTATATCCGTGATGTTGTATATCCTAAAGTAACCGAATATTCGCATAAAAACGCCGAAAGGTTAAAAGCACTTAAAAACCAAGTGAAGTGGGGCAAATGAGGTTATACGATGTTTTCCCTACGGAAATAGAGTACAAAGGGAATAAATACAAGTTGAAATTAACGGTATCTAATGTATTGGAAGCCTTTGACACACTCAAAAGAACAGACCTGATTGAAGAGGATAAGCTTGATTATTGCTTATTCCTTTTTTTTGAAGAAAATTACCCTATGGAAATAGGCCTTTTAAATGCGGTGTTTAAGCTTATAGATGCAGAAAAAGCCAAGAGCAAGGGCAAAAGAACATTTGATTTTACGCAGGACGCAGCATTGATATATGCGGCTTTTTGGCAAGTGTATGGTATTGATTTAATGGAAACACCGTTGCATTGGTATAAGTTTATAGCATTGCTTCAAGGTCTGCCGGATGGTACGAGGCTGGCTGAAATAATAAAGATACGCACAATGCCTTTGCCGAAACCGGACAAATACAACGTAAAAGAAAGAGAAAATTTAATACGGTTAAAGCGTGAGTATGCTATTAAAACCACGGAAGAAGAAAAAAGAAATGAATTTCAGCAAGGATTGCTTGCTATGTTTAACAGCTTAAAAGCAAAGGCAGGTGATTAAAAAATGGCAGACGGAAAAATTATATTTGATATATTGGGCAATCTGGACAATTTAAAGAAAGGCCTTGACGAAGCGGACAAAAGCGCACAAAACACGGCAAAACAAAGCAGCAGTGCAGTTTCGGAAATAATGAAAGGTGCAATGCGTGAAATAGGTGCGTCTTTAATAAATTTAGGCAAAGAAGCAGCAAACCAGATTTCCAATCTTGCGAAACAAGGTATTGAGTATAATGCACAAATGGAACAGTATACAGTGGCGTTAAAAACTGCTTTGGGAGACGAAGCGGCGGCACTGGATACGATAGAGCAAATAAAAAAGGACGCAGCTGCAACACCTTTTGATGTTTCAAGCCTTACAGAAGCCAACATGATGTTGATTTCCGCAGGGGAAAGCGCAGAAGAAAGCCGAGATGTTATTATGGCATTAGGTGATGCAGTAAGTGCCACAGGCGGCGGCAGTAACGAACTTTCACGAATGGCACAGAACTTGCAGCAGGTAAAAAATGCAGGCAAAGCAAGCGCTATGGATATAAAACAGTTTGCGGCAGCCGGCATTAATATTTATGGCTTGCTGGCAGACTACACAGGTAAAAGCACAGCGGAAGTACAGGATATGGAAGTATCCTATGAAGTACTTACAGAAGCACTTAAAAATGCTTCCGGCGAGGGTGGAGCGTACTTTAACGCCATGCAAGACCAGAGCCAGACCTTTAACGGCCAGTTATCAACACTGAAAGACAATGCGACAGCGTTTCTAGGTGAGCTTACAGAGGGATTATTTGAAGCCGCAAAAGGAGATGCATTACCTACACTTGTGGGGTATATGGACGATTTATCAAATGCCTTTCAAGAGGGTGGCTTTGAGGGCTTAGCCGGTGAATTGGGCAATGTATTAGGAAGCCTTGTAAACGATATAAGCGATATTTTGCCGGATATTGTAGATATGGGCGTTGATATCATCCAGAGCCTTATAACAGGAATAAATAACAATATAGGTAATATAGCGCAAAGCGGTGTAGAAATATTAAGTACATTAGCAATAGGTATGTTAGAAAGTGCCGGAACACTGCTTGACGGTGTAGATGACCTTATAAACGGCTTAGTGGACGGTATAGTAGAACATCACCCGGATATAGTAAAAGCCGGTGTCGAACTTCTTAGCAGTCTTGTGAAAAACTTGCCTGATATAATGGTGGCACTCTCAAGAGGTGTTTTGGAATTAGGTGCGACTTTAGTAGAGGAATTTTTAAATCTAATTCCGGACTTAATACAGGTGGGCAAGGATTTATTAAAAGGCTTATGGGAAGGCATAGTGGCCACAGGTGAGTGGATAGAACAAAACATAGGCCGTTTAGGAGAAAAAATAGTTGGAGGACTGAAAAGATTCTTTAAAATAGCCAGTCCATCAAAACTTATGCGTGATGAAATAGGTAAAAATATTGCGCTGGGCATTTCGGAGGGCATAAAAGAAAACACAAAAACAGTACTGGCCAGCGCACAGAATTTGGGCAACGAACTATTAGCGAAGCAGGAAGAAATAAAAGACAAAATAACAAAGCTTGAAGAAGAAGCCGCAGAAGAAAAAGAGAAAATAAGCGAGATTTCAGACAAAGCGGAGAAGAAACGCCAGCAAAAAGCCCTTGAAGAAAGAGTTAAAACTCTAAAAACAGGACTAAATGAAGAACTGGATACATTAAAAGAATTCAGCGATAAATATCAAGACGCTTTGGACGATATTGTAAAATCGCAGGAAAGCTTTTCAAATAAAATGAAAGACTATGGCAGTCTGTTTGAAACTATAACAGGCGAAGAAGGCGAAGAGATTTTCAAGCTTACCGACCTAAACGAACAGGTAAAAGCCCTGCAAGAATACGGTGCGGCATTGGAAGAAATGAAAGCCAGAGGCGCAGAAAGCAGTCTTATGGATGAAATTTTAGGTATGGGCATGGATGAAGGTATGAAATACATGTCCGAAATTCTTTCAAAAAGCGAAGAAGACTTTGATGAATATATGAGCGTATGGCAGGAAAAGCAAAAACTGGCTGATGAAATATCGGCACAGTTTTATTCTGACCAAATACGAAACCTTAAAGACGGCACTGTGGACGAAATGAAAGAATTTTATGGCGAATATTCAGCGGTGGGGCAATACCTAACAGAGGGTGTGGCTGAGGGTATAGAAACAGCAGAAAGCGGCGTAATAGATGCTATAGTTTCAACCGTAAAAAAAGCCGTGGATGGAGCAAAGGAAGCACTGGACATTCATAGCCCATCAAGGCTTATGCGTGATTTGATAGGAAAGAACATGGTTTTAGGTGTAGCAGAGGGTATTTCCGACAACGAAGAAGTGCCGCAGCATGCCATATTTGATATGAATAAAAAGATAGTAAGCAGTATTCAATTTCCAACTTTGCCGAGTTTTGATTTTCCTACAATGCCACGGCTGAATGACACCGGCAGTATGTTTGATATGCTAAGTGATAGCTTAAACAGCAGTGGCAAAGAAATAGTGCTTAATAACAACATGTACCTTGATGGTGAATTGGTTTATAAAAACCAGCAGAAAACACAATATAACAGGGGCTATAACTTTGATATGGGGGCGTTTTGGAGATGATTACATATTTTAGCATAAATGGTGTGGCACTTCCTTCCCCGGACAGAGGTCTGCAAATTAAACGTACACAGCAGCTTGACCAAGGCACAAACGCACTGGGACAGATAGTGGCACAAAAAATAAACAGACGGCTGACAAATATAGATACCATTACATGGAGTTATTTAACAGCCGACCAATGGACAACGATACTAAACGAAATAAACAAAAGCGAAGGTACGCTGACCTTTTATGATGCGTTGACAAACACTACGATATCAAGGCAGGTGCTTTGGGGGGATACTTCGGAAGAGCCACTGTTTTTAGATGCACAAGGCGGCGTAACAGTGTTTACAAACTGCACGGCGGCGTTAAAAGACATAGGGCTGTAAGGTGGTGGAAAGATGTACAGTGTATCGGAAGCATATAAGGAACAGATAGAAAAAAACGTGCGTAATTTCAGCCATGTGCGTATAACATTTGGTATTACAAACACAGACGCAGTAAGCGCAGCTACTATTGCGGACAATGGACATTTAAGTTATTCAGATACCGCTGCCATAGCTTTAGGCATAGGGGTATCAAGCCCTTATGCCACATTAGAGCCGCAAAGGTGGATTTTAAACGGTGGTTTTTCAATCGCCGACTTTGAAAACCCAACATATCAGGGATTTGTCGGAGAAAGTTTATCAAATTCAACAGGTAGTTTTACTTCTGCAACAAAGCCGATTATAACTATTGTTTTTTCGGAATATCAGCAGTTTGCAGGTTTGAGCTTTCAATTTGACGATAACAACCGAAATTGGTATCCTAATGATTTTACGGTAACGGCGTATAAAGACAATGTAGAAGTTTTTACTAATGATTATAACGTAAACAATGAATACTATGTGATAAATGACCAGATACCTGTTTGTAATAAAATTGTACTGCAATTTAACAGCATGAACCATCCATACGCAAGGGCAAGGCTTGAAACGCTGATATTTGGTGTAATGGAAAGAATGACGGAAAAGGACATAACCGCCTGTACATGTTCAAGAGAGGCAGACCTTTTAAGCACGGCTTATCCTAAATATGATTTTAACTTTACTATATTTGATTCGCAAGGAAACTATAATCCGGAAAATCCTACCGGTGTGTGGGAATACCTTGAACAGCGGCAGCCGGTACGAGCTTCAATAGGCTATGAACTTGACGGTGGAAGTATTGAGTGGATGCCGTGGGCAAACACGTATACAAACGGTGATTTTACCGTAAACGGTACAGGGGTAAACACACAGGTAACTGTTAAAAGCGTAGGCCTTATCAATCATCTTACACAGGAATACAGCGAGGGTTTATATTACCCGGAGGGGCGAAGCCTTTATGATTTAGCTATGGACGTAATGACATATGCCGGGTTTGGTGGTGCGATAGATATTGATTTATCCCTTAAAAATATAATATCCTTGCAGCCGTTGCCAACGGAACAGGTAAACACACTTTTACAGCTGATAGCCAATGCAGGGCGGTGTGTGCTGAATGTGGAGAGAGGCGGTTCTATATCAATTACGCCGGAAAGTACAGCGGTACAGGACTTTACAATGGACTTTTCAAAAATGCTGGAATTTCCGGAAACAACTAAAATACCGCCTTTGAGGTATATAAACTTTACCTACAACACAATAACTGTGGATACAGCCAAAACAAAGGTAGTAGACAGCGAGGAAATAACCGCCGAGGAAGCAACAGAATACACTTTTACACATGATGCAATAACTAATCAAACATTAACGGTATCGGGGCTTACAGCCACAAATATAAAGTATTTTGCATATAAAACAGTGGCAACCTTGCAGGGGACAGGCACAGTAAGTGTAAGCGGATATAAATTGATATACAGTGAAGCGGTGGCAAGCAAGAGATACGGCGAACTGGGGCAGGATTTTGATACTTTAAAAAATGAACTGATAACAAACGCAACAGATGCAAACGCTTATATTGACTGGGTGGCCTCTGTAGAACGGCGCAGAAATACATATACTGTATCCGACAGAGGGTATCCGGAACTTGACACGGCAGATACTATCAATTTTACATCAACATATTTAAACAATATTACAGCGACACAAATATCAAGCCAGATAGAGTACAAGGGTGCTATAACAAACAAAAGCAGTAAATATTTGATTAAGGAGGCGGAACAATGATAACAGCCGTAACAGACCGTACACAAACGGATGTAGATGCCAGAAATAACAAGGGAACATATAACGCTGCTGACCTTAACCGAGTGGAAACTAACACAAAAACAGTTGCCGAGGAATTATCGGCAGCTGGATATTTTACAAAGCCGACAGTAAAAACAGACTGGGTAATGGAGGATATTCCGGACACAGTAACAATGACAAGGTATCTAAGCAATGTTCAGAAATGCCTTGACAGTATGGCTAATGGTTTTGTGATACCAAAAACAATGAATAATTTAACCTATATCGGAGCCAACCAGATTGAACAGGCACTTGTATTGATAGAGGAATTACTAAACAATCTGGCAACTGTAGAGCGTGTTTCAAACACGTTTTACAGCGGTTCTATGGACGGTTTAAGGGGGTATACGCTTTGATAAATGTAAATGATTTAGTGCCAAGTGATAACACAAAGCTGTATCGGTATGAGATAGTGCAGCCTAACGGTACAGGCACAGGGAAATATCAATATTTGAAATATGCTCCGGGAGCTTTAAGCCTTACACCTACACCTATCAATAGAGCTTTGCTAATGGGCGTACAGGGCTTTCAAGGACAGACAACGGTATTTAATGCGAACGGAAGCATAAGCGAAACAAACGCCGCAGGAGACGTAAAAACAACGGTATTTAATTCGGACGGTAGTATTTCGGAAACTTTCGTTTCAGGTGTGCAAAGCATAACAAAAACAACAACTTTTAATTCAGATGGCAGCATTAGTGAGGTGGTTTCATGAGTTGGGCAGAGGTAAAAAACGCATTAAACAGTACAGTGGGAACAAGTGAGTTTACATCGTTGGATAAGATGATAATAGGTGGTCAACAGACCTTTACCGAGGACGGAACATTTACAGTGCCGGATGGTGTAAATGTTATCTGGATTACCGCTTGCGGCGGAGGCGGCGGCGGTAGCCGCAATTCGAACGGATATGGCGGTGGCGGAGGCGGTGGTGCAGCTGTATTTAAAAAACAGTTTGCAGTAACACCACAGCAACAAATATCATTGACAATAGGCACAGGCGGTACAGGTGGAACAAGCAGTAGTTATAATGGCGGAGATGGAACGGCAACCATTATAGGAGATATGCTCACATTAGCTGGTGGAACAGGCGGTGGAAACAGAAATACTGGCGGTGCAGCTGGCGGTGCCGGTGGTGGAAATGGCGGAAACGGCGGAACAACCGAAGCTACCGTTACATCTGGAGAAGATGGAGTAGTAGGAAAAGGCGGAAAAGGAACCTATGTACACAACGCAGGCGGAGCTGGCGGAGGCGGTGGTAGTATTGGAGATGGTGGGGCTGGATATGCTCAAACATCGCCAACAACACAACCCGGAAACGGAACAATGGGTGCTGGCGGAGGCGGCGGACAAAGTTCAAACGCAGACGGCGGTAATGGTGGTGCTGGCATATGTATAATAAGTTGGGGGTTGATGTACAAATGAGATACACAATGTTAATTGAAAATAGAGTAATACAGATAGTAAACGCAGATACAACTCCAAACTGGCCACCAGACCCACAAGGAAATGCCGTAACTGCACAGGCGTGCGAGGATGAAACAGTAAAAGTGGGTATGTATTATGACAGCGAAACTGGTACATATTACACCAGAGAAGAACCGGAGTCAGAACCCACAGAGCAGGACATTTTTCAGGCACAGACCCTTTTAAATCAAGCGGAGATAATAAACAAGCAGACGGATATGGACGAGACATTAGCGGCTATTCTTTTAAACCAGACGGAGGTGTAAGGCATGTATAAGATAGTGAAAAGATATTATGACATGGGAATATATTCAAAAGAGGACGTAAAGAAGTTTGTAAAAGCCGGGAAAATAACGGCGGAGGAATACGAACAGATAACAGGTGAAGCGTACAGCGAATAAGGCGGTGAGGATATGGAGATATTGGTAGCCGTTTTAGGAGCAGGAATAGGCACAGGGATAATGAACATAGTGCTTGAAAGCATAAAGCACAAATGGCGAAAAAGCGACACGCAGGAGGGAAAGATTGACTGTGTGATAAACGGTTTAAAGGTGCTGACAATAGACAGGGTAAAGTATCTGGGGAAGAGTTATATAAAAGCAGGGGAAATGACTGTGGACGATAAGGAAACGCTGGACGAGATGTACAAAGCATATAAGGCTTTGGGCGGAAACGGACACCTTGATACTATTATGGCGGAAGTAAAGAAGCTGGAAGTAGTGAGCAAATAAGGAGGAAAAAATATGACAAATATATTAAAAAGTCTATTAAAAGTAAAATCTATAGTAACCATTTTATTAACAATAGTTTTTTCTTATCTTTCAATTATCGGTTCTATCAGTGGAGAACAGTTTTTAACTGTATTTACTGTGATTATTTCTTTTTATTTTGGTACACAGTACCAGAAAGAAAGCGACAATAAA
>ERZ1034928.837-NODE-837-length-12650-cov-4.796348_pt1 | contig 12650 bp, 17 predicted proteins | sample MGYA00520627_ERZ1034928 | MGnify/ENA primary metagenome ERZ1034928 (study PRJEB33766, sample SAMN09781755) | gut metagenome | biome: gut microbiome | host: Homo sapiens | place: Madagascar | study: EMG produced TPA metagenomics assembly of the PRJNA485056 data set... | reverse complement strand
CCCGCGCCCCGCCCAGGGGACGGCCACCGCCACGTTGACGGAGGCGTCGTCCCACACCTGGCGCTCGCCGGGCAGGAGCAGCCGCCCCGTCTCCTCGTCGCGCCGCAGCCACCCCGGCACGTAGATGCCGTTCGACTGCCCCTCGCGGTTGTCGCGGTACCGAGCCACGACGGTCGGCGCCACCTCGCGCATCGCCCGGCGCACCTCGGCCGGCAGGTGGTGCTTCGAGCAGCGCTCGGCGAGGATCGCCGCGCGCGTCTCCGGCCTCAGGCAGTTGTCCGGGTCGCGGGCCGCGATCCTGGCGGCCATCGTCATCGATCCGGACCGCTCGCAGCGGTTCGACTTGAGGTAGACGCGCCGCAGGAGCGACTTCTCGTCGTCCGCGAGCGTCACGGCCGGCGGCCGCCCGCTCTTCGGCTTGTCCGCGAGCGCCGCGAGGCCGCCCGCGTCGAGCCGCGCCGCCCACCGCCGGTAGGTCGTCGCCGCCAGGCCCGCCGCCGCGAGCGCCGCCGCCATCGGCGCGCCCTCCGCGACGAGCCGCCGCACCTCGCCGACCGCCGCCGCCCTCTCCGCAGCCGTCTCCACCGTCACGCCCTCCTGTCCGCCGCCGCGCGGGAGGGCCGCGCCTTGTCGCGGCCGCACCCCAGCGCGTCGCCGATCACCGCGAGGAAGTCCTCCGGCAGGCTCTCCAGCGCGGCGCGGAACTCCCGGAGGATGCCCCCGCGCGCCTCCATCGGCACCGTCTGCCAGTTCTCCCACACGCCGCGCCAGCTCTTCACCGTGCGCCAGGCGATGGCGGCGTAGTCGGCGGCCGCCCTGCCGCCCGTCTTCGACACCCTGCCGCCGGCGGCGGCCTTCCAGCGCCGGATCGGCGTCTCGCCCCGCAGCACCGCCTCGGCCGTCTCGAAGAGGTCCAGCTGGGCGTACTCCTCGGCCTCGTCGATGTAGGTGCCGCCTTCGGGCGTCTCCGCCGTCGCCTTCAGCAGCTCGATGCCCGCCAGAACGTCGTTCTTCGACACCCCGATCCGCTCGGCGATCTCCTTCGCGTTCCAACCCTTATCCCGTGCGGTTTCATGTGAAACCGCAGCCGCCTTGTTGCGCCACTTGCTGGTCTTGCGGCCCTGGTACTTCTTCGGATCCGCCGCGGCCAGGACCTCGCGCTCGTGGCACTTCAAATAGGCCATCACGCGGGTGCCGGTGGTCACCTTGCGCATCATCGCGTTCTTGCACACGACGAACTCGGCGACGCTCAGATCCCCGAGGTCGAAGATCTGGGCCTCGGTCTCGGTGACGCCGGCGGCCATCAGCGCGTTCAGCCGCCCGATGCCGTCAATCACGTAGTAGCCCTTGCCGTCCTCGGCGGGGATCACGGCGATGGGCGAGAGAAGCCCCGACTCGTTGATCGAGTTGCTGAGCGCCGCCCGGTCCTCGCTCGACGCCGAGTACGCCTCCGCGTCGGCATGGGGCTTGCAGTCGGCGAGCGCGACGCGCTGCATCTTGTAGGTCGGTTGTTTCATTATTCTTCCTCCGTGCGATTTGGTATAATCCTCGCCATGTCAATCTACAAGGCCGTTCTCGACACGCTTGTCTGCCTCTCCGCCCTTGCGACCGGAGTCTCCGCGGTCGTCGCCGTTGTCCACTACCTCCGCCATTGGCGGGATGACGACGTGAGGCTTTCCGTCGTCGTGTTTGAAGAGGAAACGGAGTCGTTTGACGGCAGGGCCTACTGGAGCGGTGGATTGCGGATCGCCAACGTCGGGAAGGTTCCCGTGACCGTGACGGCGTTTGAGATCGTGGAGCAGGATGTCGCCGAGCAGTTCACGCTCGACCTTGACAGTACACACTTCGACAAACTTCTCGACCAGGGGGCAGTGGTTGAACATCGCGCATCCCTCACGGCAGAAAAGCGCGGCGTCCCCCTGCCGGAGCGGTTCACCCTGCGGGCCAAGTGGGCCGTTCCTGAATCGAATAACGGCAAGGTCGTCGTCGAACCGGCGTAGGCTGGCGCCGCACGGGAGAAGCGAAAGCTCCGTCATGTCTTCGATGTGTCTTCCGTAGTCCATCACGCCACCTCCACGTCGAAGCCCATGTCGTGCAGCACGGCGGCGAGCTCGCGCCCGGGCTTCCGCTGGCCCTTCAGCACGCGCCAGACATGGCTCGGCGAACGCCCGATCCGCGCGGCCACCTGCGTGATCGGCGGCGTCCCGCGCCAAGGACGCAGGAGCGTCCCCGTATTCTCCGTTGTCTTTTCCATCTTCTGTGCCTCCTCACGTTGTGGTAAAATTTTCGTTGCCTTTTTGCGGCAACGCGGACAGTATAAACTTTTCTGTTTAACACGTCAACATGGTTCATCAAAAATGTTTAAGGTGCTTTATGAGCAGTATCGGTGACAGAATGAGAGAGCTAAGAGGGTCGTCATCGCTTCGCGAAATGGCGGATCCTGTTGGCATTAAGTTTCAGGCATGGGCAAGATATGAAGCTGGAGGTGCAATTCCTGGCGGTGAGATCATCATGAAAATCTGCCGCGCTCATGCCTGCTCAGCAGACTGGTTGCTTGGTCTAACTGATGGCCGAGAATCAACAAAAATGATGAAGTCAGAAACGCCTGTGATCAACTTGGAGGAACTGCGTTCAGCAGCAACTCAGCTGGTGGACGAGGCTTCCGCTTTATCCCTGACAATCAAGAAACTGAAGAAGATGCTATAGGGGTCAAGAAATGAACAAAGCCATTTTATGCAAGCCTACCGTTTTCAATATTCCAACGTGCAAGATGGATCAGCGACTTGTCGCATTGATAATGCCATTTGACGAGAGTTTGAAAGACGTGTGTCGTACCATAAAAAGCGTTGCCAGGAGTTTGTCTCTGAAATGCCAGCGCGCTGATGACTTGTTTGACAACTCAATACTCATACAGGATATATTCACATTGATATTCAAGGCTCCTATACTAGTTTGTGATTGTACAGGCAGAAATCCCAATGTAATGTATGAGATCGGGATTGCACATTTGCTGGGACGCGAAGTGATTTTAATTGCGCAGAGCCTTGATGACATTCCATTTGATTTAAGGCATCATCGTATCATCATGTACAAACCAGACAGACATGGCCTAAAAGAATTGAGAAAGGCTTTGGTTGGCAAGATTGAAAATTTGATAAAGCCAGTTGACGACTACGTCAGCGTACCAACTCTTGGTGCAGATGAAATCATCGTAGAGAGGTTTTGGAACAAACCGCAAAGTAAAGGTGGTGGCATCGCTCCGATCCGAGCGGGAGCAACCGAAGTGATTAGAATGTGAGTTGCTAGGCTTTAACGCCTCTACGGTCTCTGCGCCTCCGCGTGAGATCGTCACCGGCGACAACTCGCCGGTTGCGATCGGCGGCAGCATCACGCAGACGATCAACAACCCGCCGCGGAAGAGGAAGGCAAAGGGATGAAGACGGAACTATTGAACTGGATCACGCTTGCCGTCGCGGTGGCGGGCCTGGTACTTGGCGTCACTAATTACGTCACAGACCTTTTCCGCCGTCGCCCGCGCGCAAAAATATCGTTTCGGCACTACCAAAGCACTCTTGAAGGGTACATAGGTATCGGAGCGACCGTCTTGAATGACGGGGAAGTACCGTTTACCGTCTGCGATGTCTGCTTCGAACTGGGCGGTGACGACTGGCTGAAGGTCCTTCTCAAGGAGGGGGACGCGCTTCCAAAAGTCCTTCATCCCGGAGAGTATTGCGAAGTGATACTCCCGCGCCGGAGCTGCCTTGACGCCCAGTGGGGACAGATTAAGGGCATAGTCGTCCGGCTTCCAGCTGGCAAGTACTTCCGCTCGAAGCGTTTCACGCGCAAGTTTCTTAGCCTTGAGTCTGAGCTTGACGACAACCAGGGCTGACACCGCGACAAGTAGGATTAGCATGTTCAGTTTCATGTTATTCAACCGGGAAATAGGTGATTAGGATGAGTGAGAATCAAAGCAACGGGAAATCAGAATCCAAGCTGCCGAACGGCTATGTCCTGGTGGCGAATTCGCGCAACACGGTCCCCACGGGCCGACAGGTGGTCGGGCCCGCGATGCCGCTGAAACCGGCCAACCCTCCGAAGGCCGGCGGGAAGGGGAAATAGCCGGATCGCATCGTCCGCATTCGTCCGGTCGATGATCGCGCCGATTCGATACAATATGCGTGTCAATCGTCAAAAGGAGATACGCACATGACATCCGAAGAAATCCACCGGGCATTCCTCGACCACCAGACCGACTGCTACCGTTCGGCGCGCTACTGGGCGTGCCGCGAGATCTTCTGGAGTTTCGTCGACCACGTCTGCAAGCTGGTCGTGTTCGTCACGTCAGCGGGCTCCGTCTGCGTGCAGGCCGTCGGCGGAGATCCGGCGTCCGTCGGCTGGTGCGCGGCGAGCGCCCTCGCGGCGTTCGTCCTCGAGTCGTTCGCCGTGCAGGGCAAGATCTCATTCGCCGTGAAGCAGTGCCAGCGATACAACGCGCTCCTCGCGCTCTTCCCGATCGACGAGTCCGAGGAGACCCTGGCGCTCCTGAAGCGCATCCGCAACGAGCGGCTGAAGGTCGAGAAGGACGAGACGGTCATCCTCGAATGCCTCGACGTGCGCTGCCACAACAAGCAGTGCGTCGCCGAGGGCCGTCCCGAAGACGTGCGCCCGCTCACCTGGTTCCAGAAGACGTTCGGCCTCGTCTTCCCGATCCGCTACGCGGGCTGAAGCTCAGAACGGATCAGGAAAGAGTAGACGCGGCACGCCGCCGGATGCCGGAGGGCGGTCCCATGTCGGATGAGGATACCGTCCGCCGAATGCGCAAACCGTGCCGCGAAACCGTCTAGGGATTGCACGCGCCGGAGGTGCATTCCGAGCAGTTGCCGTCCTTGTCGCACAGGATCGTCGTCGTGCCGTCCGTGACCTTGACGGCGTTGCCGTCGGTCGAGACGGTGGCCTTCGCCGCGTCGCCGCCCTTGCCCGTGAAGTAGCTGATCATCCGTCCGGCGACGGTGAGCGCGGTGTCCGCCTGGGCGCCGCCGCCCGCCACCTTCACGTAGGCGTCGGCCGCCGTGGCGACGAGCCGGGTGAGCCCTTCGAGCGAGGTGTGGACGAGATGCGTGAGGTTCGTGGCGTCCGCGCCGCCGCGGTAGTTGTTGATCGCGAGCTCGGCCTGTCCCGCCTTCGCGCTAAGCGAGTCGAACTCCTGCCAGTTCCAGTGCTGGAAGTAGTCGACCGACCACCCCTTGTCCAGCACCAGCGGTTCGCCGGCCGCGGTCTTCACGACCTCGCCGTTCTTGTCGAGCGCGAGCGCCTCGCCGCGCCGGTCCACCTCGACCGACTTGCACCCCGTCATCACCGCCGCGCAGGCGGCGAGCGCGATCATCATCAACTTCTTCATCTTGGATTTCCCTTTCTTTGTTTGATTGAAGAATGAGAGCTACACAGCTCTTCACACCTCGTTATTCACTATTCACTATTCACTGTTCACTGTAATAGACGCCCGCAGACGCGACGAGATCGATGTTCAGCGTCTCGTCCGATCTTTTCTGATTGCCTGCGTGGCGAAATCCATTCTGATGTAACGGCGCGCCTCGGCGACGGACGCCGGTGTGTGCGAGAGCCAGGTGATCCAGCCGAACCACCTGACGCCGCGGTAGATCAGCCGGCGCTTCTTCGCCGGCACGCCGCTCCGCGCCATCATCTTGAGGAAGGCGACGTCGGCGTCCTTGCGCGGCAGGACCTCGCCGCGGTAGAGGGCGTCGTGGGCGATGGCCGCCGCGAAAATGTCCGGATCGTAGGGGGATCCGAAGACGCGCCACAGGAGGCGCGGGATCGAGGCACCGTCCGTCCTGAATCCGGGTCGGACGCGCACGACGACATCCCACACCCGGTCGACCGTCGCCCGGAAGAGAAACTTCTGCGCGAGTTCGTAGTCCGTTCCCGAAAGCGGCCGCACGGACGGTTTCTTTGGAAATACTGCTTTGCCCATAACGGGCTGGATTATCGCATTTCGCCATCCGCCCCGCTCCGGCGGGTGCGGACGGTGCGCACCGTCCGCACCCCGCGGGGCGCACGCGGCCCCGGATTGGTATCATCTGCGGCGACTCTCAGAGAAGGATCTTCGCATGCAGGACAACACAACCTACTTCATCGTCATCGGCGCGGTCGTCGTCGCGCTCGCCGCCCTCGCGGCCCTCGTCAACTACGTGGTTTCGATCGTGCGCGGTGTCCAGGAGATGCGCCACGCTGCGAACCCGCCGCGCAACCCGCCGCTCCCCGAGGAGATGGCGAGGAACTACGCCACCAAGCGGGAACTCGCGGGGGAGATCGCGGAGCTGAAGCAGGAGATCAAGGATGAGCGCTCCCGCATCGACGGTATCCTCAAGCAGCAGTTCGACTTGATACGGGGACTCACGGCGGACTCGAACGAACGGTTCACCCGCCTCGAGTCCTCGATCAATGAATGGCAGCTCGGCGTCGAGCGCATGATCGGAAGAATCGAAGGAAAGGTGGAAAAGAAATGAACCTCAAGCAACTGATAATCGCATTCCTGTCCCCGCGCTATCCCGCTGCCTACACCGAGGCGGCCATCGCGCAGCGCCTCAACGCCTCGCAGATGCTCGACAGGCGGGTCACGGCAGATGAGGTCGCCGACGACCTGCGCGCCCTCCACAAGATGGGCCTGGTGGATCTGCAGATCGACCAGATGGACAACTCCGCCGTCTGGCAGGTCACGGAAGCGGGCTCGAGGAAGTGGGTCCTCGAAGGAAGGATGACCGTCGTATGACCACGCGCTGCTACCGCTCCAAGATCGGCCGTCTCCCGTTCGCGATCCGCAACGAGCTGAACGAGCGCATCCGGGACGGCGTGGGCGGCCCCGAGATCCTCGCCTGGCTCAACGGCCTACCATCAACTCGCAAGATCATCCGCGAGCTGAAGTCCGGCGATATCAATGCGCAGAACCTCACCGACTGGCGATCGAGCGGCTACCGTGACTGGCTCGAGGACCAGTGCCAGGCCGACCGCATCCGCCGCCTCGCCGAGATCTCGCAGACTCTCGCCTCCGCCGCCGGCGGCAACGCGGCGGGCGTTGGCTGCAACATCGCCACCGCGAAGATCATGGATGCGCTGGAGTCCGCCGACGAAGAACAGGTCGCCGACCTCGCGAAGGCGCTCGTCCAGCTGAGGGCGGGCGAGAACGCGGCGCAGAAGGTCGCGCTCGCCGAGGAGAAGAACGCGATCCAGAAGGAGCAGCTGGAACTCTCCCGCGCGAAGTTCGAGCGCGACACGGCGCGGCTCTTCGTCAAGTGGGCGCAGAACAAGGACGCGCTCTCGATCGCCACCGACCGCAAACTCGGAGGAGACGAGAAGACGGAACGTCTCGGCCGCCTGATGTTCGGCGACCTCTGGGAAGGTGCGGACGATGGGAAGTGACGCCATCATCAAGATGAGGTCCGGCCAGCGCCGGCTCTTCCAGCTCGTCGAGCAGTACCGTCTCCTCGGCTTCATCGCCCGCCGACAGTACGGCAAGACAACGACCTGCGCGAACATCGCGCTCATGAAGATGATGAAGAACCGCGACCACACGGTCATCTTCGGATCCGCGAAACTCAACCTCTCCCGCGAAATCGTCCGCAAGGAGGCCGCCGTCTTCGAGAAGGCGATCAACGCGGCGATGGCGCGTCTCGAGGATGGCAAGATGCAGCTCGCCGACGACAAGACCGGCCGCAGCGTGCAGGGCCTCACGCACGACGACTTTGCCGATCTCTTCGAGCATTCCCGCCTGGAGTTCCGCTACTACCACACCCGCACCTCCTATTCCCGCACGAAGGTGGTCGCGCTCCGGCCTGACACGGTCGGCGAGACGGGCGACCTCATGTGCGACGAGGTGGGCCGCATCGGAAACTGGAAGGACGTCTGGGAGGCGGTCGAGCCGATCGTCGCCTCGAATCCCCAATTCCGCATCCTTCTCCTCACCACGCCCCCGCCGGATGACGCGCACTACTCCTTCGAACAGCTTGCGCCGCCGCCCGGCATGACGTTTCCCGTCTCGCCGAATGGCAACGTGTACGAGTCCGTCAAGGGGGTCACCTGTCTGCGCGTGGACGCCTGGGACGCCTACGCCGACGGCGTCACGCTTTTCGACACCAAGACCGCGCAGCCGGTCACGCCCGAGGAGTCCCGGCGGAAGGCCTTCGACAAGGACGCCTGGGACCGCAACTACGGCTGCCTCTTCATCACCGGCGGCACGGCCGCCGTCGGCCTCATCAAGCTCATGGAGTCGATGGACCGCGGCGAACGCGCCGGTTGCGTCTTCGCCCTCGACGACCTTCCGGACGGATGGCAGCGGCTCTTCGACCGCTCCCAGGGACCGATCGGCATCGGCGCGGACCCGGCGACGACCGAGGGCGAGACGTCCAACCCGTTCGGCGTCGCCGTCACGCAGCAGATCGCCGGGCGCTATGTCACGAAGCTGATCATTTCCTTCAAGTCGGCCGATCCGAAGAAGCCGAAGGGAATCCTCCGCGAGCTCTGCACCACCCTCCATCCACGCGCCCTGGCGATCGACGCCACGAGCGAAGTTTACTGGGCAACCGAGGTGCGCGAGGAACTCGAGGGCGTCTGCGACGTCATTCTCGTCAAGAATTCAGAACGGACCGAGGTGATGGGCGAACGCGTCCTTTTCAAGACCTACCTCGGCCAGCTTCTCGTCAACGCGATCGACGAAGACCACGTGGATCTTCCGAAGTCTCCCGAGGTGAAGGACGACTTCCGCCTCGTGAAGAAGATGAAGGGAGGCTTCGACAACGCGCTCGACTCCGCGACCGGCCGGCACGGCGACCTCTTCGACGGCACCAAACTTTCGGTCCACGCCCTCGTCGAAGGGACGGAGGAGGCCAATGCCGACGCTGTCCAGGTCGGTGCCCGCGCTGCAACGCCGACAACACGTGCATCCTATCCGCAGCGCATGTCGATGACGCCCGACCATGCGGCAGACGACGTGATGCAAAGAACCCTTAACTCGTGAGGAGAGACATGAAGGAATACAACGACCAGGTGACGGAGATGGATCCGCGCCGTGAACTGCCGAGCATGGTCCGCTACCTGTCGGCCGACCGTCTTGCCGGGATCATCGAGGAGGCCCAGAACGGCGACACCCGGGAACTCTTCGCCCTCTACCGCGACGTGATCACGAACGACAACCAGGTGCGTTCGGAGTTCTTCAAGCGGAAGATCGCCGTCCTCGGCGATCCCGTTTCGGTCGTGCCATTCAGGAAGGGAGACCCGACGGACGTCGCCGCCGGGGAACTCTGCTCGGAAGTGCTGGACAACCCGACCTTTGCGGACGCCGAGTCGTGGCTGATGAATGCGACGCTCTATCCCGTCGCCGTCGTCGAGAAGGTGTTCGAGGCGCGTCCGGGTGGCGGCTTCGCACTGAAGGCGCTCGTCCCGGTCCACTACCAGCTCCTCGACTACTCGCGGGGAGCGATGCGGATCTTCGACGTGGACGAGGCAGGCACGCCGCTCTCCACCTCGCACGAGGTCACGCCGGAACGCTACATCGTCCACCGCTGCGACCTCATGCCGGCGCCGGACAACTGGGGCGGCGCGATGCGGTCGATCCTCTTCTGGTGGCTGCTGCGCACGATGTCCCGCCAGTGGTGGGCGGATCTCCTCGAGCGCTTCGGCGTCCCGTTCCTGAAGGGCAAGTACTCGGACGAAAAAGGGAAGGCCACGCTCGAACGGGCCTTTCGCCTGGCCGTGCGCCTGGGTGCGATCGTCGTGTCGAAGAACACAGAGGTCGAGGTCGTGCAGGCTGCGAGCGGCGACGCGTCCAACAGCCACGAGCGGTTCATCACCATCTGCAACCAGGAGATCTCCAAGCTCATCGTCGGACAGACGCTGTCCTCCAATGCGTCGCCCACGGGAGAGCTCGGCGGAGGAACTGCGAATCTCCAGGGAGAGGTGCGGGACGACATCCGCAAAGCCGACGCCAAGGCACTCGCTGCAACGTTCCGCAGCCAGCTCTTCGACCAGATTCTCGCGATCAACGGAAAGCCTGGTCGGTCTCCGAAGATTCTCTTCGGATCCGAATCGTCCGCCGAACTGTCCGCCTCGATCACGCTGCTCGGAAAGCTCAAGGAGGCCGGACTCGAGCCGGACGACGACGCACTCAACACGCTCTCGGAACGACTCGGCTTCGGCATCCGCCGCGCGGCAGTACCGCAGCCGGGGATAATGCCGTTCTCCGCCCAACCTGTCCCGCTGTCCGCAGGCGATGCAGTCGACGATCACGCGGCATCCTCGTCCGCCGAGGATCTCCGCCGTGCCTTTGCCGACGACCTGGCACCGCTGAAGGATGTCATCGACGCGTCGACCTCTCCAGACGACTGCATCCGGCGCGTCCAGGAGTGGCTCTCCACCCACAACCCGTCGAATGCCGCCGACGTGATCGAGAAGGCTCTGTACGTCTATTCAATGGCAGGCACCCGCGCCGCCCGTCCCATGCGCCGAAAACAACCCTAATACCATGATGGATGCGCTAAAACGAGACAAGTGTGCGATCCTGTCGTTGGTGCTGAAAGGCAAGTGGTTCGACATGATCGCGCACGGTGGCAAGCGTGAGGAATACCGTGATGCCACCAAGTACTGGCGCACAAGATTCAACAACTGGGATGCACGAACAACGGCGGAAAGGCCTCCCATTGTCGAATTCCGTCGGGGCTACGCGTCTGACGCGCCACGCATGGCCTACTGGTGCATGGGGCTCGAGACGACTACCGGCATGAAACCCTACGCCTATGTCGATCAGACTTCAGACAAGCTCCGCCACCCGTCCTGGGGCGAGCCATCCACCCATCATTTTGTCATCGAATTAGGCGGCTGCGTTGTACTGTTTTGAACCCTAACCATTACTTTCTGCCGAACCCTAATGGACGTTCCCCACGCAGTTTCCGCCCCAATCCCTCCATATCCGCAAATTTCCGCAGACAGTCAAAGGTCTTCAAGCTTTATCAAGCCCCATCAACCCTCATCAACCACCCGCCATTTCTTTCTGAAGTGGGTGCCAGTGGGCCGTTCCGGCCGGCGGGACGTTTCTGTACGGCGCGCGCCTCGACGCGCGCCGCGCGGTGGCGGGAACGGGGGCTGACGTCCTGAACGACTTCGGGAAGGGCGGCTACACGTTCGGCGAGATTCTCGCCTACGACCGCAGCCTTTCGGACGACGAATGCCGTTCGGTCGAGGCGTACCTGGCGAAGAAGTGGCTGGGCGAGGGCGGCATCCCGTCCGAGAGCGATGACGTGTGCGTGAAGGGCGACGTCGAGATCGCGGTCGGCGCGGACGGCACGGTCCGCCCGGTCGTCGTCGACGGGACGCTGGATGCCGCCGACGCGACGCTGAAGGTCGTGAACGCCGCCGCCGTCCCCAAGGGCGTGCGGCAGGATCTCGTCGTGGCGGACGGCATCCGGCGCGGGTTCGCGCGCGTCTCGTCCGACCGGGAAGACCTCTTCGAAATCGTCCTCAAGGGCCTCGCGTACATCGGCCGTTCGCTGTCCGGCCTGTACCTCATCTTCCGCTAAGAAAGGAAATGTCCAATGAAAACGGTTCTCTGCCTTGTCCTGCTGTCCGTCGCCGGAACGGCCCCGCTGCCTTGTATGGGCGTTGCGCGGGCCGACGAGCCTGCCGCCTGTCGTCCGGCGGCGCGGTTCGTGACGGCGCCGTGGTGGACGCGCCGGCTCGCCGAGACGCGGGGACGCATCCTGAAGGACAAGGGGGCGTGCTATGACCTTGTGCTGGTGGGGGACTCGATCACCCACCGCTGGGAGAACAGGGAGAATGGCGCGGCGGTGTATCCCGCGCTGCTGGGAAAGTACAAGGTCCTCAATCTCGGCAGCGGCGGGGACGGTACGCAGAACGTCATCTGGCGCTTCGAGAACAACGGCGAGCTCGACGACTACACGGCGAAGGTCTTTGCCGTCATGATCGGCGTGAACAACGGCGCGTCGGATCCCGAAGGGCTCGTGCGGGGCGTCGAGAAGATCGTGGGCATGATCCGGGCCAAGCACCCGGAGTCGAAGATCGTCCTTCAGGCCATCCTGCCCCACGGGAAGAACCCGCGCGCGCATGTGCATTGGACGAAGGTCAACCCGATGCTGAGGGCCTATGCGGAGAAGAACGGCTTCGCGTGGCTGGACATGGGTGCGCGCTTCCTCGGAGGCGACGGCGAGATCAAGCCGGGGCTGATGATGCCGGACAAGCTGCATCCCGTCCGGTCCGGCTATGAAATCTGGCTTGATGCGCTCGGCCCCCTCGTCGACCGGCTGCTGGAACGGTAGGTCGCTGGATGGCATGCTGAGCGAAGACGGCAAGGCGAACGCAGGCCGTCTCGCATGTGCCGGAGGGCGAGGGCGTACAGCCGCCGACGGCCGTGCAAATGGCAACATCGATATTGCCATTTGCACGCATTACGAAACGTGCGACGGGCGGCTCTCAACGTAAATGTGGTATGATACACCCAACGGCTATATCCCAGAAGACCTGCGTAAACAAGTTTGTAGAGAGTAGGGATTATGAAAAAGACAACGATTCTTCTTTCGGCCTTGCTGGCTGCCCTGTTGGGTGTTGCGGAACCGATGGATGTACCGTTC
>ERZ1034928.834-NODE-834-length-12677-cov-6.365077_pt1 | contig 12677 bp, 14 predicted proteins | sample MGYA00520627_ERZ1034928 | MGnify/ENA primary metagenome ERZ1034928 (study PRJEB33766, sample SAMN09781755) | gut metagenome | biome: gut microbiome | host: Homo sapiens | place: Madagascar | study: EMG produced TPA metagenomics assembly of the PRJNA485056 data set... | reverse complement strand
GTTGTTCTAAAAAATATTTTAGAAATATGTTTAAACATGACAGACATTGGCTCAATTGGAATTAAAATGTTTCACCCAGAACGTGATGTTGTTGTAGAGCAAGGTTTTGAAGTTCCAGAAGAAGATTACAACGAAAAAAGTTATCTAATGATTGTAGTATCAGATACTGGCTCTGGATATTCTGATGCTGAACTTGAAATTGCATTTGAACCATACACTCAGATTGATAAACCAAACAAAAAGAATATAGCTCGCTCTATTGCTCTTGCAACTGTCAAAAACATTATAAAGCACATGAAGGGTTCTATTTGGATTGAGTCTACTCTTATGCAAGGAAGTTCTTACAATATTATAATTCCAACAGCGAGATAATTTATGGCAGAAGTATTATTAAAAAATATAAAAAAAAGTTACGACAAAACTCAAATTATTAAAGGAATAGACCTTGAAATAAAAGATAAAGAGTTTCTTGTATTAGTTGGGGCTTCTGGATGTGGAAAATCTACGGTATTAAGAATGATTGCCGGACTTGAGGATATAACATCTGGGGATTTATATATAGGAAAAGAAAAAGTAAATGATGTTCCTCCAAAAGATAGAGATATTGCCTTTGTTTTTCAAAGTTATGCGCTTTATCCACACATGACAGTCGAAGATAATATAGCTTTTGGTTTAAAAATGAGAAAAACACCAAAAGATGTTATTGCAAAAAAAGTTGCAGAAGCTGCGGAAATGTTAAATCTCAAAGATTTATTAAAAAGAAAACCTCGTCAACTTTCTGGGGGACAAAGACAACGTGTCGCTTTGGGAAGAGCAATTGTGAGAGAACCAAAAGTTTTTCTAATGGATGAACCACTTTCAAATTTGGATGCAAAATTAAGAGTTCAAATGCGTTCAGAAATCAAAAAGCTTCATGAAAAACTTCAGACGACATTTATATACGTAACCCATGACCAGACAGAAGCCTTAACTATGGGGGATAGAATTGTTGTGCTTGATAAAGGTGTTATTCAACAAGTTGATACACCTGACAACATTTACAAAAATCCTAAAAATATGTTTGTTGCAGGATTTATTGGTTCTCCACAAATGAATTTTATCGACGTTTCTTCTCATGAAGGAGATTTGTTCATCGACAATGTTAAAATTCCACTTGAAGAAAATAGAAAATCTTCTCTGTATGGAAAAAATATTGTTGCAGGAATTCGACCAGAAGCTTTGACAACTGACGATATTGACGGAATTCAAATTGATGTAAAAGTTGATATTGTGGAGATGCTTGGCAGCGAAAAAATTGTTTATTTTTATATAGATGGACAAAAGTGTAGTGCAAAACTTTCTTCGAATTTCGATGTCAAAGAGAATGTTAGTTTGAAATTTAATCCTAAAGATATTTTCTTCTTTGATAAAGAAACTGGCGAAAGAGTTTAAACAATGCCTTCTTTAAGTGCTTTAACTGCAGCCTGAGTTCTATCATCAACCACCATTTTTTGAATGATATTACAAACATGTGCTTTTGCTGTATGTTCACTTATCATAAGTTCTTGTGCTATTTCGCTGTTTGATTTTCCATCCACAACAAGCTTCAAAACTTCATACTCTCGCTCGGTAAGATTTGCATGTTTTGCTCTAAAAGCAGCTCTTGAAGTTTGTTTATAAAGAACTGTATTTATTTTTTTCTCTCTAACAATTGGAGCAATTTTAGGGTCAAGCCATATTGCACCGTCATTCACAGTTTTTATAATCATCATAAGCACTTCTGTACCTATATCTTTTATCACATAAGCACTTGCGCCAGCAGACAAGGAGTCAGAAACTTCTTTTTCTGCAACATGTGATGTCAGCATTATAACTTTTGCTTTGTCAGATTGTTCAAAAATTCTCTTAACAGCTTCAATCCCTGATATATCTGGCAGTCCTATATCCATAAGGATAACGTTTGGTTTATAGAGCCTTGCTTTTTCAACAGCTTCTTTTCCTGTTTGTGCTTCTGCTACAACATTTATTTCTGGACTTTCATCCAACAGGGCTCTCAGCCCGACTCTCATAAGTTTATGATCTTCTACCATTAAAACATTTATACTCATAATCTCCCCCACCCACACCAACATAATAAGTCTGGATAAACTTTTATTTAATCCCGATTTTGCAACCAAAAAGTATATTATTTTGATTTTTTTTTTAAGAATAAATATTTAAGATAAAAGCAAAACTAATATTTTAAGAGTCTTTTGTATTCTGATTTTAAAAATTCTTTGGGTGGATTCATTTTAATAAAGTCCCACGGAAGCTCATCGTCAAGGTCATACTCAAAGTTAAACTTTTCTAATGCTTTTTTAAATGCAGAAGAATCTCCTCCATTTTTATAAATATCAATTAAAGCATCTGACAAATCTCTTGATCCGAGTGACAAAATTGTTTGATAGTAATCATATTTAGGACTTGCGAATTCGGCTTTTATGCCTATTTTGTGAAATTCTTTTTTTAAGAACATTTGCTTTTTCTTCAATGATTTTGTATCTTCTCTTTTGCACCACTGAAAAGGAGTATGTGGTTTTGGAACAAATGTTGAGAAAGCAAAAGAAAACTCAAGTCCTGTTTTTTTAAGCCTTGAAGCAAGTGAAATAAATTCCTTTAAATCTTCTTCAGTTTCAGTTGGGATACCAATCATCGCATATACTTTTAGACCTTTTAGCCCGTTTTCTTTGCACAATTTTACTCCATTAAACAATTGTTCTTCCGTTATATTTTTATTTATAACTCGTCGTAACCGTTCACTTGCCGCTTCAATAGCGATTGTAGAATGTCTTTGCCCAGATGCAACAAGAGTTTTTACCGCCATTTCTGAAATGTTATCTACACGAAGAGATGAAAGCGAAAGCTCTATATTCTGCCCATTTTGAATCTTGTCATAAATATATTTGCAAATGTCGTCAAACCTTGGATGACGAGCCACCATGGCACCTAAAAGAGCAATTTTATTGGTATATTTCAAACCTAAATCTATTTTTTCAATTATTTCTTCATAACTTATAAACCTTATAGGCAAATTTAGATAAGATGCGAGGCAAAATCCACACATATTACAACATCCACGTTCTATTTCTATTACAAAAGTGTTTTTAAAAAAACTTTCCTCGCTCAAAATTGGTGTTGTAATGCACTTTATGTTTTTGCATGTAAGCTTCTTCACCTCTTTTTTAGGAAGTGACGGAACATATACACCCTCAACATCATAAAGAAGTTTGAGGGTTTCTTTTTTAGGAAGTTTTTTTCGGCAGATATCTGTTACCGTTTTAAGTACATCCTCACCATCACCCAACGTCATAAAATCAAAGATTTCGTAGTAAGGTTCTGGATTTGCTGTCAAAACTGGTCCACCCCCATATATTAAAGGGAAATTCTCTCCTCTATCCTTACTTTTAAACGGTATTTTATATCTTTCAAGAATTGATAAAATATTTAAAAAGTCGTAATCAAAAGAAAAAGAAAAACTCATTAAATTTACGTCTTTTGGCATTATTCGAGGTCGTTGAGTATCTAAATAGATTGGTTCAAAATTTATATACTCAATTTCATCAAATCTCCGACAGATGTACATATATCCGAGAGCAGAAAGTGCAAAACGTTTTGCTTCTGGAAATGCTGCCTGCACGTTATAATCTGGATTTTCCTTATAAATCTTTTCATATAAAACTATATCATTCATCATTTATTTATATTCTTAATGTAGATTTCTTCAAACAGAACACAAACCAAAGATGCAATTGCAGGGGAGAGGATAACACCCCAAACACCCAAGAATTTTGCAGCAACAAGTAGTGCGAAGATAACAATCAACGGATGGAGATCCAAAAATTTACCAAAAATAACTGGTTTCAACAAATTGTTTGATGCCCATTGAACAAATAAAAACGACAATATTACAAGAATTATCTTTACAAGACCTAAATTATATGCCGTCACCACACATAATGTAAACGCAATTGTCGGACCTACTATCGGAATAATATCTAAAACACCTGTCGTAAGACCTAAAAATGCGGAATAATCTACTCCAATCAACATCATGAAAAATCCGGTGAATATCCCAACCGCCACAAGGTTTATTCCTTGAGCAATAACATAACCACCTACGTTTGTAACTATCTTGTCATAAACCTCTCCTGCAGTTTTTTTAGTATCTTTTGGAAACATTAAAACTACGCCTTTTCTGATGGTAGATGCATCTGACATAAAATAGAACGTCAACAAACAAGCAAGGAAAAAGTATACAAATCCCTGAAATATGTTTATTGTTATGTTTATAGAACTACTCAAAATATTTCCGATTTTATTTTGCATTATCGCAATGAGTCCAGATGTATTCAAACCAGCAAATATTGGATTTTGCAAGAGGGGATGATTTATTCTAAACTCTGAAAGTTGAGTGAGTTTTTGAGGAATTCCAGAGGCAAAACCTGCAATTTGCGTAACTGCCATGTATATAACTGGAATTAAAAATGCGAAGGTAAACAATATAGCAACTAAAAGTACAATCGCTGCCGCATTTTGTCGTTTCATTTTTTTTGACATTTTATCTACAATTGGATTAAATGCTGCTGCAAGTACGAATGCGGTAAAGAATAGCAAGGCAATTGTCATAATTTCAGAAATTCCTTTCAACAACAAAAGAAGAATTATTATAAAGATAATATTTTTTACCGTTAAGTGTTCTCTAAATGACATATCCTGCTCCTAAACTAATTATTATAATAAAGAGATAATAAAAAAGCATAAAAAACACAACCCCAAAATGGATACATCTTGACAAATATTAACGGATAAAACTTTTAAAGAAAAAGTTGAAAGGTTTATTCCTTTCAACTTGCAAGTCCGTCAAACATAGAAATTTGACCTGTTGTTGGGGTATCGGCATGGGATTTTTTCAACAACTCCCGTATTCTATTTTCTGTAATATTGTATTTTCGTGCAATGTGTCTAATTGATGCAGTAGTTCCGTCAAATTCAGATAGAGCCTTTTTGCGCTCAATTTTGTAAAAAGGTTTTGATGGAACTTGAATTACAACTCCAGTAAATTCTTTCATCAAAGAAATTGCGACATCTTTGCCACACATCTCATATATTTCCTTAAAAACTTCATTTGGCATGTCATCAACAGTCACGTCATCTATATCAAAATTAACAAACATTGTTTCTATAATTTTTCCCATAATTTCTCCTAACCTACTGTAATATCAGTATCTGCTGTCCTCTCAATTTTTGGTTCAATTCTTATCTTATCTTCCTTTTTTATGGTTACTCCTGCCCTTAAAAGAAGATTTTCATCACAATCAAGTAACTTTTCTTTATCTGGTTCTGATTTTGTTCGGACACAAAAATCAAGTCCCAGAGTTTTTAATGCTTTTACAACATCATCTGCGCAACCAAAGCAAACTTTTTTCACGAGCTTGAATGAAATTGTGCCATAATTAAGTTTCTTACTTCTTTTCTTCAAAAACTCATTTTTATTAGAAATCGAATATTTTTCAATACTTCTTTCTGTTTCTTTAATTTGTTGTTTTAAGCACAAAATTTGTTTTCCAATTAACTCTTTAATTTCATTTATTTTGAGAGTTTGTTCTCCTTCAAGTTTTGTTTTGCAGATATTTAATTCTGCGAGTTTTTTCAATGCCAAATCAACTTCCGTCCAATTATTGCAGACATTTTCGGTATTTTTTGACATATCTAATTTCCACCTCCTCAATTTTTGACTATTATACTTTTTGTTTAAAAACAAGTTTTTAAACTTTCAAACTAAATTTTTATGCATGATAGGTCAAAATACACACTTTGACTATCATCTCAAAGTACAATAATTTTACATGAGGTTACTTAAAGAAATGAACTCGTTAATTCTGAAAAACTCCTTAAGTTCTTGGAATTTCTTGTCTTCACTATGATATCCTACAATTTTTCTTGTTTTTTTATAAATTACGTCAAGACATTTATTCAAATTTTTTAAAGTGGTATCCATTTCAAGCAAAATTTGTGACTTAGATTTTCCCTCTTTTATCAAATTGAGTATCTGACATTCTTTTTTACCTAACGTTTTCATATTTTTCTCCTTAAATTTTATATTTTTCGAAGTGAAGCATTTATAATTTTTGTTGGGATTTTTTCAAGTTCCCTTTTTATAATTTTCACCTCATCAGTTGTTAACAATGCGTTTGCTTTCAAGTTTTGAGTGGTTTTTTGGATAATATTGTTCGCAGAAGAAATTCCATTTGTTCTGATGCCACTCACAACTTGCGAATTTAGTTGGTTGAATGTGTTTTGTGCAGGCAGACTTAAGTTTGAAACATTTGTCGTAATTTTATAAGAGTTGTTCAATGCCTGTTGGCTTGATGTTTTCAAAAAAGATTTGAGTTTTAAGGCAGAGAATACCGTTGTAGTTACAAGTGGTATTTTCCATGCCTGCTTCAAGAAATTTTTTATCAGATTTGGTTTTTCAAGCAGATCTATTTCGACCTCTGCACATATTATTTCCCCGTTAATTGTCTGTATAATATTTTTGCAAAACCGCTCAATTACATAATCACCAATGTATTCTCCACCTTGAAAATAGTTGATAACTTCTCTTGCTTCTGCTCTTTTTTCAATATCTTGCAGAATTTCAGAAGGGTTGCAAAAACTTTTGTGAAGCTTTATTTTGAGAGGAAAAGTTTTAAGCTCTTGTTCTCCCTCAACTAAAGTTGGTTTTTCTCCAATTCCATTTTGACGATAATATTTATATTGTTTAGAACATTTTAAAATTTCTGTTCTATTTAAAATTTGATCAAAGTTCATTATAATGCTCCTTGTTTTATTACTGTATTGAAGGTCAAATCATAAAATTCGTTAGCTGCAGCACAAATTTGAGTAAGGTTTCCACAGTCACAAGAATACACACCCTCAATAGAACCAACAAGGGCAATAATTTGAGATGGAATAATACTTGCTTTTAACTTTTTCCTAATCTTTAAAATATAAGCATTTACAATGTCATTAACTTTTTCTTCTATTTCATCGACATTTGCATCAAAATTTGTAACCACATTGAGATTTATCGTCAACTCTTTTTTCGTCGGTGCAATTACCCTAACATAGTCACACATAGGATTGATTTCTTCTCCATTCAGCTTTGCTTCAACATCCTCCAAAACAGCTTGAGGTGTTTCATCAGAAAGAGTCAAAGGATAAATATTAACAGTTGATTGTGAAGGAATAGTTATTTTATATACATCTTCTCCAATCGTGAGTGTACAAGTGTTTGTTTTGTAATCAACTGTCGCAGAATAATCCTCGCAACTTATTTCTCCATTTTCTTCTTGCGTTGTTACTTCATTCAACGTTATACTTGCAGGTATTTGAGGGCTTTCAGCCTGCGCATCAACAATATTTGTGTTTGCAGAAAGTGTATGGTAAATATAAGAATTTTTTGATCCGGCACAAGAATACCCTTCAGGAGCTAAAATTATTCTTGATATAAGAGCTTCATCGCTTTCTGCATCTGCTCCAGCAGAAACTCCATTTACATTAGTAACAGATTTTATATAACTTATTGGTCTTACAAGAATATTTACATCTCCAACACCATAAATATTTACAGCCTCTCCGAGTTTTTGGGCTTTAATCTTGACATATCCAACATCTTTACCTGCCGGAATAATAAGGTCTTCAGTTGTTTCAAAAGTATATTTTTCATCTTTTGACATAACTTCTAACCCTTTTGATATTGTTAAGTCATTTGTAAAAGTTGTATTCAGTGTGATTTTTAACAAATCAACTCCAGCTTCTCCTTGCAGTCGTTTAACATTAACAGCTTCTCCAATAGCCTCAAGAATAAGTCCACTACTATATCTTGCGAGATTCTTTTTGGCGGCCTCATTGAACATTTCGACAAGCAACGAAGCTTTATATTCAATAATACTTATCATTAACCTCTCGTATTGTGCAGGATAAAGAGGTTTTTCAAGTATCTCCTCTGCATATTCGACAAGTTCTCTTTCTTGTGCTTGTATATCATAATCAATAAATTTAATTTCATCAGACATAATATTCAGATATCCTTTCTTCACTTGTAAGTTTACTTTTATATTTCACCTGAACAGCGAGTTTAAAATTTTCGAGGTAATACGTTTTTACATCTACAACTTCAATCCTTGGCTCTTGTAGTGGAAATTCTTTCAAAACAATTGTTTTAGCTATTTGGAGTGCGTTGTCTGGATTTTCTCCTATCGCTTCAAGAATATTGCATCCAATATTTGGTTGCAGTGGAACTTCTCCCTTTTCGGTGTGAAAAATCGTGTCAAGACATTGTTGTATGTCCTCAAAACCATAAGCAACTCCACCACCTTTTTTATGTTGTCTATTATCAATTATTTTGTCCATTTTTCTCCTTTCTCTACATAGATGTAGATACAGAACCTGTACTTGCACCTGCGTTGCCATTTGAGTGAACGTGGGAATTGTAAATTCCTCTCATTATGCTCATCGAACTTGTCATATCAATCACTTCGCCAGTTGCAACAATGTTTCCAACCACATTAAGATTGCCATTAACAGTAGCTAATGGGGTTTTTAAAGTAACTTTTCCCTTACAATCCAAGTTTAATTTGTGAGTGCTTTTATCATATTCAATTTTTGTGCCGTCCTCAAACAAAATGTACTTGAGGTTCTCATCAGAGAGGATACAAATATCCTCATCGTTGTAAATAGCACCAATTACGCAACCGTCAGAAAAATTTTCACTGCAACAAGCTGCAACAAGAGTGTTAACTTCAAGCATACTGTAAGATTTATCCTTGACAGTACAAAGCTGTGGAGTAAAAAACCATCCAGTTTCAAAATCGTCATATTCTGCTATTTTTAGTTTGACTCTTGCATTTTTACTGTCTATTGCAACGACAATGCCTGTTATGAACATTAGCTCTCCCTTCTCTCAATCTCTCCAAAGACACTCCATTTACCAGCACAAACACAATGTGTGACAGACTTGATACGATAAGTTCCGTCAAACATTGAAAAACCTTTCAAATCAAAATTTACTCCAGCTAAAAACAGAGGATTTCCTTCCTTTAATTTTATTCTGCCAATAAAATCTCTTCTGTTTTCTTGAAGTTTTGAGTTAGAAAGTATCTGTGCATCCTCTTTTGAAGAGCATTTTTTTATTATTTTTAAAGTGTCATATCCATCATCACATTCAGTTGAGGATGAACATAATTTTTTACTCATTGGGTTGAAATATTTTACTGAACATCCTCGATATTTTCTTTCATCCTTAATTTTCAAAGAACTAACTTCTCCTTTTTCAAGCGTAAACAAAGAAGCTTCTTCTCTATCCAAAGGAATGAAAACAAGTTTTCCTTCTATGATTTTAAAGATATATCCATAATCTCTTGCTATACGCTTTAAAAACCCCAAATCTGTTTCCATAACCTGATTTAAACGCTCAATATAAACAGGTTTTAAGTCCTTGATTACTTCAAATCCATATTTATCTCCAAAAAATTGTGCAATATCTTGAAGAGTTTTATTTTCAAAATATCTTGTATTTTTTGTTCTCAATGGCGGAATTATAGATGTAGCAAGTGCTCTTATTGTGATATAATCACCATTTTCTCTAAAATCAAAATCAACCTCGTCAATCGTGAATATCCCACAATCAAGTGTGCTAAAGTCATCTCCAATTTTACAAGAAATTTTTGCACCACGATTTAGATACCACGAGTTTTGAAAATACTTATCGTAATCTTTTAGTGTAATGGTCAGTTCCTCTGACTCATTTTCTTCAAAATCTCGGTAGATGATTTCTTTAATGTATGGAGCAAAATCTTCGCTTACATCGTGCCCATTGTATTCAATTTTTGAAAATATTTTATTTACTGTTTCCAAACCGGTAATCCTTTTTTATCTGACGTGTCCTTCAATTTTGCAATTCTTATTGTTATACCTTCCTCTAACACTGGAGTTATGGGAACATGGGGGTTATCCTCGATGATGTCATTGTAATCAAAAACATTACCTCTAAATTTGCCTGCAATTTTGTCCCATCTATCGTTTTGAACAGTTTCGTAAATGTAATACTCCATTAGTTATCCCCCTCAAGAACAAAATCTGCATCTTCATAACCATAAGTTTTCTTTATGTATTGTTTTGTGAATTTAACACCTAAATTTCTCAGCTTGTTATCACGTTCCGCAAGAGATTGATCTACACCCTGTTCGTCGTAAAGTTTGAATTTTGGATATTCGCTATTTTCAAAATTTATAGCGTGAATTTTGTAAATAAGATTGTTTATTGTTTTTTCGCAAAGTCTAATATCATTTTGAATTAAATCCTCTCTAACAGATTGATGAGTTTTGGAAAGAGCATAACTTCCGCCATTTTGACTAACATCTGTTGTTAGAGTTTGACCCAAAATTACTTTCGAGATATTGTTTTCACACTTTGTTATTAAGTCCTTATAAACAGTATTACTTCCAGTTTTATCTGGATTTATAATGTCAATTGTGCCGTCCTTTGGAATAACACCTATTGCATTTTGAACCATTTTTTTAAGCATTTTAAAAAGATCATCACGCTCTTCTTTAGACATAGAACGATCATATTTTCCAACCATAAAAGGAGTTCCATATTTTTCTGTAAATTGAACCCAAAATTCCATTCCGCCTTGCATAAAAACAACATTCCAAAAACAACGGCTCAAAAGACATTCTCCATAAGGATTGAAAAAACTTGACCTATGAATAGGAATTAAGAATTTTGGATTATGTTCATTTATGCAAACATCTTTTGTTTTTGAGTCAAAATAGAAGCTTTTAGCAACAGCGTTGTAGTAAAACCATTCTTGCGGTTTTGATGTAAATGCGGTAGGAATTATGTAGTTTCCATCCGATTCGTACGTTACCTCAATCGGGTTATAGCCAAAAAGTGGTGCTTCAAGTATTTCTTCTATTAGTCGATAAACATCGATAAATTTAAAGATTTCCAAATAAAAATTATATTCTTTATCAGAACAAAATTGTTTATCAAGTTTCCAGTTTTTAGAGGTAACTCCGGCTTTTCTTGACTCAATACAAGTTCCAACTTGATAGTTGTTTTTTAAATCTCTCAAAGTTTGAAAACCTCTTCCACTTTGACGAAGAATTTTATCAGGATTTGGTAATTTTTCAGTCAAATAAAACATCTTTGAAGCATCTTTTGCACTAGCACATTCTTCAAAAAGTCCACTTTCTTTTTTAAAGGATGTTATTTTTAAATTTTCAAACATATAACACTCGCTTTCTTCTTTTGCCTACAAACTAACTGAGAAATCAGTTAATTTTCTCTTTTTCTCTGTATAAATTTCTGGTTTTTGAAAATCATTTGCACAAGAAGCAGCACAATTGGCAAGTGCCGTTGCCCAAAAGCAATCAGCATGACCATTTGCGCTTTCTTCAGCATCAAGTCTGATATTACCAGCTTTTGTTGTAATCCTTTTTACAGAATGAAAATCTTCTATGAAATCTGGGGATATTTTGCTGTCTATTCTCAAATTTCTATCTTCAATAATGATATAAAGCATAGTAGCCATTTCTTCTTTGGAAGAATTTGAAAAAGTTACAGCTTCAACTTTTGACTTTCCAAAATCAATTTGAGCATCTTCTGCTAAATTATTACCAATACCTGTTGCATCAATACAGGCTCTTCTTAAATTTTTCATTTTCAGGAAACCATATAAGATTTCTTTTTGATCACGGAAACGGACATTGCGGAGAACAACTAATTGCCTTAGATACCGTATGTTTTCTACTTTTTCAAGAAGTATCATTACAGATTTATGTCCACTTCTTGCAACGTCAAAACCCAAGTATAAATCTTTTGAATCATCAAGGTTTTCTCTTAAAACATTATCTTCTTTGCATTTCAATATTTGCTCGTAAGATAAGAATGCAGTTGATTCGTCGACTGGAATACATCTAAATTCTTCATTCCAAGTAATTTCATCTCCGGCATCTTTTCTCAATTCTTCAAGAAAATCAGCTCTTTCTTCATCACTTAAAACTCTTTTTTTAATTTTGTCAGCAAGCCCTTGCTCAACTGCTAACTCAATTGGTACTGTATGAAGCGAGTAATTTAGTTCACCCTTTTTTATTTTTTGAACGATTTTAAAGAAAAGCGTTTGTTGACCATGATGCGTTGATATAACTCGAATTGGATATCCCCACATTTTGGCAGAGGCATAGGCAGCTTTCCAAAGAGCTTTTTGATCTTTATGAAAAGCAAATTCATCTATAACTACTTTTCCACCTTTAGATCTGAACTGAGATGGATTTGAGGAAAGTGCAAAGATTTTAGCACCATTTGCGAATTCAAGTCCATAAGCTTTAATGTCTTTTTCTTCGTTTATTAAAACCTCTCCTAAATCTTTAGCGATGCAATTGAAGAAAGATGCCCATTCTCTACAATAGTCTATATATTCTTTTGCGGCAGATAAATCTGCAGAAGTAAACCAAACTTTTAAAGCTCTGTTGTTTGTGAAGTAATTTTCAACAACACAATCTCTTACGTCCTCATAAGATTGGACGTATGTAAATCCTTCTCTTCTGCCTTTTTCAGCAAATTTGATTTGCGATTTATCTTCTAACCAATTTTTTTGATATTTTAACCAAAAT
>ERZ1034928.832-NODE-832-length-12704-cov-5.191161_pt1 | contig 12704 bp, 6 predicted proteins | sample MGYA00520627_ERZ1034928 | MGnify/ENA primary metagenome ERZ1034928 (study PRJEB33766, sample SAMN09781755) | gut metagenome | biome: gut microbiome | host: Homo sapiens | place: Madagascar | study: EMG produced TPA metagenomics assembly of the PRJNA485056 data set... | reverse complement strand
TACTTTATGCTATACTCAAAAGTCGTCTAACTTGTTGATAAGTTGGTGATTTGGAGTGTTCGTATTAGACTTTTTAAAATAAAAAGTTTAATGTGATAATGTCTGGAGATAAAAGGATACGGCAATGTATAAAAAAATAATTTTATTTTTAGTGATTATTGTCTTGTCGGCGTGCAGTTTGTTTGGTTCATACTATGAGCCTGAACCGGTCGGCGTCGGTAAAGACGTAAATGAACTTAAACTTTCTCCGTGTGCCTGCATTGAAGTTGAACTTCCGCACACCCTTCCGGATTGGTTTGTCGCAACAATATAACGGGTTAGGTAAAATATGGCAGATAGGTTAGGTATAGGCAACACACAGCAACGATTAATTGCCGGACAGGGCGGAATGCCTCGTCAGGCGGTGCGTCGTCCTCAGCCGCAGCGGCGTCATGCTGACGATATTGTCGTAAACGCCAGTGAAAAGCGCTATTTGTGGACGGCGCGCGCGTTTGCGGTAATTGTGGCTATCAGTCTGTGTTGCAACTTGGTTTTAATTTTGGCCATAACTCAGCTTTTGCCGCTGTATCGCCTTGAGCCGTTTTTATTAACGTTTGAAAATAAACAGGAACAGGTTTATGACATTGTTCCGTTGCGCAATATGGAAGACCGCAAAGCCATTACTGAAGTTTTTGTGCGCGAATATGTGCTGTTGCGCAGCGCGTTTACCAACGATGTGTCCGAAATGGAATCTCGTTGGATGCCGGGCGGACAGTTGCAAGAAATGTCATCATCGGCGGTTTATCAGTCGTTTATTGAAAAAACCGCCAGACCGGCCTTAAATATAATTCGCAATCGCGGCTTAATCAGAGTGGTGCGGATTATGACCGTAAACGAGCTTGGCCGCGGCTTATGGCAGGTTGAATATGAAACGCGTGATATGTATCCGGATTCATCTGCGCCGGAAATTAATTATTGGACCGCTTCTTTAAGAATTATGTATCGTAAAAAGACCGTTAAATATGGTGAACGCTTGAATAATCCGGTAGGCTTTACCGTTACCAGATATTCGCTTTCACGCAATAAAGCCGAGTAAACAAAAGGTGTTTGAAAAATGAAACGTTGTGTTAGTAAAATATTGTCAGTTTTTGCATTAATGGCGGCGCCGTTAACGGCGCATGCGCAGGCGAGCATTGACAGCTTAAACCAAAATGCCGACCAAAGTCAGGGCATGTATCAGCCGATGAACATGGGCTACACCGGCATCAGCTCATTGGGTATGATGCAAAGCGCATGGTTGGACCCGTTGCAAAATTTGGGCGAGGGACAAAGCAAACCGGCTTATTCCCGCTATTACTGGTCGCCTGATTTGGTTTTGCCGGTGCGCTTGCGCGAAGGCATGTTAACGCTTGTAAATTTTCCGGAATGGGAATTGGTTGAAGATGTTTACATCGGTGACAGTAAAACTTTTGACGCCCGTATTTCAGGGCCTAACACCTTGTTGTTGTATCCTAAATCAGGCGCGATGGTCGGTGTTGATACCAACATTATGGTTTTTGGCCGCTCGGGTAACAAATATGCGTTTTATGCCCGCAGCGAAGGCGTAAATACCGAGCGCTTAACTAACTCTATTATTGATATTGAGGTTGTGGACGCGGAAAAAAACGGGAGTTCCGTCGGCGCTATCGGAGGTGGTAGTTCCGGCGGCAGTCGTGTAAATGCCAGCGCTTATCGCGGCGGTAACAATAAGTCGGCAGATTCGTTATTTACCAAACGCAATCAAAAAGAAGACTGGATACAAAGTATTCCGCTTGACCCGACCAAGTTTCGTTTTGATATAGAGGTTTATGTTCCTAACCCCGATGATGTGGTTATTGCGCCGGAGCGCGTATGGCGTGACGATATTTTCACCTATATTGATTTTGGCGAAAAGGCCTTAAATATGGTTCAGCGCCCGATTGTAACCTTGATTGTTGAGCGCGTTGAAACTCCGGTCGGTTTCCGTACCGCCGGACCTAACAACCGCCTGATAATTGTTGAAGGTGTCGGCGATATGGTTTTGCGTAACGGCAAACGCTTAATTTGCTTAAAATTGCGCCGTGCCGATGATGCCGGACTTGAAAATATAAGCTATGCCGAAAGTGATGATTGGCAGGTTCCTCCCGCTTTGCCGTCAGGCAAAAAGGCGTCTGTTTCCGGTAAAGGCGGAGTTGTTCAGGGCTTTGAAGTTAACGGAGCCGACGGCTCTAACGGATATAACGGCTATAATGCCGGAACTGCCGGTGCTAACGGTAGCGCTATGAACGGTGTGGGCGGAGCAACTTTTGTCGGTGTTGACGTTAATGCCGTTAGCGGAAACAACGGTGGCAATGCCGGAGCCAAAGGCGCGTCTTTTGGCGGCGGTATCGGCGGTAAAGGCGCTCTTGACCTTGATTACAGCAAAATGCACCATATTGATAATAAGAGCAAATTGCCTGAAGGCAAAAATCCGTTTGCCGATTATCGTTACGGCAGCGGCTTTGAAGGCGATGATGTTGCCAGCATTTCCGTAGAGCTTGGCACAGATTCCGATGTCGGCAATTTGGAAAATTTATGGGGAGAACTTTCGCGCAAATATTCATCGGCGTTAGGCGGTTATCAGCCGTTTTATTCGGTTGATGCTCCGGCCGACGGTCAGGGCAGAGAACTGTTCCATTTAAGAATCGGACCGGTTCAGTCCATTGACGCCGGTGATGAAATTTGCAGTCAACTCGGCCGTAACGGCGTGTTCTGCAGCGTGGTTCGTATTCAGTAAAGCATAGGTAAGATGAGTAAAGAAGTTTTAACACATTCTGAAAGATATGTTCGTAAAACCAACCGAATTATTTTGATTGTTGGTATTACTTCTTTTGTGGTATTTTTGTTTGGCTTGTTGCTGTTGTTTTCAAGCGGCGCCGCTCCTGAAGAGTCGCAAGAGCCGGTGTTTACCGCTGATGACAATGTGATAGATTTTAATGAAAATACCAATCCGCTCATCAATAATCTTGAATTTGAAGATGTGGAAGAAACAGAACTTCCGATTACCACCACGCCCAATCCGGTTAATATGGGGCAGGTTGTGTTGGGTACTGACGCCAAAAATGTGCTGACTATCGGCACTACCGGCAAAACCCCTATACGGATTGTTTCGGTACGGCTTGCCGAGCCTCCGTTTGAGGGCTTTCGTTATGAGGATGATTGCAGCGGCAAAGAATTGCGTGGAAATCAAACCTGTAATGTAACCATGCAATGGTTTCCGACCACCGGCGGCAATGTGCAAAATAACTTTATTGTTTCGTGGCATGAAACCAATGTCGGAGCTCAAAATGCCAAGGCTGAAAAAGTTCCGGTTGACGGTAAAGCCGTTACGCAGGCCGATTGCAACTTTTGCACCACAACTCCTTCCGGCGGCAGCGCGGACGGTGCGGAAAGAATGTTAATTCAAGATGCCGACGGCAATATTATAGGATATGTAACTCCAGACGGGCGCGCATTTGACTTAAACGGTAATGAAATCGGTTATCTTGACTCTAACGGCAATGTTATTGATAAAAACGGTAACATTATCGGTAAAGCCGTTTCCGGTGAAAATTTGGTTGTTCGTGATTCTAACGGAAAAATTATCGGTTACATAACTCCGAACGGTAAAGCTGTTGACTTAAACGGCAATCGTTTAGGCACGGTTGATGCGAACGGCAATGTTTTAGATAAAAACGGCGGTGTTATCGGCAAAGTTTCAACCGGCGACACTATGGTTATTAAAGATGCTGACGGTAATATTATCGGCTATGTAACCCCGGACGGCAAAGCTGTTGACTTAAACGGCAATGAAATCGGCACGGTGGATGCTTATGGCAATGTTGTTGATAATAACGGTAATTTAATCGGTAAAACCGCGCCCGGCAACAGTCGCATTGTTCGTGATAATAACGGTAATATTATCGGTTATGTAACTCCTAACGGACAGGTTGTTGACTTAAACGGTAGCAAACTCGGCACCTTAGACGCCAAAGGCAATGTTTTGGATAAAAGCGGTAACGTTATCGGCAAAGCGATGGCTGATGACGGCAAAAACCGCATAGCTTACGGACCTGACGGAAAAATTATCGGCTATATTGATGATGACGGTTATGTTCGCGATGAAGACGGTAATGTTATCGGCCGAGTTAATGAAGACGGTCTTATTGTTGATGAAAACGGCAATATCATAGGTGTGGCCGGCAACAAAAAACTTGTTTATGATGAAAACGGTAATGTTATCGGCAAAGTCAGCGCCGATGGTAAAGCCTTTGATTTTAACGGAAATGTTATCGGTAAAGAGTTACCGGACGGCACCGTAGTTGACCGTAACGGGGTTAAACTCGGCAAAGCGGTGGAAGCCGGTTATGTTTATGACGCCAATGGCAAGGTTATCGGCCGAGTGCTTGAAGACGGTACGGTGGTTGATAAAGACGGCAATGTTATCGGCCGCTTAAATGCTAACGGCGAAGTTGTTGATATGGCCGGCAATGTTATAGGTTATGTCAGCAAACCGGGGCGCACCGCGGTAGATGAAAACGGCAATGTTTTAGGCGTGGTTATGCCTGATAATTCTATTGTTGATACTGATGGCAATGTGGTCGGCTATGTTGATGAAAACGGCGATGCCTATAAATTAAGCAATGAAAAAATCGGTAAATTGGGAGCGTCGCGGCAAATATATTATGATGCGGACGGTAACGCCGTCGGCTATATTGACGAAGACGGCACTATTTATGATTTTAACGGTAATAAAATCGGGCAAAAGCTTGAAGATGGCACTATTTTAGACGCTAACGGGCGTGTTATCGGCAAAATGCAGTCTGACGGCACGGTGGTTGACGAGCGCGGCAACATTGTCGGCAGAGTGGGTGAATATACCAACCTTGCGGTCAGAGATGACGGCAAAATATTAGGTTACGTTAAGAGTGACGGCTCGGTTGTAGGCTCTGACGGCAGTGTGGTCGGTCGTGTGGATAAAGACGGTAATGTTATCAGTAACAAAGCCGTTAAAATCGGCGCCGTTGTCCGCGCCGATTTAATTCCGATAACTCCGGAAGGCAAAGTTTTAGGTAATGTTTCACCGACCGGCGAAGTTATAAATACTCGCGGACAGGTGTTGGGACGTATGTTGCCGAATACTTTGGTTAAAGAGGCTAACGGCTCCAAAATTGTAGCTAAAGGCGTTCGCGGCGGCACTGTAATCGGTTGGGGCTGCTCTAATGTCGGAATTTTAAATAAAACCGGCGTTGTTACCAAAGACGGGCAGGATATGCCTTATCATGTTTATGCTGACGGCAGTGTTTACAATGAAAATAATCTTTATCTGGGCGATGTTGTTAAAACCGGCCGCGTCTTTGACAATAATTGTAATTACTTAGGTGATGCCGATGAGCAGGGTATCGTTAAAAATGAAGATAAAAAATATGTCGGCTGCGTAAATCCGGATGGAAGCGTGTTAAATGATAACGGCGATATTATCGGCAAAATTGCGCAATATAAAGTGGCGTTTAATGCCGAAGGCAACGTAGTCGGAAGATTGGCGCCGAACGGCAATGTTGTTTCAGCGGCGTTGCTGCCGGTCGGATGCGTTAATACCGATGGCGAAGTGTTTACTTCAGACGGCATATATTTGGGCAAAACTTCACAGCCGTTTTATGCCTTTGACTTAAACGGCAAGTTTTTAGGCGCGTTTGAAGCAGACGGCTCATTGCAAATTAAGGCTTATCCTGGCGCTAAATTGTTTTTGCACAAATATATAGCCGATAAAAACAACAAAATAATAGGCGTGGCATTGCCTGAAAAAAATATTTTGTTAAATCCTGACGGTAATATCAGCGGCCGCTTGTTTGCCGATGGCAATTTTTATGATAACAAAGGAGCGGTAATTGACCGTATATACGGTGACGGCATGAGCTTTTATGTCGGCAATATCGGTAAGCTGCTTCCGTTTGGCCAGGTTGTTGATTTTAACGGCAAAAACGTTGGCTTTGTAAATGTTGACGGTCGGGTGGTAACTCGTTTCGGCGAGCACTTGGGACAGGCCGATGCCAAAGGTCGTTGGTTTGATGCCAAACATCAGTATGCGGGCGGCATTGTTCGCACCGGCGCGGCTATCGGCTATGACGGCTCATATTTAGGTTATGTTAAAGCCGATGGTTCGGTTGTTGACAAACAAGGCAAAAAAGCCGGTGTTGAAAACAGCGACGGGTTGATTTTTAACGTCAACAACGGAGCCGTAATCGGCGAGGTTGTGCCTGAATCGGTGGTTACCGACTTGTTCGGCAATTATGCCGGATACACTGACGCTTCCGGCGGCGTGCGGGATTTAAATTCTAAAAGAACAACCTTTATCCTGCCCGGCGGCGCGAGCGACAAAAATTTAAGTGTGCTTAAACGCGGCGTTGTAATTAATTACGGCGGCCGAATTATCGGTTCCGTATTGCCGGACGGTTCGGTGATTAATACCAAAAATGTTGTAATCGGCAAAGTTTATTCCGATGGTAAAGCGGTTAACAAAGAAGGCCGTTTAATAGGCGAAATAGCCGATGCCGACATTGTAATTAACAATCAGGATAAAGTTGTGGCTTATGTCGGCTATGACGGCTCGGTTCGCGGCTTTGATAACTCCGTTATCGGACGGGTTTTGTCAGGAAGATTAGCTGTAGATAATCAAAATGCTATTTTAGGTATGGCCTATAAAACCGGAACGGCGGTAGTTTCAAATGACGGTAAATATTTGGGACGCTTGTCGGCAACCGGCAGGGTTATTTCCGGTAACGGTAAAGACATCGGATATTTAAAAAGCAACGGCTCGTTTGTTGACCTGGATAAAAATGTATCAGGTTACGCATTGCAGGAAGTTGCGCAAAATCGGAGGAATTAAAGTGTTGGTTATGGCGGGAAAATTACTGAAATTATGCAAAATCGGATTGGCGGCAACCATTTGTATGGCTGCCGGTTCGGCTTTTGCGCAAGAAATTACGGCCATTAATTTTAACGGCGATTTAATCGGTAAAGTTATTCCTGACGGCACAGTGGTAAGTTTTGATAATGAAGTTATCGGTAACATTACCGCAGACAGCTTTATTGTTAACAACAAAGGCGAGATTAAAGGCGGTATTATTCCTCAGGGTGTTGCCATCGGCAATGATAACAAACTTTTAGGCCGTGTAAACAATGACGGATCCGTGCGCCTTCCGTCCGGTAAAATTGTAGGTAAAGTGCTGCCGAATGCGTTGGTGGTTGACGATTCGTACAATATTTTAGGCGCGGTTTTATATCCGGGATTGGTTTATAATGATAAAGGCGATACCGTTGGACGTTTAACCGGCGACGGACAGTATATCAGCATGGAAGGGCAAAATATCGGTTTTGTTTCAGCCATGGGTTACGCTTATCGCAACATCGGCAACGGTTATGTTTTAGACGGTAAATTAATTTCCGCCAAAATGGTTGTTTCGCCGGCCGGTGAGTTTATCGGCAGTATTGCTCCCGGCGGCAAAGTAACTGATTTTGAGGCCAAGGTTATCGGTAAAATTCATGCCAACGGTTATGCCTATGATGAAAATAATAAAGTTATCGGTAAAGCAGTTTCAAACGGCTATGCTTTTGATAATTACGGAAAATATCTCGGCTTGGTGGCTTATAACGGCGAAGTTATCAGCTTGGGCAAATCGGTTGGTAAATTGCGCGCTGACGACAAAGTTATTAACAATCAAAATCAGGTTATCGGTTTTAAAATTGATATTGCCGCGACGGCCACTGATTTAAAAGGCAAGTATTTAGGACGCATTATGCCTGACGGAAGCGTTTACAAGGCTCAGCAAAGCGTAGGTACCGTCAGCGCCCGCGGTTTTGTAAAAGATAATGACGGTAAAATTATCGGTCAGGTAATTAAAGCCGGGCCTGTGTTTGACTATTTGGCTGATTTACAGGCGCAAATATTGCGCAGCGGCGCGGTTATTTCCGTAACCGGAACCCCGCTCGGTTATGCCAAAGGCAAAATTGCTTATGACAACATCGGCCGCATTATCGGCGCCGCCCCTGAAACAGTCCTTATTTTTGATAACAGTTCCAATTTTGTCGGTTTAAGCGGTATCGGGGCTGAATTTTCTGAAGACGGCATTAATAAATTTAAAGTTTCGCCTTTCGGCTATGTATATTCCGCCGATAATTTAATGGTCGGCAATTCCGTGCCTATCTCGGCTTTATATACCGAAGCGGGCGAACTCAGCGGTTATATCGGTGTTAACGCCGAATTGCAGGGCGTTCCGACTGAAAAAAATTATACCTTAACCGCAGCCGGTTTAGCCGTTGACGCGGAAAATAAAGTTGTGGCCGGCACGCTTAATCCGTATTTTGCCGTTTCGGCAGACGGGCAAAGTTTGGGTTCGTTAACTGAAATTAACTTAATTACTGATGAAAAAGGCAATGTCAGCGGCAAAATTGTGCCGGGCTATAAAGTTGTTTCAGCGGCATCAACGCCTGATAACAAACAAATGCCGGTTATCGGCGGCGCCGGGCAATCGTTTTTGGCCACCGCAATCAGCGGCGATATGTTAGGCTATGCCGATGTTTTCGGCACGGTTCGTGACTTTGCCGGTAATACAATCGGCTCAGTGCTTAACGGTGATGTTGTTGCCGATACCAACAAATCGCTTATCGGTAAAATCAGCAATATGAGCAGCGTGGTTAACAACAAGTGCGCCTTTTTGGGCGTTGTCGGCCCGCGCGGTGAAATCCGCAACAGCCGCGGCGTTGTGCTTGGCAAAATTTTAACTAACGGGCAGGCGGTGTCTGAAGTAGGCAACATGATAGGCTTTGGCGTAAAAACGGGCATGGTAACCGATTTTGCCGGAAAAGGCTTGGGCACGGTTAATCCGCTCGGGCGCTTGCTTAACTATAATCATGAAGATTTAGGCTGCGTTACCTGGAACGGACGCTATTATAACAATGACGGCAAATATCTTGGCCGCATGGCTGAAGTATTTCCGGTAATTGATTTTGAAAACAACATGCTTGGCCGCAGCAATATGCTCGGCAAAGTTATCAGTTCAACCAATAAGGAGCTCGGCTACATGCAGCCCGATGACACGGCGCTATCTTCAGGCGGTGAAGTTTTAGGTATGGCTTTCAGATATAAAGTTGCCTTTAACCATGATAACAGCTTTTTGGGGCGCATAACTTCTGAAGGTACGGTAATCAGCGATAAAAATGATATTTTGGGACAGGTTTTGGCGGACGGAACTGTGGTCAGCGATAACAAAAACATTGGTTATGCCCTGTATGATTTTTATGTTTACGATGATGAAGGCAATACGCTCGGTTATTTAACCCGTGACGGCGTGGTGGTTAATTTTGCCGGCAATCGTATCGGTAAAGCCGATAAAGGCTTTTTAGTCAGCAAGGATTATAACTTAATCGGCCGCGGCAACCGCGATTACTTTATTCGTGACGCAAACAATAATGTTATCGGCGAGTTGCGTCTTAACGGTGATGTTATCGGAAATGACGGTAAAGTTATCGGTAAAATTAGCGGCAGCGGCGAAGTCAGCGATGAAAACGGTAAAGTTTTGGCTTTGGCCAAAGAGTTGCAGTATTATAACGTAGTTAAACCGAGCGAACCTAAACCGGCCGACTGGGCTAACACTCCTCGCCGCGATATCGGAAGTCGTAATGACGGACAGGGAGGCAGTGGAAAAATCAATATCGGCGCGGTTGATGTTCCGCAAGGTTCCACAACGGATGATACCGGAAAATACGGGCTTAAAACCATCGGCATTGCCTTAACGCCGGACGGCAATTATCTTGGCGATATTTTAATCAATAATGACGTGGTTGATAAACTTGGCAATTTAATCGGTAAAAAAATGCCTGACGGCCTGATTGTTGATAACGAGGGTGGTTTAATCGGTATTGAAGAAGTTAAAGATAACAAAGGCGGTCAGATGTTTATTCCGGCCGGCACGTTCGGTTCGGGCGGCGCTTACGGCACCGGAAACAATCCGTCAAATTTAGGTCCGGGCGGCGGTTTCGGCCCCGGTGAAAGATATGATCCGGTTCGGGCGGCGGCGTTAGCGGCGGCTCAGGCGGCTCGTCGGCAGGAAATCACGGTCGGCAAAGTTTCAACCAACGCCGATACCAAGAGTTTTGACGGTATGCAACCTTATTGGGACGGTATTCCGCGTCAAATTTCAAGTTGGCGTGTTGATATGAGTGAAATGATTTTGGCTGATAAGCCGATTCCGGCGGTTTTGGCGCGAACCATTATGTCAAGCAATGGTTCGGACAGTGCTCCGGTAACCGCTATTGTTGAGCGCAACGTATATGCCGAGCAGGGGCGCAATATTGTAATTCCGGCCGGCAGCCGTGTTATGGGCACGTCTTCGGGCGGTTCTTCCGGCGGCAACAGCGGCGGCGCGGTTCGCGTTTCCATTACATGGAACCGACTTATTCGTCCTGACGGCTCCGCGTTTGAATTTTCATCGGCGCAAACCGGTGACGCGCAGGGTCGCGGCGGCGCTATCGGTTATTTGGACGAGCAGTTGCTTAAAAAGTATACTTTACCGATGGTAACCACCTTAATGAGCAGCGCGGTTGCGTATATTGCCGCCAGCGGCGAAACCTCAACTTCATCTGACGGCAGCACCACTTCAAATGCCAAAGCTGAAGCCGCGCAAGACGCTCGTCAAAACTTTTTGCAAAATATGGACGATATGTTTAACCAAATTTTGCAGGATAAAACCAATATTGAGGCGGTAACTTATGTACCTGCCGGTACTCGCCTGATTATTTATCCTAAAGAAGATTTATGGATACGTACCGCAGCCCGCAGTCAGGAAGAAGCTCTTGACGCTCTTAATAAACCGACGGTTCTTATTGATGACCGCGCGCAAGGTTCTTCCGGAGGCAACAGCGGTGGCGGAAACAGCTCCGGCACCGGAACGGCAGGCGGTACGCAAGGCGTTGTTTATATGGATAATGAAGCTGACAATGTTCAGCCGACAACTCCGCTTATTGATGACAGCGCCAGCTCCAACAACAAAAAGCGTAGAGCCGCGGCGCCGGCAATTCCGCCGGTAACTTCAGTGGGGGCAACTCCGCCGCCGTCGTCAACCGCCGGCAGCACTAACACCTCGGCGCAGTTATTCTAGGAGAACAGCCCATGAGCACATTTACGGTTTTGGAATCAGTGTTACGCCCGCTCTCTTATTGGTATAACCAAGATAACATTGAAGAGGTTGCCATTAACCGTTCGGGTCAAATTTGGCTGCGCTTACGCGGAAAAAGGGCTTATCCGTGGGTAATGTACAAAGATGAAAAACTCTCCAAAGAGTATTTAACTGATTTGCTTTATATTGTTGCCAACACCTATGAATTGCCGTTTGACCCGATTCAAGGTTCGCCGGTGGTATATGCCACCATCCCCGGCGACCACCGTTTTTCAGCTATCGCCGGTCGTAACATCATGTATGACCAAGATGACTTAACCGGCGGCGTTGCGCTCACAATTCGTGTGCATAGCGATGAAGTTGCTTTCGGGCTTGAAGATTACGGATTATCGCAAGGTAAAGCTTTGCATAAAATAAACCCGTTAAAGCAGATTAAAGACCCTGAAGACCCTTATGAGCGTTTGTTGTTAAGCATTAAGCGCGGCGACCATATTTTAGTCAGCGGCGCAACCTCAACCGGTAAAACCACTTTTTTAAATAACTTATTAAAAATTTTGGATATTCATAAACGCATTGTAACCATTGAAGATACGCGCGAACTTTTGGTTCCGCATCCTAACCGCGTGCATTTGGTATTATCTCGTACCGAGCAAACCAACCAAATGGACTATGCCAAAATTATTGACCTTGTGGTGCGCTTTACGCCTGATGCCATTATCGGCGGTGAAATTTCAACCAGCAACGCCGGCGCGCTGTGGGAGCTGATGGGTTCCGGTCACGATAACTGTCTGGCCACTATTCACGCTGAAAGCTCTGAAGCCGCTTATCAGGCGTTTACCGACCGTATTTTGCACACTTACCCAACGATTGACCGTGTAAAAACCATTGAAGAAATGCGCCATAAGTTGCGAGTGGTGCAAATTAACCGCGATGGAAACCTGCGCGCCATTACCGAAATTACTTAATTCCCCATGTTATTTTAAACTGAGGCACTTTGTCGCCGCCGGTGAATTTGGTGCAAAAGTTATAAATATCGTCAAGGTGCAAGTTTTTTAAACAAGGTCTGCCCGATAGGCAGTATGCATCGCCGTATAAAAAGGTTGCGGTATAGTCATGGCTGTCTTGATTAAAAATTACGTTTGAAACTGACTCTATACTGTCGGAATTTTCTTTGGCGACAGTAATAATATTGCGGCAAATTTCCAAATTATTCGCCGACTTGTTTTTTAAGGCGCTTGTTGCATCAAAAACTAAATTTAAGGTTATGCCGGAGTCATAGTTCAGCAGAGTAATTGTCCAATAATTATTAAATATATCACGGATATAACGTTCGCTGTAATGCATTTCTACCGGAATTTCACCCATTTTAACAAAAGTATTAGTTAAAATAAAGGCACCTTTATTGGCTAACAGATTATCAAAATTGTGCACATTGCGCGCCACGGCATTTATTACCGTGTTCATCTGTTCAGAGTGTTTGTTAAGCTTGTACTTGAACATGGCTTTGCTGTATCC
>ERZ1034928.829-NODE-829-length-12718-cov-5.160152_pt1 | contig 12718 bp, 14 predicted proteins | sample MGYA00520627_ERZ1034928 | MGnify/ENA primary metagenome ERZ1034928 (study PRJEB33766, sample SAMN09781755) | gut metagenome | biome: gut microbiome | host: Homo sapiens | place: Madagascar | study: EMG produced TPA metagenomics assembly of the PRJNA485056 data set... | reverse complement strand
AACAGGGACAGCTGGTCGGGCACCACCTTCTCGGATTTGCAGCCGAAGAAGCGCTGGTTGGACAGGCGGACCAGCTCTATGAGCCTGTCGCGCTCGGCCTTCACCGCCGCCAGCTCGGCGCGCAGCTCCTCGGCCAGCGCCTCCGGCGCCCGCGCGGCCTCGGAGGCCGCCTTCGCCAGCTCGGCGTTGTCGCGGGCCAGCCGCTCGTTGTCGCGCGAGAGCGACTCGACCTGCGCCATCAGGCGGGCGATCTGCTCGGCGGCCGATATGTCCGTTTGCTTCCCCATGGGCATATTTTCCCATATACTCCCAGGTCAATCCATGCTTTTAGGCTAAAGAACCTTCCCGGCGGCGACCGGCGCGGCCGCCTGGGGCAGCTCCGCGGGAAGCCCTTCCAGCAGCCAAAGCAGCTGCCGGCGCTCGATATGCGGAAGAAGCTCGCCGTCCTCCGAGTGCCGCCACCTGAAGCCGCCCTCGGAAAGGCGCACGTACCACATGCACCAGCCGTTGACGTCGAAGCGCAGCAGCTTCATCTTCTCGCAGTCGCGGCTCACGAAGCAGTACAGCGCGCCGTCCATCGGGTCGCGCCCGAAGTCGGCCGCCACGATCGAGGCCAGGCGCTGGATCCCGGCGCGCATGTCCTGGGGCCTTTTGGATATGTATATGGCGTCGGGCGTGGTGAACGGGTTCACAGCGACGCCGCCGCCCGCATCGCCGCGGCTATGTCGGCCTCCGCCGCGCCCGCCGGTATGGCCAGCTCGACGCGGCCCACCAGCGCGCGGATGGGCAGCGGCGACGACGGCCCTTTGCGTTCCGCCCCTTCTTCGGCCGGGTCGGCGGCGCCCTGCGCGGCGGGACCCGCCGCCGGCACGATGGCCTTGGCGTCGGCGATGCCCTGCCTGGTCACCTTCACCCATCCCGTCGTCTCGGAGTTCTTCCCGGCGAAGCGGCCGGGCTCCTCGTCGCGGAAGACGGCGAGCCACCTGTACAGGCTCGACTTGTTCACCTTGTTCAGCGAGCACCACTCGCTGATGGCCATGCCCGAGGCCAGGCAGCGCTCTATGCGCCCGGCCCACATGTCCCGCCTTGCGGCGTCTCCGTTGACGGACATCGCAAACCTCCCGATCGAAAGCGTTTGCGACGATCATCAGTCAACTGATCAGGTGTGTTAAGACGCGCTATCTTTGACGCTTACGGACAAATAGTTGGACCGAATCGGTCCGGTTAGGAGTTCGCGAATGCCAAACTACACGGACGAGCAGAAGCGCATGGCCGTCGACATGGTTGACGAGTGCGGCGGGTCGGTGACGCGCGCGATGCGCAAGCTGGGTTACCCCACGCGCCAGACGCTGTACCACTGGCTGAACCGGCGCGATGCGTCGCACGAGAGGAAGGCCGGCAGGCCTTGGAGCCATTACGACCCCGCTCTGAAGGCGCAGGCCGTGGCGTTCGTGAGATCGGGCATGGCCGGCAAGGACGTGGCGGAGATGCTGGGGGTGTCGAGCGCCGCGGTGGTCTACAATTGGGCCAGAGCCGCAGAATCCCCGAGCCCCGCGGTGGCGGACAGGAGCCCCATAGAACCCATGAGAGATTCCGATGGCAGGGCGCACGACGGCTTCGAGGGGAGCCTTGAGGAGCGCGTGCGCCAGCTCGAGCTCGAGAACGACATCCTGAGGGCGAAAGTTTCAAAAGCCGAAAGCCCCAGCCCGATGATGCTGATCTTTAAGTACGAGATAGAATAATCAATCCTACCACTTAATTTGCGCCAGATACGACTTGTTCTGGACCATATCCAGAATTCCTATCTTGAATAACTCGATAAGTTCGCATATTTTATCATGCAGTTTGCAGTATTCTTCCACGTTCATTTTGGGTTCGGCTGAGTTGTACATTCCGCCATGCGCAATCTCGTTTCTAGCACCGAGCAGAGACTCGTCTATAATCCCCTTATAGAGTAGGAATGAGTCTTTGTTTCCTGCATATCCGATATTTTCAAGGATTTCGGATAATACGTCACAGTTCAGATTGCTTTCTGTGCAAATTGCATCCTTGTAGAAGTTCTTACTTATAATTTCGTGCTTTAATGCATCAAGCTTAGTGAGATGGTCGGAATAGGTGCCAAATTTATTGCTCTGAATATCAATTGTTTTAATATAACGTCTGGCTTGGATGATGTAAAAATTGGGAGCTAGGCTAGAGAAGTCTTTGTTGAGGCAAGAAACGAAGCAAAGGTATCTTTCTGAGATGTTTTTGATGAACCCCTCCCAGTGGGCATATAAAACAAGGATTGCAGCTCTAATCTCGTATTTTGCTGCTTCTCCGCTTGCTTGGCTGACACGCAGCTTCACGTACGTAAGCTCCTTTTTTCTGTTAGCCGACTCTTTCTCTATTTGGTCGATTAGTCGATCTTCTGTGGTCGCTTTCATAGTCTCGACCTTACTTGGCAAAGGTTTTAATACCGAGCTCTGACATTTTATGAAACTTATCGAGTGCTCTCACGCCATGAAGTGACGCATCCGCATATTCGTTCGAATTGAGAATCTCGTCAGTCTTTTGTCGAATGAATTTAATCGGGTCATTCATCTCGCTAATGGATTCATAATTAGCAAAGACCCCTGTGGCAACCGATTGATAGAGCCCCACAAGGAATGCGCCGCATCGCTTGCCTTTTTCCTGGTCGTATTTCTTGAAAGAGTCTTCGCCGTATGCCTGGCTCAGCAAATCAAAAGTGCCTTCAAATTTCTCTTGCATGTCTTCAAAGTGAGAATCCATTGAGCTAAGGCCAATTGCTGCTTCATCGAGATATGGGCTCAAATCGAGAATAGAATGATCAATTTCGGCATAATAGACCGCAGCGAGAAGGCGGATGATTAACTCAATTCGATATTGGTTGGTCTCTTTCATTTCGGACAAAGGGACGCAAATTCTGTAATGATCGTTGGAGGACAGCTCGCATACAAGATCATAGAAGTTCGGGTTGCTCATGATTATGAGACAATTTCGAACCTCTTGCTCACTTAAATTGGTTCCACCGGTATTCAGTCGTTGGAAAAGCTCATACTTGCTATCATTGTCGCTACTGTCAAGGATGATTGTTATATCGATGCGGGCACGCTTAAACTTGATTTTAAGATCAGGGGGCAGAGAGAGCGATTCGTTATCCGATTCCCAACAGATGCCTTTAAGGGAAGGAAGGTGCTTTGTCGATTCCAAAACGAGGGGATCAACCGATTCTCCGTTGTGGTCTTTAAGGATTCCGACAAATTGATAGATGGTGGATAGACGCTGTACGCCATCTATCACATCCCAAATTCCGTCTTTGCGTGCACCTACGAAAATCGAAGGCAGCGGGATACCCAGTAAGATTGATTCAATTAGCCTTACGCGCTGAATTGAATCCCAGCGGTACATGCGTTGGAACTCTGGGTGAATATCAATCTCGTTGTCGCGATATAGATTAATTAGCTCGCCAATAGACATTTGATAAGAATCAGTTGAGATAGCTTTTGATCGGATGTCGATTTCTTCTCTGAGGCCCATAGCTCCTCCAAACTCGCTGCTGAATATCTAGAGAACAAGGTTTTAGAAAGGACCTTAATGCCTTACTTTATATTGTACTTCGAATGTGTTTCAGCGCCTGCTTAAAAACTGCTTGACATTGCTAGGATAAGCTACTGAATCATATATCAATCAAGGGGGAGTTATGCAGAGCAAATGCCAGGTTTTCACTCCTGACAACGTTGTAAATAAGCTCCTTGATGAGGTGGGCTACCGTGGGGCGCTTTTCGGGAAAAAGGTATGCGAGAATTCCTGCGGTACGGGTAACATTCTTGTCGGGATAGTGAAAAGGTATATTGAAAGCTGTCGTGAAGATAAGCTGTCTGATGCTCAGATTAAGAGTGGTTTGGAAGACGACATATTTGCTGCCGATATTGATGTCTCATGTTGTGCTAAGGCGGCAGAGAGGTTAGATCGACTTGCCGCAAAGTACGGCATTCAAAATGTGAACTGGAATATAGCGAATATTGATTTTCTGACTGCCGTGAACTCGACTGGTGTCTTTGACTATATTATTGGCAACCCTCCGTATGTCAGTTACGAGGATATTGACTATAAAACACGAAAGATGCTGAAGCAGAACTTCGCAACGTGCTCAAAAGGTAAGTTTGATTACTATTACGCCTTTTTCGAAAAGGCAATTTTGCAGATGTCCGAAAATGGTCGCCTTGCCTATATCGTTCCAAATAGTTGCTTCAAAAACGTCTTTGCGTCGTCTCTGCGCGATATGATAAGGCCATTAGTAAGCACTATTGTGGACTATAAGAATCGGCAACTTTTCGATGTTCTGACTTCCTCGGCAATTGTTGTGCTGAGTAAGCAAGGTAATAATGGCTTTTTTCATTACAAATCGGTAGAGAACGGTGCCGATAATTTGTTGCCGTCCAAAGTGCTCGAAACGGCAAAATGGACGTTCTCCACTCAGGATACGAAGGATGGCGAGCAAATATTTGGAGAGGGCTATATCGTATCCAACTCTATTGCGACTCTATGCAATAGAGTCTTTATTATTGATTCAAAAGAAATCGAAGAGAGCAGTTCCTCGTTAATTAGACTCCGAAACGGTTTGGAGATAGAAAAGGCTGTGTTGAAAAAGGCATTCAGCCCGAAATCGATGCGGCTCAAAAAGGACCAGTATGCGATTTTCCCATACCGAATATCGAAAGGTGTTGTTGAGTCATATGGCGATAATTCTCTGAGTCAACAATTTCCTTTGTGTTATCAATACTTGTTGAGACACAAAGTGCTTCTTAGCAAACGTGCATCTGACAAACAAGCCCAATGGTTTGAATACGGAAGACGACAAGGCTTAAAAACGGTCAGCAAAAGAAAACTGATCATGTCCACTGTTGTTACGGATAGCGTTCACGTCTATGAGGTTGACGCTGATTCTGTAGTGTATGCGGGAATCGTTATTACTTGTGAAACTGAGGCATTACTGACCGAAGCAAAGAAGACTCTCGAAAGTCGGAATTTTCTTGACTATGTTCACGATATCGGGACGAATGTCTCGGGAAATTCGATCAGGATCACGGCTCGAGATGTTAGTTCGTACAGGTATTGATGGGCACCCTCGGTCAACGGAACCGGTCTTTCGGGCGTTTATAGCCTTGTCGCTCTGGGTGGACTATGCATAGGGAGTTTGGCGCGGCTTTGGCTGATTCGGATGGTTTAAGTGCCGTAATGCTTTAGCGTGTTGTTGACTGGCCGTCGCATGGCTGCTCATTGCGCAAGGGTGCGTCCAGGATGCATAGGGAGGTACCGTCAATAGTTTTGCGCAAATTCAGCAAGCCGCCGGTACGGCTACTCCTTGAGCAGAGACGCGTCCAAGTAGCGGCGGGAGCCCCATTCGCTGTCTGCGACGTACTTCAGGCGGGCGGCCACCAGCATCAGCGCGGATTTCCCGTCAGGGAACGTGCCGACGACGCGGGTACGCCGCCTGATCTCCCTGTTCAGGCGCTCGATGGCGTTGTTCGTGCGGATGCGCCGCCAATGCTCGCGGGGCATCTCGCAGTACGTCAGCGTCTCGGCGAAGCCTTCGCGCACGACCTTGGCTGCCTCTTTGAGCTTCATCGACTCGAGCTCGGCGGCCACCGACTCGGCCTTGGCCGCCGAGGCCTCGCGCGATTCCATGGCGTGGATGGCCTTGAGCATCGCCGCGACCTGGGGGCGCTTGGATCTGGGGACCTTGGCCAGCGCGTTGCGGTAGAAGTGCACCGTGCAGCGCTGGTATTCGGCCCCGGGGAACACCTCGGCGATCGAGCCGACCATGCCGGCGGCCTTGTCGCCGGTGAACATGCGCACGCCGCGCAGCCCCCGCGACTTCAGCCACGATAAAAAGTCCTGCCAGCACTCCTTGGACTCCGTGAAGCCCTCGGCGCAGCCGATGACCTCGCGGTACCCGTCCCCGTTCACGCCGATGGCCACCATCACAGCCACGTTCTCGTAGGAGCCTCCCCAGCTGCGCTTGAGGTAGATGCCGTCGATGTAGACATACGGGTATTCGCAGGTCAGAGGCCGGCACCTCCATTCGTCCACGGCCTTGAACGCCTTGTCGTTGAGGTTGGAGACCGTGCCGGCGGAGACGCCGGCGCCCCACAGGATCTCGCTGACGTCCTCGATGCGCCGCGTCGACACGCCGGCCAGGTACATCTCGATGATGGCCTCCTCGACGCTGGTCTCGCGCCTTTTGCAGCGCTCGATGACGGCGGTGGCGAACCTCATCCCCTTGAGCTTGGGCATCTTGAGCGTGATCCGGCCCGACGTCGTGGTGAAGCCGCGCTCGTAGTGGCCGGCGCGGTAGGCGGCGCGCTCGTCGGTGCGCTCGTAGGGCCCGGCGCCGACGAGCTGGTCGGCCTCCTCGTCGAGCATCGCGTTGATGGTCTCCTCGATGGTTTTCCTGACCGGCTCGCACAATTCGTCTTTCACGGCCTGCTCGTCGAATGATACGATTGGGTTGGACATGGCCTGCCTCCTAGCATGATTGAATTCGACACTCAAATCATACCGACGGCACGCGCCATGTCTTTTCTCTTTTTTGGACGCGTTCAGCTTTCAAAGTGCGCAAAGAATTTTACGTTACCTCGCCGGCTGCTCCCGCACGTTTTCTGCTAGCCCCCCCCATTGCGGTCTTCGTCCTTTCGTTTGAACCTGTAATGTCAGCAATTCCAGATTCTAGGGCGAAGGCCGTTCCCCTTCAAAGCTATCTCGATCTGTTTCGCTTACACCAACTTTTCCGACACGATCCGAGAAGGTGAGCATGCGCTCCATGCGCATTGACGACAGCTGCCCGTACTGCAAGAACCGCAAGCTGCTGCGCGGCTTCAACGACCTGGCCACCGCGCATCCCGAGCTCGTGGCTGAATGGGATTTCGAGCACAACGGCGACCTGAGGCCCGACGGCATCGTCTCCGGCAGTGCGAGGAGGGTCTGGTGGAGATGCGGGCATGGGCATGCATGACAGATATCCGCCTACAACAGGACCGGCGGCGCTGACCGTGGTTGCCCTTACTGCGGCGACCGCAAGGTGCTGAAAGGCTACAACGACCTGAGGACGACGCATCCCAAGATCGCGAGGGAGTGGAACAAGGAGCGCAACGGCGGCCTGAAGCCGACCGACGTGATCGCCAACTCCAACAAGCGCGTCTGGTGGAAGTGCAAGGATGGCTACGAGTGGTCCGGCCTCATAGTGAACCGAGCGCGCAAGGGCAAGGCGGACCCGGGCTGCCCGTACTGCTCGGGGCGCAAGGTGCTCGCCGGCTACAACGACCTGGCCACCACGCATTCCGGCATAGCGCCCATGTGGCACCCGCGCATGAACAAGCTCTTGAAGCTCACTGGCGTGCAGGCCATAAGCCGCAAGTCCGTTTGGCGGCGCGGCGAGTGCGGCCACGTCTACCAGATGGCCGTCCGCGACAGGGTGAGGGCCAAGCCGGGCTACTGCCCGTACTGTTCGGGGAGGAAGAGGCCTGAGAGGCCGATAAGGCTTGACTAGCCCTCGGCCCCTCGGCGAGGAAGGAATGGGGGCGGCGTCGGCGCCTCCTGCCTATAGGCATGATTTTGCGAATATTGGACTGGACGGCTATGTGTGGCAGCTATGGGGGCGCATCATTTTCAATGGCTGCGTGGGTTGCGGGCGCATGGAGACGTTCGGCTGGGTTGCTTGCGAGCACGTGCCAGAGCGTCGAGCCCTTCGATTTAACCGGAATGGAGGCGTCGCGCAAACTTCGGGAGCCGCATAGTCTGCAAATTGCATGCCGATATGCGGCTCAAGTTTGCGGCAACTCTTGATTGGCTATTTCTTAGAGTCTATAATCACAAGAAAATTCTGAAAACACAATTCCAAAACAATGAAAGGGATGTTGAGGGCGATGCTTTGCCAGTTCACCTTCAGGAACTACAGGTCCTACCGCGACGAGGCGGAGCTGTCCATGCAGGCGACGCCGATGAGGGAGTTCGAGCGCTCTCTCATCGAGTGTCCCGACGGGCAGAGCTTCCTGCCGGTGGCCGCGGTGCACGGCCCCAATGCCGGCGGCAAGTCCAACCTGCTCGAGGCCCTCGACTACGTGCGCTCGGCGGTGGCCAGGCCGGTCTGGCTGTTGTCCGCCCGCGCCGACGCACCCGAGGGGGAGCGCCCCTCGATGGCCCGCTGCTCGGCGTTCGAGTTCGACGACGTGTCGGCCGCCGAGCCCACCGAGTTCGAGCTCTACTACCGCGCAGGTGAGCACGAGTACCGCTACATCCTTTCCGTGCATGCCGACGAGATCGTGTCCGAGGGGTTGTGGCGGCGCAAGCTGGGCGCATCGCGCACGGCGACGCTGTTTGAGCGCGAGGGCGCAGAGGTCGTGCTCGGCCCCACGCTGCGCAAGCTCGCGACGGCCGCGACGTTCAACCCGAGCCTGCCGTACCTGTCGTTCCTCTGCATCAACTTCGACGCGCCGGTGGTCAAGGAGGCTGCCGGCTGGTTCCTCGGCGGGGTGTTCCTGAACTACAACAGCTCTTATCTGGAGCGGGCGCTCGAGCAGATGCTCGACGAGGCGGACTCGCCCGAGGTCACGCGCTTCCTGCGCGCCGTGGACGTGCGCATCGACGGCTTCAGGGTGGAGAAGGCCCCCGAGGGGCGCGGCCAGCGCGTCTTCGTGAAACATGAAGTGGACGGTAAAGGCTACGAGCTGCGGCTGTCCGAGGAGTCGGCCGGCACGCAGAAGCTCATGGGGCTGGCGGCGTTTTTGCTGGCAGCGCTCGAGCGCGGCGGCACCGTGGTCGTCGACGAGCTGGACGCCAAGCTGCACCCGAAGCTTTTGCGCTACGTGATCCTGCTGTTCAAGGACCCCGAGGTCAACAAGCACGGCGCGCAGCTCATCTTCTCGTCGCAGGACGTGTCCACCATGCGAAACGACGTGTTCCGCCGCGACGAGATATGGTTCGCGGCGCGCGGCGAGGGGGAGGCCAGCCAGCTGTGGTCGCTCGCCGACATCCACGAGGCCAACGGCAACCTGGTCAGCAAGAACGCGGCCTTCGACAAGCAGTACCTGTCGGGCCGCTACGGTGCCGACCCGTACCTCACCCGCATCGAGGAGTGGGACTAGCATGGAGATGAAGGAGTTTTGGTTGAGCGGTTCGTGTATGTGGCCTATTGCCAAAGAGGGGCAATAGACCATGTAAAATCGATGTCGGGCGATTTGCGAATCGCCTAGACGGCATAGGAGGTGCAATTGAACCGCATAGTCACAAAGCCGACCAGAATCGATCTGCATATCCATTCTGCTGCAAGCATCGCCACAAAGGACAAAGGCAAGAAGGAACTTGCCGATTGCGATAAAGATCATGTCGATGTGCTGCTTCGCGGTTTGGAGGCGCATGGCATCAACATGTGCGCAATCACCGACCATGATTGCTTCGACAAAGACCTCTACTTCGCTTTGAAGGAGAAGGAGGGAGATGGTTGCCCGAGCAAAGTGCTTCCCGGCGTCGAGTTCAGCGTGTCCATTCGCGCCGGAGGCGAGGAGCCAACCGTCATCCATATCGTAGCCATCTTCGATGACAGGCGCCCCGAATTGATCGACGGGATTGCCAGGGCCGTCTGCGACGAGCGCGGGAAGCCGCGCTACGACGATTTCGATAACGGCGCTTTCACCGAAGACGGTTTCGCCAAGGTCCTGAGGCGCATCGGCCTCAACGCCGTTCTCATCGGGCACGAGAAATCGGCCGGCCAGGAAGCGAAGCGTGATGTGAGCAGCCTAGGCACCGATCGCGCCAACGAAGTGATTTTGACCGAGTTCGTCGACGCGGTCGAGATTCGCAACAAGCGGCGCGAACTCGACATCAAGAGGCTTATCGAGACCTACCCCAAAGACGCCGTCCCGTTCGTCGTCGGGAGCGATTGCCATGATTGGGCGGCCTACCCTGGGACAAAAGGCGGCGAGATTTCGTTCTCGAGCCTGAAATGCCTGCCGACCTTCGAGGGCCTGCTCATGGCGATCACCGACCTCTCGAGGATCAAGGTCGGTGACTGCTCGTTCTTCAGCGCTAGCTCCTCGAAGCTCGACTCGCTGGAACTCTCAATCGATGGCAAGGGCTTCGACATACCGCTTTCGCCTGGAATCAACGCGATCATCGGCGACAACTCCATTGGCAAGTCGATGATGATTCATCAACTTACCGGCTGCCGATATGTCGATGATTCCGGGCTTGCGGATGGCTACAAGGCCTATTGCACGAGGGAGGGTATTGAGATCTCTTCTAATCTTCCCGTTTCGATTGAGTTTAAGTTTGACGATCAAGACAGCGTTCGCAAGACTCTTGAAGAGCTGCATTCGGGAGAGAGCCGAGACGATTATTTCGGCAAGTATTTCCAAGCCCATGTGGACATTGGATTGATTAAGAGTTCGCTCAAGCGTTTCTTCGACGAGTGCATCGCGGCATTGAAGTCAAAGGCGTGCTTCAACGACTCGCGCGGAAGGCTTGATGAGCACGAGATGCTACTGCTTGATCTGCCAAGATCAGAGAAACTGACCGTTTCCCTATTCCGGAAAAAGATTTCCTTCGAGGGTATTGATGGGCTCAATTCCGAGCTTTGTGCTTTTAGAAATGGTTTTGGGAACGTCAGAAAAGATTATGTCAATCTCTTCAATGAGATGGGTCCCGCGGCAGCTGAGGCACATAACGACGCTATGGAGGCAATTGACAGGCTTATCAAGCTCGTCGAGAAACATAGGTTTAGCTATGAGCGTGATGATACGAAGGTCCAAGCAGTCGGGGACGCTGCGAACAAGGAACGGCGGGCCCTTTCGAAGGAGAAGACTGACGAGCAGAAAACAATCGACGACTATTTGGCGAGCCTTGACAGCATCTCGAGTATGATTGCGGAAGTTGTTCTTTTGCAGGCCAAGCGATTCGACAGGGAACTTAATTACGCTGCGCCGGCGCGCGTCAAGGTTCCCAATCCCATGGGGGAGTTCATTTTCGTCTCTGAGCTTACTTCTGGCGAAACCGACGTAGAGTACTGTAAGAAGGTCTTTGAGAATGTGTTCAACAAGCCGAAGCTTCAACAGCTACTGGGCGGTATCCAGCATGAAACCGATTTGACCACAGGTGATATTGTGGGCATGGTGAAGGGTGACAAGCCCGCTGTAGCAACGTGCTATAGCGATATCAAGAATAGGCTCCAGGTGGAGGTTGATTGTATTTCCGAGAGAAGGAAAATCACCAACGGGGCTATAGGCATCGACGCCGAACCTTCGGCGGGCCTGTACGGGAGTCTGTATTTCGATTTGCTGGCAGAAGACGATTCGAAAGCAGGGGTCTACATCATCGACCAGCCGGAGGATCAAATCTCTCAGGTGGCTATCAAGGAGCGCGTCCTCGATGCTTTCAAGCGGATGAGCGCCAACAGGCAGGTGCTGATGATAACCCACAACCCGCTTTTCATTGTGAATCTCGATGTGGACAACGTTATTGTGCTTGGACGCGACGGAGATGGGAGGATTGACATCAAGAGCGGAGCTTTGGAATACGAATGCAACGACTACAAGGTGCTCGACCTTGTGGCCAAGACCGTTGAAGGAGGTGCTGACGTTGTCAGGAAGCGACTCAAACGCTATGGTTCAGAAGACATATAGGGTCGGGCTGAAGGATGGGAAGATCGCGATCGAGGGGGTTGACGGCTTTTCCATTGCCGTTGAAGACCCGAAGCTGAACGTAGGGAAGCTATACTCGGCTCTTTTCTCAGGAATCGACAGGCCCACGACAATTTCCCTCGAGCCCACGACCGAGCTTAAGCAGGATCAAAAGGCCCGCTCATTCTTCGAAAGCCTGAAGAAGATCGTGGACGGCGCGTGCGAGAAGATGAACCCTGGTTTGGCGGAGATCGCCGTGAAGGCCGAACAGCTTGATGCTGACGGCAGCAAGTAGCGGCTTTCGTGGCATTGATCTGACTGAACTTGTGATAGATGGAGGTTTGCATGGTGAAGACGGTCGTTTGCGAGAAGTGCGGCAACACGATTGAATACGAGGACAAATCCGTCTTCGAGGGCAATCGTGAGTTCGAGGAGGTCGTCTGTCCGGTGTGCGGGAACGAGCTTTGCCAAGTATTTACCGACCTGTTTCCCAACCCGAGGGTCGTGAAGAAGCATGAAGGGCGGTAGCACGGGCACCCCCTAACAATGGCGGTCTATTGGGCTTCTGCAAGCGGGACATGCTTCACAAAACTCTTCACAAACTGGGCGCGAGCCGCATATCGTGGCGCTGATTCCAATTTGTGACACTCCCGTACCATTCCTTACGTTTTGCAGTCTATGCGAAGGGATATGGAGATGGCGTCACGATTTGGGATGAGCAACGGAAGGCTTGCGGCTGTAGCCAAGGGGAAGCTCCCTCGGCCTTGTCCGTCGGAGAAGGTGTGCGTGTCCAAGGGGATGATTGTGGCGGAGGCCGTGCGCGTGCGCGGTGAGGACGCCGTGTGGGGCGAGGTCAACGGCGGGTCGGTGGAGCTGTGGTTCCCCGGCAAGGTTTCGTAGAAAGGAACCGCCTTGGACGTCTTGGCGTCTTGGCGCGTCTCGTATGACGCAGTCGAGACGGCGAGACGGCGAGACGGGAGCGATGAATATACTGGATAAGCAAGAAGCCTCCGGGTGAGTGTGACCCGGAGGCTATTTTTATG
>ERZ1034928.828-NODE-828-length-12749-cov-7.657318_pt1 | contig 12749 bp, 9 predicted proteins | sample MGYA00520627_ERZ1034928 | MGnify/ENA primary metagenome ERZ1034928 (study PRJEB33766, sample SAMN09781755) | gut metagenome | biome: gut microbiome | host: Homo sapiens | place: Madagascar | study: EMG produced TPA metagenomics assembly of the PRJNA485056 data set... | reverse complement strand
ATATATATATGATGATTTCGGGTGGGTATAACAACAATAGTGTTTCTTTTGGGTTAAACAACCCTCAGGCTGCTTTATATAGGGCAAGTCAGCTTAAAGAAGCATATGCAAAAAAAGGTATATCATACTTAATGCCGAATGAAGTTTGGTCAAACAGTAAGATTTCTGAAACACTTACTAAAATCAATAAATATTTAAAATTTTTAGATGAAAAAAATCTTTTATCAAAAGATACTATACAAAATGCAGTAAATATGGTTTTGCCAGTTCATGCTCAAAATAAGATTTTAATTAAGGATTTAGCAAATCTTCAAAACGATTTGGTAAAAGAAAAAGGTTACACAGTTGAACAGGCGAAAAAGTGGGCTAACGTTGGTGGCTTGAATTTTAACCCAATAAACAACAAAGAAACTAACGAAATTTACTTAAAACTTGCTGATATAAATGGAACAGAAAGACAGAGAAAGTATTTACGTTCTACTTTAATTCACGAGCTTCAACACGCTCTTAAAGGTCGTTTTCAAAATATTACAACATCTAATGTTTATAATATTTCAAATGTGCCGATGAATGAACGTTTTAAAACTTCCGTTTTTCATGATTTTGAAAGTTTATTTTATCCTTGCATAAACAAAGGTATTCCTTCAAATTTATCAAACGAAGAGTTTTATGGTCGCTTAGGAGTAAAAAATAAAAAAGAATTATATAAAAAATTTGTAGATAAGTATAGAGAAGCTGTGGAAATTGCATCACCTAATGATGTTAGAAGTGATGGAAAAATCAGCTCTAAATATATAAACAAAGATTGTTTTGATTATATGAGAAAAAAAGCGAATGACGAAAAGTACTCATACTCAATACAAACTAAGTTTAGAGATAAGAGCGACATCACAGCACGAGATTACGCAGGCAGGCTGTATTCTGAAATGGCAAGATTTTTTGCAAGCATGTCAAAAGCTCTTACCAAAGGAGAACAAGTTTAAAGCTGTGCGATTTGTTTATAATAATCGTGCTCTTGTTCAAATCTATATGCGGCATTGAACAATCTTGATTCTGTTAAAACAGGTGACAAAACCTGCAAACCGATAGGCATTCCGTCTTTGTCAAAACCTGCTGGAACACTTAACCCAGGGATACCTGCGAGGTTAGCACAAATTGTTGCAATGTCGGTCAAATACATTGATAGAGGGTCTTCTGTTTTAGAACCTAAATCAAAAGCCGTATTTGGACAAGCAGGTGAAATAAGGATGTCAACTTGTTCAAAAGCTTTGTCAAAGTCTTCTTTAATCAAAGTTCTCATTTGTTGAGCTTTTTTGTAATATGCATCATAATAACCAGAACTCAACGCATATGTACCTAACATAATTCTACGTTTAACTTCGTCACCAAAACCTTCAGCACGAGTTTTTGTGTACATTTCAAGAAGGTTTTTAGCATCTTTAGTTCTATAACCATATTTAACACCGTCGAAACGAGCCAAGTTAGAACTTGCTTCTGCGGTTGCGATAATATAATAAATACCAATTGAATATTTTATATGAGGAAGTGATATTTCTTTGATTTCAGCACCTAAAGTCTTGTAAGTTTCAACTGCTTGTTCAAAAGATTTTCTAACATCTTCGCTCACACCTTCAGCTAATAATTCTTTAATTATTCCAACTTTCATTCCTTTAATGTCTTTATTTAAAGTTTTTGAATAATTTTCAACAGGTGCATCAAGAGAAGTTGAATCTTTTGGATCAAGTCCTGCGATAACTTCAAGTAGCATTGCAGAATCTTCAATTGTTCTTGAAAAAGGTCCAATCTGGTCAAGAGAAGATGCAAAAGCGATAAGTCCATATCTTGAAACTCTGCCATAAGTTGGCTTCATTCCAACTACACCACAGAAGCTTCCAGGTAATCTGATACTTCCGCCAGTGTCTGAACCTAAAGATAAAGGCGCTTCAAGAGCTGCAACAGCGGCAGCAGAACCACCAGAAGAACCTCCTGGAACTTTCTTTAAATTCCATGGATTTTTTGTTTTTTTGAAAGCCGAGTTTTCAGTTGAACTACCCATTGCAAACTCGTCTAAGTTAGTTTTTCCAACGATTGGAATTAAGTTATTTAATAATTTGTTTGTAATAGTTGCGTTGTAAGGTGAAACGAAATTTTCAAGAATTTTACTTGATGCAGTAGTTTTAGACCCTTTCAAGTTCATATTATCTTTAAGTGCGAGAGGCACACCAGCAAGAAGTGGAAGTTCTTCACCTTTAGAGATTTTTTCATCAACCAATTTTGCAGTGTTTAGTGCAATGTCTTTAGTAAGGCTGTTAAAACTTTCTACCTTGTCCTCAACTTCGTCAATTCTCTCAAATGTAGCATTAACAAGTTCAGTTGATGTAATTTCTTTATTTTTTATTGCCTTAAACTGTTCAGCGGCACTTTTCTTTAAAATCTCTTTCATAATTTCTTCCTTATTCCTATTATGTAATTATTATAAAACAAAAAAATTAAACTTTAAAATTTTGTAAATTGATGTAAAATTGTATTAAAGTTTTTTAAAATTATGCCGTAAACATGAATAATTATCGGTTCATTTAAAAGGAGTTATAGAAAATGGATTCAGTTGGAATAGGGCAACAAATTAACACACAGATGACAAAACTTTCAAGTTTGGAAAAAACTGGAAGTAATATCGCTGTCGAATTAACATCAGCTTCTGATAGCAAAGCAAATTTCTTCGCAGATAAAAGCAAAACAGAAAGTGATGTTTTTACTTGCGAAAATGAAGTAAGCACTGCAAATACAGCTGTATCCGAAGCAGATAAGAAGGTTGGAGATTTAACTACACAAGTTAGCAGTTTATCTTCAAGTATTGGACAACTTGAAACTGCGTTGCAAAACTTTAAAGATGCAGGTTTTGAGGAAAAAGTTAAAGTTACAGAACAAAAAATTGCAGATGCTCAACAAAGATTGCAAGAAAAAACGGATGAGTTAAATCAAGCAAAAGAAGATCAAGCTGTGTCTGTTGAAAATAAAACAAAAGCGGATGCTGCTGTTGAAAAAGCAAGAACAGCACTTGCAGATGTTGATGCAAAATTAAAATCAGCAGAAGAAAAAGAAACAACTTTGCAAGGTCAAAAAACTGACAATGCGAACGAAATCGAAACTGTAAAAGCAGAAATTGATAAGTTAAATACTGAAAAGAAAGCAGCAGAAGAGCAAGAAGCCAAAGTAAAACAAGGTGGAATTGAAACTACTGTTAAGCAAAATGAAAAAGCTAATGGAACTGAAACAGTTACAAAGAGCGAAAATTCTGCAGAGTTCAAACTTCAAGAAAAGAAAAACATTGAAACTGCAAAAGAAATTAGAGATGAATTCAAAGGTGTAAATGATGCTGATAGAGAAAACAGCCAAAATGATGCTGACGGAGTTAGTGCAAGAACTTTGCAAAGACAAAATCTTGCTCAAGTTGAATTTACACCAGAATTGAACAGAACTGTTGGGGCAGGAGATAAATTTGTAGATGAAGCTGATTCTGGCAAAAACAATTTGAACGCATCAACATCAACTGTAAGAAATAAGAGTGAAGCTATATCAACATACCTTGATAAGGCTGGAATTGAACCATCAGAAGTGGATGCTCATGGAAATAAAAAATATTCTCCAGCTGATGTTTATGCAGCAGAATATGCTGTATCAGCATTGCAGCCTGACATTGTAAATAACGCAAAAGCTGCAGAAGAGTATCAAACAAAGGCAAAAACTGGCGGTTTATCAAAAGATGAAGTAGATGATGCAATTGATAAACTTAAAAATGGTACAAAATTTGAAGGAAAAGATAGAGCTGTTGGTGATGCTGGTCAAAAATTTGAAAATGGCAAGACTTTATTGACAGATTCTGAAAGAAATAATTTGATTAACAAACTTGAAAAAGGTTCTACTGATTTATCGCAAAGAGAATTGAACGCATTAACATATCTTCAAGGTACAACTGATAACCAAGGTTTCCCAACTGTTCCAACTGGAATGGAATGGATATTACCGGATTCATCTATGTCAACAAAATTTGAACCTGTTGCTTATGCGGATATAAATAAAGTTTCAATTGAAGCAAAAGAAGGTAACCACTGTTCAATTGTGTTCGATTATAGTGGCGGAAGTGATGTTTCTGATATCAATGAAGCAAAATTCTCAAGAGTAATGAATGAATTATCATGGAATTACGATGTTGCAAAAAATCCAAAAGATAGAACTGTAACAAATGACAAAGTTACTTGGACATCAATGGAAACATATGCAAAAAATGCAAACGAAGGTGGAAAATTGTCCGTTAAAACTTTGATGGATAAAGGAAAACTTCCTTCAGACTTCTTGAAGAGAAATCCAGATATAGATCCTGATTTTGGTTTCTATCCAGGAAAGAGAACTGGTAAAAATACAAACATTATAACAGCAAGTTCTCTTTTGACAAAAGATGGCGAACTTCATACTCCTAAAGGTATGAGAGGTGGCGATTCAATTAGAGGTCAAATTTTACATCCAGAAACAAAAAATAATAATATTCAATATGATGACGGAAGATATGTAAATTCAAAAAAAGCTAGATAATTTAAAAGTTTGAATTTCGGTATCAGATAAATAAGGCGGTTTCACAAATTTTTGTGAAACCGCCTTATTCTTTATAATTGAGTATTTCGAAATTAAGCCATAGCTTTTTCGACAGCAACTGCAACAGCAACTGTTGCACCAACCATAGGGTTGTTGCCCATACCGATAACGCCCATCATTTCAACGTGAGCAGGAACAGAAGAAGAACCTGCAAATTGAGCATCACCGTGCATTCTACCCATAGTATCAGTCATACCATAAGAAGCAGGACCAGCTGCAACGTTGTCAGGGTGAAGAGTTCTACCAGTACCACCACCAGATGCAACAGAGAAATATTTTCTACCATTTTCGATACACCATTTTTTGTATGTACCAGCAACAGGGTGTTGGAAACGAGTAGGGTTAGTTGAGTTACCAGTGATAGAAACATCAACACCTTCTTTAATCATAATAGCAACGCCTTCGCTAACATCATCAGCACCGTAGCATCTTACAGCAGCTCTTTCACCTTTAGAGAAAGGAGTTTCTTTAGTGATTTTTAATTCGCCAGTTTTATAATCATAGTCTGTTTCAACAGCAGTAAATCCGTTGATTCTTGCAATGATATAAGCAGCGTCTTTACCCAAACCATTCAAGATAACTCTTAAAGGTTCTTTTCTAACTTTATTAGCGTTTTTAGCGATACCGATAGCGCCTTCAGCAGCAGCAAAAGATTCGTGTCCAGCCAAGAAACAGAAACATTTAGTTTCTTCTCTTAAAAGCATAGCAGCCAAGTTTCCGTGTCCAATACCAACTTTTCTTGTATCACCAACAGAACCTGGAACAGCGAATGCTTGCAAACCTAAACCGATAGCTTCAGCAGCATCAGCAGCGTTTTTAATACCTTTTTTAATAGCGATAGCGCAACCTAAAGTGTAAGCCCAAGATGCATTGTCAAATGCGATAGGTTGAATACCTTTAACGATAGCATCCACGTCAATACCTTTAGATAAACATAAATCACGAGCTTCTTCAAGAGAGTTAAAACCATATTCAGGTAAAACTTTCTTAAGGGTAGCTTCACGTCTGTCTTGTCCTTCAAATTTTACTGTCATAATTTATTTTCCTTATTTAATATTATTACTAACTATTGTTCACGAGGATCGATAACTTTGACTGCATCAGCAAATCTTCCGTAAGTTCCGATATTCTTTTCGTAAGCTTCCTTAGGATCAACACCTTTTTTGATGGCATCCATAACTTTACCAAGGTTTACGAACTTGTAACCGATAACTTCGTCATTTTCATCTAAACCAAGATTAAGGATATAACCTTCAGTAAGTGAAAGGTATCTAACTCCTTTTTGTTTAGTTGAGTGGATAGTACCAACCATAGAGCAAAGTCCTTTACCTAAATCTTCAAGTCCAGCGCCAACAGGCAATCCGTTTTCAGAGAAAGCAGATTGAGTTCTACCATAAACTATTTGAAGGAACAATTCTCTCATAGCAACGTTGATAGCATCGCATACAAGGTCAGTGTTAAGAGCTTCGAGGATAGTTTTACCAGGAAGAATTTCACCAGCCATAGCAGCAGAGTGAGTCATCCCTGAGCAACCAATTGTTTCAACGAGAGCTTCTTGAATGATACCTTCTTTAACATTAAGAGTTAATTTGCAAGTACCTTGTTGTGGAGCACAGCAACCACAACCGTGAGTTAACCCTGAAATATCTTTTATTTCTTTACATTTTGTCCATTCGCCTTCTTGAGGAATTGGTGCAGGAACACCTTTAACCCCACGGCATACACAACATTTGTTTTCGATTTCTTGTGTAATTTCTATTTTACCCATTTGACCTCCTTGTAAGTCTGAAATTAAAGCAATGATAAAATCATTGAAAACTATTCTTATCCGATAAGATTATAATACAAATATGCAATAGTGTGAAAAGAATAATAAAAATAAATGTAATTAAGAAAAACAAGTAATGCGGCACGGTTTTTAGACCGTGCCGCATGCTAATTAGAAAAAATTTTTATACTATAATAATTTGCGGAGATATGTCCGAGTGGTTTAAGGTGCAGACCTCGAAAGTCTGTGTGGGAGAAATTCCACCGTGGGTTCGAATCCCACTATCTCCGAATTTTTTGAGAATTTCTCGATAAGAATGATTCAAGAAAAAGACTTAATCATCTTATAACTTGTCATAAACTTCATCTGTGACAGGTTCGAGCCATTCATTTGAAGTTTCAACGCCATCAACTTCGACAGCTATATGTGAAAAATAGCTATCTTTTTGTGCACCATGCCAATGTTTTACATTTGCTGGAATGTTTACAACATCACCCTCTTCTAACTTTTGAACTTCTTTTCCCCATTCTTGATAGTAACCTTTTCCGCCTACAACATCGTTAAACCTTGTAAACTCAGGCGCAATCTTTCCTAATATATCTCTGCCTGCAGTTTGTTTTATAACTTCTCTATTTTTTGACATAGCTGTATTCTCCTTTGTTTTCGAAAATACAATACCCTGTGTAATAATCAACATCAAAAGAATTAGTAACGTAAATTTTTTTATCATAAAACTTTCCAATTTCTATTTTAAAAAAACTATTGTCCTATTACTTTGTTATCTGCACTTTCTCTAACTTTAACATCGGAAACAACAACACAATTTTTAAGAGATACACCTTTTTCAAATTCAACGTTATCCCAAATAATGCAGTTTTCCAAATCAGCACCATTTAATTTGCAGTTTTTACCAATAATGTTGCGTTTTTTTGTATCGTAATCCCCGTTTTGAGGTTTTAACTTTATTCCATCTATTTTACCGTCAAACAAATCCCATGACGATGTTATGTATTGGTCGATAGTTCCTATATCACTCCAATATTCTGACAAATTGTATGTGTTAATTTTCTCTCCATGTTCAAGCAAAGACGGAAAAACATTTTTTGCAAAATCGTAAAAAGTATTTTCTGGAATATAGTTGAATATTTCATAGTTGAAAACATAAATTCCAGTATTTATACAATCACTTTTTGCTTCCTCAATTGAAGGTTTTTCTTGAAATTCTTTTACAAAGCAATTTTCATCTCTAACAACAACTCCAAATTTGGGAATTTCTTCCTTCGCAATTTGTTTTACGCCCATAGTCATAATGGCACCAGATTTTATGTGAGATGCAATGATTTCGTTAAAGTTTACGTTAGAGAGTCCATCTCCTGATAAAACCAAAAACGGTTCATCTTTTTTGAAAAAGAATTGACATTTCTTCACTCCGCCAGCTGTGCCAGAGAGCTTTTCTTCATGAATGTATGTAAAATTTATTCCCAAAGAATTCGTAGAATATCGGTTAATTATTTGGTCAGCCATATAGTGCGTGTTGGCAATGACATCGTTGATACCTACATTGTGTAATCTTTCGAGTAATATATCTGTAACAGGTTTGTTTACAATAGGCACAAGAGGCTTCGGAATTTTATCCGTAAGCGGACTTAATCTTGACCCAACTCCCGCAGACATAACCATAGCTTTTTCAACAAACTTTTTCATATAACGAATAATATCATAGAATTGTAAATTTTTAAACATATATTGTTATAAATCCCTAATAATGGGGCACAATCATGTTACTGGTTAAAGCGATAACCTTAATATTAAGGCTCAATAAAATGTTAAGTTTTGTAAAACTGAATTCAAGAAAACTTAAAGAAAATCCCTGAAAACGCCGTTAATACATGCAAAAGGGAACTATAAAAATAGAAATAAGGAGAATCTGAAATGGCAATAGGTGGCGTGGCAGCGTCCGGTGTTCAGGATCTAAAACAACTTCAAGAATTAGAAAAATTGCAAAAATCACAAGATGCTGGTTTTAGTGCAAAGATTTCTGAAAATGCGACTTATGATTTCACATCAGGTCAAGAAAAAGAATTGTCTACGACTGATTGTTATCGTAAGGCAGATGAAGGTAAGGCTTCTCAAGCTGAGGGAGAAGCTCAAGCTGCTAATTGTCAAGAATTGCAAACCGCTGGAGAAAATGATAACTATGACGGCAGAATGTCAAGTGCTCACAGCAGTTCAGATAAACAATTTAGTATTCTTAGTGATGCAGTTGGAACAATCAAAGATACAACATCAGGCATCACAGGATTGAATAATCGTCGTGCAGAAATTACAAATTGGTTGAAGGAAGCTGAACCTTCTATGCAACAAATGCAAGAACAAGTTACAGAACTTCAAGCTCAATTAGAAGAAATTCAAGAACAAATTGAAGCAAAACAAGAAGAACTTGATGCTAAGCAAGCAGAAATGGAAGCTTTAGCAAATGATCCAGATGCAACTCCAGAAGAAGTTGCAGCGCTTCAAGGTGAACTTGATGGTTTGTCAGCAGAGATGGAAGAATTGTCAGCTCAGGTTGCAGATATAAGTGCCGCTATTGGTGAAATTGAAGAAGCTATGACTACAACTTCAGAAGAAATTCAAACCAAGGTAGAAGAAGAAGCTACATTATCTCAAAGTGTTGCACAAAAAACTGAAACAGGTAAAGCTGCTCAAGTTACAGCTCAACAATCAGTAGTTACGAATGAACAAATTATAGAAGATAGCAAAGATGATTCTCAAGAAAGAGAAGAATTTGGCGACAATATGGCACAAGTAGGTGAAATCACTTCTTATGCTGGAACTTCTATAAAAGTAACAGGTAAAATTCTTACGAAAATGGCTAATCCATATTGTGTAGCTGTTGGAACCGCAATGATACCAGTAGGTCAAACTGTTTATGGTACTGGTAAAGTAACACAAGGTGCTGGTCAAACAATTAGTGCTGTTGCAAATGGTGAATATAAGAGTCTTATTGGCGCAGCTACTAACCTTGCATCAGGTGCAGGTGCAATGGCAAGTGGTATTGGTGGAATGAAAGATGCATTTGCATCATCTAAAGAAACACTTGCAGCAGCTAAAAATGCGCAAGATGCAGCTAATACAGCACAAGATGCATATAATACAGCACAAGATGCAACTAAAGAAAAGATGGCAAAAGTGACAGAAGCAACTACAAAAGGTACTGAAACTGCGGCTGCAACTCAAAATGCAGCTCAAAACGCAGCTCAAAACGCAGCTCAAAACGCAGCAGAAAAAACTGCTGATGGAGCTGGAAATGCAGCAGGAAAGGTTGCAGATGGAGCAGGTAAAGCTGCTGATGGAGCAGGTAAAGCTGCTGATGGAGCAGACAAAGCTTCTAAAGGCGCAAGCTTAAAAGACAAATTTAAAGCAGGAGTTGATAAAGCAAAAGAACTCAAGAGCAAATATGGCGATGATATCCAATCATTGGCAAGTGCTGGCAAAGCAGTTTATGATGGTGTCCAAGGCCTCAGAGCAAAAGATGATGGTGGCGATGATAAAAATGAAGAAAAGAAAACAACTACTTCAACAACTACCGTTACATCTTCAACAGGCAATACTGATACATCATACGAAAGTGTTCTTGATAAGAAAAGAAAGAAACAAGCTATTGCTTAATGCAGCTTAAGAATATTAGTAAATTGAAGGCGGACATCAAAATGATGTCCGCCTTTAATTTATAACTTTTAGTCACTAAACTGATTTAGTTGCGTTTTTCAAGGCTTTAATTGGAAGTTCCAACCATTCCCCACGTCTTGCAAATGTTTTTAATTTGTCGCTTAGCAATAATGCTCCACCGCAAGTGTTATCTGCAATACTCATTGCTTTTTCACAGATGATGTCAAATCTATTTGCCTTTCTTAAGATTCCGCAAGTAACATCATTGCTGATTCTTTCGTCAATAAATCTGAATATTACATCTTTTAATCCTTTTCCGCCAAAAAGTTTAGGATCTTCTTGAACTCTGCTATTTATACCCATTGCAAGTGGTCCAGATATGATGTACAAATTAGCACCACCGTTTATTTTTGTAATTGCGTGCAAAGCAAGAGTATCTGCATAGCATTCAACTGCATATTTAGATGCTTCGTTAAACTTATCTTCACTTTCTGGTTTTAATTTTACAAAACTATATTTAGCATCGTGAGATGCAATTTCGTAATCGCCAGATTCTGTAAGTAATTTAATGGCAGCAGCATCTTTTTCGTTTGCAAGTTTAACTTCCCTTTGTGTTGCAATTTGAGCCATACCGGTTGCAACGAGAGTTTTAATTGCCTCTGGATCTGTAATTCCAAATTTTGTTGCAAAGTTTGTGATAACTGAACTTACAGAAGCACCCATTTTGCCAAGTCTTTTTTCTGTTCCTGTTTTTCTATCGAAGAACAAGTCATGACCTGCTTCACTTGTTCTTGTTTCAACCATCAAATCATCTGGTGAGCAATTTTTATCGCCTTTAATCATAATATCAACGGCACCAAAGCCACCACCGGTTTGAACTCCAACTGCAAATAAACCACCAGAAATTCTGTCTTTAAATTCTGGGTTGTTAACGAGTTTTTGAGCGATACCCATACCTGTTCCGGCAAGGTCTTTACAAGGAATGAAATCATCGTGAATATCAAAGTCATTACTAAACTGAACTTTGCCTTGTTTTTTTGCTTCTGTTATTACATCGTCAAGTTGAACTTCAACGAGTGAATTTTTCTTTTTATCTCTTATGTTTGCCATAAACAAAGCTACATGCTCTTGAATTGTTCCTGGAAGAAGCAATGCTACACCAGTTAATTTTTTATCTTCTGGAGATTGAGCATCATAAATAGCTTTCTTTTCTTTAACTTCTTTTAATCCGCTTTCAATTTCTTCACGTCTTGCACTTGGCAAATTTTTATCTGCAAGTTGTTTTTCTTTTGAAGCAATTGATTTGTCTAAAATTGATCCAATGTCTAATGCGTTTGCGATTTTTGAAACAAAATCGTGATTGTTGTCAAATCCTTTTGTTGTATCGTTTACAAAATCTTTGTACATAAACAAATCTTTGCCATTATTATCTTGATATTTTATCTTCATTGATGCTCTTGGATCGCTGGCACCTATATCAAATATCATTCTACTTTTGAAATTTACTTTGTTGGAGTAACTGTTAATAGGGGTAATTCTCATAAATTTCTTCCTTATTCATACTATCTTTGTAACAAGATGAATATAACACGTGAAATTTTTTTTTTGTTAGTCATGTAATAAATTTGCAATAAATGTTTACAATACACTTAATATTTTATATTAAATGTTAATTTATATTTGAATAATATGAACACAAGAGCGATGATATCTGGATTTTTTCTGATATAATTGTAAAAAAAATAAGGAGAGAAAGATGAGTTTAAATTTTAAAGTTGATGAAAATAAATGTATACATTGTGGATTATGTGTCAAAGATTGCATGCCAAAAATAATAACTTTCAACGAGAATAAAATCCCTATAACAATAGAAGAGAGAGAAAAATCATGCACTAAGTGCCAACACTGTCTATCAATTTGTCCGGTGGGTGCAATTTCCATATTTAACAAAAATCCAGAAGATAGTGAGCCTGCAACAAACAACTTTAACTCAGATGAAATTTTAAGACTAATTAAGGAAAGAAAGAGTATAAGACATTATAAGAGAGAAAATGTTTCAGCTGACGTGATTGGAAAATTGAAAAAAATGATTGATTATGTACCTACTGGAGTTAACAATCATGGTTTACATTTTTCTGTAATTGATAATGTTGAAGTTATGGATAAATTAAGAGAAATTGTAAATAGTACAATAATTAAAATAGTTTCCAATAAAACCATAAAAAGTGTTGCTAAAAGTTATGAGAGATATACGAATGCAATTTTAAATGGTGAAGACATAATATTTAGAGGTGCTCCACATCTTGTTGTAGTATCCACTTCCAAAAAAGCTCCTTGTAAAGATGTTGATCCAATAATTGCACTATCATATTTTGAATTGTATGCAAAATCTCTCGGACTTGGAACTTGTTGGTGTGGATTAGCATACTATGCATTAAAATTTGTTCCACAATTGGGTAAGATGCTTGATATTCCATATACACATGAAATAGCGTATGTAATGCTTTTTGGTTACCCTGAAGTTGAATATAAAAGAACGACGCAGCCGGTTGAAGTACCATTTAAAGAAGTTACAGCATTGAAAGAAATTAAGCCTACTTTATTTGAGAGCATAAAAGGTTTATTTAAGAAATCATAAATTAAGATAAATATTTTAAAAAGT
>ERZ1034928.826-NODE-826-length-12785-cov-3.507384_pt1 | contig 12785 bp, 8 predicted proteins | sample MGYA00520627_ERZ1034928 | MGnify/ENA primary metagenome ERZ1034928 (study PRJEB33766, sample SAMN09781755) | gut metagenome | biome: gut microbiome | host: Homo sapiens | place: Madagascar | study: EMG produced TPA metagenomics assembly of the PRJNA485056 data set... | reverse complement strand
TGCGTTCTCTGCGGCTAAACCCCTTTGACTCTGCATAAATATCTCGTTGCACCCAGGGCGATCGTACCGTCGTCTGCCACATTCTCCGCCGAGCCATAAGCGTCGAGCGCGAGGAAGAACTCCACTACGTTCGAAATCTGCTCCGGCGTGAAGCCGAAGATGGACTCGATGAAGCCGAACAACGCCATCAGCACACCCGACGCGGCGACCGCGAAGCCCAGCGCGATGCCGCCGAGAATGGCCAGGACAATCCGGCCGAGCATGCGATCCTGGTTTTCCGCAGGGCTCAGAATCGGATTGAGAACGCGAAGTAGCGGTTGCCCGTCGGGTCGTCACCCGCCGACTCGTAGGCGCACGCCTTCGCGCGGACCGTCGGCGCGCCCGGCTTGGACAGCTCGACCGCGAACGGCGCGTAGACGCCCTCCGCCGCCAGCGGCGTCAGCTTGACCGAATACCCCCGCCCGTTTACCGTGTCCGTCCGCCACAGCTCCGCGCGCGACGCCCCCAGCCGCGCGGCCTTCGCCAGTACGAGCGGCCCGTACTGGACGGTCGCATATGGCGCGTCCGGCAAGTGCGCCTTCAGGTCTTCGCCGTTCGCGAACGTGTAGCGCCAGACGCCCCACTTGCGCAGGAAGAAGCCGTCCGGCGTGTCGGGGCTCGGCACGGTCCGCCGCGACACGACGCGCGGGTTCATGTCGAACGTCAGCGTGTAGACCGCCTTCCCGTCCGCGCGCGCCTCCGAAACGGTGAGGTCGCGGCACCACGCCGGGCGGCGGAACGCGACGCGCGCGTCACCCGCCACCGCGACGCGCACCGTGCCGTGCGCAGGGTAGTCGCCGCGGATCTCGAACGTCACGCCGTCCAGCGTGACCGTGGCATCCTGATAGAAGTTGACGTGGAACGTCCCCGCTGTGTCGCGCGTGACGGCGCACGAAGCCATGTCGAGGAACGTGCGCGGCGCGTTGTCGATGCAACAGTGGTGGTAGGCGTAGCCGCACTGCCCCTTGCTGACGGTGTGCCGCGCGAAGTCGCGCACGAAGAGCGGGCCCCAGCTTCCACTCCGGTCGATGCCGGCGAGGAAGGCGTTGAAATAGGAAGTCTCCGCATCGTCGAGGAAGCGCTTGTCGCCCGTCGTCAGGAAGAGGTCGAGGTTGAGGCGGATCCAGTGGATGACGTCGCACACCTCGGTCGCGGCGTAGGTGAACGTCTCCGCGCCGATCAGCTTGTCGCAGATGCCGAGACCGCCGATCTGATTGCGTTCATGCGCCGCGAGCGCGTCGCGCACGGCAATCGCCGTGTCCAGCGAACGCTTCGACCCGGTGACGCGCCAATGCTCAACGAGCCCGTCCAGGCAGCTGAGCGATTCGTAGGTCTTCGCCCAGAAGTCGGGCCGCGCATACCACGTGTGGTACGGGCGTCCGTTCCCGGCGTTGCGCAGGAAGTTCGGCGGGCGGCCGTCCGCGCGATCCCACTGCGCGACGATCCGGTTGGCAAACGCGAGGAACTCCGGCACCTTCGTCTCGCGGTAGAGGAGCAGCATCGGCTTGAGGATGCTCATCGTCGGGATGCCGTTCAGCCAGTGGCAGCCCGTGTCGTCGAGGCCGACGCCGCGTACCGCCAGCCTGTCCACGGTCGCGATGAAGTGGCGCGCCTGGGCGACGGCGGTCGCGCGTGCGGCCGCGTCGCCTGTCACGCGGAACGCCTCCAGCAACGCCCAGATCGTGTACTTGCGCCCCCAGCGGTTCCAGTTCGTGTTGCACTCGTCCCGGTCGAGATCCGCGCCCGTGAGGACGCAGTTCGTCGCGGACGCATAGCTGCCGATGTAGCCGTCCGCGTCGGCCGTCTCGGCAAGGCGCGCGCATTCGCCGGGAATCCACGCCTTCAGCGCGGCGTCGTCCAGGTAGTCGGCGACGCGCGCGGCGCAGAGCATCGACTTGCCCCAGAACTCGCCGCGCCAGTTGCCCTTCGCGCCGTTGTTGTCCTCGTCGTCGTCGCGCAGGACGAACGCGCGCCGCGCCTCTTCGAAGATCGTCTCGCGCATCAGCGGATCCGCGATGCGGTTGCGGAAGAGCCGGTCGGCCTTCACGGCGAGCGGCCCTTCCAGCCGCGTGTCCTTCAGGTCCGGCGTCTTCATTGCGTCTTCGGTGAAAGCGTGCGCCGCGTAGATACCCGCCAACAGAAGCAAGACCCCCAGCTTCTTCGTTTCCATCTCCATTACTCCTTCGTGTTTTCGATTTTCAGGTTCTCGACGCGCGCCGTCTTCACGTCCGCCACGTCCACGGCCCGCCCGTTCGCCGTGCAGTCCACGAGCCGGACGTCGCCCGCATTGCTGAAGTCGTAGGCCGCGCGCGTCGCGTGCGCGACGGAGACCCCGACGAGGTCGAGCCCCCGGATCGGCGCGCAGGCGACGTCGAACCATTTCCTCTTCGCGCGGTCGCACATCCGAAGCCATGCGGCGACGCCCGTCCTGCACCCGTCGATCCGGCAGTTGCGCACAAGCGCATTGTAGGGCGGCGGCCCCTCGCGGAAGTCGCCGAGCGAACCGAGCCGAACGCCCGTGTCCTGCACGTTCTCGAACGTCACGTCCTCGACCAGCGTGCATGGCGTCTGGATGACGCACCCGGCGAGCCGCACGTTCCGGAACGCGCACGCGCCGACATACGTGCCGATGCCGCGCTGGCGCGTCTCGAAGATCCAGCTGTCGCCGAGGCACAAGCCGTCCACCGCGCGCGTGAAGCGTGACACGCGCCGCCAGCCGTTGCTCGCCGTCCACACCGGCGCGTCGTCGTGCGCGAACGTCCGATTCGCGAGATATTGCGCCGTGCAGGGATCGAAGAACGTCGCGACCTCCCCGCCCCTGTTCGCGCCGAGATCGGCGCGCGCGACTTCGACCGGCGCATGTCCCGGAAGCGTCCAGCTCGCATACGACTTCGCGTTGAGCCCGTCGTCGCACACGTTCTCGAAGCGGCACTGCCACACAAACGCGCCAGGATCGACGAAGCAGCCGTCGGCGTTGCTCGACAGCGACCGCCCCGGCAACGGGAAGACGCGGCAGCGGAAGAACGTCGCGCGATCCGACCGCAGCGACCAGAACGCCGACGAACGGCTCGTCCGCACCCACACGTCCTCGGCCGTGCAGCCCGTGCAGAACTTCATCACGAACGCGCCGTAGGCGTTCGTGCGGTTCGGCAGCACGAGCTTGCCGCCCGGCTTCACGTTGCGGACATGCGACGGGTAGACGCATCCGTCGAACGGAATGCGCCACCGCCCGTCACCGAGATCCACGAAGGTCTTCCGGTCCCACCGCAGCACGGCCGCGTCGCGCATGAGTAGCCCGTCCTTGCCGTATTCGGTGCCGAAGCTCTCGTAGCCGAACGTGCGCTCGTCGTCGGTCGGCGTCCAGCTCGGGTCGTCCGGCCGCAGCGTGCCCGCGTCGAGGCGGACGACGCAGGCCTGCGCCGCCGCATCCCAGCTCTCGATCTCGCCTTCGAGGAACGGCACGCGCTCCATCGACAGCTCGAAGCCCCTGAACCGCGTGTTGCGGCAGTTGACGAGCGCGACCTGCTGGCCGTGGAAGCCGGCGCGGAGAAACGTGTTCGTCGGCCCGTCGCCTTCGATCAGGCAGTTCGCGAGGTTGTCGAAGAGCCCGAACGCCTTGAGCGTCCACGGATTGTCGTCGTAGAGCCCGCGCGGCGTGCAGACGTACCGCTGCCGTGCGTGCTGGACGCTCGCAAAACGATACGTGCCCGCCGGCACGCGCAGGATGCTCGGATGCCCGCCGAGCGCGCGCACCGCCGCACACGCCCGCGCAAACGCGGGCGCGTCGTCCACCACCCCATCGCCCGCCGCGCCGTAGTCTCGCACGTTCAGGGCGATCGGATCGTTCGCCGGACGCGGCGCGACGGCCCAGTCGGCGAGTTCCTCCTCCAGCATGCCGTTGATCGTCGCCGCGTCCGCCACCGACTGCTCGGCAAATCCGAGCCCCGTCGCGTCACCGCGTGTCAACGCCGTCTCGGCGAAGGCGAACGCGCGTTCCCGCAGAAAGCGGCGCTTTTCGGCACGGACGCGCTCCAGCGCTCCCGTCGGCAATGCGCCGAACGCCGCGTCCAGCCGACGGTTCACGCCCTGCGCCCGATTGCGCTCGCGCACGAGCGCGTCCCGCAGACGCGCCGCCTCCGCCGCGCGCGTCGCGACCGGGAACGCCGATTCGATGTAGACGGGCGCGAGGGCATCCGCCGAGCCATCATAAACGACGAGGAACGTCGACAGAATCAGAAGCCCACGCATTTTCGTTCCTTTCAGCGTAGCACCATGATGGTGCCCGACTGCGGCCGTTCCATCACGAGACCGACTTCACGGATGACGATGCCGCTCGCCGCCGTGTCGTCCGTCGTCAGTGTCAGCACATTATCACCGCTCCAGTTCAGCGCAGCGGACGCGAGCGGCAGTTCAATCGTCTCGCTTTCACCAATCACACGCGCCGCCATCACGACCGCGTCATTCAGCCCGACGCGCCACTTCGCCGTGCAGCCCGCGTTATCCAGCCGCAGGCGCAAATTCCACGCATACCGCCGCTTCATCCGCGCGGGGAGCGCCCAGTGCAGACGGAACGGGCGCACCGCCGTGCCGCCGTTTGTCCCGGGCGGCTGCGGCGAATGCAGAAAATCGAACCAGCCGCCGTCCGCCGCGAACGCATCGGAGATCGCACGCCCTTCCTGCTCGCCGAAATACTTCCGCTTGGTGCTGTCGCAGGCGGCATATTTCTCCGTGCCGTTGAGCATGCCCGGTTGATGGTTGAACGATCCCGTGAGCTCGACGGCATCCCACGCGAGCGTGGTCGAGCCGGCGTTGACGATCTTCGCCGTGTGCGCGCCTTCCGTCAGCGCCGTGCCGCCGACCCATACGTCGCGCCACGCGCGCGGCTGGACATCGATGCGTTCGGCGAGCAATTTGCCGTCGAGGTAGAATGCAGACTTTCCGTCAGACGCCGGAAGCAGACGCAGAAGCTGTCCGAGCCCCGCGTTGCGCGCATGAACCGTGAACGGAATTTCCAGCGCACCGCCCGGCGCGAGTCGCGCGGACGCCGCGCGCAGGCTGGCGTCGCCCGCCGTGAGCGTCACCGTGCCCGCCGTCTCATCGCCGCCGCACATCTCCGCCGTGCGTCCTTCCACGCCGACGCGGAACAGCGCCGGGCCGCCGTTCGCGAGCGCCGCGACGAGTTCACAGTCCGAGAGGCAGCGATTCCACACGCCGAACAGCGCAACCGCGCCCCGGAACGCGCCGCCCTTGTCGATGACGGACTTCGTTTGGTTCTCCCACGCCATCGGACCGCCGAGCCACTTGTGCCCGCCCAGACGCAGACTGCCGGACGACGTGTCGTTGTACATCTTGTCGAGCGTGACGTCCGAAAAATCGGCGTCGAACCACCGGCACGGCCCCGTTTCGGGCGACCAGTAGCAGCGCACCTTGCGCCCATTCACAACGATGCCGAAATCGGCCCACGTGCCGTCGTGATACCGGCTGTAGTTGTTATTGGGCTCAAGGGTCGGATCAGGAACCCACGTGTTCCCGCCCAAGACTTTCTCGCCCGCCGCGTCGGTGCTGCCGCCGGCCTTGAGCGTGATGATGCCGTCCGGGCTGAGCAGCCCCATCAGGCCCACGCCGTTCCCGGTCGAATCATAGCCGAGATGAATAAAGACGGTCTGCACGCCCGGACACGACAGGTCGCGGCGGAAGCGGATGACGGCCGAGTAGTTTTCGCCCACCAGCTTGAGCGGCAGTTTCAGGGACTGGCTGTAGAAGTTCGTCGTCGACGGCGTCGTCGTTTCGTCAATCTTGAGCGACTGGCTCAGGTAGAGGCAGTCCTGGTTGCGCTCGACGCCCTCCGTCACGCAGTTGACGAGCAGGTTCGTCGCATACAGGTCATCCCGGTAGCCTGCCGGAATGGCGCTGCGGGCTTTCGTCGCGAATGACTGGTGGTTCGCGTGCGCCAGGTCGCCGCCGTGCAGCACATCCAAGACCTCGCCTTGGTCGATCAGTCCGTTGCCGTTGAGGTCAGGACACCCCCCCAGCCTGATCGACGCATCGCTCCACACGTCCAACGCGCCGAGGACAGGCAGCGCGCACATCGCAAGGGCGCCGACCTCCAAAAACAGTTTCGTCATTTGCCTTACTCCTATTTTGCCCGACTCAGTTGCTTGTCTGACTTTAGGCACGTTCATTCTACTATTTCCCGGCACGCAAATAAAACAAATAGCCCGATAAAAAGAAACAATTAGCCCGACATTTTGATGATGGGACGTTTGCGCGATGCCACGCTCGACGGGACCGTCGCCGCAGACCGACGGGCCGGGATGCGGGCGACCGTCCCACAGGATGCGGTGTTCGCCGTCCACTAACCCATTATCGCGTCGCGCGTACCAGCGGCGCGCCACTGCGAGAGCGTCTGGCCCGTCAGTGCCTTGAACACGCGGCGCAGGTCAATCATGGACGAAAAGCCGCTGTAGCAGTACAGCGACGCGCGGTCACAGTCGTCGCGCCGCACGAGTTCCTTCACAAGCTCAACGCGCCGACTGCGGATCTCGTCCAGGATCGTGTGCCCCGTGCATTCGCGGAACCGCTGGTCGGCATACGAACGGCGACACCCCATGACCGCGACGACATCCGGCGGCGTGATGCGGTCGGCCGCATGCAGGCGAACGAATTCCAGCGCCCGCGCGACACGTCCGTCGCACACGACCAGACGTCGCGTCGAGGCGCGGCGCACGACCTGCGAAACGCCAAACGTCACCGTCCGCCCCTTCGGCAACCGCTCGCCAGAAACCAGCCGATCCAACTGCCGCGCGGACAGGTAGCCGCACTTCTCAAAATCCTGTTCAACGCTCGTCAGCGTCGGATCGCCACTTTCGCAGATGTCACGTCGGTTGTCCACGCCGATCAGCACGACTTCGTCCGGGATGCCGACGCCCGCCGCAAGGCAGACGTTGCGGACACGTTCGGCCTCCGCATCGTTCGCGGCAAACACGCCGCAAGGCTTCGGCAGGCCCATCAGCCACGCCGCGAGCGCATGGGTGCGCCGTTCGCCGGATTCCGGCGCGGTGAAACAGCTGAACGCCACACCGTTGGCCCGCACCCGCCTCGCAAACGCTTCGCCGCGCGCACGGCTCCAGGACCAGTCGGGATCCATGAAGGGCACGTAAGCGAAGGACACGACGCCTTGACGGGCAAGCTCATCGAACGCCGCCGCCGCCATGGCGTCCGCATCGCTCGCCACGCATGCGGACGCCGGGGCGCGACCATGCATTTCGTCGGGCGAACAATCGCTGAAGACAATCGGGATCCGGCCGTGCCCGAAGGCGTCCGGCACGTACACGGACACGAGGCCGGCGTCCACGATCAGGCCGAGTGGGCGCCACAGCTTCAACAGACACCGAACGTCCAGCGGCTCGTTCGTGCCGTCCTGCACGAGAACGCCGCCAACCGTCCGGTAGTCGAGGCGTCTCAGAGTCCACCCCGCCCTGTCGGCGTAGCGCTTGACGCCTTTCATGAGCCGCACGGACGAGTCCTCGGCCGTCAGCCGCAGGACAAGCACGCACGGGCTTCCGCCTCCCACGTTTCCCATCATGCCACAGGGAACTTTCCGCCTCATGCCGCCTATTATACCAAAGTCCTGAGGTCAGCGGTTTAGAGCCGCTCGACGACCGCGTCGAGGGTGGTGCGCCGCTCCTTCGAGAACGCGAGGCCGACGAGCGTCAGCACCTTGCCGTTCCCGGCGAAGCGGTCGGCGTAATGGTTCGCCTCGATCTGCGCGATCACCGCTGCCGCCGCGCGGGTGAGGATGCTCATAAAGAGTCCCTCCAGGTCCTCGGCGCGATGAAGAACTGCTTGCCGACCGACAGGTTGACGAGCGGCCACAGGCGGTCGGTCTTGTCGATGTAGGTGAAGCCGTTCTTCACGAGTTCGGAAAACGTGTAGATGTCTGTCGCGAGCTTTTCCATGACACAGATTATACCATGTGCGGCATCCATGCGGCAAACGCGATTCCGCCGTGAATCACTGCTGCCGGATTCAGGTTTACCGTGTAGAAATGTAGAGGTGCAGATCCTTCACGGGTACACAGGGGAGGGACGCAACAAGTTGCGTCCCTCCCGTCTCCGCGTCTCCCGTTCCGCGTTCAGCGGGGACTATTCACATTCGAGGATCACGCGGAAGCCGACGTCGAACACCGTCTGCCACGGCTCGTAGCAGAGGCGGTAGGAGCTCGTGCCGTCGCGCGGACGCGACGCATACGAGCCGCCGCGCGCCACCTTCTTCGCATTCGGGTCGCAGGCGTTGCGGCCGTCGCCGTCCACGTAGGGGTACGGCGCATAGTCGGAGCGCGTCCACTCGCTCGCGTTGCCGTGCATGTCATAGAGCCCCCAGCGGTTGCAGTTCGCGCGGCCGACGTAGTTCAGGTTGAACCAGTCGTCCAGGAAGCGCTCGTCGTGGAGCGGGTAGTTCTGGTCGATGCGGAAGGGATGGCGCCGGCGGATGTTGCCGCCGCCGTCGAAGCCGACGACCTGGTAGCGCGTGTCGCGGTCCGCGAAGTTCGCGAACTTCGAGAAGTCGTCGTCGAGCCCGCCCCACGGGAACGGCGTCGCGGTGCCCGCGCGCGCGGCCCACTCCCACTGCGCCTCGGTCGGCAGGTTCGCCTTCACGCCGCAGGTTTTCGAGAGCCACTGGCAGAAGCGCATCGCGTCGTGCCAGGTGACGCGCACGACCGGCTGGCGGCGGTGGTTGCCAACGTGGCCGGGGAAGACGTGGTCCTTGCCGAACTCGTCCTGATAGCGGGAATCGTGCTCGGGGTCGAACACGTTGTACTGGTCGTTGCGGATCTCCATCTCGCTGATCCAGAACGGCCTGTCGATGCGCACGACGGCCATCGGGCGCTCGTCGGGATACCCCGTCGCGCTGCCCATCACGAACTGCCCCGCCGGAATGCGGCGGAAGGTGAGGGACTGCCCGCCGCCGAGGACGAGCGTCTTCGTCGTCACGGGGGCGATCTCGTCGATCGCGCCGAGCTGCGCCTTCGCGCTCTGCAGCACGTCCATCGGCCAGCCCGCGAGTTTCGGCACGGGGGCGGGCGCGGGCTTCGGCGCGGGCGCGACGGCCTTCACGACGCGCGACGTGACGAGCGCGTGGTAGGCGTCGTGCTCGGCCTCGGGGTTGTCCGGCACGTTCGCGTAGCGCTTCTGCAGCTCCAGGCGGCGGGCGACCTGGTCCTCTTCGCCGGCCCACATGAAGCCGGAGCGCTTCTTCGGGTTCTTCGGATCCGGTGCCTCGCTCGCGTAGGCGGGCGGATTCCACTTGCCCCAGAACGGCGCGTTGAGGTCGATCCACTCGTAGAGCTTCAGGTAGTCCGCGTCCGTCAGCTGCACGCCGTGGTGCCCCTTGCGGAGCATCTGCACGAGCGGGCTCGTGGAGGCGTGGTAGTCCATCGGCGGCAGCAGCGTCTCCTCGCTCTCGGGACCGGGGCGGCGGATGTAGGGGTGGAGCATCTTGTAGGCGTTCACGGCGTTGTCCATCACGAGCCGCCTGCCGCTCAGCTCGTACTTCGTGAACACGTCCACCTTCACCTCCTTCGCACCGCCCTGGTCGCACTTCGCGACCGGCGCCTTCTCGGGGTCGCCGTGGCAGGAGAGGCAGTATTTCTGGACGACGGGGTAGACCTCGTTCTCGAAGCCCCACGGGCGCACGCCGTCGCCATCAAGCGGCTTGATCTGCTGGATCTGCCCCTTGAAGTACTTCTCGTCGGCGATCGTGCGCTTCGTGTGGACGGAGGAGCGGTTGTCCTCGTGGCACCCCGTGCAGGAGACGCGCTCGCCCGGCATGCCGACGATCCAGGAGCGCATGAGCTGCACGGCCTGGCCCTTCCCGTCGAGCGGCTGCACGGAGACGGGCGTGTTCGCCGGCATCTCGAAGCAGCAGCTCCCGTCCGCCTCCAGGTCGACCGTGCCAAGCGGACGCTTCACGTCCCAGCTCGACTCCACGCGGTCGCGGTAGTCGCCCTTGATCCAGCCCGTGGAGGAGTGGCCGCCCGTCTTGTGGTAGTTGTAGTGGTAGCTGAAGAGGCGCAGCTTCTTGACCGTGCCGCGCGGCACGCCCTTGAGGCCGGGGCCGTTGTAGATGTCGGCGATGTGGACGCTGCACGTCTTCTTGCCCGGCACGCTGCGGTCGGGGATGATGGGCGGACGCTTCCGCGCGGTGAACGGGATCGGCTCGCAGTAGAGGCCGTCCTCGCACTCGGCGATGAGCGTGATGTTGTCGAAGCGGTCCACGAGGTAGAGGCCGATGAGCCCGTCCGGCGCGTTCTTCACGCCCGCGAGGTGGTAGTTCTCGCTGAGCGGGTACGGGTGGAGGAAGTAGGGCTTGCCGCGCGCGAACTGGTTCATCGTGTACGGGTCGGCCATGTCGCCCTCGACGTCCTTCCCCCAGCCGGGGAACTCGTGCGCGAGGCCCGTCTTCTCCTTCGGGAACGTCTGGGCGGGGATGCGCAGCGTGTGCTTCGCCGGGCCCCAGTCGCGGTCCGGCGGGTCGTACTTGAACGGATAGGCGCGCGCGAGCGTCGGGTCGACGATGAACATGCGCCCCACCTCGGCGCGGTCGTGGTGGCCGCCGCCGATCATCGTGATCTTGTGGGGGTCGCCGGGGATCGTGCGCGCCGAGTAGAAGAACGTCGGCACGAAGGAGTTGGAGCCCCAGACGGAGAGCTGGCCGATGCCGTCGGGGTTCATCGTCATGAGCACGCGGCTCCAGTAGTGCGGCTGGTCGGAGTATTCCCAGCGCGTGTAGAGGACGCGCCCGTCGTGCGTGATCGAGGGCGTGTAGTCGCTGTCCTGCTCGTAGGTGAGCTGGCGCACCTCGCCCGTCTTGCGGTCCTTGCGGTAGAGGACGGCCATCGGCATGTTGCCGTCCTCGCAGGGGAGGAACTGGTAGGCGGCCGTGCCGAGCAGGATGACCTGGTCCTTGTTCGGCAGGTAGCAGCCGTCCCACCACTGGATGTCGTACTTGCCGTCCTCGGGCGAGACGAGCGCGGGCGTCTGGTAGGGCATCTCCTTCGCCAGCTTCGAGAAGTCGGCGGAGATCTCATAGACGCCGAAGAGGTTGTTCGTGCCCTTGTAGCCGGTGAAGAGGATGCGGCTCGCGTCGAAGTCGAGGTCGAGGTCGCGCACGATGGACGTCTTGTCCGCCGGCTTGTAGAGGGGCGTGAACACCGGCGTGCCGCGCAGGTTGCTCAAGACGCCGATCTCGTTCTCGAAGCCCGTGCGCGGGGCGACCATGTGGTTCTCGGCGTTGAGGCCCGTCATGCCGCTCCCGCGCCCGCCGAAGGCGCCGCGCGCGCCGTTGATCCTGCGGTGGACGCAGAGGATCTTGTCGAAGTCGAGGATCGGGTTCGCGAGCATCGCGGCGCGGTAGCCCTCCACGAGCTTCACGGCCTCGGCCTTCTCCGCGTCCGTCCCCTTCTCCAGCGCCCGCTTCGCGAAGTCGAGCTTCGCGATGAGCGCCTCCACGGCGGGGTTGTGCTTCGCCCAATCGTACTTCGGGTTCGCCTTCAGGTCCGCCATCGCGCGGCGGGCCGCCTCCGGCGTGAAGCGCAGCAGCTGTTCCCTGGCGCGGCGCGCGGCGGCGGCCTCTTCGGGCGTGGCGGCCAGCACGGCAAGCACGGGGAGCGCAAACGCAAGCGCGAGCATTCGAGTCTTCATGTCAGATCCTCTTTTTCGTCGTCTTCGTCGTTCAGTCGGTGGGAGGGCCTACTCCGTCGGACCCCATTCGATCGGGAACCAGGTGCGGTAGTAGTTGTCGCGGTGCCAGGTGTTGCCGGCCGAGGCGTAGTCGCAGAAGACGACCGCCTCCGGGTAGCGCCCTTCGGGGTTCTCGTGGTGGCTGCCGATCGGCAGCACGGCGTTGAACGCCATCCAGATGTCGTCGCTCGGCGCGCGGACCGCCGAGAAGCCCCCCATCACCTGCCCGTCGCGGATCCCCCTGCGGAACGGCTCCGTCTGGTCGCCCCGGTCGAGGCGGCTGTCGCGCGCGAGGAGCACGGGGCCGCGCGTGAAGGCGACGTAGTGCGGCTGCACGGAGGGCTTCGCGTCCTTGCCCGCGAACGCGCCCGGCACGCTCGCCGGACCGTCCGCGATCGTATGCGCGACGACCGGCATGTCGAAGCGCACCTCCACCACGTCGCCCAGCTTCCACTCGTGCGCCACCGTGAAGTACGTGCCCGCCTTGACGCCCGCAAGCGCCTTGCCGTTGAGCTTCACCGTCGTCCCCGCGCCGGCCCACGCCGGAATGCGGAACTTGAGCGGCATCCGGCCCACGCCCTCGGTGTGGCTCACGACGCGCGCAAAGTCGCCGCGCGGATAGAGCGCGTACATGTCGAACGCCACCTTCCCGCCGTTCGCGAGCGTCCCCTTCACGAGCGCGGAGGAGTAGAAGTTGAACACCGCCTCGTTCCCCTTCGTGCGGAACAGCTCCCTGAGGAAGCAGAGGAAGCCGCGCGGACCGTTCGCCGTGCAGCAGTCCGTGTGCATGTAGCAGTGGTGCTGGCCGTGGTAGCGGTTGCCCGTGAGCGGCGTGTAGCCCGCGAACTCGCTGCCGTCCGCCTTCATCGCGGCGAGGTAGGCGTTGTAGAACGTGCGCTCCAGCTGGTCGGCCCACTTGGGGTCGCCCGTGACGTCGAGCAGTTTCTCGCAGAAGCGCATCCACGTGGTCGTCACGCACGTCTCCTGCAGGCGCATGTAGGGGAG
>ERZ1034928.824-NODE-824-length-12800-cov-6.020165_pt1 | contig 12800 bp, 20 predicted proteins | sample MGYA00520627_ERZ1034928 | MGnify/ENA primary metagenome ERZ1034928 (study PRJEB33766, sample SAMN09781755) | gut metagenome | biome: gut microbiome | host: Homo sapiens | place: Madagascar | study: EMG produced TPA metagenomics assembly of the PRJNA485056 data set... | reverse complement strand
TCGTTACCGGTCGCGTTACAGGCTATGTGAATATGCCAGCGCCCCTCGCCGTGCCGGTGCTCGATCGACCAAAACATGACCAGCTCCTGCCCCCGCGCCCGCCGCGCCGCCGTCAGCTTTTGGCGGAACCACTTGAGGCGGTTGTCCACCTGCGAGCGCGTCTCCGGCAGGTGCGCGTCGTCAAACGTGAGGCAGCCGACGATATCCCCGCGGATAAAGTTGGCGGCCAACAGCAGCTTGAGCTTTTGCCATGAGCACCGCGCGTTTATCAGCCGCTGTGCGTCGCTCGTGGCGTTGCGCTTGCGTCCGCGCTGTGCGTCGCCGCGCGCCGTGCGCGCCGTCTTGTAGACCGCGGCCTGCACAAGCGGGCCGGCAGAGATTATCTTTTTGCGTGCCATACGTCCTCCGTGACGGCCTCGGCCCTCACGGCGCACGCCTTTAATCAATAAATAAATTTAGTTGTTGGGAGTGCCGCGCGAAGCGCTCCTCCTCAAGCTTGTAGTATACCGGGTCAAGCTCGCAGCCGACGAAGTCCAGCCCCAGGTCATACGCCGCGATGCGCGACGAGCCGGAGCCGAGATGCGTGTCGAGGATTTTGTCGCCCGGTTTGGCGAAGCGGCTGAAGATCCATTTGTACAGCTCGACCGGCTTTTGCGTCGGGTGGAATCTCTCCTCGCGCCCGCTGCCGCCGCTGGAGAAGAACTCACACATGGCGGCGTTGAGATTTAACGACGTCCACGCGTACTCGACCGGCGACATTGAGAAGCCCTCCAGCGGGATGTTGAGCTTGCGCCACACGATAAAGCAGCGCGTCGGCGGCAAGCCGAAATAATTGCCGCCCCAGATGATTTGCCTCTTGCTTACGCGGGCAAGCTCCGAGAAGTATTCCGGCGGCGGGGCAACATCCCAATGCCGGATGTCGCGCTCATATCCGCCCTCGGTCTGATACTTGACAGCCCATGTGCCGCCCGTGCGGGTAACGCTCTTTTTTGCCGGGGCAGCCGAACCCGGAGGCTCGTCCGCCCCCTGCGTCGTTGGCGGCGCGTTGATGTAGTATTTGCCAAACCAGACGCCGAAGCGTGACCGGCTCCGGCTCTCATAGTCTGCGGCTCCGCCGCACAGCCCCGGCTCTCTCTCTCTCTGCTTTAACAGATTGTGAACAGCCGCCGCCATACGGCGGGTCAACTACCGCGAGGTCAAAGGCCTTGTCCGGCAGTGTCCGCATGTACTCCATGCAGTCGATGTTGTGCGCCTCAGTCAGCGTCCGTCGCCTCCTGACTCAGCCAGAGTGCCCAGCACTCGGGGCAGCTGTTGCCCGCGGCCTTGCAGCGCCCGCCGGGCGGACATGCCGAGCCGAGCTTGTTGTCCAGCCAGACGGCGAGCTCGCCGTCGGATAGCTTACGTATCTTTTCGCCGTTTGTCAAGTGTTGCTAACCTCCTTTTAATTCCGGGTGCCGTGTGTCAAACGGCACAAACTTGCCTCCTACGTACTGTTTTATCTTGCGGTCGAGGCAGGCCTTGTAATAAGCCTGCTCCCGGTCGTCGGTGCCGTCCTCCTCGCGGAGGGCGTCATACTCTTCGTAGGCGGCGGAAAACGCCGCCTCGAAATCGCCCAGCCGCTTCTCGCCCCAGCCGAGACGGCCGAGGGCGATATCGGTGCAAAAACCGATCTCCAGCATACGCGCCGCGCGGGCGTAGCGCAGCGCCTGCTCCTCCATGCGCGCAATCAGCGCATTGCGCTTAGCCATCGCCGCCCTCCTCCGGCACCTGCACCGCGCGGCGCAGGTCAGCAATTCGGGCAGCGAGGGTGCGGTCGGCGGCTATAAGATGCACGCAACGCACAATCGCCACTGCGTCATTGCGCGAAAAGCCCTGCGCCATGAGCAGCTTGATAAATCTCTTACGCGTCATCGCCGCCCTCCTCTCCGGGTATCGGCCACCAGCCGACGACCCTGTCCTGTTGCCCCTCGCCATAGCCTATCCAGCGCTTGCCCGTGTAGCGCGTGATATCAACGCCGGAGTCCGCCAGCCAGCCGGAGTACTCCGGGTCATCGACCCTGACGGCGTAGAGCCCCGGCTCCGGCGGGTCGCCGGTCTGCCACTGCGGCGCGGCTTCGCAAAGTTCCACCGCGGGCGGCTGCATTGTGTCCGTCCGCCCGAGGAGATAGTCAAGCGACACGTCAAGCGCGTCGGCCATCTCGATGAGCGACGCTATGCCGCGCAGGCTGATGGTGTAGCAGGTCGGCGGCACGCTGCTGGCTTTAAGCCCGGTAATGATGCCGCGCAGCCAGTCCTTGGCCTCGGAGGGGATGCCGTAAATGCCGGCACGCTCGGCAACGTCGTCATAGCTGACGCCCGCCGCATTACAGGCCGTGCCCATCCGTGTCCACAGGTCTGCAAGGCGATTTATGACCGGGGCGTCCTCCGCCTCCTTCGCGGCCTTTTCTTCGGCTTTCGCCGCCTTGGCCTCGGCCCTGGCGGCCTGCTTTTTGTTTTGCATCCGCAGGCAGCTCTTTGAGCAGCTTGCAAGCTCCGGGCAGTCGTAGCAGCAGCCGGAGGCACAGTGCGAGTACCCGCGGTAGCCGGGTGCATAGAGCTTGTCGCGCATCCCCATCGGGTTTATACATCCCGCACCGGCGCAGGCCGGGCACTCCAGCGCGCGCCAGCGGGCAAAGTCGTTGCCCTGCTGCGTGACGGTTGACTCATAGAGGTAGCTGACGCCGTCGCGGTCTTTGGCCGTTGCGCGGTCGATGATGCGGCGCTGGTCGTCTATGGGCAGTCTCGACAGCGCCAGGGCAGTCGCCTCCGGCAGTTTGCCCGTCTCGTAATACTTTTTGCTTATGTCCGGGGCGAGGCCGTCCTTGATCTGCTTGAGGCGGCCGAGCTTGCTCTTGCTTATCTTGCACGCCTCGGCGACATGGTCGCGCATGCGGCCGGGAAACTCCACGCCCTGCTCCTTGAGCTTGTACAGCAGCTCCTCCACGCGCTCCGCCTGCTTGCGCAGCTCAAAGTCGGATATCTTGCGCGTGTCGGCGTTGGCGTAGATGAGGCGGAGCTCCTGCAAGTCGGCGCTGTCGGCGCAGGCCTCCACGATGGCGGGGATGGTCGCCCAGCGCTCGCCGCCGTCCTTGTCGTCGCGCAGCTGCCGGAACGCGGTCAAGCGCCTGTGCCCGCTGACGACGATGTACCGCCCCGGCGCGTCCGGGTTCGGCCGCACGCGGATGGGCTGCTGAAGGCCGATGAGCTCGATGTTTGCCATCAGCGCGCTGATGCCGCTCATCGCGTAAAAATTGTTGGCGTCGGCGTCGATCTTGTCGATGTCGATGTACTCTATCTGCTCCCGCCCCGTGCCCATCTGGGCACCGGCGTCCTTGAGGATGGAGGCTAGATCAAAGCTCGCCATGTCAGCACGCTCCTTTCAGCGGTTCGCTTTCCGCGGCGGCCTCCGCCGCCGCGAACGGGGCAAGCATCTCCACAAACCGCCTGTAATCTATCGCCGCCGCGCTCTTGGGGGAGCAGACTATCAGTGGCTCCTGTTCAAAGGTCATGTCGTCGGCCTTTGGTGTACGGCGGATGTGCGGGAACACCGGCAGCCCGGCGGCGCGCAGCTCGCGCTCGGCGCGGACGATGTTGTCCGACCTGTACCACATCGTGGGCAGGATACCCGCGACGCGCAGCTTGGGGTTGATGCGCTGCATGTTGCGGATCTGCTGCATGATGTTGGCCATGCCGCGCAGAGAGAATGCGTCCAGCTTTATCGGGATGACGACCTCGTCCGCCGCCACCAGCGCCGCCGCGGAAGCCGCGTTGAACGCCGGCGGGCAGTCGATTATCATCCAGTCGTAGCTGTACGGCCGGCCGCCGGGGTGCGCCGCCATGTGCGCGGCCAGCTCCCGCAGACAGCTCGCCGAGGCGCTCCCGGCCTCGACCTTGCTGAGGTCCAAGTCCATCAGGCTGTCGTCGGCGCAGAGAATGTCGATGCCCGCGTACCGGCTGTGCTCGATGGCGTCCAGCGCGTAGGCCCCGGCGTCCGCGCCCGTGTAGCGCAGCACGTCGCTGAGCGTCATCGGGTGCAGCTTGTCACGCTGAAGGAACTCGGTGCAGTTGCACTGGCTGTCCGCATCCACGACGAGGACGTTTTGTGCGCGCTGTGCGGCGAGGATCGCCGCCGTGTTGATCGCGGTCGTCGTCTTGGCGACGCCGCCCTTGAGGTTGCAAATTGCTATTGTCCGCATGTCTTTTGGCCCTCCCGGCTCTCAGATTTTTTTGTGCTTGCGGTTGTATGTGTCGTATGGCCGCCGCTCCGGCGGCTCGCCCGATGGCGGCGGAACAAGCTTAAAACACTCGTGCCCCGTCCACGGGCCGTTGATGGTCTGCACGGTGTAGGCCACGCGGTAAAATCCGTGCGCGGCGTTGATGTGCTCCACCGTGCCCAGCACGTCGCGCTGCATCCATGACGGCGGCGCGGTCTCCTTCGCCCCGTCGGTCCAGGCGAAGGGGGTAAAGCGGATAGTATCGCCAATGTCTATGCGCCTCACCTCCCTCAGAACGGCAGGGGCTCGCCGTTGTCCGGCAGCTCCTCAAGCTTGACCTGCATCGCCTCCATCTCCCGGCGCTCAGCCGCAGCGGCCTTGGCCGCGCGGCGAATGTCGCCCTGCGTCTCGGAGTAGGACTTGCTGCGCTCACGCAGCGTCTGCACCGCGCCGTCAAACTCCAGCGGATAGCGGTCGCGCGTGCCCTCCTTGTTTTTGGCGATGTAGAGGATGCGGTCGCTGCGGTAATCGTTGGGGTCGCTGGGGTAGATGATCAGCGCGCTGTCCGCGTCCTGCTCTATCTGGCCGGACTCTCTGAAGTCCGACATGCTCGGCGGCACGGGCTTGCCCTTGTCCTTGTCCGGCCGCTTGAGCTGGGCGAGGGCGATGACGGCCACGCCGTGCGCGCGCCCCAGCGTGTGCAGCTCCTGCGAGATCTGCGTCACCTGCTCATACCGCGGCTGTTTGCCGGGGGCGGTGATAAGCTGGAGGTAGTCCACAAATATCACCTGGTACTTGCGGCTCAGGCTCAGCGTCTGGATGTCGCGCACGGTCATGCCGCCCGCGTCGATAAAGTCCAGCGTGAGGGCGCTCAGCGCCTCCGCCGCGCGCGTCAGCGCCAGCCAGTCTGCGTCGCTGAGGTCGCGGTCTTTGATTTTTTTGAGGGGCACGCGGCTCAGATGGCTCATCAGCCTGTCCGTCAGCTTGGCCGGGCTGGTCTCCAAGCTAAAAAATCCGACGCGGTAGCGCCGCGCAAGGTGCGCCGCAATTTGCAGGCTCAGCAGCGTCTTGCCGCTGGACGGATATCCGCCGACTATGACCATGTCGCCAAGCTCCGTGTATAGGATGCTGTCGAGGCGGCTCAGGCCGAAGGTGAGGTATTCCGGCCGCGTCGCGTTGGCGCGGTCGCAGAAGCCGGAGGCCGCGTCCGCGGCGGAGACGACGCGCAGATTTTTCTTGCTGACGAAGAGGGCGTTGAGGTTGTCCATCTCCGCCTCCGCCGCGCCGTATGTCTCGGCGTAGGCCACGTTGAGCGCGGCCTGACGGATAAGCTCCAGCTTGCCCGTCTCCTTGAGCATCCCCGCGTAGTATGCGAGGTCAACCGGCTCGACCGTCTGCGCCTCCCGGAGGATGGGCTCGTAATCCTCGCCCAGCTCGTGCGCCAGCGTCACGGGGTCTACCGGCGCAGCGGCGAGGCGCAGCCGCTCAATGGCGGCGTAGATGTCGCCGTAGGCCGCGCAGTTAAAATCCGCCGCCGTCAGCACGGCAAAGGCGTCGCCCGCCTTGTCCGGCTGCTGCATCATCGTGCCGATGATCTTGAGCTCCACGTCTGACGTGCCCATCAAAGCATCTCCCTGCTTTCCGCCCAACCGCCGCTGTCCGGCGGCGGAAGGCTCGCTGCATCTACCTCATCCGTCCAGCGCCGGCCGTTTAACCATGACGCTGGGTACGGGATGCCTATCCCGCGCTGCCACGCCTCTGAGCGCTTCTGAGCGATCAGCGCGCGGCCCATCTGCTCGATGAGCGCGTCGTCGGGCTTTAGTGCATCCCACGCCCGCACGGCGTCGGCGCGCGCCTTGTGCAGAGGGTAAAAGTCGTAAAAGCCCTCAAAGCGCTCCGGCTTCCAGTCGGGCTGGTCTTTCGCCGCCCGGCGTCGCCGCCTCGGCTTGCCGCCCGCGGCGGTCTCCGGCTGCTCCTTGGCTCCCTTGTCGGGAGGGCTGGCCTGATGCGGAGCGTCAGGTCTGGGGGATTTATCATCCTCGCCGCCGCTATCTTCGCCGCGCTCACCCGCCCCCTCATGGGGGGCTATAGGGGGTATACTTAGTACTTCTTCTTTCTTAGTATTTCTTTGTGGCGGCTTCTCCGTCAACGGTAAAACCGCTGACGGTTTTTCAGTCAACGGTGAGAGCTCACCGTTGGCCGGGGTCTGCGGGTGCTCGTGCAGGACGTAGTTGTTGCCGCTAAACTTGCCGGTGTCGCTGTGCCCCTGCTCCCGCACGAGATACCCCGCGGCCTCCAGCTCCTGTAATGCCTTGCGCACTGCATCCCGGCCCTCCCTGCACCGCGCCGCCAGCCCGGCGACCGTGTATTGATAGTCGTCCGTGTTGCTCAGCATCTTGCTCATCAGGCCGATGGCCCGCAGGCTGAGCCGGTCGTCGCGCAGGTGACAGTTGCTCATCACCGTGTAGTCGCGCGTATGCTCGACCCTTATCACGCCCATAATATCCACCTCTTTCATGTTCTCGTAACACGGCCCAGCCTCTGGGCCGTGTAGCCAAAACATCAAAGCGTCACGCCGTAGCGCCCGGCAAGCTGCCGTATCACATCGCCGCCGTAGGCGTTGCAGGTCAGCCGGATAAACTCCTCCGGCGTCATCGCATCGTCCATCTTGAGGCCGTGGTCGCGGGCAAAGGCGTCGCGCCCCTGCGTGCAGCTGCCCGTCAGCTTGTGGTGCCAGGCGTAAAAATCCGCCACCGTGCGAGGCGCGCCCGGCTTAAACTCCGCCGCGAATGCGTCTATGCGCTCCTCCACCGGCATGTCCTCAAAGAGCTTGTCCTCCAGCGCCGCCCACGCCTCGTGCAGCGTGCGGCCGTGGGCAAAGCAATTGCCGCCCTTGACGATGTACGCCGCCTCAGTGCCCATGTCGCCGCGCACTATCTTGCCCTTGGCGACGTTGCCGCGCACCCTCGTGATGATCGTCGGCACGCCGTCTACCATGTGCACGTCCTCGCCGCAAAGGCTCTTTATTCCGTAGCCGGAGCCGTAGCCGTAGCCGTTGCCGTAGCCGTTGCCGTCGCCGTTGCCGTAGCCGTTGCCGTAGCCGTAGCCGTAGCCGTAGCCGTAGCCGTTGCCGTCGCCGTAGCCGTAGCCGGAGCCGTAGCCGTCGCCGTAGCCGTAGCCGGAGCCGTCAGCACTCTCAAGCGTCAAAAACTCGCGCAGCGTCACAGCGTCCATACACGGACACTCCTTATCGACGCCTCGGCCTTATCGGTGCAGGGTATAACCTCGATCGCGTCCGTGATGACGACCTCCGCCACCGGCGCGGGAAACTTGCACCCGTCGGGCTTGCTTGTGCCCTCGCTTGCCAGCTGTGCCAGGCACGTTGCGCCCTGCCAATACCATATCTTGCGCGCGTCCGTCAACACGGCCTCCCTGTCCTGCCTCGCCTTGAGCACTCCCGCATATACGCCGGAGCGATCCCCGCGGACGATGCAATACCTATCCTCAAACATGTCAAATTACCTCCTCAATTTTTTGCGGGGCTGATGCCCTCGTGGCAGACGTCGAGACGCGCTCAACGTCTGCGGCCAAAACATCACGCCGGTGTCACGGTCGCCGCCGTGTAAAACTCTATCGACTGCCACCGCTCGCCCCAGCCGTTCGCGGCGGCCACAAGGGCCGTCAGTTCCGTCGGCGCGGTGACGGTGATGGGCTGCGCGTGCCGCGGATGGTGCACAGACCATTTCTTTTTGCCCGTATAGCCGGGATAGACTGTAGACTTTGCCATGCTCACACCACCTTCATGCCGGGCACGTACCCACGCCGGGGCGCGATCTTCCCGGCGCGCGCTGTCCGCCGCGCCGGGGGCGTCACCACCGCCACCACCGGCACCACGCGCTGCGCCTTGGCGTAGGCGATAAGCTCCGCCTCGTAATAGCGGCACTGGCCGCCGATCTTGTATTTGGGCACCTCGCCCGCGGCGGCCAGCCGATCGAGCGTCGCCGGGCTGATGCCCAGCAGCTCCGCCGCCTCCGCCTTGCTGATAAACCTGTCCGCCATCATATCACCCCCACGAGCCACAGTATGCCGTACACGATGTAGACCATAATGATCACGCCCAGCAATATGAGCTCCGCCGCGCTCTGGGCGTTGGCGATGACGGTCAGCGCCGCCAGCACGCCCGCCAAAACGGCAAAGGCAATAAACGCCACGTGCAGCAGTGTCATATCTCCCCGCCTCCTTCCGCCGTGCGCTCCGCGTACTTGACGGCCAGCGCCGCCTGAACAACGTCGTCGAGATCCTCGACGATGCCGTCAAAGGGTTCGACCTCGTCGCCCGTGACCTTGCCGTCGCGGGCTATCATCATCAGCTCCGCGATCTGCGGCGCGGCCTCCTCCATCGCGGCGAGGAGATTGAGCACCGCCTGCGCCAGCGGCACGCGCGGCACCTCCGGCAGGATGTCGTTTGCGATGCCGGACTTGTGCTTGATGTGCCAGTAGCACAGCACCGGCATCATGGCGATCTCGGCCATGCGCGCCGCGACCTCGTCTGACGGGCACATCCGCCCGCCCTCGTAGAGGCGCACCGTGTCGGGGCTGATGCCTATCTGCTCGGCCCAGCGCTCCTGCGTCAGGCCCGCAGCCTTTCTGGCGGTTCTGTAGATATTTCCGGACTCTTTATCCATGGACTTCATCCTCCTTGTCGGGTATTATGTCGGCAGGGTCAGGCCCCGCGATAAGCTCATCGTAAGTGCAGTTAAATATCTCCCGGCATTTTGTGATGTACTCCAGCCCGGGGTTGCGGTCGCCCGATTCCCAATGCGCCAGCGCCGCGGGCGTCACGCCCAGCAGTGCGGCCAGCTCCTTTTGCTTGAGGCCCGCGCGTATGCGCAGCGCTCTGAGTCCTCTCATCTTGATCAAGTCCTTTTAGATACATGTCGTACAGTCATTTATGACTTATCGCGCTATTAATATACATCGCTTTCTGTCATGTGTCAAGAGGTAAATTTTATTTTTTTGACTTATCGTCATGTAGCTTGAAATTATAGTTAGAATGTCGTATTGTAAATACAGCAAAGGCGGTGCCAGATGAATCGTATCAAAGAGTTACGGCTTGCGCATGGAATCAAGCAAACTGATATTGCGGAGCGCTTTAATGTTACTCAGTCCACAGTGAGCGGCTGGGAAAGCGGCCGCAGAGAGCCCGACTTTGACACGCTCTCGACGCTCGCTAAAATGTTTGGCTGCTCCATCGAGGAGCTGTATGGGCATGACAAAGCGCCCACCGTCGAGCAAAACGGTGAGCGCAGTGTGTTGGATATCACAGACCTCAGCCCGGAGAACAGAGACAGGCTTGAGGACTATTTACACCTCCTTTTAGATTCGCAAAATAAGTGAGCGCTTTTGCCTGATTTCCCGGCGTGAGCTGCCGGAACAGGTCGTCAATGCGCGTCTGCTGTGTCAACGGATCGTCGCTGTCATCGTTGATACTCTCTCCTCCCCCCTGCAAAGTTTTTTTATACGGATTAACGCCGCCCCTGCGCGGCACGGAATATGTACTAAACGCCCCGGACGGCGGCAACCGCCGTCAAGGGCTGAGCAGTTGATGCTGTCGCTCATCTCCTGCTGTGCCTCTATATTAGCACTTATGTGTTAAGGATTACCAGTCCCAACGCTGGAGATGATGCGCCCATTTGGGGGAATTTTCCGGCCCCGAACGGGGAAGCAGCGTCAAAAAAACTAAAATGGAGGCGGACAAAACGAAAGAGACAAAGACCTTGCAGGACATCTGCCGCGAGGCAAAAAACGAACAGCACCTGACTTATGCAAACATTGCCGAAAAGTCGGGGATCGTCGAAAAGACCGTACAGAACTTTTTTAGCAGCAGCTCAAAGCTGCCGCCGGTTTATACCGCTGGGCCTATCTGCCGCGCCCTCGGCGTGTCGCTGGATAAGTATTTTGATATCACCACCGACGACCAGCCCAACGCGCTGGAGATCGAGCGGCAGGAGAAGGAGCATCTCGCCGAGATGGGCGAGATGAAGGATGCGCAGATAGAGCGCAGCGACCGCAGTATGCGCCAAAAAAACCGCATCATGATAGCCATGGCGGGCTTTATCCTGTTTTTGATCGCGTACATGACTATCGTGGATCTGCTCGACCCGATGATCGGGCTTTTTCACGGCGAGTTTTCCGCGGCCGGTGCCGTCGCCCTGTTGGGCTTTACTATCGCTGCGGTGTCCTTCGTCGTCATCGGATTTGCAAATATCAAAAATCGCAAAAAATAATGTGCCCATTTGGGCACATTTTGTTAAGGAGGCACATCATGAGGTTTTCGGGCTTTTCGTTCCGCCTCGGCAAGCGCACGAGGCTGTATTTTAGCAACAGCAAAAAGCCGAGCCGGTCTGCAAAGCGCAAAAAGTCGCCTCCTAAAAAACAAAGTGCATCTGCCCGGACTACGTCACAGCCTGTGGACTACACGCCCAGCATGGCTGTCGGTATATTTTTTGTCGGGCTCGGTGCTATCTGCCTTGCTCTCGGGCTGTTTTTTGTGATGGCAGCATTCGCGCACACGGGGCTCAGCCGTATTTTTGCGGTGGTCGTCGCCGTCTTGGCGCTGGCTATGGGTATGAGCTTTGTCTTTGGGGCGCGCACAGAAATAAAAAGAGCCAAGGCCCACAAGGCCGAGATGGCCGCGGCGGCGGAAGCACGCGCGTCATATATGGCGATGCTTAAATCCGTGACGACGCAGACCACTGCGGCGGCTCCTTCGGCCGCTGGTAACGGGGCGCATGATTATGAGTATACCACCGTCGGCATTTACCGTCCGGAGGGCGTGACCTTCATGCCCTCCGTCGGCGACGCCGTCACGCTGGAGCTTGAGCCTGACAATCCCTATGACGACAAGGCCGTCGTCGCCAAGGTCAAGGGTGAGCGCATCGGTTATCTCAACCGCGGCAAGCTCAAGGATATGGTCGTTGACTTTTTAAACAGCCCCTCCGCCTATATCGTTGCGGAGGTCACGCGCGCCGACAGCAAGGTCGAGATCTGGATCGGCATGGACCGATAATACACAGCGCCCCGGATGTCCGGGGCGCTGAAGCTTATAAAGGAGGCCGCAAGCACATGGCCAAAAGAGCAGCGCCCGAATTTTACTACAGCGCAAAGCGTCAGGCATACCGTAAGCGCCTCAAAAATCCGCTCACCGGCGCATGGGATGTGGAGGTCTGGGGGCGCACAAAGGCCGAGTGCCGCGCAAAGGCCGACGCCCGCGCCGCCGAGCTGGCGGGCGCGGTCGCTGAACGTCTGGCACCGGGCGGCGTGCTGGTCTACGAGTACGCCCAGACGTGGTACAAGCTCAACACTCACGGCCTCGGCACTAAGCGCTGCGAGGACTACCAAAACGCGATAAACAATCATATCTGCCCGGCCATAGGCAACAAGCGGCTGGACGCCGTCACTCTCGACGACGGGCTGGATATCCTCCGGCACTCGCCGCAGTCCAAGTCGTCACAACAAAAAATAGTCACCACGCTCAAGCGCATTTTTAAGGCCGCGGCCGATAACGACCTGATACGCCGCTCCCCTTTTACGGATCTCAAGCCCGGCGGCAAACCGGCCGCCGAGAAGGAGCCGCTGACAAAGGAGCAGCAGGCCGCGCTGCTGGCCGCCGTCAAGGGCAAGGACGTCGAGACTCTTGTCCTGCTCTGCCTCTATCTCGGTCTGCGCCGCGAGGAGGCGCTCGGCCTCCAGTGGGATTGTGTCTATCTGGACGCCGCAACACCGTATGTGGACGTGCGCCGCGCCCTGCGCTGGGAGCATAACAAGCCCGTGCTGGGCGATAAGCTCAAAAGCAAAGCGGCGTACCGCAAGCTGCCCATCCCGCCGCTGCTGCTGGCGCATCTTCGCGCTCTGCCGCACAAGGGCGATTTTGTCTGCCACCGTGCCGACGGCGAGGCGCACAGCGCGTCGTCCTACCGCCGCGCATGGGAGGACATAACGGAGCAGGAGATAAAGCCCGTCACGTACAAGAGCAACCGCACCGGCGAGCCGGTCACGCGCGAGCTGGCGGCCGGGGATAAGGTGCCGTACCGGCGCGCCGTCGCCTGCCTTGATTTCCATCTTACGCCGCACATTTTGCGGCACACTTACATAACGGAGCTTTTTACCTCCGGGGCGGACGTTAAGACGGTGCAGTATCTGGCCGGGCACTCATCGGTGCAGATCACCCTCAACATATACACGCACCTGATGGCAAACCGCCCGGAGGACACCGCCGGGGCAGTTTTGGCCGCGTTTGGGATTGGGGGGCAAGCTTCGGGGGCAAGCCCTCGGCAAAATCCCGTCTGAGTGCTGATTTCATGCGCGTTCAGACGGTTTTTACCAAACTGCCTTTTAAGCAGGGTGTCCGGGGTTCAAATCCCCGCTGGAGCACCAAGGCAAAAAGCCCGGAATTGTTGAGATTCCGGGCTTTGTCGTTTGATCAGGTCTGTGCAGATTTAATCAAATCTTTGCAAGCTTTGGGGGGCAAAGTTAGGGGGCATGGGTG
>ERZ1034928.823-NODE-823-length-12814-cov-6.919429_pt1 | contig 12814 bp, 14 predicted proteins | sample MGYA00520627_ERZ1034928 | MGnify/ENA primary metagenome ERZ1034928 (study PRJEB33766, sample SAMN09781755) | gut metagenome | biome: gut microbiome | host: Homo sapiens | place: Madagascar | study: EMG produced TPA metagenomics assembly of the PRJNA485056 data set... | reverse complement strand
GCTTCAAAAAGAATATGACGAACGCGGCAGTGCGGTAGAGCTTTTGCTGCTCGGTTCAAAGGCGCAGTTTGCGACCCGTCCGCAGTATGCCGAAGCGGTACGCACGGTGCTCGATATGAAGCGCAATCAGCCGCTTTCCTCCGCTGCGTTCGAGGTTCTCGCCGTTGTTGCGTACAACCAGCCAGTCACGCGCGCATTCATAGAACAGGTTCGCGGAGTGGATTGCGGCGGTGTTATCAACACTTTATGCCAAAGAAATCTCATAGAAGAATGCGGAAGGCTTGACTTACCGGGCAGACCTTTGATATACTGTACTACAACGGATTTTTTGAAATGTTTCTGTATGTCCACTCTTGCCGAATTGCCGGAGATACCCGACACAAAGGCGGCAGCGGCGGCGCTCGAAAATATCAGGAGCGACAACGCAGGCATAGACGGACAAATCTCAATTTTTTGACAAGCGGGGTGACGGCTTTTTGATAGTATTAAAGATTATAGGCTGGGTGCTTCTCGGTCTGCTTGCCTTAATAATTGCCGTGCTTTGCATTAAGGTAGTCGTTTCGGTGGAATACTCCGAAAAGAGAACAGAGGTATTTGTAAAATGGCTCTTTTTGAAGATTCCGCTCTATCCGGCAAAGAAAAAGGAAGCCGCGACCGGCGAAGAAAGCAAAACCGAGGAAAAGCCGACGGAAGCCGCCAAAAAGCAAAGCTCCGCAGGGCCTTTAAAGCTTTTGTACGAAGCGGAGGGCATTGACGGACTCATTGAAATTGTCAAGCGCGTTTTCTCCTATCTCGGAACATTTTTCGGCGGCTTGTTCAGGGCGTTTATTATCGAAGATTTTCAGCTGGATGTATGCTGCGCGAAAAAAGACGCGGCTGCAACGGCGATATACTACGGCGAAGTAAGCGCCGCATTGTTCCCCATGCTCGGTGCGATAGCGTCCGGATGCACAATGAAAAACTACGATATAAACATATATCCCGATTTTCTCGCCCGGTACAGTGAAGCCTCGTTTTATCTGCGGCTTCACGTCGTCCCGGTCCGTCTTGTAGGTATTACTCTCGCCCTCGTGTTCAAGCTCCTTTTCAAGGTGCTTGTCGGGCTTGTAATAAAAATATCCCGCACGAAAAACGGTTCACCCGAAGTGCAGCAAAACAAAAAAAGCAGTACAAAAAACAATAATAAAACGAAAGAGTGAAGTTACAAATGAGTGAAAAAACAGCATCAGGAATTCTCTCTACAACGATTGAAAAGGTTCGTCAGCTCGTTGATGTCAGCACAATCGTCGGCGAACCGATGAAACTCAGCGAGGATATCACCGTTATTCCGGTTTCCAAGGTCACATACGGCTTTGCTTCCGGCGGCTCCGATTTCCCGTCAAAGAACAACAAAGAGCTTTTCGGCGGTGCAGGCGGCGCAGGCATTACGATAAATCCCGTTGCTTTCCTCGTTCTCAAAGACGGCGAAGTTACACTTAAACACATTACATCAAACGACAACGCTGCCGAGCGTCTTGTCAATATGGTTCCCGATGTTATCGACAAGATTTCCGGAACCGTTTCGAAGATCAAAAACGATAAACCCGGTTCTGCGGAGTAATCCCGGCGTGCCGGTATCGACAATATAAGGAACAGATAAAGGTTGAGGGCAAAAAAAGGAAAAACGCCGTCAGCCTTTGTGGTGCTATAAAAAAGACAGTATGAATGAAACAGTAAGGTTACAAAAATTTATTGCGGACTGCGGTGTTGCTTCGCGGCGTAAAGCGGAGGAATTCATTGCCGCCGGAAAAGTAAAAGTAAACGGCCACATCGCCGAAATCGGCGAAAAGGTCGACCCGAAGCACGACAGTGTTATATTCTGCGGCAAGAAGCTCACCCATGTGAGCGGCTCGTACAGATACATAATGCTCTATAAGCCGCGCGGCTATGTCACCACCATGAGCGACGAGCTTGACAGAAAATGTGTCGCCGAGCTTGTTGAGGATGTCGGCGTGCGCGTTTATCCCGTCGGTCGGCTCGACCGCGACTCGGAGGGGCTTTTGCTTTTGACGAATGACGGCAGATTTGCCAATTCCGTAACACACCCCTCGCATCACATTTCAAAATCGTACCGCGTGAGCGTGCGCCCCAGAATAACGGACGACCAGATAACGGTTCTCACCTCCTCAATGATGATAGACGGCCGCGAAACATACCCGGCAGATGTCCGTGTCGTGTCGAACGAGGACGACAAATCGGTGCTCGAAGTTATTCTCTACGAGGGCAGAAACCGTCAGATACGCCGTCTGTGCGAAGCAGCCGGACTCGAAACGGTAAGGCTCAAACGCACGGCGATAGGTCAGCTTACTCTCGGGCATCTCCGCCCCGGCGAATACAGGGAGCTTACAAAAGACGAAGTGTCGCTCCTCAAACGCCAGTCGGGACGGTATTGACGGCGGTATTCGGAGGTAAAATATAATGATAAGAAGTATGACCGGTTACGGCAGAGCGACAGGCTCTGCGGACGGCTTTACCGTTACGGTGGAGCTTAAAAGCGTAAATCACAGATATTTTGAGTTCACGGCAAAGGTTTACAGACAGTATTCCTTTTTGGAGGATAAGCTGAAAAACTTTTTCAAGGACTACATCTCGCGCGGCAAGGTGGAATGCTCCGTGCAGATAGAGTCCGACCGCGAGGATGACTGCGCCGTGCAGATAAACCACTCGCTTGCGGCAGGCTACATGGCGGCGCTCGACGAGCTTTGCGAAACATACCATCTGTCGATGGACAGAACGGTGGATATGCTTGCCTGTCACGACGATATTTTCGCCGTCAGAAAAAATCCGGCGGATGAGGACGCGGTGTGGGCTGTTGTAAAAAGCGTTGCCCTCGAAGCGGTAAAATCATTCACCGAAATGCGCGAAATCGAAGGCAAAAAGCTGAAAGAGGATGTCCTCTCAAAGGCAGATGCAATCATTAAAAATGTCGAATTCATCGAATCGCGTTCTCCCGAAACGGTGAAAGAATACAACGAAAAGCTCAAAGCGAGAATAGCGGAGCTTATCGGCGACACGCAGGTGGACGAACAGCGGCTTTTGACGGAAGCGGCGGTTTTTGCCGACAAAGTTGCAGTGGATGAGGAAACCGTCCGTCTGAGAAGCCACATAGACCAGCTTCACACGCTTTTCGAAGCAACGGAGCCTGTCGGCAGAAAGCTCGATTTCCTCGTTCAGGAGATTAACCGTGAGGCTAACACCGTCGGCTCGAAGGCGTCCGATATTGAGATCGCTCGCCGTGTTATCGACATAAAGGCTCAGGTTGAAAAAATCCGCGAGCAGATACAGAACATCGAATAAATTACCGAAAACGGAGAAGTGGAATGAAGCTAATAAACATCGGCTTCGGCAACCTCGTAAACGCCGACAGAGTAGTGGCTGTCGTCAGCCCCGATTCGGCACCGGTTCGCCGTATGATACAAAACGCAAAGGATTCCGGTCGTCTTATCGATGTCACACAGGGCAGAAAAACGCTTTCGGTGGTTTTTACGGACAGTGAGCACATCATTTTGTCTTACCTCAAAGCCGACAGAATAGTTAAGCGCTTTGAGGGTGCCGACGGCGAAGAAACAGACGGAGAATAAATTATGGGTGAAAAGAAAAGAAATGTTTTTGTTATCTCGGGGCCTTCCGGCTGCGGCAAAAACACCGTTTATGACGAGCTTAAAAAGCGTTATCCCGATATAGCGCAGACCGTTTCGGCTACAACGCGTGAAAAAAGAGCCGGCGAAACGGACGGCGTTGACTACTATTTTATCTCGAAAGAGGAGTTTCTCAAAAGGGTGGATAACGGCGAGTTTGCCGAGTATGTCTGCTACGGCGGCAACTATTACGGCACACTCAACAGCGAGATAAAACGGCTTTCTGACGAAGGAAAAACAGTTGTTCTTATCATTGAAGTAAACGGAGCCGAGAATGTAAAAAAGATGCTGCCCGATGCGGTATCGGTGTTTATTCTGCCCCCCTCGTTCGAGGAACTCAAAAGGCGTATTATCGGCAGAGGCACAAACTCCGCCGAGGATATAGAAAAACGCATAGAGATTGCACAAGGCGAAATGCGCTGCAAGGACAAATACGACTACTGCGTAGTGAATGACGATCTTGAAGCGTGTGTTAACAGTATAAGTGAAATTATTAAAGGAGCTGTACAAAAATGATTAACATTGACCTTAAACCCCTTCTTAAAGGCGATATAAGCAGATACGCGCTTGTTGTCGCCGTTTCAAAGCGTTCGAGAGAGATCACCGACAAAGCGAACGAAGAAAAAGAGATTCTTACCGAAAAACCCGTCAGCCTTGCCGTGAGAGATTTCCTTGACGGCGAATGTGCCGTTGACACCTCTGCGGTATCGACAAACGAGCAATAAAAAGAAGTGTCGGACGTCGAAAGAAGGATCGCGGCATTAGTCGCGGTCGAAAAATGCTCATACAGCTTTGACGGTGAGTTTTCTTATCTTATTCCCGACGGAGTCGATGTGAACGACCTTGCCGGTAAGCGCGTGCTTGTCCCGTTCGGACGGGCGGACGCGGCGCGGCTCGGAGTCGTTTTGAGTGTACGGGAACATGACATAGAAACGGATTTGCAGCTTAAAAGCATCATTTCCGTTTTGGACGACTCGCCCCTTTTGGGTGAGGAGCAGCTGAAAATGATACCGTGGCTTGCCGAGCAGACCTTTTCGCCGCTCTTTGCCTGTGCAAAGGTTATGCTTCCGGCAGGTGCGAGTGCCTGTGTGGAACGCGTTTGGAGTCTGTCCTGCAATGACGCTCAGCTCTTTTCGACCGAGGATGAAAAACGCATTGCACAGCTTCTTTCAACCGCCGTGTCGCCTGTAAAGGAGAGCGCTCTTCTGAAAAAGCTCGGTATGCCGGGCGGCGCGTCACTTCTCCGCAAAATGGAGAAAAAGGGACTTGTGTCCTCGGCAGGCGGTGCTTTCGAGCGCGTGCGCGAGCTTACCTCACGCATGGTCACTCTCGGTGAAAACGCGGAAAACGCGAAGCTCACCGAGAAGCAGCGCACCGTCGTTTCTTTTCTCGCGGACGCACAAAGCGCGACTCTGAAAGACATTTGCTACTTTACGGGCGTGAGCGAGGCGGTAGTGCGCAATCTCATAACAAAAGATGTGCTGCGGTCGTTTGATGTTGAAAAGCGCCGTGTCCCGAAATCGTATTTCGAGGAGAAAAAAGGGCGTTTTTCACTGTCCGACGAACAAAAAGCGGCATATGAAAAGCTTCTCGGCGTGTATAGCGAAGGCGCAGGAGGCACCGCACTTTTGTACGGCGTTACCGGCAGCGGAAAAACCGGAGTTTATACGGAGCTTATAGAACGCGTCGTGTCCGACGGGCGCGGCGTCATAGTTCTTGTCCCCGAAATATCGCTTACTCCTCAGTGTGCTGCGCTGTTTTCTGCGCGGTTCGGGAAAAAGACGGCACTGCTTCACAGCGGGATGTCGGTCGGTGAGAGGTTTGACGAGTGGAGGCGCATCAAAAACGGGGAAGCGAGTGTCGTTGTCGGCACGCGCAGCGCGGTTTTTGCCCCCGTAAAAAACCTCGGTCTTATAGTTATCGACGAGGAGCAGGAGCATACATATAAATCCGAAACATCTCCGCGCTACAATGCGAAGGAGGTGGCGCATTTCAGGTGCGTATACAACAAGGCGGCCCTTGTTCTCGCGTCCGCTACTCCCTCGGTGGAGTCGTTTGCGCGTGCGAAAGCCGGTAAGTATGTCCTGTGTGAGCTTACAAAGCGCTACGGCAGCGCCGAGTTGCCCGTCGTTAAAACGGTCGATATGACAGATAAATCACTCTTGATGAATTATATGTCGCTGTCGCAGCCGCTTATCGACGAAATCAAAGAAAACTGCAAAAAAGGCGAGCAATCCATAATACTTGTAAACCGCCGCGGTTATAATACTTTTGTCGTTTGCCGCGAGTGTAAACGGGTCGTTACCTGCCCCAATTGCAGCATTTCCATGACATATCACTCCGCAAACAACAGGCTGATGTGCCACTACTGCGGCTATTCCGCTCCGTTCGGGACGGTCTGCCCCGTGTGCGGCGCGCAGAATATAAGATATTCAGGCTTCGGAACGCAGAAGATCCAGCAGGAACTGCAATCGCTTTTCCCCGATAAAAAAATACTGCGTATGGACGCGGATACAACAACGGCGAAAAATGCGCACGACATTGCTCTCGGCGCATTTGCCGACGGCGAATACGATATTCTTATCGGCACGCAGATGGTTGCAAAAGGACTCGATTTTCCGAATGTAACGCTCGTGGGGATAGCTTCCGTTGACGGCGAATTGTTCGGCGACGATTTCAGAAGCTCCGAGCGCGTTTTCGACCTCATTACGCAGGTCGTGGGCAGGGCAGGCAGAGGAAATCTGAAAGGCAGAGCCGTCATTCAGACGGTGTCGCCCGAAAACGACATTATCTCGCTTGCCTCCAAACAGGACTACGGCGCATATTTCGACCGTGAGATAATGCTCCGTAAGGTCATGATATATCCGCCGTATTGCGATATCTGCGTTGTGTCTTTTTCTTCTGCCGACGAAAAAAAGTGTGCGCGCTGCGCCGACGATTTTCTCAGAATGCTCGTCACCTCGGCGGATGGCGAAACGGGCGTTAAAATGGTGGTTTTGGGACCCATGGTCCCGAAGGTGGAGCGCATAGGCGGAAAATACCGCAGGCGAATTATTATAAAAACGAAAAATACGGCACCGTTCAGGGCAGTCGTTTCCGACGCATTGAAGGACGCCGCTTCCGATAAAAATAACAGAGGTGTGACCGTGTATGCGGATATGAATCCCGAAAGTACGGACTGAAACGGAGGAAATAATATGGCTTTAAGAAAAATAAGGATAAATGACGACCCCATTCTGCGTAAAAAGAGCAGACCCGTCGAGGAATTTGACGACCGTCTTTTTACGCTTCTCGACGATATGCGCGAAACGCTTGCAAAATCGGACGGCATAGGTCTTGCCGCCGTTCAGGTCGGCGTACTCAGACGCGTGGTAGTTATCGACCTCGGCGACGGAGTTAAGGAGCTTATCAACCCCTCTATCGTGGAAAGCTCCGGCGAGCAGCGCGAGAGCGAGGGCTGCCTTTCTCTGCCGAAAAAGTACGGCATTACGCTTCGCCCGAAGAATGTTACCGTGCGCGCACAGAACCGCAACGGCGTGTGGTGTCTTTACAAGGGCACCGACCTTGCTGCGAGGTGCTTCTGCCACGAGATAGATCATCTTGACGGCAAGCTCTACACGGATGTGCTTGCTCCCGGCGAAAAGGTCTACATAGCAAGCGACGAATAAACTAAGGGGGAACGCCGAATGTATAAAGTGATATTTATGGGTACGCCGGATTTTGCGGTTTCAGCCCTCAAATGCCTTATCGACAGCCCCGATTACGAGGTCTGCCTTGCCGTCAGTCAGCCCGATAAGCCTGTCGGCAGAAAGCAGATACTTGTCCCCACGCCCGTTAAACAGACGGCGCTTGAAAGCGGCGTTGAGGTCTATCAGCCTTCGTCGCTCAAAACGGATGAAGCGTACGAAAAGCTCTGCTCCTACGCTCCCGACTTTATTGTTGTTGCAGCCTACGGTAAAATTCTGCCGCAGCGCGTTCTGGATATCCCGAAGTACGGCTGCGTAAATCTTCACGGGTCGCTTCTGCCGAAATACCGAGGCTCCGCGCCCATTCAGAGGGCGGTTATAAACGGCGAAAAAGTAACGGGCATTACCACAATGCTCATGGATGCCGGCGTTGACACCGGCGATATGCTTTTGAAGCAGGAAACGGAGATAGGAGAGAACGAAACCGCAGGCGAACTGTTTGACCGGCTGGCTGCGATGTGTCCCGAAATACTTCTCAAAACTCTGTCCGGTATCGTAAACGGGACGGTTACACCCGTAAAACAGGACTCAACACAGGCGACTCTCGCCCCGATGCTCGATAAAAACGAAGCCGTTATAGACTGGAACCGTGACGCGGCATCTGTTCACAGCATGGTCTGCGGTATGGACCCGTGGCCTGTCGCCCGCACTTCTTTTTGCGGCAAGCTCCTTAAAATTTACGGCGCTGTTGCCGTCGGCGGCAGCCTTGCAAACGGCGAACCCGGGACAGCATCCGTAAAAAACGGCGAAATTTTTGTAAGGTGCGGTTTAGGTACGGCTGTTAAACTTACGGATGTACAGCTCGAAGGGGCAAAGAGAATGTCCGCTGCCGATTTCCTGCGCGGTCATGCCAATGCGGACGGCACCGTACTCGGACAGTAATTACCGGCAGACGATTACCGAAGATGCGGAAAAGCCGAAAGCATAAAAGTGTAACTGCCTTGTTTTTATTATCTTTCGGTTGAATCGTCGGCGTTGCGGGAGATACTGCCTGCGGTTGGTCTTACTTCAACGGCAGTAAAGTTGCCGCTTTCGGATATCCGGCGCGGCTTGTAAACAGAAGCAGCGTTTTTGTTGTTCTTTTCTTCTTTTGACTGTCGGAATTTTTGATATTTTTCACTCAAACGGCACTGACCGTTTACTGAAAAAGGAGGTTTTTCAAATGCCGGGAGGATACGGTTATTTTTACGGAAGCAACAGCACATTTCTTTATATCGTGCTTGTTATTCCGGCGTTTATTCTTTCGATAATTGCACAGGCGGCGGTAAAAAGGGCGTTCAATACCTTTTCCGGCGTGTACAGTAAAAGCGGATATTCCGGTGCGCAGGCAGCAGAAGCCGTTTTGCGCTATTACAATATAACAAATGTAAAGATCGAGATGTGTTCGGGGAAGCTCTCCGACCACTACGACCCACGCACCAATGTAATTCGGCTTTCGGAGGCTGTCTATTCCTCGACCTCCATTGCCGCCATCGGCGTTGCCTGTCACGAGGCGGGTCATGCGGCTCAGTATGCAAACAGCTATCTGCCGATAAAAATCAGAAATGCGATTCTGCCCGTCTGCCGGATAGGCTCTTATGCAGGCATTCCGCTTGCCGTTCTCGGACTTGTTTTTTCATTTCAGCCGCTTGTTTCGATAGGGCTTTTCCTCTATGCGTTTATAATGCTCTTTCAGCTGGCAACGCTCCCCGTGGAGCTTAACGCAAGCCGCAGAGCGCTGAGCGTTATAGAGGAAACCGGGCTTCTTCGTGACGAGCAGGAGTTAAACGGCGCAAAAAAGGTGCTTCGCGCCGCCGCGTCTACCTATGTTGCGGCTCTCGCCGTATCGCTTGCAAACCTGTTGCGGTTTATCGCGATGTTCAATAACAGACGCAGGAGATAGTATCGTATGAAGTCTGCCCGTGAAACCGCCGCCGATATTCTTGTTTCTGTCGAAAAAGACGGGGCGTATTCCTCAACCGCGCTTGTTCAGGCTCTTAAAAAGAGCGGGCTTTCGGACGAGCGCGACAAAAATCTTGTATCTTCACTCGTTTACAGCGCGACAGAGCATAAAACGGCGGTCGACGCGATTCTTGCGTCCTTTCTGACAAAGCCGCTTTCAAAGCTGCCCCCGTTTGTACTCGCTCTTATGCGTACGGGCGCGGTGCAGATAATGTATTTCGATAAAATTCCCGTAAGCGCCGCCGTCAACGAGAGCGTGAAGCTTGCGAAAAAACGCGGCTTTGCCTATGCCGCCGGTATGATAAATGCCGTTTTAAGGCGAGTCGCCGCACATAGCGAAGCCGAAAAAAACGAAGCTCACGACATGACGCTGTCGGAAAAATACTCGTTTCCGGAACAGCTCACTTCTCTTTTTGCAGATAAGTTCGGCGAGAAGGAAACCGAATGTATTTTTAAGGCGTTCGAGGGCAGACGGCCCGTATTTATAAGGGTTAACACGCTTAAAACAACTCAAAAAGAGCTTATTGATGTTCTTAAAGGAGAGGGCGTTTCGGTCGGAACGACGGAGCTTGAAAACTGCCTTGAAATCTCGGGCTTCGGTGATATAACCGCTCTCGGGAGCTTCGAAAACGGGCTGTTCCATGTTCAGGATATGTCGTCGCAGCTGTGCGCGGCAGTGCTGAATGCGGCACCGGGCGAAACAGTCATTGACTGCTGTGCCGCCCCCGGCGGAAAATCCTTTACAACAGCAGAATATATGCAGAATAAAGGCGTTCTTATTTCGTGCGACATACATGAGCATAAAACGCGCCTTATCGAAAAATCAGCCGCGCGGCTCGGCATAACCTGTATAAGAACGGTGTGCGCCGACGCTTCGCTCCTGCCCGAACCGCCCATGAGTGCGGACAGGGTGCTGTGCGATGTGCCGTGCTCGGGCTTCGGCGTTATAGGCAGAAAGCCCGAAATCAAATATAAATCGCTCGATGATATCTCGTCGCTTCCCGGTATCCAAAGTGCGATACTCGAAAGGGGATCAAGTCTTGTGAAAAAAGGCGGCAGGCTCGTCTATTCCACCTGTACACTCAACGATGCCGAAAACGGCGAAGTCTGCAAAGCGTTTTTAGCCGCCCACCCGGAATTCTCGCTGTGTACGGACGGGCTTTACAGAGAAAAAGCATCCGCCGACGGTTTTATCACCGTAGTGCCGACCGAAAACGGCGGCGACGGATTTTTTATAGCAGCATTTGAACGGAGCAACGCATGAAAAAAGATATTCGCTCATTTACATACGAAGAACTCGAAAACGAGATGAAGACACTGGGCTTGCCGCGCTTTCGCACCGGTCAGATATACCGCTGGCTCCATGTTTCGCTCGTTTCGTCCTTTGACGAGATGACCGACCTGCCGAAAGCACTGCGCGCGCAGTTGGATGACAATTTTGTAATATTCGGTTGTACTATTGAAATGAAGCTCGTTTCGGAGTATGATGGTACGGTAAAGTATCTTTTCGCACTGAATGACGGCGAAGTGATAGAAACGGTCCTCATGAAGTACAAATACGGCTACACGGTATGCGTGTCCTCTCAGATTGGCTGCCGCATGGGCTGTCGGTTCTGCGCCTCCACTCTCGGCGGCGTTGTAAGGAGTCTCTTGCCGAGTGAAATTCTCGGGCAGGTATATGCCGTTGAGCGCGATAATGATATAAGAGTTTCGCATATAGTTATGATGGGGATGGGTGAACCGCTCGATAATTTCGAAAATGTCAAGCGCTTTCTGAGTCTTATAACGGACGAAAAAGGGCAGAACATCAGTATGCGCCACATATCGCTTTCCACCTGCGGAATAGTTCCCAAAATATACGAGCTTATGGAGATGAACTTGCAGCTCACTCTTTCCGTGTCGCTCCACGCGCCGAACGACGAAATACGCTCGTCCATGATGCCCGTCAATAACGCATATAACATAGAAAAACTTCTTGAAGCCTGCCGCAAATACGCAAAAACGACTTCGCGGCGCATATCCTTTGAATATGCTCTCGTCAGGGGAGTCAACGACTCGCCCGAGTGCGCGGCGGAGCTTGCTTCAAGGCTCGGCAGAATGCTCTGCCATGTCAATCTTATCCCGGTCAATGAAGTTAAGGAAACACATTGCCGTGAAAGTTACCCCGAAACAGTAAAAAAATTCGCAGAGGTTCTTTTGTCAAAGGGGATACCCGTTACCGTTCGACGGAAGCTCGGCGCTGATATAAATGCCGCCTGCGGTCAGCTCCGGAGGAGCCGCACCGCAAATAAATCGGCAACAGGAGAACAAAATTGATTTATTCTTGTGTTACGGACAGGGGCAGAAAGCGCCCCGTGAACGAGGACGCCTGCTATGTCTGCAAGCCGGACGACAACTCGTGCGTCGCCGTTGTTTGCGACGGCATGGGCGGCGAGAACGCGGGCGAGGTCGCTTCGGGACTTGCCGTTAAGATAATCTCGGAGCGTATCAATAACGGCTGGCGGAAGGATATGCCTTTTTCGTCCGTCCGCGCGCTGCTGGAATCCGCAATAAGCGCGGCGAATGCCGTTATCGGCAGCGAAGCAGAAAAAAACATCAGCTGTAAAGGAATGGGTACAACTGTGGTAGCCGCCGCCGTAATCGGCAGCGAAGCCGTGATTGCCCACGCAGGCGACAGCCGGTGCTATGTTTTTGACGGTAAGCTGCGCCGCGTAACAAAGGATCATTCGTTCGTTCAGGAGCTTGTCGACGCCGGGCGGCTTTCCGAGGAAGAGGCTGCCGGTCATCCGAAACGAAACTATATAACGCGTGCGCTCGGTATTAACGACACTATTGATGTCGACTACGATATATTAACACTTCAACCCGGAGAGCTTCTGCTGCTGTGTTCCGACGGACTGTATAATTTCGTCGGCAACGATGAGGCGGAGGAGATACTCCGCAGCTTCCCGATAAAAGACGCTGCCGAGAGGCTTGCAGCCGCTGCCAACAAAAACGGCGGCGGAGATAATATTACAGCCGTTGTTATTTCACCGGCGCAAGGAGAATGATTATGACAGATAAATATGCCGGAAAAATTCTCGGAGAAAGATATGAAATACGCGAAATTCTCGGTATCGGCGGAATGGCTTATGTCTATAAGGCATACGACCGCATCGACGACAGAATAGTAGCAATAAAAATACTCAAAGACGAATTTCTCGCAAACGAGGAGTTCCGCCTTCGTTTTAAAAACGAAGCAAAGGTGATAGCTCTTCTGTCCCACCCGAACATAGTTAAGGTCTACGATGTCTGCCTGAGTGAAGACCTGCAATACATCGTTATGGAATATGTTGAGGGCATTACTCTCAAAGAGTATATCGAGCGTCAAAAGATAGTTGACTGGAAAGAAGCGCTCCACTTCGTTATCCAGATACTTAAAGCGCTTCAACACGCCCACGACAAGGGAAT
>ERZ1034928.820-NODE-820-length-12841-cov-5.823010_pt1 | contig 12841 bp, 13 predicted proteins | sample MGYA00520627_ERZ1034928 | MGnify/ENA primary metagenome ERZ1034928 (study PRJEB33766, sample SAMN09781755) | gut metagenome | biome: gut microbiome | host: Homo sapiens | place: Madagascar | study: EMG produced TPA metagenomics assembly of the PRJNA485056 data set... | reverse complement strand
GAGTAGAGATTGAGGAAAGAAAAGAGATGAAAAAATTCGTTTTTAGTCAAACAGTTGCTGATAGATATAAAAAAATGGCAGAAACAATCAACGCTCAACAAACAACAGATGTTAAAACAATGACAATGAAGTCAATAATTACAGAATCATTCTTCCACGGAGCAAGCTGGATGGGACAAAACTTCATTGCATAGTCGATTTAATAAGGAAAAGGGTAAAATGGTTTAAACGGGCAAAGTCCCGTTTTTTTTTATTTTAAAAATGCATATTCTATTTCTTCATTTACGTTTAAAGATAGCCCTGACTTTATATTATATTCTGCATTTGCAATATTCCTTTTTAGTTTTACAAGGTCAGTTAACGGAGTATTTTTAAACTTTTCTAATGTTTTTTTTACAACAAACTCATTTTGATTTGTGAGTTTTGCAATATCAAAAGTTGAGAGTTTTTTTTCGTTTAGTTTTGTGATTATCGTTTTGCGTAACATGGTTTGTAGAGCTGAAATTATCTCAAGTGGATGCTTTTTGTCGCAAAGTTTTCTAAATTCTTTTAGCGCTTGAGCTTTTTGACCTTTAAATAAAATGTCAGAAAAAGCAAATAAGTCCTCATTTGTAACGCAAATATCTTTTACGTTTTTTTCGGTTATCTTTTTTTGTGGGTAAGCGGCAAGAACAAGTTTTTCAATTTCTTTAGACAAATCTCTGAGATTATTTCCAACTTGTTCAATTAGTTTTTGAACAGCCTTAACTTCCATTGTAACCCCATTTTTTTTCGCTTCTGAATTGATAAATTTTGATAAGGCATCAACATTGTATGATTTTATTGAGGCAAATTCCGTAGTTGCGGTCTTTTGCATGAGGAGTTTGTAAATTCTTCTTCTTGAATCTAATTTTTTATTTTCATTTCGAGGTAGGTTATAAACAAAAACAATGTACAAGGAATCAGCTATATTATCTAACGCTTTTGACATTTCATTTATCTCTTTGTCCTCAAAGGTTTGTGTAAAATATTTTTCTATGTTTATAACAATCATTTGATTTCCGAACATCATCGGTTGGGTTCTCAATATTGATATAAAATCCGCATAAGAAGGATTGCTTATTGTTTTATAGTTCATTGTCGAGAAGTTTTTATCAAGCAGCTTTTCTCTCATACTGTTGATTTCTCTCTCAATTAAAAATTCTTCATCTCCGTAAAAAAAGTATGCCTTCATCTTGCAATTAACTCCAAACAACTTTGGTAGCTGTCAGTCACTATTATATCATCAAGATGTAAATTATTCTTTGTTACATCAAGTACAGTTGTGTTTTCAGCGATTGCATAAACGGGGATTTTCCTCTTTAACGCTTCAAATACAGGAACTGCACCTAATGAATTGTATGGCATAATCAAATAATCTAAATCACCTATTGATATCGTGTCCACTGACTTTTCTTTTGTAAGTCTTGGTGCATTTGCTAATCCTATTAAAATGCAAGGCAAAAATGTAGGAGTAATATATTCAGCAGCAGATTTTGGGTTGACGAGATTTGTTGAAATAGAAAAATCATCAAATGCTGGTGCATGTGCAGCAGGCATTAGCATCTCCTTTGATATGTAGTGTGAGATTATAGCTTCTACACCCCCTATTGGGTCAACACCTACCCCATTTTCGTAATCATCATTTAAAGTGTCCTCGTCAAATCTGCAAACGATTGCAAGTGCATCTGCACCCTTGTTTTTTAATTCTTTTGCACAATTTAAAATGGTTTCTGTATTGTTTACCAATCCAGTTGATATCTTAGTTTCATCAACGTAAAATTCAACTCCAACAGCCTCTTGTGTTGTTTCATAAATTATATCTATGTCATAGACAACCCTTACTGCATTTAAAGTGTTTATGTGTATATTTAAAACATCTTTTGGAATGGATTTGTCAAAAATTACTCCAACTTTATTCTTTACAGGTTTTTTCAAATACAAATTTCCTTTGAAAAACTCATCAAGTGAGTAACCTTCAACGTAGAGCATATTTTCTGTTATAGCAGAAAAACAACCTGCATTAACAACATTTGGGTTAACTATTAGGTCAGAATGTTTTGCAAATCTTCTTGCCCAAAATCCCGCATCACCAGCATATCCGCCAATATTTGCTCCAATTCCTGTTGGTACGATAAACGCCGTAAGTTTTCTATCTTTTTTCATAAAAATATTATATACAAAAAATATATACAAAAAAAAGAGGCATAAAGCCTCTTTTTTTGAAAACTCTCTCTCTTTACTTCTAATTGTAGCCGTATGTATGATCCTTCTTGATTTCTTCAGGCATTTCTTCTTCATACATATCTATCATGTCTTCACGTTTAGCTATAACGGTTTGCTTTTCAACTTTCTCATTATCAATTTCAGTTTGCCATTCGTTAAGCTCTGCAAGATCGAGCTTGTATTGATCCTCAATCTCTTCTATTTTCTGTTCACGCTCGACATCATCATATTCATATTCAGCATTGATGTTTTTCTTCGCATCTCTGTAATCTCTTGCAAGGTCTGTTATCTTACTTGTAGCCTCTGTTTCATTGTTCATAGCCTTAGTAAGAGCTTGTTCATCCTTCAAGTTCATCAAACGAAGCATATTGCACATTACTAATTTTGTTTGATACGACACGTTATTTTTCCTTACATTTTATAATACATGTCGTATATCGGTAAGTTTTATAAAAAACTTTAATAAAAAATGACCTTATTTAATATTTCTTAATAATTCTTTAACGGCATTTGATGATAAACCTATGACTGTTTCGATGTCACCCTTTGTTGATTTGACGTAATTTGGTGGAAGTTCTTGTATGCCGTAAGCTCCAGCTTTGTCATAAGGTTTAAAATTGTCTATATAATCATATATCAGTTTGTCAGAAAGTTGATTAAATGTTACGTCTGTCTTTGTATGTGTTGTGTAAATCTTTTTATTTGATATCAAGCAGATGGCTGTAAGTACAAAGTGTGTTTTTCCACTCAAATTTTTTAACATTTCGTAGGCATCATCTCTTGATTTTGGCTTTCCAAAAATATGATTATCGAGTACAACAACTGTATCAGCACTCAATATCGTTTCATCTGGGTATCGAGTTGCAACATCTTGTGCTTTTTTTTGTGCATTAAGTTCTATTTTTGAAACTGAAAAGTCAAGATTATCCATTTTTTCATCGTAATTTGATTTTATGATATCAAATTTAAATCCGGCTTTTTCTAAAATATCTTTTCTTCTGGGTGAACCAGAGGCAAGTATAAAATCTCTTTTCATTATTCATCCCCATTGATTGAAAAATAAACTTCTTTCAAACGTTTTTTGCTAATATGTGTATAAAGTTGTGTCGTAGCAACATCACTGTGTCCCAACAATTCTTGTACTATCCTTAAATCTGCACCATTTTCAAGTAGATGTGTCGCAAAAGAGTGACGAAGAGTATGTGGCGAAATATTTTTGTGAATTTTTTTCCCTTGCTCATGTATAAATGAATAAACCTCTTGCCTTGTAACAAATTTTCCGTGCTCATTTATTAGAAGTTTTTTGGAATTTATATCAAATTTTTTACATAAAAAATCCCTTTGCTCACGATAATTTTTTAAAGCCTTTATTGCCTTTTTCCCGAGAGGTACAAGTCTTTCTTTTGAGCCTTTTCCACTGCACTTCAAAAATTTTGCGTTGATGTCAATGTCATTCAAAGACAAGTTTGTTAGCTCAGAAACACGAAGCCCACAACCGTAAAGTAATTCTACTATAAGCGTTTGTAACAAGCTTAAACCGTCATTTAGTATCTCTTCAATTTCGCTAATTGAAATAACTTTTGGTAAATGTTTTGGATTTTTTGGCTGTTCTAATGTAAGTGTTGGGTTGTTTTTGCAATAATTGTTTGCACAAAGCCACTTAAAGAATCCTCTCAAAGATGCGATTTTTCTTGTAATACTTGAAGGCTCATAATTGTTTTCTCGCAAATTTCTAATATATCCGCTAATTTGCATTCTGCTAACAGAATTGATGTCATCTATATTTTTTAAAAAATCAGATAAATCCCTTCTGTATGCCTCTATTGTGTTTGGAGAAAGCCCTTTCTCAATTTCTGCAAACTCCAAATATTCTGATAATATCTGTAAAATCATTGCATTGTTATTATAATACAGAATTTTTGTTAAAAAAAGTAACGCAAATTAAAGTTTAAAAAATTTATGTCGATGTACATGTAGAGAAAGGAGTGTCATGTTTAGAAATGTAAAGAATGGTAAAAATAATTTTTACTTTTGAAATTTCATCATTAAACATGTTTTTAAGTAAGTAGTATAAGAGAAAAGGATTGATAAAGTGGCAGTACAAGGTGTATCCGGAAACGGAAATAACAACTACAATATTCAAAATGCATACTCTTCAAGACCAAATTACTTGAACAAGAGCTTATTTGCAAAGGATAAGACTCCTGGAATAAACAGAAACTTTGGTTTTGGAGATATAATCCACACCATGGCACAAGCAGGAAAAGCTGCTGCCTCTTGCGGCGGAAACTTTATGGCGGTTGCCTAAAACTTATTCTACCCCGAGATATTTGTGTACTTGGGGTATAAGTCGTGTGTGGTTGTATTCTGACAAAAATCGCTCAAAAATTTTTGAGGTTGATTTAGGGAGAATTTCGTTGTTTTTTGTTTGAGGTTGAAGAATTAGCTCAAGCTCGTGTTTTTTTGCGAGTTGAATGCAGTTTTTTATTTCATCCTCTGTAATTTCGTCGTTAAATACAACTTTTGCAAAAATTTCTTTGTTATACTTTTTTGCTGTTTCAAAAAACTTGTCGTGCAGGGTCCAAAGTGGTTTGATTTTTGTTGATGACGGAAGTTTTATGTCAGCAGAAATTATGTCAATATGTTTTTCAATTTTCTCAAGGTCTTTCCACAAGGTTGCGTTTGTTTCAAGATATTTCTTTACATTCACAAGTGGTAAAAATTCGTTTAAAAAATCACTAAAAATTAACGGTTCACCGCCAGTTAAGGACAAGGAATGAACCGTAGATAAATCATATTTTTCAATATGTTCTTTAAGTGAGTTTGCTGTATATTCTTTTTCACCTTTAAAATCTGTATCACAATAATTGCAATTTAGGTTGCAGTCACAAAATCTAACAAAAATTTGTTCACAACCAACATAAAGACCTTCTCCTTGCACAGATGCAAAGATTTCCTTAATTTTAACTTTGTTTTCTCCTGATATCGACATTATTTATTGCCTGAAGTTTCTTGTATAGTATTAACTCTTCTTCGGAGATATTTTTCGGAGTTTCAACTCTTACTGTTACTATCATGTCGCCTTTTTTGCCATTTTCTTCAATGCCTAAACCTTTGAGTTTTAGTTTTTGCATAGAAGAAGTATTTTTTGGAACTTTCATTGAAACAGTCCCAAAAAGTGTTTCAATCTCTATAAAAGCACCGAGTACTGCTTCAAATGGAGTAATTGCGACTTCTGCTTCAACATTTAGTCCATCGAATTTGAAGTATTCATCTTCCATAACGTTGACGATAATATACAAATCTCCGCAACTATTATAACCTCTGTTGCCTTCATTTGCAATTTTTATTTTTTTACCGTTTTTTACGCCCTTTGGAATTCTAACATTCAAAATTTTATGAACAGTTTGTTTGCCAGTCCCATTGCATGTTGGACAAGTTAAGCCATTCATAAAAATTCTTCCATGACAATTTGGACACACATTAGTATGAAGAATATTTATTTTTTTTACGCAACCTGAAACAGCTTCTCTTGCTGAAATGGTGATTTCTGTTTGAATATCTTTGTTTTCTTTTTTGAATGTTGAAACAATATTTTCAAAAATTTGACCAAAAGTATCTTCTTTTTTTGTAGTTTTAAAATTAGAATAAGTACGTGATGATGTATTTTTGTATGTAGTTTTTGGACGAGAAAATACATCGTATTCACGTCTTTTTGCTGCGTTTGATAGTGTTTCATATGCTGCTGTAATTTCTTTAAATTTTAAACAGCTTTTTTCATCACCATTGTTCAAATCTGGGTGATATTTTCTTGCAAGTTTTCTGTATGCAGATTTAATTTCTTCTAAACTTGCATTTGGGGCTACACCTAAAACATCATAATAATTTAATACAACCATTTTTCACTCACTCAACAACACACTCACATGTTATGTTTAATGATGTTTTTTTTAAAGTCAACATTTTGGTAAAAATAAAATTATTGTAGCAATCCTACAAATAATACTTTAAATGCCAACAATATAAGAATAACTCCACCAACGACTTCAAGTTTGTTTGTAGATAAATTTTTCAAGTAATTTCCACACCAAAAACCAATAAGTGAATTTATAAATGTAATGAGTCCAATTAAAGCTGCAGCAAACAAAATATCACTTTGAGCAAATGATATTGAAACTCCAGCAAAAAGTGCATCTATACTTGTTGCAATTGATACAAGCAAAATATATTTGAAACAAAAATAACAATCAACTTCCTCATCCTTTGTTTGAGATAATGTTCCTCTTATAATATTTAGACCCAATATGAAAAATATTGCAAAAACAAGCCAGTGACTATAAGGCTTAACGTATGATGTTACAGTATTTGCAAAAGCATAACCCAAAACTGGCATAAAATATTGAAAAATACTTACAGATGCAGCAAGAATTAAAGAGTTTATAATCCTATTTTTTTTGAATAATAAACCGTTTGTAAACGAAACAACGCTTGCATCGATGGATAAAGCTATGGCAAGTACAAAAATATCAAAAACCGTCATAGTCTATTCCTAAACAATATCTCTATCTCAAAAAATCTTTTCCAAGGGAAACTATACTTAATTTCTTTTTCAATATTAAATATTTTTTTCAAAAGGAGTCATAAGCTTTTTCAAAGTTTTTAGATTTGGTCTTTGAACTTGTTTTTTTAATGCTTGTCTAACTTTTGATTGATAAGCCCAGTCATCCAAAAATCTAATGAATTGAATTGTATTGAATGCATTTTGATTGTAATTTTTAGCGAAATATCTGACAAGTCCAACACATAAAAGACTACCCAAGGTGTTAGCTGTTGTATTCCAAGCACTGTATCCGTAGAAATTGCTTGTGAGGTTGTTCTTCAAAAGTTTTCTTACAAATCTGCTATCTGCACCATTTGTAAATCTTATATCAGCTATCATGAATATTTTTTCAGGCAATTTAAATTCACCAGAATATTTTTTAGTGTCAATGCCCATAACAAGCTCACCTTGTTGTTCTTCAAAGTTGTTCACAATCAACTGCATGTCTGCATCATCTTTATCTTCTGTTATTTCACAGTTGGTAAGCAAAATTTGACCTTCAGTACATTCTTCAACGGAAATATCTTCATAGTTTGAGATAAGATGTTTATGCCCTGGTTCAAGGTATTCAATTTCAATTTTTGGTGCTTTATTACCAAGTTTAACATTGTAATCAACAACGGCTCTTGCAAATAGTGACAACGGTATTTCGTCAGCCCCTGTTTTTATTAAAGCACATTTTCCGTTTTTACTTTTTCTTCTCAAATCTCGAGAAAGAATATCTGCTTCCATAACGTTAAATCCATAAGGAGAACAATCATCTTTTGAATATACAAGAGTATTGAAAATTCCCTTCTCAAACCATTTTTCATAAATTTTATTTATGTTAAAATTTCTTCTTCTTGTGTTTAAATAATCTACAATAATGTCCTTTGGAACGTCCGTTTCATCAATTAGTTCTTTGTGAAAATTGTATGAATATTCAAAAATTTTCTTTCCATATTTGTCCCAATATGGTTTTTCTTCCTCATTAAAATTATTGTTGGATATTCTCATTATGCTTGAAAAAGCGTAAACTTGAGTTTCTTTGTGAAGAACTTTTTTGAACTTTTTGAGTCTTGCTTCAATTTCTTCAAATGAATCTTTGCTACGTCTTGAGGATACCAACCCGCCATAAGCAATTGTGTCAAGTGCAACAATAAGGGCATCAATTTTTCCCAAACCTTTAAGCCAATTGATTATTCCATCTATGTTAGCCTGTCTTTTTAAACTGCCCATATCTGTTTTTTCAGGAAGAAACAGCTCAATAGATGAGTCTATCGCTGCGATTTTTCTTGGCAAACTATAACATACAGGTCGGTTATCAATTGGTATAATAGCAATTTTCATTATTTAGTCGTCCGTTTTCTCCAAAAACATATTTATTGCGGTTTTAAAGTCCTTTGGTGATACCAAAGAGTCTTTAGGTGATGCAGATGTTAACATTTTTCGCTCTGACCTAACGGCATAAACCATCATAAAAAATCTTGCTGCACCAATTAAAATCAAAATTCCGCCCAAAGTAAATATAATAGTAAATACGGAAGTTTTATCTTTGATTTTTTTCAAACTTGACATGTTCTTTTCTGGAATTGTTTCAGGAACAGTTTGTTGCTGCTGAACAACAGGTTCAACAGTAGAGTATGCAGGGATTGAGCACAATCCCACACATACAAATAAACATATCGAAAGTAAAAATACTTTAAGCTTCATTTTTTACCTCTGTTTTTGGTTTTCTACCTCTTTTTTTAGGTTTAACTTCTGATTCTTTTTCCTCAACTTTTTTTGTTTTTCTTATTTTTATTGAATTTGTTATTTTTATGTTTATTGTTTTGGTTGTTTTGAGCATTTTGATTGTTTTTGTTTTCTTCTTGCTCTTCGTTATTTTTTCTAAAGTTCATCATTGGAGATTTAGCTTTAGCAGCTTTTGCTCTTTGTTCACCCTCTTGAACAGGAGATGCAAATTTGAAATCATCCATAAAACATCCGGTACCTTGGCAGTGAGGACATTTTTTTGTAAACAATTCAGAAATGCTTTGACCTTGTCTATGTCTTGTAAGTTCAACAAGCCCTAAATCAGAAATTTGTCCAATTTGAGGTTTTGCTTTATCAGGTTCAAGCGCCAATTCAAATTCTTCTAAAATAGCAAGTTTATCAACACGAGAAGTCATATCAATGAAGTCTATAACAATCATACCGCCAATGTTTCTCAATCTTAATTGTCTTGCAATTTCGTGCACTGCCTCTTTGTTTGTTTTGAATATAGTTTCATCCTGAGTTGCAGAGCTTGTGAATTTACCACTGTTTACATCGATTACGGTGAGAGCTTCTGTTGTTTGAATAAACAAATAACCGCCAGATGGCATATTTACTTTCGTTTGTAGAGCAGCTTTAATCTCTTTGTGAATATCTGTTGCAACAAGTAAAGGTTCTATACCTTTGTACAATGTAACTTTTACATTTTTATTCATGTGCCAGTTTTGCAAAAGTTGTTGAACTCTGTTCATTGCAAAAGCTGTATCTACTATAATTTCTGAAATATCCTCAGTACAAGCTTCTCTTAAAACCCTATATAGTAAATCTTGATCTCTTGAGATTAGAGTTGGAGGTTCAACTGTGTCTGCAGTTGTAACGATGTTATTCCATTTTTCAAGTAAGATTTCTAAATCTTCTTGAATATCAGCTTCTGATTGACCTTCAGCCTCAGTTCTTACTATAACACCGACTCCCACTGGTTTGAGCAAGTTAACAATTGATTTAAGTCTTGCTCTTTCTTTTACTCCTTCGATTTTTCTACTTACGTTAACTCCAGTTTCATTTGGAAGTAAAACTAAAAATCTCCCAGGAAGGCTTATTTCCATAGTTACTCTTGGCCCTTTGTGACCAACTGGTTCTTTTACAACTTGAACCATTATTTTTTGTTTAGGAGAAAGTTTATCTTTTAATGCACCTTTACCTAAAACATCTTCTGTGTGAAGAAAGCCCATTTTATCAGAACCAACATTTACAAAAGCTGCTTCAATACTTGGTAAAATATTTTCAACAGAGGCAAGATATATATCACCGAGCAAAATTTCACCTCTTGTCACAAAAAATTCTTGAACTTTTTTGCCTTCCAAAACTGCGGCAATATTGTCACGTTCTGCAATTACAATCTTTTTTTCTTCGCTGTTCATAAATAAACCTTTCTTTCTCACCGAATACAAACGTTATTTCTGTCATAAAACTCTGTTCTTTTTATGTCGCAAATGTCATCTGGCATAATAATTTTCATTAAATCATCTGCTCTCAAGGATGGAATATCTTCTCCTTGACCTGCTTTTAATGTTATGAACAGTGCATCTTCATCAAAGTAGTATTCTTTAATTGAAGGTTTAACGTTTGTTTTTTTTAATATACCTTTTTTGTTTTTCTTCTCAAGTATAATTTCTTGTGAATTCAAAACTCTTTCTGCATTATATCTCAAAGATTCCATTTTGTGAACATCAATTTTTATTCTATATTTTGCCCATGCAACATAATGGTCAATTGATTCTGATTTTAATGGAATTTCCTTGATTGATAAAATTTCACAACCTGTTGGTAATTTTAGCTTGTTTTTAAATTCTTCTGGTGAAATTCTTTCAAATAGTTCTATGTCTGCAAGCTCGCACTCACTTTCCATAAAAAGGGGGAGAGCGATTCCCAAAGATACTTTCATCATTGGGTTAAATCCATTTGAGTAACAAACTGGTAGCTTTGTTCTTTTTAAGGCTTTTAAGAATGTATTTTGCCAATCGAGGTGTGAAAAATATCTTAAAACTCCTTTTTTTGTGAATTGAAGCCTATATTTAAAGCTTTCGCTATATTCTTTGTTTTTTATTGTGCTTCGTTTGGTTCTTTTCTTTCATAGGTAAACGGTTTATCCGTAACTTTGTGAGTTTTTAAATTTTTGCAAACTCCGCAATTAACGCACCCTCTTTCACAACAAGGCTGGATATCTTCACTATCTTTCATAGCTTTTAAATATTCATTTTTGAGCCAGCTTTCATCAAGTCCTGTGTCAATAAAGCTCCAAGGCAGTTCTTCATCAAGTTCAAATTTTCTTTCTGCTCTTTTTTCGAGAGAAAATCCTAATTCTTTTGCTGTTTCATGCCAAACATCTTCTTTAAAATGTTCATTCCAAGCATCAAGATAGCAGCCTTTTTCGTAGAGTTTTTCTATATATTCGCAAAGAGAACTATCACCCCTTGTCAAAACTGCTTCTATCTGGGATATTGATTTTTCGTGATAGTTTATTTTTAACCCTTTAATATTTTTTGTTTTTTCTTTTAAATATTTGATTCTTTTTCCAACTTCTTCCAAATTCATTTGACCGCACCACTGAAAAGGCGTAAAAGGTTTTGGTACAAAAATGGAGAATGTGCAGGTTATATCAAGAGAATGTGTAAGACCTTTAGCTTTTTTTATCTCTTTTGCTTTGTTTTTTATTGTGTAAAACAAATTAGCTGTTTCATCTATATCTTGATAAGTTTCGGTAGGAAGTCCGGTAATAAAGTAGAATTTAACCTTTGACCAACCATTTTCGTAGAGTGATAACGTTGCGTTAAGGATTTGTTCTTGCGTAATATTTTTTCTTATTACATTTCTAAGTCTTTGACTACCAGCTTCTGGGGCTAGTGTCATTGTTGACTTTCTAACTCCTTGAACAAGATTTGCAAGTTCTGTGCTAAACCCGTCAATCCGTTGACTTGGAAGGGATACGGAAACTCTTTGACTATTAAAATCGCAGGATAATTCTTTTATAACTTCTTTTATATTTGAATAATCGTTTGATGATAGTGATAATAGGGAATATTCGTCGTAGCCTGTATTATCAACGAGTTCTTTTGAAATCTTTATAATATCTTCCGCACTTCTTTCTCTGATTGGAAGCGTAACATGCCCTGGTTGGCAGAATCTACACATTCTTCCGCAACCTCTTCTAATTTCTATTGTGGCCCTATCGTGAACTGATGATGAAAAAGGTATTGGATAAGATTTAAGGGCATTATCGTAATTTATTTGTACAATTCTTTTTTTTATTTTTTGCCCGTTGTGGTATTTTGGGACATAAATTCCATCAATTTTTGATAATTTTTCAAGCTTTTCTTCTCTTGTGGATGAGCTTTCTATAACTTTGCATATATCTATAAGTGCTTCTTCTCCATCGCCGATACTGAATGCATCAATAAAATCTCGCATTGGTAGTGGATTGAAAGTACATGGGCCGCCTGCAACAATTATTGGACAATCTTCACCTCTGTCTGCACTTTTGATTGGTATAGATGACATATCTAACATTTTTAAAACTGTTGGATATGCAAGTTCATATTGTAGGGAAAATCCAATGACATCAAATTCTTTTAACAATCTTTTGCTTTCAAGTGCGTATAGTGGTTTTTTTTCTCTAACAAGCGCTTCTTGAAAATCAACTTCAGGTGCATAAACTCTATCTGCCATATAATTTGGCTCTCTATTTATCATTCCATAAAGAACTCTTACTCCGAGATTACTTATGCCAATTTCGTATTTATCTGGAAAAGCCAACGCAAATCTAACTTTTGCCTCATCAAAACTTTTGTTAAAAGACAGATATTCTCCACCTACATACTGGTAAGGCTTTTTACAATTATATAAAATGTCGTGATATTCGCTAATGTCCATATTTTTTTACGCAAGATCATCAGGGAAAAATTTTTCTATTTCAATGATAGTTCCACTTATGGTGTTGTTTTCAAATGCTTTCATAAATTTTAGTAAATCATTATTTGATACATCGTAGTTATATAGACAAACTTCACCGTTAACTTTTCTCATAACTCTGATAATGTAGTGGCAAGTTTGTGCATAGTCTGTGAGTTGTTCTTCATTAAAGACGCAACCGTTGTTATCTCTTGTTAATTTCACATAGTCAAAACCAGCAAAATATTTTATCGGTTCATTTTCATCCGATTTCTTTTTGCGTCCTAAAATATTTACAACTTTTCCCTTATAATC
>ERZ1034928.819-NODE-819-length-12863-cov-4.751405_pt1 | contig 12863 bp, 11 predicted proteins | sample MGYA00520627_ERZ1034928 | MGnify/ENA primary metagenome ERZ1034928 (study PRJEB33766, sample SAMN09781755) | gut metagenome | biome: gut microbiome | host: Homo sapiens | place: Madagascar | study: EMG produced TPA metagenomics assembly of the PRJNA485056 data set... | reverse complement strand
GCACAACCCGTGCACCCGATTTAGCCAGATTTTCCGGCCCGATTACATTTACGCGATGCGCCACGTCGGCGTCATCTTCGGCGCGGTCAACCGCAGTGTATGCCGCACAGTTGATGATTGTATCAATAGTATGTTCGCGTACAAACGCGTTCACCGCCGTGGAATCAGTGATGTCCAGCGTGTCGGCATCGGTTAAAATTGCGTCGGGTAATAATTTCGCCAATTCTTGGCCCAGTTGTCCACGACTACCGGTTATCAGGTACATCTTTTAATCCTTTTGCAATTCTGTCTTTGTCAGATGTGATAATTTTGTCCGCAGGAATCCGCCAATCAATGCCGATTTCTGGGTCATCAAATCGAATGCCAAATTCAGATTCAGGGTGATACAAATTGTCGCACTTGTATGCAAAAATCGCCGTGTCGGACAAAACCGAAAATCCGTGCAAGAACCCGCGTGGAATAAATAACTGACGTTGATTTTCGTCGGACAATTCAACCGCCACGTGTTTGCCAAATGTGGGCGAGCCCGCGCGAATATCCACCGCAACGTCTAATACGCGCCCATGCAGAACGCGAACCAATTTCGCCTGTGCGTGCGGCCCCAACTGGCAATGCAGGCCACGCACCACACCATATGATGATTTTGATTGGTTGTCTTGGACGAAGCGATTTGTAATACCGTTTTTGATAAATTCTGCTTCGTTATAACTCTCGAAAAAATAGCCGCGACTGTCGGTAAAAATACGTGGTTCGATAATTACAACACCGTCGATGTCTGTTTTAATAAAGTTCATGTTTGTCCTCGCTGGCTACTTTGATAAGGTATGTTTTGTAATCGCAATCTTTCATACCATCGATAATCGCTTGCAGGCCATCGCGGGTAATAAAGCCACGGCGATACGCGATTTCTTCGATACATGCGATTTTCAATCCTTGGCGCGCCTCTATAATCTGGACAAAATTACCAGAATCCATCAAACTCTTTGGCGTGCCGGCGTCCAGCCATGCATTGCCACGGCGCATTGGCACAACGGACATACGGTGTTCTGCCAAATACAAATTGTTCAGGTCTGTGATTTCCAGTTCGCCACGTGCCGACGGAGTTAAATTTTGTGCCTTGTGTACGACGTCCGATGGGTAAAAATACAGGCCCACGGACGCAAAGTTTGACTTTGGGTGTTTGGGTTTTTCTTCGATAGAAATTGCATTCAGATTTTCGTCAAATTCAACAACGCCAAAGCGTTCAGGGTCTGATACGTGATATGCAAAAATCGTGGCGCGGTGGCCGGTGTTTTTTGCAACTGTTTCCTGAAACCAGCGGAACTGTTCGCCCATGTGGAAAACATTGTCGCCCAGAATCAAGCATACGTCATCATTGCCGATGAAATCCGCGCCGATTGTGAATGCTTGGGCGATGCCCTTGGGCTCGTGCTGGACAGCGTATTGAATGTTCAGGCCCAACGCCGCGCCATTGCCGAATAATTTTTCAATGTTTGGTGTGTCAACGGGGGTTGATATAATCAGAATGTCACGAATGCCGAACTGCATTAACGTGGACAATGGGTAATAAATCATCGGTTTGTCATAAACCGGCAATAGTTGCTTGGACGTTGTCTTGGTCAATGGGTACAGGCGTGTGCCGCTGCCGCCCGCCAGAATGATTCCTTTCATAGTTTGCCCCTTTTTGGCTGTTGCGTTACAGACATGCTAACAAGTTGGCATATAAAACGCAAGGGTTGAAATTTGGGCGCGCGCTGTGCAATTTTCCGCTTGACGCGCGGGGGCGAACGGACTAATATTTTCAGGCATATTCTGACACGGGGATATGGCGGAATGGTAGACGCTGAGGACTTAAAATCCTTTGGTCATTGCGACCGTGTGGGTTCGAGTCCCACTATCCCCACCAGATTGCACATAATTGGGATGTGTAGCTCAGTTGGTTAGAGCGCTTCGTTCACATCGAAGAGGTCGTTGGTTCGAGTCCAATCACATCCACCAGAATAAAAGAAAATGTCCGCCGTTCGGCGGACATTTTTAATACTGTTTATCGCAGGCCCATTTCGCGGCAGCATGCGGATGCACCACTGCGCCAATCGGCGTATTCAGATGACGGGTTGCGCAGGTCGCGCCATGGTTGCCACCCGTTGCAACGTTTGGTCTTGGCCGTGCCGGTGCATTTTACATAGCGGCGCAAACTGCATGTTTGGTTCGAAACCTGACCCGTGTCGGTTGTGCATTTAACAACGACGTTTTGATTTTTTGCATCGTTTTGCCCCAGTTCCTTGGACGATAAAACCTGATATGCCGATGCACTGGTCGCGGCTGTGATTGCAATCAATAAAACAGATAAAATGCGTTTCATGCGATGTATCCCCTGTCCTGTTCATTGATATTATAGGCATTTGCCCAGAAAAACACAATGGGAAAAAATTATTATTCGTTGTGGGTTGTCCATGGAACGTCATTCATAATCAGGTAATAGATTTCTGCGTCTGGCGTGTCCGGGTTGCGCAAAATTGGTCGCACAACATAGATATCAACATCGCACGCGTGATTATTTTGCTGTTCCTGTACGGTGGCCAAATCCTGCCAGAATTTTTCAGCGGTGTCCATTGCCTGCAAGTATGCGGCATCGTCGTCCGCCGCCGATGTTGCGTCGCCCGCCCACAACAGCCACATGCCGTAATTTACAACGTTTTCTTGGCCCGCTAAATCGTCCGCAGACAACAGCAACAGTGGCGCGAATTGAATATTGTTTGTGAAATCGCCGGTGCTGGTTTCTGTCCAATCGTACATGCCGCCGACAAATTTCAGCGCGCCGTATACCAGACCACCCTGACGTTCGACACGTGCCAGTATTCCCGCATTGCGCATTGTTGAATCAAACAGCCAATCGCGCAGGCGTCCGGAAACAGTGCTGCTGCGTGCAACGCGTGCGCCCTTGGCAATGGCCTTGTTGCCGGTGCCCGTCGCGCGAAACGCGCGCCATGCGCGTGCGACGATGTTACCGCGTTGCGGTGCGCGCAGACCGCGCAGTGCATGACGGTATTTGTTGATTTCGGCAAAACTGGCCGTGGCCTTGCGATATTGTGCAACATCGTCCGAGGCGCGTTCCATTTCGCGCATGGTTTTAGCCAAATCTGCCATTTCTTTGGATTTCTTTTCGTATGATGCGGCGTCTTTGACCTTGTCTAACTTCTTTATTTCGTCGGCGATTTTGGAATAACGATTAGCAACCTTGACATAGTCGGCAACCTTGTCCGATTTGGATAATACCTTGATTGTGGTGCTCAGGTTTTTCAATGTGCGCGATGCGCGCGCGGCCTTGGTCATACCCAGAATTACCGTGCCACCACCAAATGTTACGACGGTTATCGCCACGTCCAGACCGATTTCCAAATATGAAATCCATTGCAGGTTTATGTCGCCTGCAACATAGTAATCGTTTGTGTCGTCTTTGCCCAAACCGACTGTTTCGTGCATGGCTAAATTTACCATGTCTTTGTCGCCTGCGATTGCACTGCGGCTGGTGCAGCGGTCGTTTTTGGGGTACAGTTCATCAATGTGTTCGGCGATATAGTTCAGTGAAATAGTATGATTGCTGGCGGCGTTCGCAAATGCGTCCAGTGCGCCGTGCTGGACAACCATAATTGCATACCACGCGGGATCGGTATTTGTCCACACCGCGCCATCGTCCAGACGCGGACTGGCAACAGCCGATGTGTCGCGCTTTTGCGATAATGCCAAACGCTGTTTCAGAATCTTTGGCTGGGTTTCATAGTTTATGGTGATTGTGCGCCCACCCGTAAACGTATATTCAATTGGCAAAAATTTTATTGTTTCATCATCCGCGGTTGCCACAATTTCAGGGCACGCCAACACGCGACGCAATACATCCGGATTTGCAAAGGTTTGATGTACCCATTGTTGAACAACGTTTTCGTGCGCGTCCGCGAGAATTTTATCGGCGGTTGCCGCCAGCGCATCTGCAAATGCGGCGGTTGCGCATTTTGTATCGTCGGGCGTGCGATTTAATATTCCGTCTGTGGCGACAAAGTCATCATTTGTGACAGTGGCGTCTGGCACATCAATCGGCGCAGCGTGCGCCGATGATAAAAACGTTGTTGCAATTATTATCAGCCCCAAACGCAACATGTGTCGCCCTATTTCTTGTTATTTTTACCGGTTTTATTGCTGTTGTCTGTTGATGTTGACGCCGTATTATTCACGCCACACATACGAATGACGCGGTTACGTTGGGCCTGAATCTTGGCGATGGCCAATTCATATCGTTCTTTGGATGTATCTGTTATAACTGGCTCTGTTTCCGTGTTGCTGCCCGTGCCGTTTGATGCGACGCCAGCCGCGCCTGCCTTTGACCGTTCGCACCAGTTGCCCACACGAACCAATCCTTTCGCGCATTGCCATTTCCAACAGAAATTTTCTGTGTCGGCGGTGTGTACGATATATTTATCAAAGCCAGGTTTTGGTGCGTCGTTATTGCAATATCTGTATTCACATTCGGGTGTCCATGCGTCATCTTGCCACAGACCGTCCCACCAAGAGTATGCCGTGGCAGAACCGCCCTGTTGACATTGGCGCGTGCCGTATTGTGCCGGAACGCCGTCGGCGGCATCGACCACACAGAACATATAGTCGCCAATATCGGCGTAACGTTCGCCCTTGTTAAATGCCGTGTGACAACATGTGAATTCGCCGGTGACTGGATCGGTTAAACAATCGGTTTCAGAAAACAATTGTGACCCAGCAATCACACCACCGACCGCCGCACCAACGGCAGCACCAATTGCCGTACCCAGGCCAGGGAGAATTAAACTGCCAATATATGAGCCAGTCGCTAGACCACCGCCCGCGCCCTTTGCAACGTCCCAACCGCTGTGTTTTTGTTGGCCTGATGTGGCATCATATACCATTGCAGCACCAGCAACAGCCCCTAAAGCACCGGCAACCTTGGCCCCAGTTGACATGCCCTTGACACCTGGTTTGGCTTTTGGCGCAGACGACGGTTTGGGGTCTGGTGCAGACGACGGTTTGGGTTTTGGTGCAGGCGACGGTGCCGGTGATGGCTTTGGTGTAATCTGACTGGGGGCATTAGGATTCATGCCATCGGCCGGCATCCCCGTAGTATTGATAAATTGTCCTGTTAATCCGTCGCGCCATCTGTGGTCAGAAATACTTTGCACCGGAATAACGCCAGGGTCGTTCCAATTTAATGCAAATACATTATTTGAAATAATACACAGTAATGTTGCCAATCCGATAAAACACGTGCGGTTAAATAACATCAATACACCCCCAGTGTTTTACAATCTGCGAAATGTACGCCCTGTTTCATGCAATTTTGCAATGTTGCCAAATCTGCATCCAGCGCGGCCATTTGTTTCTGTGCCCAGTCGCAATATGCCGCACGACGGCGTTCTTGGCGTGCCAGATATGTTTCTTCGTCTTCGATGTTTAACTGTTTATATGCAGATGCATCTTTGAATGGTTCGTAACCGGCGGCCTTGTTCGCCATGCGTTCGGACATGGTCAAATCCGCGGAGGTTGTTGGAAAATCGGCCTTTGCCAATGCAACGTCGTTTGCACCGTTTTGTGCCTGTAAATCTTCCAGTTCGCGGGTGCGTTCCATAATTTGTTCGCCCCAATTATCGCCGTTAAACGATGGCAATTTGTCAGAGTATGGATTTTCAATTTTTATGTTTGAATTTGTGTTTTTGTCGGTTGCAACGCCAGATGCCGCGGGAAATGGTGTCGCAACACCACTGGCGCGTGGGGCAGCATTTGCATTGTTATCCTTGTACGTTTTGAATGCAGAATCCAAGAATCCCGCGCATGCCGTTACATAGTTATGGTTTGGTATGCTGGCCAACTGGACCGTCAATGTCGGGCGTGCGTCGTCCAAACTGACCCCGATGCAATTATTACGTGTGGCACAATATGATGCGACCAGTGCTGACACCACACGTGTGCAGTCGCCGGTATCAACATCTGTGCCTTGGACATAAATCGGCTGGGGCATACGTTGGTTATACGGACTGGATGGTGTCCAAAATGGATTAGACGAATAATCTTGGACATTTTGAATCTGGCCATATTTAGAAAATGGCTGGGTTGCTGCATCTGCTGCGCCGAATGCCACAAATAATGTGCAGAGAGCAGAGAGCAGAGAATAAATCATAGATGGTTTCATAATTCCCTCTTTGACCAAATTATAACAAAAATGCCATTGTTATTAAAGACAAAATTGCACCGACAACAAAGAATGGTGCAAATGGGATATAACGCAGGTGCTTTGCGTGCGCCCATGCGCCGCCTGTGATGCATGCAACAATCAATGCCAGTCCCAATCCTTGGATACCCAGCCACAATCCGCCTGTTGCAATCAATTTGATGTCGCCCAAGCCGATTGGTGTTTCGGCATTGGGATTTGTGCGTCTGCGAATAACATCAAATATAAACCCGACACCCGCGGCCAATGCATAGCCGAATACGGCACCGGTTGCCGCCATTCGTGGGCCGATAATCCATGGCCACCAGTTTGTTATCAGCAACCCAATCAAAAACAATGGCCACAAGTATGCATCTGGGATTATTCGACGACGCAGGTCTGCAACAGATATTTTCCATGCACACCACAGTGCCACGGCTAGTAAAATAATGAAAAAGATTTGCCAAATCATATTTTTCCCCCTTGCCTTTCGATTCGGAACTATGCTAGAATTATACCATAAAATGTACAACAAGGGTTGATATAAAATGAGCAAGGGTTGGGATAACGCAACATTAAAGAAATTAAAGGCATTGACTGTCAAGGGATTGTCAACGGCCGAAATCGGCAAACGTCTGGGCATCAGCAAGAATGCAGTGGTGGGTAAATTAAACCGACTGGGCTGGAATCCAAAGGCCGGTGGTGTTGCTGCTGCTATGCCAGAACCCGCGTCAAAGGCCAAGGCCGACACAAAAACGTCTGGACGCAAGACAGCGGCGGCTGCACCAGCCAAAAAGGCATCGTCCAAGGTTGCCGCGCCAAAGGCAGGTACGCCCGCTAAAAAAGCGACGACGACTGTGAAAAAAACAGCCGCACCAAAGAAAGCCGCCGCGCCGGCTAAAAAGCCAGCCGCAAAAGACGCAGAAAAAACAGTAGCCAGCAAGCCCGCAACCAAAACGTCAAAGGCGGTCAACAGCAAGACATTGGCCATGCATCAACGCATTATTCAGCATTCGTTGGAAATGGCAAATCTGAAACCTAATCAGTGTCGTTGGCCGATTGGCGATCCGGATTCTGAAAACTTCCATTTCTGTGGCGAAACCGTGTTTGTGGGCAAACCGTATTGCTATGAACATTGCAAGCAGGCATATCAATTCACGCCGCCAAAGAAAAAGTAATTATATCTGTGGGGGATTTGCAGAACATGTCAAGCAAGAGAGAAAATATTACCAGCACCATTACATCGCGCCAATACCAGATTGGCGAAAATCGTTTGGTCGCGTATTTTGATAATACGGGGCGGCTGGTATTTGTGCTGGACGAAACCACCAGTGACACAAAACCAAACGCACTGTTGGTGATTGATTCTGACGATGGGCGCAAGTGGGACGATATCTTGGTCAATGACTGGAATATAGATTTGGAAACCGTTCGCCCCAAAAAAGACAACAAGTATCAAAAACTGGACATTGAATATACGGGTCTGGACATATATGCCGAATTGTTGCGCGCATATGATAATGACGAAAATTTGTCAGATGCACTGCGGCGTCTGGGGGCGTTTCGTAATGCGGCTGTGCGACGCAGCGCGACCGAACGTTTGGACGGCGCGACGGCGACGGCGGATATGGCGCGTGATACGATTGAACGCACAAATACCACAATCAGTGAATTGCAATCGCGTGTGCGCGAATTGCGCGCAAAATTGTCACAACAGCGAAAATCTATTGGGCGCGAACCAACCAAACAATCTGCGTCCAAGATTCTGCGGACCGAGGCCCAGATTGATGCCACAACCGAAAAACTGAATCGCGCAAAGCGGCGTTTGACGAATGCGCAACGTCGATTGGTGGTGGCCGATGATGATGCGCGTGCGGCGCGTGATATATTGGTGCGTGTGCCGAATGACGATGTGGCGTCTGTTGGACACGCGATTACAACGCCACAACCCACGAATTTAACAATCACAACAGAACAACAAATTGAACCAAAGGCAGAACAGATGGCCGACGAAGAAGTAAAACCATTATTTGATAAAGATCCAGAAATTTTGGACGAAGAAATCGCATTCAAGCCGATTGAATTTGGCTCGTCGGCGACAACGCCTGTACCAGATGCCGCGCCGCAATTTGATGCGCCGACATTTGCCGAAGAGGACGCCACGTCAGTTGCGCCATTGTCGTTTGTGCCACCTGTATCGCCACATATGCATGATGCGGACAATGCGCCACAGCAAATGCCACTGCGTGACGATACGCCCCGCGTGTCAGAACCGGCCCGTGCGCCAATGCTGGATTCATTACAGCCCGCCGCAATGGATGTCGCACAACCAGTGGTGAATCCTGCGGTTATGCCACAACAGGCACCAGTTGCCGCCGCGCCCGTGCCGCCGGCATATCCCGCGGCCACACCAAATGTGCGCCCTGTGTCGCCAATTACCGGTGTTGCCCCTGTTGCGGTTGATGAAAACGGCGGTCGGTCGCAAAAGCCGAATTTGATGTATTACATTATGTTGTTGCTGTTGATTGTGATGTCAATATTTACATTGTGGCTGTATCAACAGCGCAGTGGTGACAGTGTGCCTGATTTGACAGCGTCTGTGCCTGCGGCAACATCAACAACCACAGATACGACAAAAACAGAATCTGACACAACCGCTACGTCGCCGTTTATATCAGAATCTGAAATTGTTACTGCGCAACAGGTTGCTGTCAAAGAACCGGTGGCTGAACAAGTTGCGCCTGCCCCAGTGGTTTCACAGCCAGAACCTGAACCTGTTCCTGTTACGGCCAGCGAGCCCGAACCAGTTCCAGTTGCGCCAGTGTCTGAACCAGAACCCGAACCTGTGCCAGTAACACCGGTGGTATCAGAACCTGAACCTGTGGTTGTCCCCAGTGTGCCGACAATTATTCCGACCACCGAACCAGAACGCGTTATCGCCAGCGAAGAAGAAGTAATAGCGTCTAAACCAGCGTACAGTGTGTCGCAACAGGAAAAGATGTTTGTTGCATCGCCGAACTATGACACGGAAACAATTATAAAATATGATGATGTGTATGCCGATGCGGATGCAGATACTGCTGATACACCAGTTTGCGAAGATGGCAAGAGCCCAGACGCCTATGGTTGTTGCACGGGCGAAGTGTATTCGGACATGGGTGATGGGACATCGGCATGTTGTGTAATTGGTGGCGATGAATGTTTTCCGCCGTTGAATTAAATAAAAACGCGCCAATGGCGCGTTTTTTTAGAGCATAGAGAATAGATTTTTGCAATGACCAGGGTTTAATATCGTTGACTTGTCCCCACCCCCCCCCGCGGATGCGGACACCCCTCCGCGGGGGGGTGAGAATTAAAAAACGCCCGATGGGGGCGTTTTTTAATTCTTTTCAATTACGACTATTGCGGCGGAATAATCATCTTGGTCGGTAATGGACAGGTGCACCGTTGCATCACCCCCCGCCAGTTCTTTTAACGCCGCCTTGGCCCCGCCGGCAATCAATAATTCGGGGCGGCCTGCATCATTATGGACAACTGACACATCGGAAAAAGCAATGTCTTCGCCAAAGCCCGTGCCCAATGCCTTTAAGCATGCCTCGCGCGCGGCCCAGAAATTCGCCAGATGTTTTTCCGCGTTTGCGTTATCGGTATCTGCATATTCTAATTCTTTTTTGGTAAAAATACGCTGTTTCTTGAACGCAGACCAATCCAAGAAACGACCGCTGTCCACCAAGTCAATTCCAATGCCTACAATCATAAACACACCCCCATATACGGTTTGTTAATATGCCGAATACTAATAACTTTTTTCCGATTCGTGCAAGCAGAAATTTACATCAAAGAAAACCGCCAAGATTTTGGCGGTTTTACAGTTATTTTTCATTTGTTTTTTTGTCGCATTCTGGATGTTTGCAATTGCATGTGTCGTGTATTTGACCACAGTGTTTACATTTGCTTTTTTTGTTATCAGTTTTTGACATATTGTATCCTTTTTTGTTTGTGTGAAAGAGGTGTCCGGACAATGTGTATTTTATCGCGTGCGTGCCATACCAACAATATGCATGTATTCATAAGGGGGTCGGGGTGACAGGAATTCCTCGCACACACCGCATAGATGCGATGTGGCTGTGGGGCACTCGTTTTAGTTCAAACTGCGCGGTGCTTGTTTTCACTTACTCGTTGTCGAACCAAATATTGCTGACGCAATAAGAGGCCGATTGCCTGCATCCCCACAAACACAATAAAAAACGCGGTTTTTAACCGCTTTTTTATTGTGGTCGGGGTGACAGGAATCGAACCTGCGACCCCTTGCACCCCATGCAAGTACTCTACCAGGCTGAGCTACACCCCGACAACCACCGTAATATAAAACATTGTGTGGCGAAAAACAATACCTTTTATGTGTTTTTTATTTATGATATAATTCACACTGTTTCAGTGGGAGTATTTTCAAATGGTTTGGTCAATAATTGCAAAATATGGAATCAAGGGCGTGGCCAAGGCCGCTGCAAAATCTGGTGCGAAATCTGGAGCTAAAAGTGCGGCTAAATCTGCGGGCAAGAATATTGGAAAACAGGTTGCAAAAGGTGCGGCTAAATCTGCGACCGATGGTTGGTTCTGGAAAGTTTTGGATTATACAGACCCGTTTTACTGGATTGGCCGTGGTATAAAGTCAATAGGTGGTCGCGGTGTGGCACGTGGTGTTGCCAAGGGTGCAGCCAAGCGCGGTATATTCAAGCGTGGTATTGCCAAACTGGGCGTGTTGGGCGTTGTAGGCAGCAGTTTATCGTATGCGGCGACAACCATATTGCCTGATATGATTGTGCCAGCATTGGGTGCGGCGATTGGTACAGCGGGCGCATTATATGGTGCAAAGAAAATAAAACAGATTTCTGAGAACAAGGAAAAAAAGAAAGAGACAGAAGCCCAGCGCGTCGCGCAAAATGCGGCAGAATTGGACGAACAGACGCGGCGTATGATTCTGATGCGTCGTGGTCAGATGGCGCGCGCAGCATAATTATTTTATTACAAAAATATAAACCATACGCACAACATTATACCCAGTCCCAACAACAGGTATTGTGCGATTGTAAAAGAATTGGTCTGTGATTTCATGTTGCGTATTATAGCCGCAAATTACATGAAAAAATATTGGTATGATTTCCCAGATTTGATTGATTTTTTACAAATCGTGGTCTAGAATACCAGCATTAAAAATTACAGCAGTACAAAGGGGAATGGCTATGTTTGTTACGGAAAAGTTAAAATCATTCTCTTGGGTGAACGTTGGGAACCCTGACCACGAAGATTTCGAGAAATTACAAACCGAATACAAAATTGACGAGGATACCATCTCGGACATTCTGGATCCTGATGAACAACCACGTATCGAGGTCGAAGATGATTACAAGGTTATAATTGTTCGTTTCCCTATTATCAATCGCGAAACGGATACTTTGTGGCATACTGAACCATTGTCGATTATTTATTCGCCGTCGCGCGTGATTACCGTATGTCGCAAGCGGTGCGATTTGTTGGATAAAATCAAGAAAGATGAAAAAACAACGCGCGAAGAATTTATTCTGAACATTATTTGCTATATTGCAGAATCATATCTGCGTTTATTGAAAGAATTGAACAGGCGCGTTTTGGAATCCAAGCAGGCGTTGCTGGAACGCGTGCGTCGCCGTAATCTGTTGGCGTTGTTAGAGGTTGAAAACAGCTATACACTGTACATGGCGGGCATCAAGGGTAATGTGGCGGTGCTGGACAAACTGGAAAAAATGCGCGGCTTTGTTAAAACCGAAGATGCCGAAGATTTGTTAGAAGATGCGCGCATTGAATTGGCACAGGCGACCGAGGTTGTGACGTCATACAGTAAAATGTTGAAATCTATCAAAGAGACGTTTGAAAGTGTCATCAATATGGATTCGAACATGTACGTTAATCGTTTGACGATGTGGAGTATTATTTTGGCGGTGCCGACGGTTGTGGTGGGATTCTATGGCATGAATATGAAATTGCCGTTCGCAGAATATGAACAGACCGCATCAACCATCTTGATTGCAATAATGATTTTGTTGTTGGGTTTTGCGATGTTTAACCTGATGCGACGTCGTGTTGTATAAATAAAAACGCCCGTTTGGGCGTTTTTTTAATCCAATGCAGCCAATATGTTAACAAAGTTATCCTCGGTCGCGTCGGCACTGACATCAACGTCAGAAAAATGGATTCCGTCCGCTGTGCGCAACCAATCAATCGCTGGCATGGTTGTTTCGTTAAACTTATCCAATCTATGTTGAACAACCGTGGCGTCGTTGTCGTCGGCGCGCGCACTGCCAGCGTTCAGACGGCGATGCAGACGTTCCAGAATAACATCGTGTGGCACGTTCAAATACATCACATGGACGTTAAATTTATCGGCATATGTATCAACCAACCATTTTGCCTGTGTCAATGTACGCGGGAATCCATCCAGTAATACATCGCGGTCAGGTGTGATTTTTGATTGCATTAAATCAAACAAGTATTTGTCAGGCACAAAATCGCCGCGCGCTATTAAACGCCCTATTTCCGAATCCGCCGGCATTTCGCGCAGAATTGCACCAGTTTCGATATAGTTAAATTCGCAATG
>ERZ1034928.811-NODE-811-length-12968-cov-30.452567_pt1 | contig 12968 bp, 18 predicted proteins | sample MGYA00520627_ERZ1034928 | MGnify/ENA primary metagenome ERZ1034928 (study PRJEB33766, sample SAMN09781755) | gut metagenome | biome: gut microbiome | host: Homo sapiens | place: Madagascar | study: EMG produced TPA metagenomics assembly of the PRJNA485056 data... | reverse complement strand
CCCGGCGGTAGCTGCGCCACCGTCCCCGGCGGTAGCTGCGCCACAGTCCCCGGCGGTAGCTGCGCCACTGTTCCCGGCGGTAGCTGCGCCACCGTCCCCGGCGGTAGCTGCGCCACAGTCCCCGGCGGTAGCTGCGCCACTGTTCCCGGCGGTAGCTGCGCCACCGTCCCCGGCGGTAGCTGCGCCACAGTTCCCGGCGGTAGCTGCGCCCCTGTTCCCGGCGGTAGCTGCGCCACCGTCCCCGGCGGTAGCTGCGCCACAGTACCCGGCGGTAGCTGCGCCACAGTCCCCGGCGGTAGCTGCGCCACAGTCCCCGGCGGTAGCTGCGCCACTGTCCCCGGCGGTAGCTGCGCCACAGTACCCGGCGGTAGCTGCGCCCCTGTTCCCGGCGGTAGCTGCGCCACTGTCCCCGGCGGTAGCTGCGCCACTGTACCCGGCGGTAGCTGCGCCCCTGTTCCCGGCGGTAGCTGCGCCACTGTCCCCGGCGGTAGCTGCGCCACTGTACCCGGCGGTAGCCGCTTTCGGGTCGGTATGCTCAGTGGTTGTATGCGCTTTCACATATTCAATTTGCGCCTTCACAAGGCCGGGAATTCCGATCTCTGTACCTATCTTAATTTTGGTAGATGCAATCTTGCTATCATCCGAGTTTGCGTCCGTCTTACCGCCCTGCTCCACCTCACAATACCGGCTTGATGCAGGCGGATAATAAGAAAATACGTCCATCGGCCTTTCGCATGCGTGGAATCCGGTTTCACAGGCTACTGCATCCTCGCACTCATATTCTTCGCCAATCTCGTACTGGAACCCTCTGCATTTCAGGTCTTTGTCAAATCCTTTGTAACTTTTCATTTGCCCCACTCCTCATACAGCGCCATCACATGCGCGCGCTGGGCGTTGTCCGCGCCGATCTGCTGCAAATAATCCGCTGCGGCCGGTACAGTTTCGCTCTGTACCGGCGTGCAGAAGATCACCACCAATGCGATCACCAGGGCCGCCGTCGTCAGCACGCGGGCCGCCGTTCCCAGCCGTGCCCGTCGGCGCTGCTCTCTCGTCTTATGCTTCATTTGACTGCCCCCCTTCTACATACTGGATAAACGGAATCCTCGGAATTTTGGTCCTTGTCCCCACGCGCGTCACAGGGAACCCCAGCTGCTCCGGGCAATCCCGCGCCGCAATGCGGATAAACTGCGGATCGCAGCCGATCACTTCCGCGATGTCCTTCGGGATCAGAAAGCACTTGTCGCTCTTCTTGATCTCTTCCATTGTCATGTTCCGTTGCTCCTTTCTCAGTCCTTTTCCGTTTCCCGCAGCAGCCGCTCCAGCGCTTTCAGCTCTTCCTCGCTCATCCGGCCGCAGGCGTCGTTGATCTTGTCCACCCACAGCTTCAGATTTTTGGCCGCCGCGATCAGCTCCCGGATCGTCGTGTCCTCGTTCACCATGCTTGTCTTCTCCCCTCTCCCGGTGCTATAATCCCCTTGAAAGGGGGTGTGTCTTTATGGCGTCTGATTTGTTCTCCGCCGATGAATTGGAATTGATTTATGTGCTTTTACAGCAAAGCAAGGCCAACTGCAAAAGCGCCTTGCAGCATCCAGCACCCGGACTGGATCCTGACCGGGTGAAATATACCCAGTCCGTAGCGCGCAGCGCATCGCGCAAAATCTCGCGAGCGCTCCGCTCCCTCGGCATTGATCCCGATGCTGTGCCCATGGATACGGATTGATCCGCTGGTCCACATTTTCATCTCCTTCCGCGCACCGGTCGAGGTTCTCCCTCGGCCGGTTTTTGTTGTTTTTCTCTCCCCCTGTGCTATAATCGTGTCGAAAGGGGGTGTTTCCTTGTCAAATATTGAATTTGAAAAGCAGGTTTACCGCGAAGCCGCTGAAGCTGAATATCGCAAACAATCACAACAGCAGCACGCGGAAGATCGCGCCTATCGCCAGCAGCTCGACAAAATGAATCTCGAGCGTGCAGAGCGCGCCGAGCAACTCACCCGTGAAGCACTGGCAGAAACCCGCCGCGCCTACCGCCAAAACAGGATATTGATCATAATCACCGCCTGTATCGGTTTCTGTACTGTGCTCATCGAATTTCTGTCTAACTTCAACGCCATCGCTTCCGTCATTTCGCAATGGCTAAAATAAAGATCAGAAGCGCTTCCACCACACTCAGCGAAATCCACATTCCCAGCATCGCTTTCATTTCGCACAACATCTTCCGCCGCTCCTCTGCAATATCCTCAAAGTTCTTTGCACAGCGCTCCCAGATATGTGCCAGCTCATCAAGCCTTTCGCAGCGTTTTTTGTAATATGTCAGTTCAAGTTGCACCCGTTCGTCCATGTCCGGCTCCTTTCCGCGCACCGGTCGAGGCCCTGCCTCGGCCGGTTCTCGTTTCCTTATCCCCGTGTTCTTGTGATTTGTTGAATCTTCCGCATAGCGGCGGTAATTTTCTCCAATTCTTCTGTAGTCAGTATTTTCTTTTTCCTGTAGGCATACATCGTTTCAGCTTCTTTCAGCAGTTCAGTGTATTTCCCGCCTTTTCCCTTGGCCGCCAGCCTAAGTAATCTAATCATGACAAACATTTTTATTCTCGGCATCATGCTCATGTCGCTCCTTTCTTTCCGTCTTGTTTTTCTCTCCCCCTGTGCTATAATCGTGTCGAAAGGGGGTGTTTTTTGTGCGCAATTTGAAGTCAATCCTTTTGGTAATCGCCATTGCTGTATCTGTTGTCGGCTTTCCGCTCACTGCAAACTACAGCTACAATGCCGGTCAAACCGACGGCTACTCTTCCGGCTACAGCGCCGGTAAAGAGGATGGCTATGCATCCGGTAAAGCTGATGCCGATGCAGCACAATACGAAAAAGGAAAAAGCGATGGATACGCATCTGGTAAAACTGACGGATACGCAGAAGGCAAATCCGCTGGATACGAAGAAGGCAAACAAGCCGGTTACGATGCAGGCTACAAAGCAGGTTCCTCTAAATCAGGTTCTTCGTCTTCTTCCTCGTCCAGTGCCTCCGCTTCTTCCAGCAGTTCTAATTCACAGAGCGTTACCGTTTATGTAACTAAAACCGGAAGTAAATACCACCGCTCTGGCTGCTCTTATCTGCGGCAAAGCAAAATTGCAATTTCTCTTTCCACTGCAAAAGCACGCGGCTATACTGCTTGCTCCCGTTGCTTCTGATTTCCGCGCACCGGTCGAGGCCCTGCCTCGGCCTTTTTTTATCCCGTTTTTCTCATCTGTTCCATCCGTACAATTTCTGAAATAGGAATGCCCAAAATCATAGACAGTCCTGACGCAACCATCATGTCCATTTTCTTCTGGCGCTCTCCTTTTTCTATTGCACAATAGTAACTTTCTGAAATGCCAAGTTTTTCTCCTACATCTTTCATAGTGAATCCTGCTTTTGTTCTCGCATCCTTCAACCATTCCCTCATATTCTCACCTCCGAACTTGTCGTTTTGTGAAGTTTAATGCTATAATATCATAACTTCACAAAATGTCAAGTGTATTTTTGTCAATATGTGAAGTTGTGTTTACTTTTCAATTTGCAAAGTATACAATGAATTTAATGTTAATCGGAGGTATTGCCATTATGGGTAATCGTATCAGAGAACTTCGCAAAAATAACGGCTTAACTATGAAACAGCTCGGCCAGCAAATCGGTCTTGCTGAAAGCACCATTTCCCAATACGAAACTGGAAAACGTAGTCCTGATAATGAAACACTTTTGAAACTCGGTGAAATTTTCGGTGTCACTGTTGGATACATCCTTGGTTCCGAAGAAGAAGAAACCACCCCCGGCGAGCAGACGCTCACCGAGGGCGAAAAAGCACTTTTGGAATTATTCAGAAAGATTCCTGCGGATCAGCAGGAAATGGTTCTTCAGATGATCCGTGTCGCTCTAAATGCTGCGAAATAATATGTACGGCGATCAGCAGCGCCTTTCCCGGTTCATCGTTTCCACGAATCATTTCCAATAAGTTTTTTTCGTTGTCTGTCATTGCGTACTCTCCCTTCGTGGTAACGATTCCCTTCCTTGTCTGCGCAGTTCCCGCGCTGCTTCCAGCAGCCGCAGCTTCTGCTCCCGGTTCATTTCTAAAATCAAACGGTAAAGTTCCAATTGTAAAATGTCGTCCTTGGTCAGTTCCATGGTGCAGCGCCCCTTTCAAAAATTCTTTCTGCTTCTACTATAGGGTGTTGCGCCTGCAACATCAATGTCCAATCGTGCAATTTAATGGTAATTTCTGGAATTTTTGAAGAGAGGATGGAAAAAATGCTGTACGAATCTGCAAGAAAAGCCTTAAACGCGCAACACGACATCACCCAAAAGGAAATGGCCGAAGCCTGCGGCGTGTCCGAAAGCACGATCTCCCGCTATCTCAGCGGCCGTGTCACTCCGCCTGCCGACATTGCAGAAAAGATGGCCGCCCTTCTGCAGGACGATCCGTCCGAATCCTCCGCGCCGGAAGATCCGCCCCCACCCCGCGCCGAAGATCCCAGCCGCATCCATACCGATGAAGAGCTGCTGAAAATCTATATGTGGATCATCGATCGTCAGCAAAAGGAAAAGCGCCACCTCTTCGCCTGCCTGGAACTTCTGGTCGTTGTCCTCTTTGTTTTGATCTTCATTGATATTTTCAATGGCAATGTCGGCTGGCTCCGTCACTGAGTATCTTAGCATACCCGGCGCGCTCATTAACTGCAAGTTTCCTTATCCGTCGGATGCCTATATATTAGAACATACGTTTTATAAATTCAATTGGCGTTTTTTACAATATTTGTTCGAATATTTTTTATCAATTAAATCGCTTCAAATTTCCAAACGTTTGGATGTCTTTTTGATCGGTGGTGATCCAATGGAATGCATAAAATGTAAAGCGCCCCTGCCGGATGGCGCGCTTTTCTGCCCCGTGTGCGGCAAAAATCAATCTGTGCAGCAAAAGCCAGTGCGTACTAAGTCCCGTGGAAATGGCACAGGCTCTGTGTATAAGCGCGGGGATAAATGGGTGGCAGCTATTACGCTTGGATACCGTATAGAAAACGATAAGAAAAAGCGCGTCGTGGCGAAGAAGAGTGGTTTCCGCACAAAAAAGGAAGCGCTGGAATACTTACCAGCGCTGAAAGGCCAGCAGAAACGCGAGAAAGATATTACATGGCAGCAGCTGTATGATCTCTGGCTCCCCACCCATCGCGCCGGTTCATCCACAATGTCTTGCTATAAATCCGCAGAAAAGTATTTTTCGCCGGTTGCGTTTCGCAAAATGAAAGACATTGATATTGACGATCTACAGGAATGTATGGATGATTGCCCCAAGGGAAAGCGGACAAAGCAGCTTATGAAAACGTTGTCTGGGCTTCTATATAAATACGCCGTTCCGCGCGACTACGCAAAGCGGAACCTGTCTGAATACCTTACGGTGTCCGGAGAATCTTCCGCATCGCGCAGCAGTTTTTCGGTTGAGCAATTGGAACAGATCCGCTGCGCCGCCGGTGTTATTCCATATGCCGACTATATTTATTGTATGTGTTACTTGGGATTCCGCCCGTCAGAATTCCTTGCGCTGGATGTCAAGGACTATGATCGTAAAAACAAAACGCTGACCGGCGGTGCCAAGACCGAGGCCGGTAAAAACCGGATTGTCACCATCAGCCCGAAGATCCAGCCGATTATTGACCGACTGGCTAAGAACCGAATTGCCGGTGCATTATTCTGTGGCGAAAACGGAGAAGCAATTCTATACGATCACTTTCGCGACGATATATTTTATCCGACACTTGATGCAATCGGGATCGCAAATCCGATGGAAAATGGCCGGCATAAATTATCCCCACATACTTGCCGCCATACGTTTGCCACGCTGATGAAAAATATAAATGCTGCCGATAAGGACAAACTGGAATTGATCGGACATACCAGCACTGAGATGCTGCGGTATTATCAGGACGTCAATGTGGAGGACTTGCGGCGGATTACAGACGCTTTGTAAGCAGTATATCTATTGCACCCATATTGCACTCATCACGCTTTCCGTCACACGAAACAGCAGAAGCAAGCGATCCGCGAAACAATTGCAGCTCTAAGGATTCATCGATTTGAAAAAATCAAAAATTGCTTTATCACAAGAAGTCCGGCAACGACTACGAATCAAAAGGTCGTGGGTTCGAATCCCCCCAGCCGTACCAAATGAAAAGCAAGGAATCCTTAGAACCGCAACGGTTTTAAGGATTCTTTGCTTTCTGCATTTTTTTGAAAAAACTTGAAAAAATCAATAAAAACGCCAGATATTGCACCCTCTATTGCACCCAGTTCAAGTGCAGGAATTAGGGCTTTATTCCCTATACATTTCCTGATACCCCTTGACTGCCTTTGCGTGCTCGATCTGCTTGCGGTGCAGATAGTCGTATATCGCTTTCATTTCCTTGGGCGGCTCGCCGTTCTTCTCGCGGTATTTGCCGATGATTCTCTCCACCTGATCGTGCAGCATATTCTTGTGCCGCATCTCTTCCCCGGACAGGCCGATAAAAGTATCGGCCAGTTCGGGATATTCGGTTTTGTATTTTAACGCACACTTCGCGTACTTTTTCGCATCGTCAATTTCTTCTTCGATCATGTCAGAAAGTTTTTCAATCAGTTCCATATTTTTCTCCTTTCACGCTTCACTGATGTACCGGTACAGCTTTTCCACATCGCCGCCGTCAAAGGTCACGCGCCCGATCAACGGCAGATCAATGCTCTGCTTTTGGTCAAACATGGGTTTTGCCACCGTGTACACCTTGTCAATGTCCACCATCCCGTCGTCCGTTACCACGTTCAGCATGGCTACGGCGGGGTGGTCTTTGTATTTTTGGATGGCCGCGCCGATGTTTTCCGACGCCAGGCCCATATAGATTCCCAGCCCGATTTTCTTCATGCCTTCCAGATGGGGCAGCAGGTCATTGTCCACATACCGCACGATCCCCGTCTGCACCTGTTTTACCGTTACCATAATGTCCTCCTTCTAAAAGAGCGGGGCGATTGCCCCGCTCAATCCGTTTTGCCTTTAGTTACAGTTGCAGTCGCACAGCGGCAGGGGATTATAGGTCGGCTGCGCCGTGGTCGTTTCGCCCACCGTCACGTTGGCAACCTGCTTAGGATAGAACGTGGCGTTCAGATAAGTAACGATCGTGTTGTCTGCGCAGCGTCTGTCGTCGCGCTCGCGCTTGATTGCGCCGCCCAGATCGGACTTCGCGCACTCCAAACGCTCCTGCAGCACCTGGAAACTGTCCTTGGTTGCCTGATTGCTGACAGCCTGGGCAGCGTTGACTGCTTCGATATCGCGCAATCTGCCGTCAACGTACTTGTACATTTCCAGCATCTTCTGATCGTTGTAGGTGTTTGCATCACGCAGAGCAATGTCGCTCTTCAACGATGCGTTTTCCTGCACCAGGTTCAGTTCATACCGGTTGATGAAATGATCTTCGCTGCACGCACCTTCCGCAGCGCGCACAGCAGGAATGCCGCCAGCCCCGGCCAGCATCCCCAGCGCGTTGAGCACACCCAAAGACAGGCCCGCAATGCCGGTGCCCAGTCCGGCGCCCGCAACGCCCTTGCTTGCAAATTCTGCCATAGTATCGCTCCTTTTTTATAAATTTTTTCGGGATCCCTATGCTCATATGGTAACAAAAAAGCAGCCGCACTGTGTGGCATCACAATGCGGCTGCCGGGCGTTTTTATGCGGTTATATGTACCCGATCTTCTGCGCGGCAAACTCCACCCTGCGCAGAATATGGGGCATCCTGCGCGCCACCGTGCACTGGTCGCATCCCAGTTCCGCCGCGATGTCCGCCTGCGTCACATGGGCGATCAGATACCGATCCGCGATCAGCCCGTCATCCTCTCCTAAATTTGCCTCCCATATCGCCTTCTCCATCTCCGATCGCAGCAATCCCGCCAGCGTCTGCGGGATCCTCGGCCGCGCGTTCACACTCTCTTACCTCCTTCCGAATTTCCGGAAATACTTCTCGTCCAGGCTTTCCTTCTTTCTCCGGTTCGCCAGATCGTTGTAGGTCGGCAAACTCTGCATCTGCACCTCTTCGCCTGCCCGCGGCAAGTCCCGCGTTGTCAGCGCTTCCCCTGCCCGCGGCAGGTCGCTGGGCAGCGTCATGGCTTCGCCCGCCCGCGGCAGGTCGCTGGGCAGCGTCATGGCTTCGCCCGCCCGCGGGAGCGATCTTCCGCCGGTGTATTTGCGGATGTATCTTTCCACGCTGCTTTGCAGATCCGCCGCGCTGATCGGCTTCCCGTTCGCCTGTGTCACGCCGTATTTCTGCAAATAGCTCTGCATCTCCGGCGTGGCCAGCGCCGCCCGGGCTGCCGCCTGCTTCTTGGCGGCTTTCTGCGCCTTCTTGCTGCTCTTCTTCCCACTGTGCCACGGCGCTTCGGAAAGCCTCTTTGCTCCGTATCCCGCCGCAAAATAAAGCTCGTCCTTTGCGTCGCTGCTGATGTCCATTCCATTGATGTATCCCAGCACCTTGTCACGTTTGGAATCGGTAATACTTTTACCGTTCTTGTCCTTGTCGCTCACCATCACGCCGGTGTTCGCCTTAAAGGACGCATACTGCCAATCGCTCACCCCTTCCGCTTTGGCTTTCGGGTAATACTTATCATCCTTCGTATAGTCCTGGATTTCCGCAAAGTAAAGCAAGCCCTTCCGCTCGTCGCTCAGGTCCATTGCGTTCAGCTTGTCATAAAGGTTCTTGTTTTCCGTTCCGGAAATAGTTTCCCCGTTCTCATCCTTATCGCCTGTCGTGTCCCTGGTCTGCACCATATAGCGGTAGTATTCCGCCCGGCTCACGCCTTTTTTCGCCAGTTCATTGCTCTTCTCGTCCCGGTTCTTCGATGCGATCTCGGCAAAGTAAATGGCTGCCTGCGTTGTTTCGCTCCATCCGCTCCCGATCAACCACTCCATCTTTTTCTTTGCCTCGCTGCCGCTTATGGTCTTGCCGTTTTCGTCTTTGTCCCCCTCGATCTCTTCGGTGGCCGCTTTGTAGATCACAGTCTGGTAAACGTCCGCGCCCTCTTCGGCCGCGCGCGCAGCTTTGGCCTTCCAGCCCTTCTGTGCATATTCCGCCACGGCCGCCTGCTTGCCCTGCTCCGCCGCGTACTTGTACAGCAGCACCACAGCGCCCGCCTTCTGGTCGTCGCTCAGCTTTGCGTATTCCGGCGATGCGATCAACTGATTCAGTTCCGCCGAAACCACCTTGTCGTATGCCTTCTGGTAGTCCGACTTCTGTTTCAGGCTCAGTTCCACCTTTTCGCTGCTGTCCTCTCCGGTTTCGATCGTGATCGTGTCCGCCACCGCCTGGGGCATCACTTCCGTGCCCGCCGTCTGATACAGCCGCTGCAACTCCGCCACAGCCTCGTCGCTGGCGTCCTTCGCCCGGTTGCGCACAGCTTTCCGGATCGCTGCCTCCTGTTCCTTCGGTTTTCCGCCCAGCGCGGCCACGCTGCTTTTGTCGTAGCTGCCGCCCCATGCGTTGTTGTAGGCCGCCGCCAGATCCGGGTTGATCCAGCCCATCAGGCCCAGTGTGTAGCTTTCCATGTTTTTTGCCGGCACACCCAGTAAGTACGACAGATCCACCGCCGCATTCTTGCTTGCCTTGCGGAAATCGCTTCCCGCCGTCCGCAGGTAATACTGGAAATCGCCCGCATCGGTTACATTGAAAATACCTCCTCCAAACTCCGCCGCGGCTTTTTTCCACTTCGCTGCATCGTCTATGAAGTCCTGAATCGCATCCGCGCCCGGCATCTCAAAGCCGTACCAGGTGTTCCCGAACAGAAAATGCGTGCCGATGTCATAGGCCGTGTCCCAGCCCACAACGTTGCCCAGCAGGTCCTTTGCCGTGGCATCTGCCATGTATTTTGCAATGGTTGCCGGCGTCATTTCGCCCTCGTCGTCACGCAGCGCCTTGTCCTTCCGCTTGGCGATGGCCACCAGCGCCCCCACCGCTTCAAAACTCAGCGTAGAAATCAGCAGCGCCATAATGCTGTCCTTAAATGTCTTCTGCCCGCGCTTTAATCCCTCCTTGTCATTTTCCGCCTGCGCCCGCTTCATTTCCCCATGCGCCTGCCGAATGGCATTCGCCTGGGTCAGCTGGGCCGTGTGGAACATGGTAATGCCGCGCGCCACGCTTTTGTTGTTGTGCAGGATCTGTGCCGTGTGCATGTCGTCGTACATGGGCTGGCTGTTGGCGATGGCATCCTCGAACACCTCCGCCACCTTCTTATAGTAGGCATCCTTCCCGCTGTTTACCTCGCTCCGGCTGCCCGGTTTCAGGTTCGGGTAGTGCTTCTTCACATAGTTTTCCGCCCACGGCCAGATTGCCGCGCAGGTGTGCAGGTCCATCCACTGGATTGCCCCGCCAAATACAAACTTAAATGCCCGGTTCCGCTGCGTCCAACTGGGGTTGTTCTTCAATTCTGCCATTTCGCGCGTGCTGTAGCCTCTGGCGCGCCATTCCATAAGCGGGGTATACTTCGCCATCAGGTCGCGGTATTTGCCCCATGCAGAGTGCAGCATGGATGTCGCCGGAATCGTGTCGAACCCCAGCCGTGCCCCTGCCATGAAGAAGCCCGGCGCCTGTTTGATCACTGTGCCCGGGTTGAATCCGAACACCGCTTTCACATAGTTGTTCAGCGCCCCGTTTACCAGGTCGTCCAGTATGGTTGTTTCCGCCGCCGGCCGGTTCTGCAAATTCACCAGCAAATTGTCCAGGTATTCCACGCTGTTTGCGCCCCACTTTTTGCTGATTACCTCGCGCATGGAATCATGGTAGCCTTTCTCCGTGTAGTTCAGCAGCGCATTCATGTTGCGCACAGGGATCGCCAGCCCCACATATTTTGCCGTCATGTCCCGGTGCTTCTGGAATGCCGAAAGGGCGCTCACCGCCAGCATCGGTTTTCCGGACCACACGCGGTTTTTCAGCGGCCCCATGCCCTCGATCGTCGCGTCCACAATGGCAGGATCCGCTTTCTTGCCCAGGAAGTTTGCATTGGTGTAAATGGGGCTGTAGTTGCTGTTCATGGCCTTGTCGTGCCCTTCCAGCAAATTGGAAACCCGGTTGATCTCCTTCTTGGCGTATCCGTTGAAATACTTCGTGCCCAGGATAAATGCCAGTTCCTTCTCCTCCGGCGTCAGATCCGCCACAAGACTTTTCACAACTCCCGGCTGCATCTTCACGGTTACGCCGCGTGCATAGGCCGCTTTTTCGTTCCCCGCCGCATAAAGCTGCTTGTCCGGGAACGTAGCACCGCCGAAATTGATATGCCGCAGGTTGTCATAATTCAGCGAATCCAAGTACAGTTTAACCTTCATCATCGGCGTCATGTAAATCTTCACGCTTTTGTTCTCCCGCAGATCCGCACCGCCGTTGCCCGCTTCCAGAAATGCCGGTGCGTCAATTTCGTACCATATGGCGTCCTTTCCCTTGCCGTCTGCCTTTGCGATCCACTTCTCGTGCTTCTCTGTAAAGTCTTTCAGCAGCGCGTCGCTCTGGATAATGTAGCGCTGTTTATCGTATTCGCCCCGTTCCAACTGCTTTGCCATGGAATAAAAAGCGCCGTCCCTGCGCCAGCCGCCCATTTTCTCGATCATGTTCAGCGGGGAAAGCTGCTCTTCGTTCCAGTAGCGGCGCGCCGCGCCCTTGATCTTCTCCTTCCCCTTCTCGCCTTTGCTGTATTCGTGTATGTTGCCGTCGCTCGTCCGTATCTCGTGCACGCTGTTGCGGTACAGATCTTCCAGATTGCGTGCGTTCTCCGCCGCGATCTCCTTGTCCTTCGTGCGGATCATGTGGATAAGTTCCACGCCCCGCTGGTAAAGTTCCAGTGCTTCCTCGCGGCTCAACTCGCCCACGCGCGCTGCATCCAGTCGGCTGAACTTCTTCTCCCAGTCTTCCCTGGGCAAGAAGTTCGGATCATTTTCCCGCGCTGCGTCATAAATCTTCCGCAGATCCCGCCAGGTGGCTTCCTTGTCCTTGCGCAGCGTCTTGGCCATGGTGTCAAAGCTGCCCACGATCTCGTCGATCAGCGCTTGTGTCTCTGCGTTCTGGTCTTTCTTCATGCGCCGCAGCCGCTGGAACACTTTCAGCGTCCGGTTCTGCGCCTCGGCCAGTGCCTTCCGCTGGCTCTGCTTCTCCCATGCGTCTGCTGCAATGGCGCGCGCCTTGGCCGCTTTCATGATCTCGCCCTGCTTCACGCGCACCTCAAAATCCGCCTGCTTGGCGTAATCTTTCAATGCGTCGGTCAGATAGCTGTCGAGGAACATCATCTGCTGCGCTACAGCGTCCTCGCCGCCTGCGCGCATGGCCTGCTCCATCAGTGAAATGTGCTCCGGCCGTCCCAGTTCCGCCGCGCGGATCATGTCCTCCAGCTGCGCCGCCTGGGCCGTGTTGTAGTTATCAAAAACGCCGGGGAACAACTCCGCCATTTTTTTGTGCTCCACATCAATGCCCACGCCTTCGCCGTCCTTGGTGGTCAGAATAATTCCGTTCCGGAATGCTTCCTGCCGCGTGCGGGTGAAATCGTCGCCCAGTTCCGCGCGCACCGTTTCGTCAATGTGCAGCTTCACGCCGCGCAGCGTGCGCCGGATCTCTGCATAGTGCTCGCTCTCTGTGGTGTCCACCACCACGCCCGCGTTGTAAAGCCCGCGGAACAGTTCCGCGCCGTCGCTGGCGGTGGCATAGCCTTGCTCGCGCACCCGCGCGGCCACGCGGTCGATCACGCGGCCCAGTTCCTTCCGCCGCCCGGCCTGCACGGAAAAGGTGTCCAGCAGATCCTGCCGCAGCGTCTTTCCTGCCTGTGTCGGCTGTGCGGCTGCGGCCTCCCCTTTGGCTTTCTGCATAATGCGCTCCGCTTCCGTGCCCCGGTTCTCCTTGGCAGCCGCGTTGGCAGCATCGATGCGCTCCGTCAGGTCCTTCTCCCGTGTGCGCAGCT
>ERZ1034928.810-NODE-810-length-12969-cov-4.614682_pt1 | contig 12969 bp, 15 predicted proteins | sample MGYA00520627_ERZ1034928 | MGnify/ENA primary metagenome ERZ1034928 (study PRJEB33766, sample SAMN09781755) | gut metagenome | biome: gut microbiome | host: Homo sapiens | place: Madagascar | study: EMG produced TPA metagenomics assembly of the PRJNA485056 data set... | reverse complement strand
TATGCGCTTGCTGGACAACATGACCGCTGAGCAGCGGAACGAACTGTTTGCCTTTATGCTCCGCCTAAAGCGTGAGCGGGAAAAATAAGATGGTGCCCGATTTGGGCACCATCTCTCAGAGGATCTCGCCGCTAATGATTTTCAGTGCGGCCGCCAAGGCCTCGGCCTGCGCCGCTTCGTCCAGACTGTCGAACAGCGCCAACAAGTCCTCCCCCCACTCACTCATGTCGCGTCCCTCCTCAAAATAGCACTTTCATTGTACCACTTCGACAGAATATATCCAGTAAAATGCAAATTCTTTATAAAAAATATATGAAAGCGGCAGATTTGCCGCGGAAAGGGAACGCTATGATTTGTCCTAATTGCGGAAGCTCCAATGTAACGATCTCCATGCAGGAGGTTGGCAGTAAGACGAAAAAGCACGGAAACGGCATAGGCGGACATGTGAATAACTTTGCGCGCGGCATGACTGCCGTATGCACGCTCGGCATATCAAACCTCGTATGGAAAAAGTCTAAAGGCGGCGAGAAGACCGTAACTCAAATGGCTAAAGTTTGCCTGTGTCAAAACTGCGGAAACTCCTGGGTGATTGAATGAATGGAAAGCGGTGTCCGGTCCGGACACCGCTTTCCAGAAAGGAGCGTCACCATGCTCTGCAAAAACAAGGGCTGCGCCCGCGAGATCGACGCCGACTCCGTGTACTGCAAGTGGTGCGGCGCCCGTCAGGTGCGGGAGAAGCGCAGCAAGAACACCGCTCACACGCCCACAGCCCGCAGGCTCCCCAGCGGCTCATGGGCCTGCCGCGTCCGCGTTGACGGGCAGGATGTGTCCATCACCCGCGAGACGAAGGAGGAAGCCATCGCCGAGGCGATGGCCGTCAAGCACGGCCTGAAGGCGCCCGAGAAGTCCCGCGCCACCATGACGCTGAAGGATGCCTACACGAAGTACATCGAGTCCCGCGACGGCGTGATCTCCCCCTCCACCGCAGCGGAGTATAAGCGCCTCCAGAAGACATCCTTCCAGGGCCTAATGACACAGCCGGTCTCCGCCATCACCTCCGAGCAGGTCCAGCGGGAGATCGGGAGAATGGTGAAAGGCGGAAAGAGCCCCAAATATGTCCGCAACGTGGAGGGCCTTCTCGTTTCCGTCCTGAAGCAATTTGCGCCGGATACCAGGATCTCCGTCATTCTTCCGCAGAAGCGGAAGGTGGAGCTGCGGAAGATCGAGGACGCCGAGGTCGGCAAGCTCATCAAGGCGTTCTCCGGCACGGACATGGAACTGCCCGTGCTCATGGCTCTCTGGATGGGGATGCGTATGTCGGAGATCCGCGGCGCCAGATTCGAGGACATCTCGGACGGCAAACTGCACATCTGCCGCGCCATTGTCTCCGGCGAAAGGGGCGACGAGGTGAAGCCGCCGAAGACCTTCTCCGGTGACCGCTGGGTGTCTGTCCCCGACCATATTCAGGCGCTGATAGCTGCCACCGGACGCAGTGAGGGGTATATCGTCCCAACCTCCGGTCAGACGATCTATAATCGCTTCGTGCGCGGCCTCGATGCCGCTGGCATCCCCCGCTGCCGTTTTCATGATCTGCGCCATGCGAACGCCGCCATCATGGTCCGCCTTGGCGTAGAATCCAAGTACGCGCAGGAGCGGAACGGCTGGTCCACCGATCGCATGTACAAGCAGGTCTACGCCTATACGATGGACGACAGGATGGTCGAGATAGACAAGTCCATCGATGACTACTTTGACAACAAAATGGCAACGGGAGCTTGTAAGAAGTGAGTATTTAAGCCACGTATACTGGTTTTTTTAACGGGTTCGACTCCCGTACCCTGCTCCAAAAGGAACCCCCGCCTGGCCACAACGGTCAGGCGGGGGTTTCTTTGTTTTCAGCCGCTTCCGGCGTTTTCCCTGTCCGAGCTAACATGAAAACCATCCACGCCTACGGACAGATTTCCGGTCGCAAAAGACGCATTTTGACAACGAAATGACAACGGGATCACACCCCCAGCAGCTTGCCCCACGTCCCGTTGCCCGCGATACCGTCGGCCCCAAGATTGTACTTGGTCTGGAACTTCTTCAGAGCTGCCTCGGTGCCACTGCCGAAGTCACCGTCTGCACCGGCCGCGCCGCAGGAGAACCCGTAGGCGATCAGCGCCGCCTGCAAGGTCTTCACGTCCGCGCCCTCCATGCCGCGCTTGAGCATCCGCACTGCTTTTGTCACAGTCTCCTCCTGCACAGGAGTAGGCTCGGGGGTATTCTCGCCCCTGACAAACGATACGCCCAGCGCCGCGCACAGCCCCTTGGCAATGGTCTCGCCGATCAGGGTGGTGTTGTCGATGATCCACTGCGCGATGCGGGGGACGTCGTGAAAGTCCGTCTCGATATACACCGTCGTGGCGGCGGGGTGCTTCACCTCGTACAGTGCGGGATACGCACGGATGACATCCGGCGCACCCGGCGTCACAGACCCCAGCACATCTAGCACCGCCTGACACGCCTTGTACCCTGCGCTGTTCCGGTCGCCGCTGTAGCAGAACAGGTGCGTACCGCTGGCCTTGCCGTTGCATGCGTTTGTGTGGATGGGGACGTGCAGATCGGCCTTGAACAGGTCGGATTTGGCCACGCGGTTTGCCATGGTGTCGTACTGTCCCACCATCACCTCCACACCGGAGCGCTCCAGCGCCGCCTTGCAGGCCGCCGCGATGCGCCCGCACTGTACGTCCTCTGTGGTGCCTCCAACAGCGTATGTATTTCTGCGCTGGTCGCTGGGGGACAGATACACCCGCTTAGCCATTGCCTTTCACACCCTTGTTGTACTGGGCCGTGCTGATGCCCAGCAGCGCGCCCAGGAAGGTGGTGACCACCGCGATGGTGCCCACCACTTCCTCGGCGTAGGGCCATCCCCAGATGCCGCTTAGGCCCCAATACAAAGCGCTGACGGCGGGCAGCGCGATCATCACGATCCACTTCATCACATCGTAGACTTTGTTGTTCAGCTTCATATTTTGTCCTTTCCGGCTCAGTGAGCCTGTCCGTTTTCCAGATCCGTAATGCGGTGGTTGATCTCCTTGATCTGCTCCTCCACCACCGGCATACGCCTTGCAAAATTGTTATGCTCCCGCACCTCGCGGGTTAGCTCCTCGATTTTGGTTTCTGTCACCGCCTGCGTTTTGCGGTTGCCAACGACAATGCCGCAAAAGCTGAACACCCCCGTGACCACCGCCACAATAATCGCTTCTGTCATATCTTCCTCCTTACAGCTCCGCCGACAGGTCCAGCCAGCCGTCGGCGGTCAGGAACTCCAGCATACAGGGGGCCTGCGGCGTGAACGCACCGCTCTCGCAGGTCAGCTGCAAGGCCACGCAGTTCCCCGCCGCGCCCCACAGCACCTCCGCCGCCGTCACCGCCGTGTGCTGCCCGCCGCACCAGACGCCCAGCCCCGCCATGCTGACGGTGGGCTTCGCCCGCAGCGGCACAGGGGTGTGCAGCACCACGCGGGCCGTGGTGGCCGACACGGCCAGTCCCGCGCCCAGCAGCACGTTGTTGGTCACGCCGCTGCCGCCCTGCGCCCTGTACAGGCAGCAGAACCGCTGACACCGCGCCAGCTCCTGCCCGTAGTCAGGGATCTCGTTCAGCACCCAAGCGCCGCTTGCGTCCTGATGGGCCAGCGTCTGCACGCTCCCCAGCTCCAGCTTCACCGCGCGGATGGTCTGCCCCGTGGCGGTGATGGTCAGCGTCCTCGTGCTGTCGTCGTATACCGGCACGAGCTCGCCGATGCCGCTTTCCGTCAGCACCGTGGCCGTCACGGCCTGTCCCACCGCCTGCTCCAGCGTCTGGGTCAGCGTACCGTTCAGCGACACGCCGCCCTCCGTCACCGCCGCCGTACCCAGCAGCTTCCACCGGTCGATGAAGATCGCCGGTGTGCCAGCCGGTCCCCCGGGAATGACGGTGCCCTGCACGCAGGGCTGGTTCACCGGATGCACAAAATACCAGTTGTCCAGCAGGTTTCGGCTGCACGGCGGCACGGTCAGCGCCGCGCCGAACGCCGCCTCCGTCCCGCTGTACCCCGCCTTCACCGCCGTTTCATAGGCGCTCTCGCCCACCACTCTGCCAAGATCTACGCTGCTCATAGGCGTTACACCGTGGTGGCGTCCGCCGCCGTCAGGGTGGTGGTCAGCTTGTTCTTCTCCAACACCAGCGTGGCCTTCAGCCCCAGCGTCACCTCGGTCGCCAGCGGGATGACCATGATAGGCAAGCCACCGGTCTTTGCTGCAAACAGGCCGATGTGGGTGGCCTTGCCGTAGCTCTGTCCGTCGTTGGGCGCGTCAAAGGTCAGGTTGGTAGTGCTGTTCTTGATCTCACCGCCAACCGCCGCCGGCATAACGGCAGAGGCGTCGGACAGATCGCTGTTCCGCAGCTCCAGCCGCACATAGCCGGTGCTGGCCGCAGGCTCCGGAAACGCCGTACATTCTCCCGCCGCGCTGATGGTTGGTGCCGCTGTGGAAAAACCCAGATAGCACGAGCCACTGGTGGGGATCAGACCGCCCGTGTCCTTCTGTCGCCCATACAGCGCGTTCAGGATATCGTTCCTGACATTGGTACTCAGCATTTTGTTTACCTCCATTTCACATTTTGTGGATGCCCACGATATAAATTTCGCATTCCCGCCCATCAGGAACGCAGGTACACAGATACAGATCCGCCTCCGGCAGCTGGCCGTCCTCGGTATAGATGCCCCTGTCGCTGAAGCCCGTGGTGACGAAGGCGCACCGATACTGCACGTCTCCAAACACCACCTCGTCACCCACGGCAATATTCCACAGACCACGGAAGTCCTGCCCCGCATGATCCATGAGGTAGGGTGGCCGCCATGCCGCCGTGTGGGTCTTGTCCACCACCGCCTGCAAGCGCTCGGAGTTGTTCCCCGCCACATACTCGCAGTCCACCTCGATGCCGCAGGACGGCACGGACAGCGTTACCGGCGTCGCCAGCTCCTGCACCTGATACGCCAGCAGCGCCACCGTCAGCAGCACCGAGAAGATGATACAAAATCTTCTCATGTCGCCTCCGTGGCTGTAATCTGCCCGCTATCGTTCACCGTGATGTTGAAATATTTAGTGCTGCCAGCCGTCGAGGATTTGAGTTTAATTGTGGTGTCAGACACAGTTTCCCACACCGGATTGCCGCTGGCGTCCACCCGCAGGAACTTGTCCTTGTCGGCAGCGGTAGATGCTGGCAGCTGACGAATTTCAGACAGTTGACCCTGTTCGACTGGAATCACTATATACATAGCCCAGCTGTCAGTATTGCTCTCTTTTTGTACAAGAATGTACACTAGTCCTATTTCAATGACCACGCCGCCCCACTGAAAAAGAGCAAAACCATCCGTGGCTTGAAGGTCGAGAACGGAAGTAAGACCCTCACCAAAATCTGCCTGAAGCACTACATTTGCCCCCGAACGATATGCTACCGCAATCTCGTCAACTGTATGGCTTGGATTGCTCACAGCCCAGTCGCTATTGCTATCCTGCGCGACCGTGCACGTAACGAGGAGCTTGGTGTTGACATACTTAGCCGGAAACTGCACCGGCGTTGCAACCTCCGCATACACCTCAAATGTTTTTCCATGATAAGTTCCAGAGACGAGCGTGCCTTTTTTCCACGTCCCTTCGCTTTGGAGTTGAAAAATAAACGTCCACTCGTTATCTCCGATGTCTTCCCCCTCAGTACGACGGATCAAGTACTCTGCCAAATTGTTTTTGTTAATCTTCTGATCGTCAGGAACTTTTTGCACGGTGCGTTCAAAAGTCTCGTTTTCGATTTTCACTGTGACCTTCTGCCCATCCACGATGAATTTGACTGGGAAATCAACGGCTGCATAACCAAAATCTGAGCTTTCGGGTGCAAACGAACCTGTCGCTGCCAGTTCGCTGCTGTATACGTCGTATCCACCGGGCCGATTCTTCACATAGTCCGCCGCCGTCTCGTCATTCTGCGTCCAATCGGGCTGCACGATCGGCGCGTCCTCGCCCTTCGGGCCTTGCGGGCCTTGTGGACCCTGCTCGCCCTGCGGGCCTTGCGGACCGGTTGCGCCATTGTTGCCTTTCTCGCCCTTCGGCCCCTGTGCCTCCACGCCGGTGGACACATACGCGCCAGTCGTCTGATCCCATGTCTCCCACGCACCGTCCGCGCCGATCCGCGGGGCGTGAACGCTGGCGCTCTCCGCCTTGTCCGCGCTGTCCGCCGCCGCCTCGGCGCTCTTGCCGGCGGCAGTAGCGGCCTCCAGCACCTCCTGCACCCAGCTCTGGGCCGGCTCAGGCGGCTCCGCGCTGCCGTCCGCCGTAAAGGACGCCAGCACCTGCGTCTGCCACGTCTTGGACTTTGCCACCGCGCCGCCCACCAGATACGTCAGCTCGCACCGGCCTACGCCGTTCTTGGCCGTGTCCGAATCGGACACCGTCCACACGAGGCTGCCGCCGTCCCTTGTCAGCGCCACCGGATAGGGGGCCGCATCGCCGCAGCGCTGCGCCATCAGCTGGAACGTGCCCTCGCCGTAAAGGTCCGCATACTGCGCCGCGATGGCCTGCCAGATCACCGCCTGTGCCTGATTTTCGCCTTGGCGACCCAGCAGGATCGGGCCGTCCTGCACATAAACTTTTCGCATACTGCCTCCTTACGTCACCACGAAATCTGACAGCGAAACGTTCATTCTTGGCTGATCGATCTCAGTACTATACCCTGTCACCGCCGTCACATAGAGGATCTCACCCGCCGCCAGCGCCTTGCTGTAGGTACCGCTCAGCACGCCCTCCGCCGCGATATTCTTGCCGTTGATCTGCAAATAGCCGCCAGCACCGTTTGTTACTTCGATGGACCACGAAAAGCTGACGGTCTTCTCCGTTTCCGCATGGTTTTCTATCTCCACTGTGTATGGGCAAGAATAGAAAAACCTGTAGGTGTCATCGACGGGCTGAGAGTATCCGTCCCAAGACAAAACGCCGTTATCATACGTCATGCTTTTTGCCAGAGCGCGTCCCGCAGCGGTAACATCATCCGAAATATTGACAACAGTGGGGTCGTATGAGCTCGGGTTAAATACTCGCGTTGCGACAGTATCGAAGAACAGATACCCCGGACCCGGCTCCAACTGAATGGGAGGATCCACATAGGGCTTTTCCGTCTGCCGTCCGAAAATGGTCATCAGAATACTCTGCCCACAGAGTTTGTTGTAGAATTCGGTGCCCCACTCCGGTTTCTGGTAGTGGATAGACGTAGCGTTCGGCACTCGGATGATACCGACGTTTTCATAGTAATACACCACACCGTTTTCGTTTTTCAGCGCAATGCTTCCAAGACTCATTTATTCCACCTCCAAAAGCCCGCCGTTTAGCACGGCGCTGTACACCTGCTCGACATCCAGAAGGTTATTCTTTTGCGATGGGGATTCCCACTCGGAAGGTCCTGAATAAGCCCCCGCCTCCGCACGGCTCACCAGATGCAATCCCAGTGCCGCCAGACCGTCTCCCAGCGTTGCCGCCGCCGGTGCCGCGCTGTTTTCCATTGCCAGCAGCTCCGTGGCTGCACCGGACCCCGCAGCGGCAGAGACGCCATCGCCGGTACCTGCAAAGCTGACCTCTCCGCTGCCCTCCGCCGGTACAGTCCCAGCCGCGATACCCTCGCTGCTCTGAGTCACTGTCAGCGCCTCGCCTGCTTTGGATGTGCCACTGTCCACCGGTACGGCACTGCCGGAGGATGTCAGCGTCAGCAGCTCGTAAAGTAAGTTTTTCTCCACGAGGACGGCCTTGCCATCCGCCGACGAATAAAGCATCAGATTCTCGGTTCCCTGCGCTGTGCCGACATCTGCGGTGCCCCCTTCCGCCGACGTATGAAACGCCAGCGCGCCGTCCCCCTGCCCTACGACGAAGGGCATTTCCTTTCCCTCGGCGCTGGACAGTACTCGCAGCTGCGCCGCCGCAGCGGCAGGCACCGCAAGGGCCGTCACACCAGCCGCCGTGGTCGTGAATACAATGGCATTCCGCGCCTCGCCGCGCTTGCGGTGCAGGCCGTCCCACACCAGCACGTCGCCCAGATACGCCGCGTAGTGCCAGTGCCCCTGCCAGTAGGCCGCCGCGATCTCTCCGTTGAGGTACAGCATCCGTCAGCCCTCCTCGCGGATGAGATACAGCACGTTGGGGTCGGGGTTCTCCGGCAGCGCGTCCACGCTCTCGATTTTTGTCGTTTGTGCTGCGACTTTCTCCGCGATCTCTGCCTTGTCCTCATCCGTCAGCACATAGTCGCTGCCCACGACCTTGCCCAGATCCACCGTCTGGCCGCCCTCCAACGTCAGGATCAGGTGGCCGTTTTCGTCCAGCGAGAAGTCCGGCGCCGTGTCGCCGGTATAGTGCAGCCGCAGGTGCCCGTCCTCATCCACATCGAAGCCGTAGGCGCCGTCGGTACTGACCGTAGCGCCGGACGGTCCCTTGGCCGATACGCCAGTTTCTACATATTTGGACTGATCTGGGTCCCAAATGAGCCATGTTCCATCTTCGCCGATTTTGGGTGCATGGACCGAAGCGGAGAGGACCTTCGCTATGTCGGCAGCAAGAACGTTGTAGTAGTCACTGGAGATGATCTCCGCATCGGGGAGCACGCAGGGCGACACCTCGACAACAAAGCGGAATGTAGCCAGCCGCTCGGCCGCTGCCCCGGAGCTGCTACCGAAGATATCGATCTCTGCGAATACGTCCCCCGCTACAGCCAGCATCTGGGTGGCCACTGGGGCCGTTACAATGCTGCCAGAGACGGAGACCTCGCTGCCGCTCTCCGTCGCGTCATACAGGCCGCCAGTGCCGTCCGGTTTTCTAAAGCGGACCATAATGGCCGCCCCCGCCGGAATACCGTAAAGCTGTGCACCGTCCCACAGCGTAGCCACAATCGTCCTGGAATTGCTGTCGCCTTGTACCATGTGCAGTCGACCAGGGATTGCATCAGCAGACAAGTTCAGCGCGATCGAGTGTTTAATATTCAAAAGAACCCCTCCTTATCCGTTTGAAATTACCACAATATCAACAACATCACCGGTTCCACTGATCTTGGACGCCGTCCCCTGCCCGTCGAACGAAAACGCGCAGTACCAGTCGTTCGATGCACACTGAAAGGCTCCAGAGGTACCTGCAGGAATGAAGCAGGTCGCCCGATTATCGCTCCCGCCAGTGCAGCAGACGACATAACCGATGGGCTTCTTCTCAAACGGCTGGTAGTCTTTCCCATCGACTTTCAGCGTGCTAAAGCTCGCGCTTTCCGCCTCGATTGCTTTCTGTGCGACCAGATTCACGGCCTCTAAGGCGTTTGCTTTCACATTCGCAAAACCAGCGGACAAGACGATGTTTTCAGTGTCTGCGCTAGTGATGTTGCTGTGGTAAACGCGATAGACTTTCAGAAGGTTGTTTCCGTCGGCAGGATCGACGCGCAGCCGCCACCGTGTGGTGAAGTTCACTGTTCGAGTTCCGTCGATGATCTGCTGGACCTGCACGGCATCGGTAATGCTGATCGTTCCGTCACCGTTGACATCCAACTTCTCGTAGTCGGCCAGAGTCGGCGCGACAGCCTTGAGGTTGATCTGATTGATTCGATCCAGATCTGCCTGCGAGTAATCAGAGTTTTTGTAGGTCGCGCCGGTGGCGCTGGTGTCGATGGTGCCTCCGGCGAGGTTGATAAAGAAGTTCTCCTGTTCGCTGGAGATCGTGCCGGCCACCAGATGCGCGGCGGTGATCATCCACGCCTGGATGCCCCCGGCAATGGTAGCGCCCATCGTGTAGGGGCCATTATAGCCGGTGCTGCTGGCAGCCCAGCCTTCGTAGTTAAATCGCCAAACCTTCTTAGCCTTGGTGGGATCCGGATCGTCGGCGATATATAGCTCATCCGGCTCGCCGTCTCCGTTTGTATCCAGCAGACGGACAGAACCGCCATTCGCCCCCAGAAGGGCAGCTGCCAGGCCGGAGGAGATCTTCTCGACCAGCGCGGCGGACGGCTTGGCGTCGATTTCCTTCTGCTGACCGGCAATAGTGGCCGCGATGTTGGCCTTCACACTGCCAAGCGCTACGCTCTCGTAGCGCTCCAGCAGGCAGTCCCAAACGATCTTGTTTACCCGCGCCTCAGTGTCCACGCCCAGACGATGGAAGTAAACACCCACGGTATCGCCCAGATAGATCTGCTCCAGGAACGCCACGTCCTCGTATCCAGAGGACTGCGCCAGCAGTGCCAGCTTCACGTCCCAGCTCACCGCGGGGACGCCGATGCGATTCCGCTTGACGTAGGAGGCAGCTGCGGCCTGCAGCTGTGCCTGCGTTGGCTGCTGCTCGAAGTTTGTGGATAGATCCAGCGGTATAAGCCTGGTGTAACCAAAATCGCCTTCTGCGTACACAGGCGCAGCCGTGACGGTGACATCGTTGCCCCGCCAGTACGGCACCACACCCGTGTAGCAGTTAGCGCAGCTGGCGTCCTGCGTCAAATCGGTGAGGTTTTTCCCGTACCGCACTGACACGCCGCGGTCCGCTCCGCGTCGCATTAGCAACCGCACCACCCACTCGTCAAACTCGTACTCGCCGCCGTACACGTCCAGAAGACTGCCCTGCTGGCCGCCCAGTAGCCCCCACGCGCTGGAGGGGACCGTCACGGCCATGGCGGCCACGGTGGTCTTGTCGGTCGTCAGCGCAAAGGGAAAGTCTGTCGGCATCGCGTGGCTTTTAATAGCCGCCACAGCGGATGGTGCATCCGCTGCCGTGAACGGAGACACCACATAGCCGCCGAGATCATAGGCGATGTGCCGCGCGTAGATGGCCGCTGTGCCGTTCATGCCGGGCGCGATGCGATATACCCTAAAAGGCTGCAGCTTGCCGTCTGGGCCAACGGTAGCCCGGAGAATGGCGCGCAGCGCGATCTCTCCATAGTGGATTCCTTCTACCGGATAGTGCAGCTCCAGTTCATACTGACCGTTCAGCTCCTGCGTCACCTTGCAGGACATGGCGTCTGCGAGGACGCCCATCCCATTGTCAACGCCCGCCGGGAAGCTTGTGCGGTCGGCGTCGTACAGAATCGGTTTCATAGTGTCCACCACCTCGGGATGATCTCCACGCTCGTAATGCCGCCCGTCCAGCGGACGACGCTTTCCCCTGCCGGCAGCGTGGGAAACTCCGGCGCGGAGATAGTATTGTTCAGGTTAGAGGCCCCGTAGGAGGCGTTCTGCGTGTCCGAATCGAGCACAACAGCGCCGCGAGGCATGCTGTTGATGCTGACAGTGACATTGCCTACCGTCAGGGTCCCCGCCCCCGTTCCGGTGACAGTGATCGTCGGCAAAGCCGTGAACGCGGTGGGGTTTCGCAAAACCTCCCCCTGTACGGCCTGCACCGGCATATCTCCGATGCGGAGAAACCTCTGCGGCTGGCAGTTAAACTCAATCGTCGCGCGGCCAAACCGGTGCATGACGCTCTCCACGTCCAGCGGGCCGGCAAAATAGGCCCTGCGGTAGGTCTCTACGTCGTAGCTGTCCTCCAGCTTTTGGTACCCACGCGGGCCGCAGAGCCAGTCAGCCACCGCGCGCATAGCGCGGGGGAGCCGCATCCGCTCCGCGCTGATGTAGATGCTGTACGCCTGTACATAATTCTGGTAGGCGTCCTGGAGAAACAGCAGGTCGCCGTTTCGCCCGGGGACGGCCTGTGTGTCCAGCTTTCGCGCAGAAAGCTCCACATCCGGATAGCGCTCAACGACAACGTGGACGTCATCAGACGATACTCCCGCCCAGAAGATCATGCAAACACCGCCTCTCTGCGTTCCACAGCATGCTGCAACTTGTGCATAACGGCATCCGCCAGTGCGTTGACGTCCTGTCCCTCCGCGCCGTAGACGTTCAGCACTACGCCGCCCATGTTAGTGGTCGTGCCGCTACCCATGGGCAGCGCCGACAGCGCAGACAGCTCCTCGCCCATGTCGCGCATAGCCCTTGGCATGGCCTGCTCTACGCCCAGCGTGATGCCGGGCGGGATGAATTTTCCGATCTCATCCGCAAAGACCTTAGACGGGGAATGAATGCCGAACAAGCTCTTGACCCATCCCAGGACATCACTTACCCAGCCCCGAAGCTTGTCATAAAGCCAAGATGCCGCATTAGAGATTCCGTCGAATAGGCCGTGAACCAGTTGCGACCCGACTTCACCAATAGCAGCCATTCCGGACAGGAGGCCCTTGACAATGGCACCGATGATCTCCGGCAGCCGCACCACCAGACGGGGCAGCGCTTCGATCAGACCCTGTGTCAAGCCTGCGATAAGAGATCCCGCCGCGACGATGATCTCATCCACATGGTCCACCAGACCCTCGGCCACGGTGATAATGGCGTCAACCGCCGCGGGGATCAGCGCCGGGAGGCTTTCTCCGATGCCCGACGCAAGAGCGGCAATGATATCAATGCCGGCGTTCAGGATCTGCGGCAGCAGTATCGTGATCTGCTCGACCAGCATCGGCACGACCGCGGCTATCGCCTCCACGGCCGCAGGAAGCGCTTGCACGATGCCGGATACCAGACCGCCGACCCCCTCGACAAGCGGCGGCAAGAGAAGCTCCAGAGCCGGCGCTACATAGGGAATCATGCCGGAGATTAGCTGTGTGAGACCCTGAACAAAGCGCGGCAGCATGATCTGCAGACGCGGCAGCAGGTTGTCTGCGAAGGCGTTGACGCTGTCGATCACATTCTGCACCAGCTTGTCCAGATCCAGATTCTCGTTGCTCATGCCGGCGATAAGGTTACTCCACGCCGACTTCATGGTGTTGGCGCTGCCCTGAATGGTGGTCGCCGCCTCCTTTGCCGTCGTTCCCGTGATGCCCATCTCCGTCTGGACTACGTGGATGGCGTCCACGATGTCGGCATAGCTGGAGATGTCGTACTTAATTCCGGAGAACTTCTCG
>ERZ1034928.809-NODE-809-length-12993-cov-5.978204_pt1 | contig 12993 bp, 4 predicted proteins | sample MGYA00520627_ERZ1034928 | MGnify/ENA primary metagenome ERZ1034928 (study PRJEB33766, sample SAMN09781755) | gut metagenome | biome: gut microbiome | host: Homo sapiens | place: Madagascar | study: EMG produced TPA metagenomics assembly of the PRJNA485056 data set... | reverse complement strand
CACCTGCACCGCCGCCGGTGGATACGTTGCTTAATGCGCTTTGCCGACACGGTTTTGTTCAACCCGATTGAACCGGGCGACATTAAAGAATTAATTTCTAAAGTAAACAGCGGCAGATTAGTAGTTATTTTTGCCGAAGGCCGCATCACTGAAAGCGGCGGCTTAATGAAAATTTATGAAGCTCCGGGCTTGGTTGCCGATAAATCTAAAGCTCCGCTTATTCCGGTTTGGATTGACGGCCCGCAATACGGTTATTTTTCCAAAACCAAAGGCAAGCTCCCTCACCGTCCGTTGCCTAAAATGCGCATTACCGTCGGCAAACCGCGTCCGTTTAAGTTAAAAGACGAACTGCGCCGCCAACGCGACCACATCAGCAATGAGGTTTATCAAATTTTGCGCGGCATGCACTTTGATTTTAATTACAACCCGAACATTTCATTGTTTGCGCAATTAATGAAAACCGGTAAAGTTCACTCCAAAAAGGGCTTTTTCTTTAAGCGTCCGCGCGTTTTGGAAGATATTCAGCGCCAACCTAACTCATACAAAGACATTATCATCAAGTCATTTGTTTTAGGACGCTTTTTCAAAAAAAGAACTGCTCACTTTGAACATGTCGGCTTAATGTTGCCAAACACCATTGCCGCCATTTGCACCTTTTTCGGTCTGTCTGCTTATGAACGTATTCCGGTAATGATTAACTTCTCGGTCGGCGCCAAAAATATGGTTTCAATGTGCCGCACCGCCAACGTTAAAATGGTTATCACCTCATTAAAGTTTATCAAAACCGCTAAAATGGAGTCGGTAGTTGAGGTATTAAAAGCCAACGGCGTTGAAATTTTTTATTTGGAATCTCTTGCCAAACAGATAACCTTATTTAATAAAATCGGCGCTTTTCTGCGTTACAAAATCAAACGCGTTCCGCACAAAGACGGCGGCAACAAAAAAGCGGTTATTTTGTTTACCTCCGGTTCTGAAGGCGCGCCTAAAGCCGTTGTTTTGAGCCATGCCAACATTATTTCCAATATTAAACAGATGGCCGCGCTTGAAACCATTAACATGACTGACTTGGTCTTTAACGCTTTGCCGATGTTCCACAGCTTCGGACTTACCGTATGCACGTTGTTCCCGTTGTTGGAAGGTTCGCGCTTGTTCCTGTATCCTTCTCCGTTGCATTATCGTGTTGTTGCCGAACTCGTTTATGAACTCGGCGCTACCGTTATGTTCGGTACCGATACTTTCTTCCGCGGCTACGGCAAAATTGCTCACCCGTATGACTTCCACAATATCCGCTTTATGTACGGCGGCGCTGAAGCCATTAAACTTGACACCCGCAATATGTGGATGGAGCGCATGGGTATCCGCATGATGGAAGCTTACGGCTCTACTGAATGCGCTCCGGTGGTTTGCGCCAACAACAGTATTTTCAACCGATTCGGCTCTATCGGCAAGCTTTTGCCCGCCATTCAGTATAAAATTGAGCCGGTTCCCGGCATTGAAAAAGGCGGCGAATTGGTAGTTAAAGGTCCGAACATTATGCTTGGCTATATTTTGCCTGAAAATCCGGGGGTTTTGGTTCCGCTTGAAGACGGTTGGTACCACACCGGTGACGTGGTTGAAATTGACGAAATCGGCTTTGTTTTCATTAAAGACCGCATTAAACGCTTTGCCAAAATCGGCGGTGAAATGGTTTCGCTCAATGCCGTTCAGGAAATGGTTGTTAAAGCCTATGAATGGATGGGACCTGAGTTTAACTACGGCGTCGTTGCCGTTCCGCATGAGAGCAAAGGCGAGCAAATTGTTTTGGTTACCACCAACAAACAGGTTAAGTCTGATGTTTTGCATGATTACATTAAAAACAACGGCATGTCTGAATTGTTCCTGCCCCGCATAATTTTGTATCATGACGAAATTCCGTTGCTTGCAACCGGTAAAACCGACAACGTTACCTTAAAGAAAATGGTTATTGAAGAATTAGGCATTAACGCTGCGCCTAAAGCCGCATAACCTTTAATTTAAGCAACATTAAACCCCTGAAGCCACGCTTCAGGGGTTTTAAATTTTGAGCAATGATTAATTAATGAGCCTCGCCCCAATTGTCGCCAACGCCGACTTCCGCCACAAACGGAATATCAAAGTTCACTACGCTTTCCATACCGTTTTTAATCAAAGCCTTAACTTCCTCAAGCTCATTTTCCGGAACTTCAAAAATCAGTTCGTCATGCACTTGCAACAGCATGCGGGTTTTATATCCGCCCTCATGCAAAGCGTTAAACACTTTCTGCATCGCCAATTTAATAATGTCAGAAGCACCGCCCTGTATTGGCGCGTTAATCGCCGCGCGTTCGGCAAATGAAACCAAGCGCTTATTTTTATCATTAATCCCCTGCACGGAGCATTTACGCCCGTACGGCGTAATCACATAGCCGTTTTTGTGCGCAAAATCTATGGTTTTAGCCATATATTCTTTAATTTCCGGCATAGTGGCAAAATATGAGTCAATATACCTTTTGGCAACATCGGGAGTGGTGTCAATCTGCCGCGCCAACCCGTATTGCGAAATTCCGTACACAATGCCGAAATTAATCGCCTTGGCATGGCGGCGCATATTGGCGTCAACCTCCGCAAGCGGAACTCCGAAAACCCGCGACGCGGTTGAGGCGTGCACGTCAACCCCATGCCTGAATGCCTCTTTCAAAGCTTTAACATCGGCAACCGCCGCCAACAAACGCAATTCCACCTGACTGTAATCGGCAGAAACCAACTTACAGCCTTTAGGCGCCACAAAACATTCTCTGATTTTACGCCCCGCTTCCGTTCTGACCGGAATATTCTGCAAATTAGGATTAGATGACGCCAAACGTCCCGTATTTACCACGGTTTGGCTGAAAGTGGTATGTACGCGGTTTTTTGCATCCATTTGATTAAGCAATGCGCTGGTATAGGTTGATTTAAGCTTGGCAAATCCGCGCCATTCCAAAATTTTAGCCGGCAGTTCGTGTTCTTCCGCCAATTCTTCCAAAACATCGGCGCCGGTCTGAAAACTGCCGGAAGCATTTTTTTTGCCTTTCAGCCCCATTTTCAGATACAAAATTTCGCCGATTTGCTTAGGCGAACCCAAATTAAACTCTTCTCCCGCCAACTGATAAATTTGCTGTTCCAGAATTTTGAGCTGCGCATCAAAATCAGTATTCAGGCGCATTAAAGCAGTGGTGTCAAGCATAATTCCGTTATCTTCCATACGCTTTAATATACCGATAAGCGGGCGGTCAAACGTTTCATACACGTTAATTTGCTTTTCTTTTATTAAGCGCGCTTTTAACACCTCATACAAGCGTAAAGTAATATCCGCGTCTTCCGCCGCATAATTTAAGGCCTTGTCAAGGGGCACTTTATCAAAGGTAATTTTATTTTTGCCGCTTCCGCAAACTTCTTCATATTTTACGGTAGTGTAATCAAGCATCAATTCCGCCAGCTCGTCCATGCCGTGCCCGTGCGATGAGCTGTCAAGCACGTATGAAAGCACCGCCGTATCCTCAATCGGGAAAAACTCCGCCTCTTCACCGATAATTTGGCTTAAAAAGTGCATATCAAACTTTATATTATGCCCTATTTTCAAAACCGACTTATCAGCCAACAACGGCTTTAAATATTTTGCGGCAACAGCAGTTGAAATTTGTTTAATATCCGAATGTTCCGCCGCCCCGAATAAATCAGGCGAATTTTGCGCCGCTCCGTGTGCTAACGGCACATAACAAGCCTCGCCGGCGGCAACCGCCAATGAAAAGCCCACAATTTTATCCTTAAACGGATCAAGCCCCGTGGTTTCGGTGTCTAAAGCAAATTTGCCGGCTTGCAAAATTTTATCTGCCCAACGCTTTAACGCCGCTTCATCTTGCACCAACTCATAATGTTTTACCACCTCTTGCAACCGCGTTTCCACCCGCTCGCCGCATCGCGCGCATTGTTCGCTGACCCATTTTTCCGCCCGCGGGCGCAGACTGTTTAAATAATATTCGTCAACAAATGCCATAACTTTGTCTTTATCCGGTACCTTGCAAACATATTCGCTTAATTCGTGTTCAACCGGCACATCGTCTTTAAGTTTAACCAACCGGCGGGAAATTTCAGCATTTTCAATATTGGCAAGCAACGTTTCGCGGCGCTTGTTTTGCTTTATTTCCGCCGCCCGCGCCAAAACTTCATCAAGCGAACCGAACTGGTTTATCAACTCTGCCGCCGTTTTTAAGCCGATTCCGGCAACCCCCGGAACATTATCGGTAGCATCGCCTGCCAAAGCCTGCACATCAACCACTTTATCAGGATACACACCGAATTTTTCTTTAACGTCCTCAGGGGTAAAAAACTTGTCTTTCATACTGTCATAAAATTCAACCCCGTCGCGAATAAGCTGCATCAGGTCTTTATCTGCCGAAACCACCACCACTTCATCGCCTTCTTCACGCGCTTTGCGGGCATAGGTAGCAATCAAATCGTCCGCCTCATAACCTTCCATTTCCAAATGATTAAGGTTTAAAACCTCAACCGCCTTATGAATAATCGGAAACTGCGGAATCAGCTCTTCGGGAATTTCTTTGCGCGTGCCTTTATAATCGGGAAAAATTTCATTCCGAAAATTTTTGCGTTTGGCATCAAACAGCACCAAGCAATAATCACAGCCGATTTTTGCGGTTAAACGCATAAACATATTCATAAACCCGAGCACCGCATTTACCGGCGTTCCGCTTGGGGTTGAAAGCGGCGGCAAAGCGTAAAACGCCCTGAAGATATAACCGGAACCATCAATTAAGCACACTTTTTTCGGCATGTATTTCCCTTTCTGTTGTAAATTGTCTTCAATATAGCTGATATTTTATCGTTCGCCAAGTAAATTAAAAAAATTATACGGCATAAAAACAATTTTAACCTATTTTAAGCTATAATTTTGCCAAATTTGAACGGCGGAGAACAATTATGGTCAGTAAAAAGAGCAGCAAAAAAAGCAAAACCATCAAGGCTAAAAGCAGTAAAAAAACTCGCAAAACCGGCAAACGCAAATCTGCAAAAAAGCTGTTTTGGCTTAAACCGCTGCTTGCCGTATGCTCCGGCGTATTTATATTACTTGCGGCATATATCGGCTATTGTTACATTACGCTTCCAGATGTTAGTGACGCCGTTTCTCACACCCGCCAGCCCTCCACCACCATAATCGCTGAAAACGGCAACGAGATTTTTACTTTCGGCAACAGCTTTTCTGAGGTCATTTATCTTGAAGACCTGCCTTATTATGTTCCGGCCGCGATTGTAGACGTGGAAGATCGTCGTTTTTATGCCCATTTCGGGTTTGACATTATCGGCTTTGCCCGTGCCACGGCTATCAATTTAATCAAGCGCAGTTACGCCCAAGGCGCCAGTACCATTACACAGCAGGTTGCCAAAAATTTGTTTTTAACTCCGCAAAAAAGCATAAAGCGCAAAGTGCAAGAGCTGTTGCTTGCCTTTTGGCTTGAAGGCAAATTCAGCAAAGAGCAAATTTTAACCTTATATATCAATCGCGTTTACTTAGGTGCCGGCACCTACGGTATTGAAGCGGCAGCCAACCGTTACTTTGGCAAAAGCTCGCGCGACTTAAGCCTTAAAGAGGCTGCAATCTTGGCCGGAATGCTCAAGGCTCCGGCTCGCTACAACCCAATCTCCAATCCGCAAAAAGCGCAAGAACGCGCCAAAGTGGTGCTTAAATTAATGTTTGAACACGGCACCATTACTGAGGCGGAAATGAACAAAGCCTTAAAAGAACCTCTGCACGATGTTACCAAATATAAAGTTGAAGGCGCCCGCCACTTTGCCGATATGGTCTTAAATGAAGTAAACGCCTATATCGGCGAGCGCAGTCAGGACATTTACGTAAGCACCACGCTTGACCAAGATTTACAACAAAAAGCCGAATGGATTTTACGCGATACCGTCAATCAAAACCGCAACAAAAATATCAGCGACGGCGCCATCGTAATTTTAGATTACAGTGGCGCGGTTAAAGCCTTGGTCGGCGGCGTTGATTATAACAAAAGCCAATTTAACCGCGCGGTGCAGGCGTTGCGCCAATCCGGTTCCGCCTTTAAGCCGTTTGTTTATTTAACTGCCCTGCAACAAGGCTGGAAACCTGATGATATTATCAGCGATTCTCCGGTTAAAATCGGCAAATGGCAGCCTGAAAACTACGATAAAAAATATTACGGCAATGTCAGCTTAACCTATGCCCTCACCCACTCTTTGAACCTTGCCACCATTAATTTGGCGGAACAGTTAAATCGTAAAGATATTATCAGTAACGCCCGCAAAATGGGCATCACCACTGATTTACCCAACACTCCGGCACTGGCGTTGGGTGTCGCCGAAGTTAAGGTTATTGATATGGCTGCGGCTTATGCGGTAATGGCAAACGGCGGCAAAGCAATTTGGCCGTACAGCATTACGGAAGTATATTCCAAAGACGGTATTCAACTTTACCAGCATGACGCCGGCGACGCATTGCAGATTATTAATCCCGAAATCGTGAAGCAAATTACCGCCATGCTTGAAAACGTGATTAATAACGGCACCGGACGCAAAGCCAAACTGCCGACCTTTGCCGCCGGTAAAACCGGAACTACCCAAGATTATCGCGACGCGTGGTTTATCGGTTGGACGGATAAATATATTGCCGCCGTTTGGCTTGGCAATGACGATAACAGCCCGATGAAAAATGTTGGCGGGTCATCGCTTCCGGCGCAGATTTGGCAGAAGATTATGCTCACTACTGTTGACGTAAGTTCAACCGCCGCTAAAAAAGAGAAAAAGCTCAAATTCCTACCGTGGTGATACAACTTATGCACAGCAGGGACTCGTAAATATTGCAAAAAAAAAACGCAAGCTAAAATCTTCTTTAGTTTAACTTTTTGAGAGGATTTTTAATGATGCAATCAGATTTTAGCCGCTTTTTACACCACATCATGTCATATTCGGGCTTGACCCGAATATCCAGGTGGAACAAATTTGCTACTTGGTTTGACCTGGACCATCGGGTCAAGCCCGATGGTGACACTTTAGGAAAGAGCGCGAGCACCGGTCGGTCTATGGTAGAAATGCTCGGCGTTCTGGCAATAATCGGGGTCTTATCAGTCGGCGCTATCGCCGGTTATTCTAAGGCTATGACAAAATATAAACTCAATAAACATGCTGAACAGATGAATACAGTGATAAATGCGATTGCGCGCAATGCTCACAACTTTGGCAATATAGGTGCTGGCACATCTTTAGTGAACGTCTTTATCAAAATGGGTGAAATTCCGCAAGAGATGATTAAATCAGGCGACGCTAACCATATCTTTGACATATTCGGGCAAAGCTGGATGATTTTTACTAACAGTGAAAATCGTACTATTTTTTTGACCACTGACGGAAATCACTCATTAAGCACATCATCTAGCGATAACCTGGCAATTTGTCAGAACACTCTCACTGTTGCCAAAGAAAATTCAGGCAACATACATTATATTGCCACCGCCAGCAATTATTATAACGAAAATAGCATTGTTAAAATGCTGCGCGGCGATTCAAGTTGCGATAAACAATCCTCAACCAAATGCCTCAAAGATATGAACATGAATGATATTTATGACATTTGCACCGCCCACCGCGGCGTAAAGGAAGCAATACAATTTCAAATAGTATGGAAAAAATAAACAAACATAGCCAAGCCTGTTAATGCGCCGCAAGTTTTTTCTAACAAATACGTCCAAGCCTGCGGAGAATGAGTCAGATACGACGGGGTTTTGGAGCGCGGTGTACAAACAGTTACATGAGCGAGAAAACCCCTAGTAGGTGACCATTATACGCAGGCTCCAAAAAGAAACGCCCGAGAATATTAAACTCTCGGGCATTTCTTATCTTTTAGGATTAAAAGTTATATTTTAACCCAAGATTTACGCTGAACGGGCTTTCGTCCTCTATGTATTGGTTAAAGTTACCGTATAATGTAAACTCGTTCCAATCATAGTCAACTCCGGCATTAAGCACTCCGCGGTCGCGATCATAAATTCCTTCATAATCGGTAATACGGTAAGTACCGTCCATTCCGTGTTGTGAAGCAGTCAAGCTGTGATACGGGTTAGCAAACTCGTGATAATACATAGCCCCTGCCTTAAATGAAATTTTGTTACGTTCATTTAATTCAAAGTCTTTGCTAAGTCTTAATCCAAGACCTGCCTCAACCGACACGTTATTTTCAGCATCAGCGTTAATAGCGCCGATTTTATCTTTATCTTCACGAATACGGTTTTGATAATATCCCAAGATATTAAATTCAGCCACCGGTGAAAGTTTAACCATACCGAGGTCAATTTCATAGCGAGCGGAATTGCTTACCCCGTAAATCCATTCCGATAAATCAGATTCAAAGTTGCCGTTAGGAGTATGACGCTTGTATTCGCCATTGCCATAACCGGCTCTGAAAATTGAAGCGGCCTTAACGCCGTTTCCGGCATCATAGAACACCGGCAACAATCCCTGAACCATAATTTCTTTACGAGTGGAATCATCATCGTAACTGCTGTAAAAATGCGTTACGCTCATACCAAAACCGGCGCGCCAATCAGTGTTTACTTCGCGGTCATACATAAAGTATGCACTGTTGGCATAGTTATCATAACCGGTCAAAGTGCCGCGATTATCGCGATCCTGCGTAAAGTAGTCATAACCAACCATTTTACGAACCGTAGAATTTTCCGCGGTATCAAACAACTTGTCATTTAACACGCTGTTTAAGTTTTGCATAAAGCGCATATTTTCACGGCTGAAGTTTGGCAGCAAGCCGTAGCCGAGCCATGTATTTTCAGTGCTGTCATACATGTCACTTGACGGAGAACGGCGCAAAGCACTAAACAAAGCACCGCCATTACCGCTGTTGTAGTTACGCTCTAAGAATACCGCAACACTGCTGTCAGCTGACAAGTCATTAAATGGAACTCGGTTCATAACCACATCATTGCCTTCTTGCTCAGCGGTAAACATCGCGGAGTTTGAACGTAAGTTGACGTTAATTTCATCGGCGTTAAAGGCATTTGCGGCAACATAACGATCGTCAAAGCTGTTTGATGAAATACCTGCGGCATCAACTGCTAAATCACCGGAAATTTCATCATCTGCAATAAAGGTTCCCCCTCTGGCAAGCATAACCGTACCGCCAAAACTGTCAAAGTTCAAACTTGCCACAGAAATAATATTTCCGGCATTGCTCAAGGTTGAAACATCATCAAGCACAATATACGGTGAATTTTCAACTGTTGTGCAGTTGGGACAAGACGTTCCATTAACTTTAATGGTACCGGTATTAGATACTGTCGCTCCATTAGTTGCAACAATACCATAGGTTTTGCCATTGGCGCCTGAGACATCAACTGTACCGGTGTTGTTCACCGTACCCCCGTCAGAGTAAATACCGACAACCAACTCAGATTTATCTGAGCCGGTAACGGTTATGGTACCGCTGTTATCAACAACACCGTCACCCTCTGACAAAATACCGTATGCCGTACCACTGGCGGCTGAAACAGTAATTTCACCGCTGTTAGAAATATTGCCACCGGCTGAACGAGCACCCGCCGTTACCATGCCGCCTTCCTCAGAAGTGTTGGTAACTGAAATGGTGGAGTTATAATGACCGTTGTTGTCAATATTACCACTATCAGACCACATACCGTAGCTTGAGCCGGTGCCCTGATTGGTAATATTAATGCTTGCGGATAATGAATAAGCATCAGCCGGTTCTTCACCGTTATTCATCCATGCGTTATACAAATTACCGGTACCCCAAATACCATAAGCGTCACCGTTACCATCCTGCGTAATATCAATACTAGCCGAAACATCTGCTTTAGCCACAGATTCAGTATATTTCACATGCAGATTGTATATGCTGACGGCATTATCGGAATACAAGCCATAAACATTACCATCACTTTTTTGGGTCAGAGTAATAGAGTTGTTTTGGCTGAAAGTACCGCTTGCCGGAACAGCATAACCGTTATACAAACTATCTTTTGCATCAACAGCATTGCTTGATGGGTTACTTGCATCATAGTTATATTTCAAACCATATAAATCAGCATATACATCATCGGTATATTGGTCACCCACTTCAAGTGCAATATTACCGCTGTTAAAGTTAACATCACCATCTCTACCGGTAATATCAGCTGACTTAGCCACGCAAACTCCGTTGGCGTTCATACCATAACCGCCTGCCGTATCGCATTGTGTACAGAAGTTAGGACCTGAACCGAGAATATAGCCGGTATTGCATACGCAGGTATCACCATTTTGCGTACCGTTTCCGCAATCTAAATCTTTGTTACAGGTTTTATCATCGCCAGGTGTATGATGACCGTATCCGTCTGCGCAATCATCACAGGTTGTGCCGGTATAGCCTTCATTACATACGCACTGATTACCTTCTTGTACGCCGGTAGCGCCCGGAGCATGTTCTGAGCATTTTAAATCGCGATAGCATAAGCCATCTATGTTAATATAGCCATTAGCAGTATCACAAGTATCGCATTTGTCGCCGGTATAGCCTTCATTACATACGCAAGCGTCGTCAACTTGGTTACCATGCTCGCCGCAGTCTATTTTTTCAAAACATACGCCGCCGGTACCTTTTACATGGTTGTTGTCGCACTCCTCACATGTATCGCCGGTATAGCCTTCGTTACATACGCACTTATCGCCTTCCTGCACACCGGTAGCGCCCGGAGTATGTTCCGAACATTTCAAATCGCGATAGCATAAGCCATCTATGTTAATATAGCCATTAGCAGTATCACAAGTATCGCATTTGTCGCCGGTATAGCCTTCATTACATACACAAGCGTCGTCAACTTGCGTACCATGATCACCGCAATCTATTTTTTTGTAACAAGTGGTGCCGTCAGTACCCGGTACATAGTCATTAGCGGTATCGCAGGCATCGCATGTGTCGCCGGTATAGCCTTCGTCACATACGCAGGTATCACCTTGCTGCGTACCATGAACGCCGCAATCCTTTTCACGGTAGCAAAGCCCGTCATCACCCATCACATAGCCATTAACGGTATCGCAGGTATTGCAGTAATCACCTGTCCAGCCTTCATTACAATCGCAATAATCATTTACTTGCGTACCATGAGCGCCGCAATTAATTTCTTTGTAGCAGGTTGTGCCGTCAGTACCTAATTTATAGCCATTTGCGCATGTTTCGCAATAAGTGCCGGCATAGCCTTCGTTACATTCGCAAGTGTCACCGACCTGAGTACCGTGATTGTTACAATTTTTCTTGGTGTAGCAAATACCGGTGGCGGTATCCATTACATAGCCGTCAGCACAGCCATCGCAATAATCACCGGCATAGCCAGGATTGCATACGCAACGATCATTTTCTTGCGTACCATGGTTACAATTAATTTTTTTGTAACAGGTAGTACCGTCAGTGCCTCTTATATAGTTAGTGGCGCAGCTTTCGCAATAGTTTCCGGCATAGCCCTCGTTACATACGCATGTGTCACCAACCTGTGTACCATGATTATTACAATCTCTTTCAGCGTAGCAAATACCGGTGGCGGTATCCATTACATAGCCGGCAGCGCAGGTGTTGCACAATTCACCGGCATACCCCGGATTACATACACAGGTGTTACCATTTTGCGTACCATGAACGCATCCTTTGTCAGGATAGCAAATTCCGGTAGCAGAATCAATGTAATAGCCGGTATCGCACTGAGCGCAGGTTACGCCTTTATAACCAGGTTCGCATACGCAGGTATTACCATTTTGCGTACCATGAACGCATCCTTTATCCGGGTAACAAATTCCGGTAGCCTCGTCCTTGTAATAATTCTCAGCGCAGCCGTTACACAAATCACCGACATATCCGGGTTCACATACGCAGGTGTTACCGTTTTGCGTACCATGAACGCATCCTTTATCCGGGTAACAAATTCCGGTAGCCGCGTCTTTATAATATCCTTGCGAACAACTATCGCAGGTCGCGCCGGTATATCCGGTTTTACAAACACACTGATTAGCGTTTTGTTCACCGGTTGAACCAACCTTGTTTGCGCAGTCTAAGTCAAGATAGCATGCTCCGTTCTGTTTAAGATACCCGTCATCGCAAGAATCGCAAAGCGTGCCGTTATAGCCCGTTTTGCAATTACATTTATCTTCAGTTTGAGTACCGTCAGAACCGATTTTGCTATCGCAACCTAAATCTTTAAAGCAAGTGTCGTTTTGGTCAATATAGCCGGTATTACAAACACAAACGCCGTTTTCATCGTGCGAGTTAGGTTTGCCCGAGCACGGATCAGAACCGCCGCCCCCGCCGCCTCCGGCTAACGCGGCAATACCGCCGCCTACAACCAAAGCGCCTGCAACAGCGCCGGCAACCGGCCATCCTACGCAGCCTGCGCCCGTACAAGTCGGGCATTTTTGCTTAGGATCAGCGCCCATCCATCTTAACACGCGCAAAGCCTGCTCGTCGTCTTTTTTCTTGGCAACACACCAAGCGCTGACGCCGTTATCATCTTGCACGTCAATACCATAACCCATTTTCATCAACTGACGCATTTGCGCCGTTTGACCGTAGTGGGCATAGCTGTAAAATGAATTTACAATTTGAGAAGAAACCGCAAAGCATTCAAAACTAAAGCATAATGCTGTAACAAATGCAATAGTAGCCTTGCACCATTTTGAAGAAATAATTTTTATCATCCAATCCTCCAAAGATAGAGATAAGTTAAATATGATGCAAACATCATATAACAAACAAGCAAAATTGCAACTGTAAAATTTAACATATACAGAAGTAATGAGGATACTATAATACAAAAGGTATTAACAAGGCATTAACAAAGCCTTTAACAACTCGCCATACTTGCCTGATAAACAAGGTAAATAAATATTTTATACTTAATTGTGTTTGGAAGTATT
>ERZ1034928.808-NODE-808-length-13001-cov-5.423992_pt1 | contig 13001 bp, 19 predicted proteins | sample MGYA00520627_ERZ1034928 | MGnify/ENA primary metagenome ERZ1034928 (study PRJEB33766, sample SAMN09781755) | gut metagenome | biome: gut microbiome | host: Homo sapiens | place: Madagascar | study: EMG produced TPA metagenomics assembly of the PRJNA485056 data set... | reverse complement strand
TCCGATGAGGGAATTCTGTTCCTCGGAGAAGTCTGCTACGGTCGAAAGTTTTCGGTCGTCAGTGAGTTCCCGACAAGCGGATCGGCTGGTGTCGTCTACATCAACCAGATGACGTTCGAAGTCCGGATTTGGAGCAACGGCGCATGGAGCACGATCGGTCTACCGAAGAGCGACGCGGTCAACGCTTCCAGCACGAACGCACAGCTCGCAACGGCAAAGGCGGTTTACGATTTTGTGCTCGGCGAACTGGCGAAGATCGACGCGGGCGCGGGCGGAAGGCTTCATCCGGCGGTTCAGGACATTGCCGCGCTCAAGACCGTTTCGGGAATGCTGGACAAGGATCTGATTCTCGTTGAGGATGCGGGGGCGCTCTATCGCTACGATGCGCAGAGCATTGACGCGGGCGACGACGACAAAGTCGTTCAGGGAGGCGGGGACGGTCGCTGGATCAAGATGATCACGGCTCTGACCATGACGGGCGGGAACGGTGTTTCCATTTCCGGGACGACGATTGCACTGAACGCCGATACGACTGTTTTCGAATTTGGTGAGGACGGCAAGCTCAAACTCAAGAGTTCCGCGCTTGACGGCAAGATGAACGTTGTTTCCGGAGCGAAAGCCGGCAACATCGCCTCGTTCGGCGCTGGCGGACAGGTTGCGGATTCCGGCAAGGTGTTCGGCGGCGATGCGATTGCGGCGACTCCGGACGGCAACACTCTGGCAACGGAAAAGGCGGTTGCGGCGGCGCTCACGCTCAAAACCATTGAATAAGTGACGGAGGACGGATGATGCTCGAATTTGTATCTGCAATTAAATCGCGGCTTCAGTCGCTGGCGAAAACCGGCGAACGGCTGATTGTCGCGTCCGATTCGGAAGAACTGTTCGTTGACAAAGGCGGCGAGCGGATTCAGATTCGGGACATCATCCGTCTTTCCACAGATGCGGAGCGGACGGCGACGCTTGCTCCGCTCGACAAACTCTACTTTGTGGTTTCCACGGGGAAACTCTGGAGTTACCGCAACGGGTGGGAGTGTTTGAATCCGGCGCAGGAGAGTTCCGCGATCCGTCTTCCCGCGTGCACGGGAATCGGCGTGCAGTACGCGGCAGGGGGAAACGTGTTGTCGTGGATTGATCCGGACGACGTGTTTTACAACGGCGCGGAGCTTGCTCGCTGGGAGAAGACGGTTCTGGTATGCAAGGAGGGGAGTTATCCGGAGAGCGCAGCTGACGGGACGGTCGTTGCGCAGACGATTCGTGCGGAGGGTACGAAGAATGCGTACCGGAACGGTTTCACGGATGCGGGGTCGCGCGGGGGAAGCGGGTATTGTTACCGTCTGTTTTCGCAAACGGAGAGCGGACCGTGGAACGATCTTGCGGCGAACAGTTTTCCGAACGAGGATGTGTTTTCGTGGGGGCTGGTGCAAAAGTTTATACGCGAAGGGCTTGGCGCGACGAAATTTCCGGTCGGGACGGTGTTTGAGGTTTCGCACGGGGAATATAAACATCCGGACGGAACGGGGCTGACGTTCCGGGTTGTCGGGCATGATCAGGTTCCGGCGGCGGACGAATCGCTGACGCACACGATGTGTCTGGAGATGACGGACGCGCTGTTTGCGGCTCCGCTGGACGCGGCGGAAAAGACGTATGGGTTTACAGATGATAGGTATGCGCAGGCGGGGAAGACGTATTACAAATTGAACACTAATGACTATACATACACGGAACTGGTTGAGGGGACGGATTACAAAGTCGGAGACTATATTGTCGGGAAGTATGAAAAGAATACAGGGGTTCGCGATCAGCTTGGCTACAGCCGTTTTTCGCAGTCGAATCTTCTGCAATGGCTGAATTCGACCGCATCGTCGGTTCACTGGTTTGAGGATAAGAGTATATGGGATATCTACAGCCAGGTTTTGATTCTGAAGAACGGGTTCTGTCAAAATCTTGACGCGGAGTTTCTTGCGGCGGTGTCGCCCGCGCGGATCACGACGGCTCTTCCGGCGGCGGACGGAGGGGGATTCGAAACGACGGACGCGAAGTTCTGGATACTCTCCTATTCGCAGGTGTACGGGTTGAAAAATAACGATGATGTGGGTGCCGTGATGGAGAACGAGTGCCTGGAGTGGTACTCCCACACCAACAACAAATTAAAGTATCCCATTGGCGGGGGGAGTTCGTATGTAAAATACTGGTTGCGATCCGTTTATAAGACGGATGACGGACGCAACCTGCTCGTGCCGCAACCGTCATCGGGAGTGTTATACACATATTCGGCGAATCCGGAACCGTGGGTGGTTCCGGCGTGCATTATCGCATGAAAAAATATGAAATATGAAATATGAAATATGAAATAACTGGAGGTGCAAGATGAGGATTTTCGACAAAGAGACGTTTGATGCAATCGAGGCGCGTCGACGGGCGAATGCTGTCCCGCAAGTGAAGAAGTACAGCACGCTCAAGATCATCCGTGCGCTCGGCGACCAGTGGCCGACGTACCGTCAGATGATCGAAGACGCCGGTTTTTCCGATCAGTTTTTTGCAGCGAACTATCTGGCGAGCGATGATCCCGTGTTTGCGGAGTTTCTTTCCGGAGTTCCGGATGAGTTGAAAGCGCGCCTGGGCGAGTGCGAGTGGGACGCGGAGTAAAAAAATGCGTGCCAACCAGTTTTTTCGATTGACACGCTTCTTGACAAGTGGGATACCCACATGACCCCTAGCGAGGTTTCAATTCATGCTCCTCTTGCGAGTAGCAACAATTAGTAACGCCGTTACGTTTCTTTTAACACATGTTCCATCTTGCGGGGGGAAAAGATAATCCTCACCCGGCACCGCGTTCAGAAACAGCAGAAACACCCCACTGGCGCGAAGTGTTTCTGCATCCGGTAATCCGGAGAGTGTCGCCACACGGACGTCACAATAGCCTTTCGACGATGATTAAGAAACTTTCGTTTCGTATCATGGTATACTAAATAGCACGGTTTTCCGGTTTTGTCAAACGTAAAAAAACAAAAAAACAAAAAATTATTCTTTTCCCATTTGTTTCCGAAGTCTGGAGATGATCCGGCGCTTGAATTTTTCCGCATTTTGCGGAGTCAGATGTTCGAGCAGACGAATTATGCGGTCTGTTTCAGAATCCGGGCGATGGGATATTTTTGTTTCGTCCGGCGGAGCAACAAGGTATTCCGGCAACAACTCGAAGAATCGTCTCTTCGCTGCATTGTCGGCATGGTTCATATAAAGCCTCGTCATATTCGGGTTTTTATGTCCGATGATACCTTGAATGATGGTGAACGGGATATTGTTGACGGCGGCGAGGTACACAAACGTGTGCCGGAACGAATGGACATCTTTAACCGACATGCGACGTTTGTAACCGGGAACGGTTTTCAATGTGTTTTTGATACCGATTTCATTGAAGAATTTTTTGACCTCCACTCCCATCTGGTAGCTCATCTTCGACGAATATTTTTTCTGAAGTTCCGGATAAACATATTCGCTGGCAGGATACTGTTTAAACATTTCCACAAGATGATTGCGGAGTCCGGACAGAAGCGGGATTTCGAGCGGAGCTCCGGTTTTGCGTGATCTTGGAATTGAAATCCAGTTTGTTTCAAGGTTCACATGCGATTTTTTCAGCATGCAGATATCACCCTCGCGCAGTCCAGTTGAAATGGCGGTAAGGCAAAGTGAGTATATCCATCCTTTGGCATGTTTCCCGATGAGAGCGAGTTCTTCCGGAGTGAAAATTTCACGGTCAATCTGTGTTTTTTTCGGCAATTGAATCCCGTCGAACGGATTTTCGATGATTCCGTAATCTTCACCGACGGAAAAGATTTTGCGCATAATCATAATTGATTTTGCCTTTGTGTACGGGGAGCCGGGAGAACTGCACAGAAAAACGCTCCACTCGGCGGCGTGGCGATGAAGCATCTCTGAAGCGTTTTTGACTTCGGGGTGATGAAGATGCAGCCAGTGACAGAAATCGCGTATCCGGCAGGATACATTCAGCTGGGATTTTTCTTTGCATGAGCAAATGCTTGGATTGAGCTGTCTGTAGACATCCCAGAGAGCGTCAAAGGTCAACGGGAGTTTTATTTCTTTTGCCATGCGCCGTTTTAATTGCTGCCATATTATTTTGGCGGAATTCTTTTCCCGTGCATGGACTTTCATAAATTCTTCTGCTGCACGCGCCTTTTCTTTTTCATGCTTCAGAAAGCCCGTGCTGCCCTGATAACGGACTCCGCCGATTTGAAAATTGAAATACCATCTGTTGCCTTTCAAATGCATTATGCGCCTCCGATTTTTCTTTTTACTATTAATATACCGTAAGTAAAAAGAAAAATCAAGCATATTTTTTTGCGCGGAACGGCAAAAAGCATTGGTAAAGTGCGCGACATGCAGTATATTGCCGTAAAACGGAGATTGGTATATGCCAAAAGGAGTTTATCGCAAAGTAATGACAGAGGCCAGGAAAGCCGGGATAAGGAAGATGAATGCCGCGAATCCGCACGATCCGGAGATTGCTCTAAGGGCGACGAACATCAAGACGGCAAGAGCCATTCTGAAAGCCATGCCCGAACGGATTTTTGCGGGATGTGAATTTACTGCATGTCAGAAAAGAGTTTTGATTGTCGTGGATGCCGAACCTGTAAAAAGAGAGGTTATCACGGAAGACGGGACTATGGAGTGTTACTGGGAACAGCGGTTCCGGCAAAAGGGCGTTGTACGAATATTCGGAATGGAACATCATTTTCCGGAAAACGTAAGAATCGTATGGAAGTATGAACCGACAGAGTCCAATCGGATGGACGCACCGATATTTGAAACGGTATTACAAGACGATGAAAATCCGGCACCGGCGGACAATCCGCCGCCAATGCCGGGACGATGAGTTTTTTTTTAGAACGGGGGGAGTTCTTCACCGGAAGACGGGTCAGATGAATACTGAACTGCGTCTTCACGAGGGTAACGGTGTTCCTGTCTCTGGTACTGATTCTGCTGCGGAGCGGAATACTGCGCCGGGCGGGGTTGCGCGGGCTGTTCAGACTGCGGGTCGGATTCCGACTGCTGACGGGGAGAACCGCACGGGAAATGAATTTCTTCGGCTGTAACTTTCAAGCGGCTCTGCTTTTTCCCACTATCCTTGTCCTGCCACGTATCCTGCGTGAGTCTGCCGCAGACAACAATTCCGGAACCTTTGCCAAAATAGGAGTTTACACATTCTGCGGTTTTTCCCCATGCGGTTACTTCCACGAACGTCACTTCATCCTTGCCGCTTTGGTTTTTGCGTCCCGATACAGCAACGCTGAAATTGGCGATCGCTGTTCCTGTTTGTGTGTATTTGAGTTCAGGGGCACGGCAAATTCTTCCGTCGAAAATCACTTTGTTGATGTTACTCATGATAGAGCTCCTTCGCTGTTTTTGTTTTCTTATACGGTAACAGTCAACCCTTGTTCACTTTCCGGTTGAACCGTATCCGCCGATTCCGCGTGACGTTTCGGAGAGAGACGGGACTTCATTCAGTGTCACTTCCGGAATCGGGACGAGAACGAGCTGACAGAAGCGGTCGCCTATTTTGTATTCTCCGCCAGCCATGCGGGTCTGCTGGAAGACGCCGCGGATTTCACCGCGATAGTCGGAATCGATCACGCCGACGGAGTTTGTCAGCATGAGGTGAGTTTTGCATATGCTGGACCGCGGAAAGAGAAGTCCGGCGAATCCTTTTGGGATTTCCACACATATTCCAGTTCCGTATGTGACTGTTGTTTCGGTGCGGTCAACAATCCGGTACACGTGGAGATCAATTCCGGCTGAGCCGGAAGTCGCATGAATGGGATCCGGAACGTCGAAGTTGATTTTACGATAGTTGATGGTGAGCGGGCCAGTTAAGCATGTCGTCATTTTTTTGCTTCCTTCTGTTATGCAATTTTTGTATTGTTTTCTTCGAGAACGCAGGCGATTACGCGCTCTCCCTGATTGCGAATTGTTTTTGCGCGCTTGATTAGGCGTTTTGCGACATTCCCGTTATCGGAAACGATTGTCAAAACCTTGCCTTTTCTGGCGTTGAAAGGGCGATATTCGAGCGGCAAAAGGATAATCCGGCGGTTCTTCAGCTGTATCTTCTTATACAGCGCGTGGGGGACGTGAAACACGCCGTCCGCGATTTCCTTCGCCTTGCGCTCCGCTTCTTCTTTTTCGCGTTTCTTTGCTTCGCGCTTCGCCTTGCGCTCGGCTTTTTTGCGTTCCTGCTCTTCGTCAAGAGCTTTCCTCATGTACTTTTCAGTGGTTCCGACAGGGTCTTTCAAATACTCTTCCTTGACGATTTTCCGGATTGGCGCGGCGATTCGGGACAAGTCAAACGCGCCGGGTTCAAACATTTTGTCCTCCCGCCCCTGAACGACGACGTACATTCCGGCGATGAACGCGCATTGCGGGCAAACCTTGAACGGCTTTTCTTTGGTTGCAATGTTGGTAACAGCTCTTGCATCAACCATGCTATTACAGCCGATGCAACGGACTTTTTCAGGGGTCATTTTCCCGCCTCCTTTTCGTGAAAATACATGTCCTTAAAATTCCGATATTTGGTTTTTTCGGCATTATCCAGATACAGTGTAAGGGCTTCCGATACTATATGCTCAATCTCCCTTATCTCTTCCGATTGCGGAGCATGCACGCATACCCGCAAAATGTCGTTCAGGGCTCTGTGAAAAAATTCCTCAAACTCGCTCGTTTTTGGCTCCTTTACACCTTTTAACCCGGGAATAATCTGCTGTAGTTCATCCCAAGTCGGAAGCCCCGGTTCAATGCGGAACTTTTTGCCCTCGATTTCTACTTCACGCAAGCAGTCTTCAACGGTCTGTTTTACAAGTCTTTCCTGTTCAGTCATTTTTCACCTCTTGTGTTCCTGTTTCAGCCATTTGGCGATATATTTGATACAGCGCTCTTGAGCCTTTGCGACACTGTAAGTGCCATCCGTGGCGTTGAGACTATCAAATCGCTTACAGCCGGGGGCAAACCACGTATCTTTTTCTCCATCGTATTTAGCTAGCAGATAAGCCAGCTCCTGCGGATGTTTGCAAAGCCAGTCTAGGTTCGTTACCGGACGCTTAATCAGGGAGTGTTCCCAGTCAGAAGCGTCGAACTCTCCACAATACCAATCATAGGCGTACATCCAGCGCCCACGGACAGCGTCATAGTCGGGCTCTTGGTCGTAATAGTACGCAGTTCCATCCCTGTTTACTGCCGCGTATTGTGCCCATTTTGGGCACAATTTACTCTTGAAAACGGCGGTTGTAAGTTTTCCCGGCTTGTTCATTTCCCAGCCTCCTTTGCCGGTTCCATGTTCAGAAATTCACGAATGGAATCGGGGGTAATACGAACTAATCTATGCCCCAGTTTTACGGTGTGAAGTTGTCCGGTTTTTATATATTTGTACAAGGTAATGCGATGTACCTGCAACAGGGCGCATGTCTCCTTTATCGTCAGCGGACGTTCAATGCTCAAGCTTTGCGCCGGTTCGTCAATTTCATATTTTTTCAGTGCTGCGACAAGTCTTGCTTTAGTGAGTTCCGGTACTGCCGACTTGAGTAATACGACAGCGCTTTCCAATACCGTGGGGTTAATTTCAAGGACTTTCATTTTGTTTTTCTCCTGTGTTAGTTTTTCTTTTCGGAGTGTTCAAACTCCGGCACTTTGATTTTGTCTTTCGGAAATTCGCCAAGCTCAACGAGCTTTTGCATGATGTAGCGCATTTGCGGATGCGCGCCGGGCGCGAGACGGAGCTTGAGCATATCTTCCCATTGCTTGTACATCCCGGTGACATACAGCACGGTCGCGGTTGAAAGCGGAAGGACGGTCCGGGCTTCCTGCGGACGCGCTCCCTTGCGAATCATCAGGCGATATGCGGCTTCCGCTGAGACGCACTCCATATGCCACGCGTCGCTCAAAACACCGAATTCATCCCATGCGAACGGAACGGGCTTGATAAAGTCGATACAGTCGGACATGTTGCAATACCGCGTCGACCGCTCCATAAAGGACATCTGCCTGTGGCGTATCAGCTCGCGTGCCACGCCGATATCAACCGTAAACTTGACGGTCATGTAGTCATCGGCTTCCGACCATTCTTCCAGTTCTTCGAGCTTTCCACCAAATGCAAGATAATCGCGGGCATTGATTGTTAAGTGATCTTTCCGAAGTCTGCTAAATCCAAGCCGATTCAAAAAACCGTAAGAGATCCCATAAAGACGCATATCGTTCAATTTTCCATGCCCGAACGGGTATTCCTGCGTCGATATTCTCACATGCTCGAATGGCGTTTCATGGTGATTTTTCCAAAGGTTTTCGACAAAGTCGGGCTTGCTTCCGACTTTGTCTTGAGTGCCCGTGCAAACGCGGGCGATTGTTTCAATTTTTTTTGTAGTGGTCGTATTCGGTGTAGATTTCGACGGACGGTTCAATGATTCTCATTTTGAGAGATCCTTATTTTGTGACTGTGGTTTTAAAATTTTTGAGTTCATCCTTCAAGGCGCGGTCGATTGCCTCGACCCACGCCCTGTAGCTTTTCGCGGTTTCATCATCCGCGCTTGCCATGCCGATGATAAGACCCTCCCTAAACATCGTCAGCAAGTCGCGATATCTGGAAAGCGTGGCGTTACAAGTTTCCAGCATTTTGAGCGCCCTTTCTGTTTGGTCAACCGACTTGCCACACATGTCAAAAGTCCAGTTCATGCGCATGTCGTCCAGCCGCAAATACGCGATAATCGCCAACCCAAAGACTGTTACGATGATTCCGACTGGGTCCGCTCTTGCAATTGAGATTGCCACAAGAGCCGCCTGAATCGCAAGACAAATATCTGTTATGGGGCTTTTAAAAAAGGTTTTCAGGTTCATTTTTCAGCTTCCTCCTCGGTTTTGATTTCGTCCGCATCTTCCGCCAGCCAGTCTTTCCAGCATTCGCAGCAACGATTATCGACACAGTGGTCCACCATGCACGCGCCAACGTCGCAAAGCCACCCCATCAGTTCCTCGTCACTCATTGCTCGAATCCATTCAGCGTTCGTCATTTTCCATTTCCTTGTTTTTTCGTCCGCATCTTCCCCCAGCCAGTCTTTCCAGCATTCGCGGCAAGTCTCGTAATCATCACAGCGCCAATGGTCGTAGGACATGCACGCGCAGGTCAGACCATCCAGCCACTTCAGCATTCGCAGCCACTCCACCAGCTCCTTGTCCGTCATCTGTCGAACTTTATCCGCATTTGTCATCTTCCATCTCCCTGTTTTTTATCCACCCCGTCCGCCCCGTCCGCGTCCTCCGCCAGCCATGCCATCCAGCATTCGCGGCATTTCACATAGTTTTTACAGCGTGCAAGGTCATGGTAACACCCACACATGCACGCGATACCCAAATAATCGAGCCAATTCCACAGCTCCTCGTAACTCATTGCTCGAATCCGTTCAGCGTTCGTCATTTTCCATCTCCTTGTTTTCTTCAAGTTTCGGTATCATCAGCCCGCCCGCATTATGGTCGTCGATGTAGACATCCGCGTAAACCTTGCGCGGGTTGTTTCCCCACTGCTCGACGCGTTCGGGCAAATTGTCGTTTATCGCCGCCGGAAAGCACTTTCGGAGCACTAAAAAAGTGAGTGCTTCCCTTAGGCTTTTCCCCTCGCGCATGGTGAGGAGAATCCACTTGTCGCCGCGCTTCTGGATTGCGCGGATGAAATCAATTGTAGCCGGAATCGGCTTACCGATTGCGGGATATTCCTCTGTTACAATTGTGCCGTCAAAGTCAATCGCGTAAATTGTCATTTTTCACCTTTCTGTACCATTTTTCACCACCTGCCATTGTCAACGCCTGATTAATTTTACATTTTTCACAATTTGCAGTCAACACTGGTCTCTTGCAGTTGTAAAAACAAGCCCACCGCAATGCGTCGTACATGTCCGGCGCAGCGGCAATCAGCGCGGCGTTCTCCTTGTAAGGGAGACTTCCTCCACTTGCATTCCATACGTGGCAAATGTCCCTTCCTCCTGTTGTTGTTACAGCCAAGCCGGTTAAGCAGTCTTCATAAAAATTCTCCAACTCTTCAGATACTTTCCACGGTCCGGGCGTAAATTCCGTTTTGTCCATTTTGTCTTTCCTCTGTGTTATGATTTTGCGCCGTGCGTGTATTTTTTAGCACGGCTCGTGTTGCAAGTGTTGTGGTTTTACTGGTTCGTGTTACAAGACTTCGTCAAGCAGATACTTGCGAAATTCTGCGACTTCTTTTGCTGTCACCGTTGCGCCGGGCTTCCGGAGCAAGTGCCGGATTTTGTTGTATTCGAGCGCGCGATAGAGGTCACCGAAATTGTAGATTTTGCCCCTCAAATAGCCCATCCAAATTGCAAGCTCCTTAAATTCGCGTTTTTTGTTAAAAAGAAAGCCGCTTTCATGCTCTATTTTCCAACAGAGTTTACAAGATTGGCTAAAAGCGACATCAAAACAAAAGTCAAGTCCAGAACTGAATCTACAGTTCTTGCTAAAATTGACAAGGTTCCCATAACTGCAATTAACACTCCCTATTGAATCTAACAAGAATTCGACGTTGTCACATTTGTGTATCATCTTACAATAGTGACAATCTTTGTTATTGTCGCCTCTCACAAAAAAGCAACCCAAGTTGTTTTCTCCTTTGATTGCCCAAAATTTAGAAGCAACCTCCCTAAAATCCAGTTTTTCGACAAACTGGATTGCGGTTGTCCAATCCCAAACATCATCCTTGTTTAAAACAACCCCCCAACACTCTACAATGGCAAAGTCGTAAGCGGGGATATCCTCATACAAGCTCTCTGACCTCACCGCGTTTTCCAGCGATGCGTACGATACAAAAAAGTCTCTCTGATCGAGCCACCCCCCTGTAGTAACAATCCTTTTTTCGGGTGTAACAACGTACGTTTCAAGCGGGTTTACGAGTTTGTCTTTGTAGTAAAAACAGCTGTACGATTTCTTCATGGGTCGGAACCCGCGAAAACGTCTTTTGTAAGGGATAAGTTTTACATTGTCGTCGAGCTCCACCACTACTTCGAGAGCAGTCATATCCGGCGTTATATCCTTCTTCAGGCTTGAGATATAGATATAATCTCTGCCAGTCACAATTTGATACGCGCCGTGGTCTTCCGCGTACGAGCCATTAACAAATCCCTTTTTGCTCGAATACAGGTAATAATTGCCTTTTCCGTCCTTCAGGATTTCTCCGTTTGCAAACATTTTTGCTCCTCCGTTTTTATTTGCTTTCCCGCATGCGGCGGGTTTCGTTGATTTTATCGTCAAGTTTTTCGAGTTTGAGCCACAAATCGTCGATTGCGGCTTTCACGGCTTTCAGCTCTTTTGTTACGTCGTTTTCCGCGTTCAGGCTATCCCATAGTCTGTCAAACTCTTCATACGCGCTATACAGCTTGCGTTCCAATCCCCACCGCTTGGCTTTCAGCTCCTCAAGAGGCTTGTAAACTGGTCTTGGGCAGGAAACCCATACGGTGCGACCGCAATTTTGGCATTTAAACACCTTTCTGATGTAATCGTCATCATCGGGCGCGGAATCTGCGACAAGCTCGCGCATGTTCTTTCTTCCGCAAAAAGGACACTGCCTTTCAAAGGGTTCTTCACGCGTTCCCATTTTGGTTCCTTTCTTCTTCAAGTTCGTTCAGTTCTTTTGTCAGGGCGGCGATTTGCATTCTGGTGGAGGCATCCGCACCGACCGCCACTACCGACACATCTCTCAAGGTGGATTTCCTGATGTGATAGAACGGTGCTTCGTGCATCTGACTGTTGACTTCCCGTCCCCGGTTCTGCACCAGTTCGCACTCCTTCACATCCGCACCGATGCTCAACTGCCAGTCAGCGCCGGCTTTGCACTGGGCAATGATGTCTTTCGCGTCATCGCTCCCGGAAACGATTTCCCCGGTAATACCGAGAATGCCGTCGGCGACATTCGCCGTGACCATGCCGACACGGGCCGTGGTATTGTTTTCACGGTTCGCCAGAAGCGGAACATCCTCCGGAATTTTCATTCCGGCGAGATCGACCACCATTGGGTATTTCCACCCCGGCAGTTTCATCTTGCCGCCGCTGTACGCAGTCCCGACAACCTTCGGTTTGCCGACGGATGCCGCTTCGATAAGCGTGAATTCACTCTGCATCTTCATTCTTCTCCTGTTTGGAATCCGGCTTTTTGCCGGGTTAGGCAGTTTGCTACGGTGCAGCGTCTCCCGGAACCGGTCGCGCTCGGCTTCAAGCTCCGCTATCGCGTCCATTGCAGCCAGCCGGATTCGGTCAATTCCGTCTAGCGTATTCATGTTTATATCGTCGTCATTGGCACAGGTGCGCCCCGCCATTACGACGATTTTCTGCAAAGTCTTTATCAACTTCCGGATCGTCTTTTCCTGCTGCTGGACTTTGCTTTTCCACTTGTCCCGGACTTCTTTATTTTTCATTCTCCCCCTCCTTCTTTTCTTGCTTTTCGTGGAAAACCAACATGCTTCCGCAGTATCCGCATTCTAATTCGTGACGTATCCATTCTCCGACCTTGCGCTTTTCGTGGAAAACCAGCTTGCTTCCGCAGTTTTCGCACGGTTCCGGCGCAAGGTCTTTGTGCTTAATCACGATTTCAACGCCTTCAGTCTTCGCCATTTTCTTTTCCCTTCCTCTAAATTTCGCCAAAACTCCTGTCAGCGGGTGATTCAAACCACTTTTTCCAGCAAGCCTTGCAACCATCTACACCGCATTTTGCATCCGGCGGGCAACCCCATTCCGAGTAGAAACGAGCCCGCTGGCAATCATCCAGCGCTTTCAACCGTTCTCCATTCGTGCCAAACGTTTCATGGCATCCCCCATCCACGCGCCGGAAGCCGCCGAAACGGTCGCAAACGACGTACTTGCAATCGCCGGGGAACTTCCGCGCAAAGTTACATTCAAAACAGTTCATTTCAGTTTCCTTTCGGTTAATTCAATGCGCATTCCAATCC
>ERZ1034928.806-NODE-806-length-13032-cov-6.637590_pt1 | contig 13032 bp, 25 predicted proteins | sample MGYA00520627_ERZ1034928 | MGnify/ENA primary metagenome ERZ1034928 (study PRJEB33766, sample SAMN09781755) | gut metagenome | biome: gut microbiome | host: Homo sapiens | place: Madagascar | study: EMG produced TPA metagenomics assembly of the PRJNA485056 data set... | reverse complement strand
GGGGGGGAGGGTCCTGCATTCAGTTGTTCCCGCACAGCGTACACGCATACGCATTGCGCACACACGCCCAAGCCACCCAGGTTTTCAGCGGTTTTTACCCGTTGAGTGATAGCCATTTTCTGCCAAGGTTTTGGCCGCGTGGCACCCATGGCAGAGGCTTTGCAGCTCCCCGTGGAGGAACAGCTCCACGTTGCCACGATGCGGGATCACATGGTCCACGTCCGTGGCACGCACCGAGAACCCCTTGGCGGCGCAGGCCCTGCACCAGGGCTCTGCCAGCAGGTGCTTTGTGCGCCTGGTTTCCCACCCGTAGCGTGGGTCCGTGTACAGGTAATGCCAGGCAGCCGAAGCCTTGCGTACCTGCCTTGGCTTGTGCTCTGGGCAATAGCCCTCCGCCGTAAGTGCACGGCAGCCCGGATACCTGCATTTCTGCAGCGGTTTCAGCATGTTTTCACCCCCCTGATAGACAAAAGCCGGGACCAGCACCCACCAACCTGGTGAGTTACTGGCCCCGGCTCAAATAGCACTGGCCCTCGGCAATATCCACGATCAGCTCTCGCTTGCACTTCCGGCAGTAAACCTGCAACGATTCAGCCCGTGTCTCTGGCCGTATTCGTTGCAACCTGGAAGCCCCGCAATAGGGGCACGCCAGGTACCCGCCTTTCGTTGCTAATACTATACCACAACTTCCGCTGTTAATCATATGACGTTTTCACCTCTCCGAGAAAATAATATAAACAACTCAAGGGAAAAGATATATAGAGCCAACGATCAGTGAGCACCGCACGTTGCAGCCCTGGGTTTCGGCGGCCTATTCCGCCGGACTTGGTTTAAGGGTATCACGCCCCCGTCATATCTGTCAAGGGCCTGGAATTTAAGGATTTGGAAACGCCCGTAAACCGTAACCTGTGGCCCCGGGTTTTCCAGCACCATCACGCCCTCGCCCTCCGGGGCCTGGATGGTAAAGTCATCATCCACGATCATGCTGTCTACTTCCGGCTTTTTAAGCCCCTGACTGGAGCGCCACCCCCGCTTCCCGGGAAACTCGTTGGCCTCTTTGAGAAGATACGTCGCCAGGCTCCCGTAGGTTTCCTCCCGGTTGAGCCGGATGCGGTGCCCGTCGATGTGCCCCCGCCCCCAAAGGTTCCGCAGCTCCTCCAGGGATGCGTCCCCGGGCAGGATCATGTGGTGGTGCCACCGGTGGCAGCAGTCCTCCGCATCGGAATAATGCGCCCGCTCGATGTTGTAAAAGTAAATGGTTTTTTGGGGCTTCCGGCTCTCCCGCAGCTTGCGGCAAAAGGCCTGCATACAGCTGTTGGCCTTGGCCCAACTGTCCGGCAGGTGCCGATCATCGTAGGTCAACGTTAAAAACCAGTCGTCCTCCTGGATGTTGGCCGCCAGCAGAAACTCCAGCTGGCTGTGCTGGGCCTTGGAATTGATGTATTTTTGGGCCGCCGAGGAAATCTTGTGTTTTCCCCGGCGGCTCTGAAAACCGTCCGTTTTTTTAACTCTCGGGGACAGACTCATCTTGGTAAGTCCCCCCGCCGTTTTGACTCGCAGCGTCTGCGCCATATTGCTCCTCCGTTATTTCCGCCGGAGCCCTGGGGCCTGCGCGCTGTTTTTTTTTCTGTAATTTCTGGCCGCGGCAATCTGGCCGCAGGCAGGCACATCGTAAATCTGATTCCTCCGCCGGGGCAAGAACACCCGGTGGCAAACCGGGCACTCCCGGTAAAAATCCGGCGGCAGCTCCGGCTGGTCTCCGTATTTTTGGAAAAGAATGCTTTTGTAGATCCCGTAGCTGATGCCCGCATCATAGGCGGCCTTGGCCTCCCGGCACAAGCGGCAGCGGCCTTGCCGATCCACCTGGGTGGAGATGCCGCATATGCGGCACACCGGCCCCATGCCGCTACCTCTGGTGCCGCCGGTTATCCCGTACCGGCGGCAGCCCAGGGACCTCCATGTTTTCGATGTCTGCCTCCTGCTCGTGGAGCCTGGCCATCAACGCCCCATACCGGAGGCCCTGCTCCGTTGCCCAAAGGGCCATCCGGCACCCGCAGCACCGGCCATCCGGTCTGATGCTTGCCGCCTGTGCATGGCAAATTTTACAAAAAACCCTCGATGCCATAAGTTTTCTCCTTCCTGCCAAGCGGCTTCCCGTTTAAGATAATGGTGCAGCCCTGGGCAATCATGATCCGCTCCACCCTTGCCGGGTACCGCATCCGGTCTGCCCCCTGCATCAGTACCTCCCCACTGGGTCCAAGAACCCGGTAGGGGAGAGGTGTATTCCACCAAAACGCAGAGCCTGAAACAACGCCACTATTCATTTTTATGCTCCTTTATTCCACTCAGGCGAAACCATTCTTTGTCCGCTGCCGCCGCTTCCCGGAGTAGCTTTGCAGCCCGTTCGTACACCCCATCCGGTACCTCGGCAAGCGGCTTCCCCTCGTACGGTTTAATCAGGGCGTAGTATTCCATTGTCTTATCATGGGCTTTCTTGGCCAATCTTTTGCAACGGTCAATGTTTTCCTTATCCTTCTTGTACTGAAGGTCTGCGAGTATGACATCGACCGATGGCCATCCAAAGCTGCGTTTTTTATATTCCAAGATGCACCGAATCAAGTCTTCCTTACTCAGCTTTCGCAGCTTTGCCGTGGTGCTCTCACTATTGGTTGCCATTTTTGCCACCCCAATCCATTTTTCTTCCGCAATGGCAATATGGGTATCTGCGGAGGACCTCGTCGTAGTCTACGGCATCCAGCAGATGGTGAAGATCAATGTTTTCGACTCTGCGGCCACAGACGGAGCATTCCAGACACAAGAAAGATTCGTCCGAAACACAAATGCTCCAACTAGCGTGCCGCACCGGCTCCACATCGGCGGCGGGGGTTCGATTTATCGCATCAGTTAAACTTGATATCGATGCAGATTTCGGCATACTTCTCCAAACCGAAAATATTTCATCCCGGCTGATGTAATCACTCATTCCCATGTTCCTCCTCAGTCCACCCGCACCGGCAGCTGCAATCCTTTTCGCATTCCAAACAGCACTCCACCGGTTCATCACAATACGCCGCCGCTCCGCACTTGCCGCTTCCACTCAGGCCCGTTTTGCACTCGGCGGGCTGAGAGTATTCCGGTTCCTCATCATCCATTTCAACCACTGGCTGCTCCGTCCAGCGGCGAACCATCCAGTCATCCGGCACCTCAATGCCGAACTCCGTCCAGGTGGTGCCATCCCATTGAAACAGGCCCACGGAATAGTGGAACTGGCTGTAATGCTCATAAAAAACAATGTAGCTTCCCGGTTCTTCCGGAACCCCGGTGTGCCAAACGGAAGTCGCCGGGGCCAAAGTTTCCCGCCCCAAAAGGGCATCCGTGGACACCCCCAGCGCATCCGCAACGGCAATCAGGTTCTTAAAGTTCTCAACTCCGTCATACCCATATGGCTGTTGCGTGATTCCCGCGCTCCCCTCCGGGCTGGACAAAAAAGAATCTCTCACGGTATCCATGCGGTAAAGATCTGCTTTTTCAACAAGATCCTTATACTCGATCCCCGCCGCTTCCCGTGCTGCCTCAAATCTTTTCCATAAGTCCCGGCACGAAAATTCACGGTTGGCAGCAGCGGCTCTTTGCTTTTTGTCTCGGGCTTTCTCGGCCTCCCGGATTTTCTTCTTCTCCGCCTTAATGTCTGGGGCGATTCTGGCACAAACATAATTACAGCTGTTCCGGTTGTAACAATCTTTGCAGCAGCCGGTGCATTTTGTATCCCAGGCGTATCCCCGAACGATCTGCATCCGCATCTGTTCCAGGTTGTCGCAGCTGCCGGTGCCGGTTGCTTTGCAGGGCAAATTCGGCAGCGCATCCAGGGCCTCGGCCCGCACGGTTACACCGTATTGGCCCAGCGTTCCCCGCTGTTTTTCAGGGGTCCAGGAAAATAGATACTGCTGCTGTTCCGCCGAGAGCCGGGCCAGCTCATAGGCCTGGGATTCTGCGATTTTATTGTCCTGCCAAAGGCCCGCCCAGTCCGGGATCAGATTATCCCGAATCACTTTCAGTCTGGCCAGCTTGCTTTTGCTGGCCCCCACGGCCTCGGCCACATGATCCCGCATTCGCCCCGGGAACTCGTAGCCCTCTTCCTTTAGCGCATAAAGCAGTTTTTCCACCTGCTGTGCCTGTTCGCTTAGTTCCGCCGAAGTAAGCTGCCGGGTGTTGGCATTGGCGTAAATCAGCCGCAGCTGCTGGAGGGCAGGGGAGACGGCATCGGTTTCAATGATGCAAGGCACCTCCCGCCAGGCTTCCGGCTGTTCCTCTGCCAGCTTCCGGCAGGCCGCCAGCCGCCGGTGGCCGGAGACGATGGTGTACCGACCCAGGCTTTCCCCCTTGCGCACCCGGATGGGCTGCTGCAAACCGGCCACGGAAATGTTGTCCGCCAGTGCATCCACGTCCCGGACCTCATAAAAGTTTCCGGAATCCGCATCCAGGGAAGAAATAGGCAAGTAGGTGATTTGTTCCCGCCCGGTGCCCGAATTGGACACATTTTTCAGGGCATCCCCCAAATTAAAGGCCATAGCTGTTTCCCTCCTTCACATACGCCGCCGCAAACAGCCGGTAGTCCTTTCCGGCCCCGGACCGGGGGCTGGATACGCACAGCGGCTCCTGCTCAAATGTCATCCTGTCCACCGGGCGGCTGTAGCGGATATGGGGATAAAGCCGCATTCCCGCCTTGGAAAGCTGCTCCTCGCTGTCAAGAATCAGCTTGTCCTTGTACCACATAGTGGGCAGCACCCCGGCAACCTGGAGCCTGGGATTTAACGCCTGCATGTTGGAGATCTGCCGCATCATGTTGGTCATGCCCCGCAGGGCGAAAGCGTCCAACTTAATGGGCAGGATCACATCATGGGCCGCGATCAGCGCCGCCGCCGATGCAGCGTTAAATGCTGGGGGACAGTCGATCAAAACCACGTCGTACTTGTCCCGCACCGTTCGGGTGAGCTTTTGCAGCACCGAGGCATCCGCCGTGCCGGTCTCGGCTTTGGTTAAGTCCAGGTCCATCAGACTGTCCTCCGCTGCAAGCAAATCAATGCCATCCATCACCGTGGGCTGGATCTGGCCTGCGGCAAACTGCCCCGGATCTCCCTGGCTCCCGGCGTGCCGCAGCACCCGGGCCACGTTGCCCCGATCCGGCTTCCCGCCGAAAAATTCTGTGGTGTTGCATTGGCAGTCCGCATCGATCAGCAGCACCCGCTTTTTGTAGTCCCTGGCCAGCACCGCCGCCAGATTGATCACGGTGGTGGATTTTCCAACACCGCCTTTTAAGTTGCAAATCGCCGTTACTCTCAAAGTCATCGCGCCCCTTATGTTTTATTTTTTATTCCCGGCGGCTTTTAACTCCGCCGAAAGCAGCTCATTTTGGTGTCGCAGCTGCCGGATGGTTTCCGCAGCCGCCCGAAGAATAGCGCACCCCTTAATCCCGCAGTTGTCCAGGTATCCGCAGCCCAGGCAGGGCAGACTCCCGGTTTCCACCGCAAGGGTGCTTAGTGCCCTGTAAAGCTCCTTGTAGGTCAAAAGGGCACCTCCGTATCCATGGGCAGCTGTTGATAGTCTTCCTTTGCTGCCACCGGTGTGGGCAGCGACTTTTTCCGGGCGTGCTTAAATATATCCAGCTCCGCCTGCGCCTCCTGGCTCAGGGCCTTGGAAAATGTCTGGTGATCTCCGTCAAAAGCCAGTCGGGCCTGGAAGCAGGTGCCCTCTTTGTTTTTGCGGACCCAAAGCTCCCGGTCTGTGCTGTCCTTGGCCTCGTTGAGCATCATGACGATGTCCGCGTCCTGCTCGATCTGGCCGGACTCCCGCAGGCTGTCCATGTCCGGAGCCCGGGAGCCTGTCTTGTCCTCCGGGCGGGACAGCTGGCTTAAAGCTACCACTGTCACGCCCAGGCTCTGGGCCATGGTGTGAAGGCCGATGGAAATACCTGTGACCTCCTCGGTCCGGCTGCCGCCTCTGCCGATAATCAGCTGCAGGTAGTCCACGATGATCAGCTGGTAGCCGTGCATCATGGTCACCGCCCGGATGTCTGCCACCGTCATGCCCGCCGCCGGGATAATCTCCACTGCCGTCTCGGCCAGCGACCCGGCAATCTGGCACAGGTGCTCGGAGTCAGCGGCCCCGATGGTCCGGCGTTTGATGTCCCGCATGGAGATCTGCGCGGCGGAAGCTACAAAACGGTCTGTAATCTTGTCCTCGTTGGTCTCCAACGAGAAAAAGCCGACCTTGTACCGCTTGGCCCAGTGTCTGGCGCATTGCAGCGTCCAGGCTGTCTTGCCGGAGGAAGGGCGTCCGCCGAAGATGATAAAATCCCCCGGCTCGGCATAGAGCCGGTAATCCAGATCCTGGATGGGCCAGCTGAGATACTCGGCCTTGGTGGCCTGCCGCTGATAAAACCGTTGGAGCAGCTCGCCCATGGTGTAGACTCTGACGCCGGGCCGGTCCATTGTGGCCCCGTTGGCCTGCGCCATCAGCGACTGCAGCTTGTCCAAATCGGTCTCGGCGGCCATCTGCTTCCCCAGTTCCCGGAGCTGGGCGGCCCGGGACTGTTCCCGGGTCAGCTTGAGGTAATAGCCCACGTTCGCGGCGGTGGGCGTGATCTCCATCAGTTGGACCAGAAACTGGTGGTAATCCTGCCCCAGCTTCCCGGCCACGGCCACCGGGTCCACCGGCTGACCTGCCAGGAACAGATCCCGGATGACCTTGTAGACCGTCCGGCAGGCGCCCTCAAAATCCGTCTCCCGGGTCTCCTGAAGCACCTGTGGCACGACCTCCGGGGAGATCAGCACGGAGCCGAGGACACTGTACTGGGCGTCCAGCCATTTGTCGCCCGTCATAGCCAGTCTCCTTCCCGGCGGTCAGCTGCCGGCGGAACTTCCGCCGCCTGACCGCCCCAGTCGTCCTCCCACATGTGCTTGTTGATCCAGGTGGAGGCGTGGGGCACGCCCATGCCTCTGGCCCAAGCCTCGCTTTTGCTCTGGGCAACCAGAGCCTTGCCCATGGCCGTGGCCAGTGCATCATCCGGCTCCAGCCGGTCCCAGGCCTTGATTGCATCCTGCCGGTTTCCCGGGTTGATGCCGCTGGGACAAATGCTCCGGTAAAAAGTCCAGAAGCCTTCAAAGCGTTCCGGCAGGGTATCAGCCTGGGCTTTGTATTCCCCCCGCCGCTTCTTGGGCTTGTTTTTTTCACACACGCCCCCTTGGGGGGGCTTAGGGGGGTTATATATATTATTATACATTATAATGTCCGGACAATTTTGTCCGCTGGCCACCGGACAATTTTGTCCGCTGGACTGTGTGTCAGATTGCTGCTTTAAATCGTTTAAAATTTTGGCCGCATAGGCGGCCCCTAAGTACACTTCCCGCCCAGTGACCTGCCCCGTCTCCGGGTCCCGCACGGTCTCCGTTTTGATGTAACCGGCCTCCTCCAACGCCGAAAGAAGCCGCCGGACCGTCCGGTCCGATAGCCCATAACAGCGCAAAAACCACTCATCCCCGGCGTTGCAAACCCCGGAGGCATCGCTAAGAGCGGAAATCTCGGCATATAAAAGCTTTGCGTTAGGCGGTATCCGCTCATCGTACCGCACATCAGCCGGGATCACGGCATAAAACCCCGGCTTTGGTCTCTCTGCCATTGCTTGTCACCCCTTCTTTTTTCGCGGGCCGTCCTGTCCGGCCTGTCAAGCGTCACTGACTTCCGCTTTGCCACCGCGTTCTACCCCTGCGGGGGTGCTGCCACTTCTGGCGGGCAGCAGTCTCCTCCGGTTTATCTGGCCGGGAAACATGGCGGGGGATATGCCATGGCATTTACCACCCGGCGCAAAAGGCCGGTAGCCCCTGGTAGCGGGATTCCGCCCGCCGCGGTCCCGTCTTTCCGGGTTGTCTCCTGTCTCTCCAGGATGCCGCGTGTTCACAGCGTCACGTTTTCTGCCCCGTCTTTCCGGGGTGTCAACTTAAGATAGGAGGTGTTTCCACGGTCCCCCTTGCGGGGGCTGGAGCGCGGACCGGGATTCGGACCCGGCTTCCCAGGGGGTGCGCCCTGGGCGTGGCCCTCACACTCCGCGCATGATGGCGGGCTTTCCTTCCCCGGTACGCCCACCGGCTTCCGGCTTTGTAGCAAAAAGGGGCTGCGGACCCGGGGGCCTGCCCCGGCTCCGGTGAGATGCCAACCCCACCGACGTTCCCAAACGCCCGCAGTGGTCGGGGAGGGCGGATTCGAACCGCCCTTCTGGAGTAAGGGGTTATCTCCGCGCCGCAGGGAGAAAGCCCAAGACCTGCATTTCCTGGCCCCCGGTTTAGATGGCCCCGATGTACCGCAGGAATGGAATACGGGGGATTTTGCAGCAATTCCCCACAAAAGTCACCGGGAAGCCCAGCACGCCCAGCCTCGCGGCCACCCGGATGTCCTGGGGGTTGCTCCCCATCACCGGGGCAATGTCCTTGGGCAGCAAAAACGCCTGTTCGCTCTGCATGATCTCCTGCAATGTCATGTCCATCGATCCTTTCTTTTGGTTGCCCCTGGGCGCACTACCTCCCCAGGGGCTATGAAGTTGTCGGGCGATTTGAGGCGCCCATGGGCTGCCGCTGATCAAAGCTCAACGGCGCAGAAGCTTATTTAGAACACGCCCAGACTGGAGCCATCCGGAGGATAAAATTTTACGCTTTCCTCTTTCGGCTTTTCATCTGCGGCCAGGGAATCAACGGCACGTTGCATGATCAAGCACCCCAACCGATTAAGCTCTCCGGCATTCAGCTTGCCGATCATCTCAGCGATTTCCTCCAGAGTCAGTTTCCGATCCTTCTCGGACTCTTCCCGGCATCGGCACACATGCTCCCCGCTGGATGCCTCATCGGCTTTCTTCTGGCACCGGCACACATGCTCCCGGCCCTCCTCCTGCGGTTTTTCCTTGCCGGGGTCCGCCCTCAGATACTTCCGCAGCTGCTCCATCAGCGTAGAGCCAAAGGAGTTAATGGCTGTTTCCGGACGGCAGGGCATATCCGGAATAATTTTTGCCAGAGTTTTCACGGTTACCGAACCCATGATGCAGAAGCAGTCAAGCGGCGTTCCGGAAACCTCAATGCTGGATTTTTGGTCATCTGCGACGATTTTTACACAATTCATAATGAACCTCCTATATTCCCGGCGGGGCCTTTACCCCGCCTTTTTCTCCTGTTCCTCCATGGCCCGCAGGTTGTAGCCCGTCTGAATCGACAGCATCACCAACCGCATGGCCTCCGCACTGGTCTCCAGCCCCCGCTGGATCAACGCGTCAAAATCCTGAGGTGTTACCATGTCCGTCACCGTCCTTTCTTGATTTTCTGGTTCTTTTGTGCTACCATCACCCCAAAAGGAGGTGATAGAAATGGATACGAAAAAGATTGAGCAGGCCGCCCTGGAAGCGATGCGCCACTACCGGATGACCACTGGCAGCGACGACCTGCCCCATCTGATTGCAAAGGCTGTTGCCGCAGCCATTGCGGAGTATGATCGGCAGAAGAACGCCTAACCTTTCTCGCCCTGCTTGCAGTTGCAGCTGCAAGTGGGGCCTTTTTCCAGGCTAACGCACATCAGATCATGCTCCACGATCAGCCCCAGCTCCTCGGCCAGCAGGGCCAGGGAGTTTCTGGCTGTCACGAACTCCTGGATCTTTTTGTCCAGTGCTTCAAAATCCATAGAAGCCCTCAGGTAGCTTTTCAACCCGCTCACCTCCTTGCTTTTTCCTTTGATTTGTGCTACCATCACCTCGAAGGAGGTGAAATAACCGTGAATTTGACTGATACCGATTACAAAATCCTAAAACTTGTAAAACGGAAAGGGCCTCTGGACTCGACTGCCATCAAGTCCAGACTGGCCAAGTTCGGAGTAACTGACCAGCGATTGCGGGAGCTGTCTCGCCGCCCCCGCTTTTACGCTGGGCCGGAAAGCCTGGCAGACAACCGGTTGTTGATTTGTTCGGATGCCTCCGGGGATAGCGTCTATTCGCTGGCCCCGCTTGGCGTTCAGGCACTCAATGCCCATAGACACCAGCGGGTAAAAGGTTTTTGTGACAAGCTGCTTTTCCCCGCCCTTGTTGTTATCTTAGGAGGGCTAGCACTATATGTGCTGCAACGATTCCTGCCACTGTAAGCAGGACGGTCTTGGCAAGCTCCCGGATTCTCCGCTTGCTCATAACAGCCCAACCCTTTCCATGACCCAATCCAGCAGCAGCGTTTCGAAAAAGCCGATCAGCAGCGGACACGCGATGTCGATTATCCGACCGATTCGGTATTTCCGGGGGCTGACGAGAATGTCGTAGTCTCCAACGGTCTCCTCCGGCTCCAGCTCCCGGCACCTTCCGCAAACGCACCGGAAGGTGCCATTTTTATCTCTCCCACAGGTTGGCCCAACGATCAGCCAACGCTTTTCCAACCTCGCTCACCTCCTTCTGTTTCATTGGCTAATGAGACTATAGCACACAAAATATCATTTGTCAATGCCATATAAAAGATTTTTGGTAAAATATTTCATTGACAAATGAATGCTACTATGCTAGGATTAAAACACGGAGGTGATTTATACGGATTTAACAACAATAGGCGGTAGAGTTTGGGCTATTCGCTCAAACGAGAATCTTTCCCGCAGAGCTTTTGCGGAAAGGCTTGGGTGTCAGCAGATTGAGATTGAAAACATTGAATATAACAAGCTCAAAAAGCCGGAACAGAAAGAAAGCCTTTACCGCAACATTGCCGCAACCTTTGGCGTGTCCCTGGACTGGATCAAAACCGGGGAAGGGGAGATGTACGGACCCGAACCCCGGGACCAGCTGGCCATGGCCTTTGGCTCCCTGTCCGCCCGGCACGACCCCGTGGTGGATGGATTCATCCGCTTTCTCTCGGAACGCACCCCGGAACAGCTGGAATTTATTTATCAGCAGCTGAAAGAGTGCGTGGAGGCCATTGAAACCATGAAAAAAACCGGGGACTGAGCGAAATGCTTAGTCCCCGGCTCTTTTTTTGTGGAATTTGACCATTGTAAAAGCCGCAAAAAGCCGCTAGAATGGGAACAAGATTACTTGTGCCCAAATTGGACACAAAACCCCGCCGGTCTCCCGGCGGGGTGTCGTTACAGGTTCAGCTGCTGTTTCAGCGCGGTTTGGAGCGTAGCGGAAAAGTTGATCCCGGCCCGCTCGGCCATATCGTTCAGCCAGGAGGGGACCGTCAGCGTCTTTTTGACTGCCCGGTTGTCAAAGAATTTCCGATACTCTACGGTGTCACAGGGAATGAAGTTCACGAATTCCTTTTCACCAACGGAAATGGCTCGCAGGGGAGAGGGGGCCGGAATGTCCTTTCCTGCCTGTTCCATTTCATACAGCGTCAAACACAGCACGTCCGCTGCCATTTCAATCGCCTCGCCCAGCGTTGCCCCAGAGGTAAAGCAGTTCAAAAGGTCCGGGAAGTTGACGGAATACCCCCCATCCTCCTCTGTGAAAATTGCAGGATATACATATTTTGCCATAGTTAAAAACTCCTTTCGGTTCCGGGCTGGGGATCATTTGATCCCCGCCGCCCGCTTGATGGATTTGAGCGTCCCAATCGGGACTTCCTCTGTTTTGTGTCTGCTTACCGGGAACGTTTGCCCTGTGATTGGACTGTACCACAGCCTGTGGTTTGCGCCTTCCTTTAGCACGTAACACGTTCCTTTCCGCAGTTCTCTTTCTAGTTCGCTGTACTTCATTTCACCCCGCCTTTCTTGATCTGCTAGTATTATAACACGTATTAGCACGTATGTCAAGGGGAATTGTGCCCAAATTGGGCACACCCTAAAAAAATCATTGCAGCACCCGCGCCCCGCAGCTGCCCGACTCCGGCCCCCCGTCGGCCGGCTCTGGGCAGCCCTGGCCTGCCCCCCGAGAGGCGTTGATGTATCCCAGAGTCATATAAAAAAGCTCTCGCAGCTGCCAGACTTCCGCGCCGCGCAGCAGCAGGATAATGCGCCGCATCCATGCTTCTTTACCATTTTCTTCTCTAAATTTTGACATTTCTAGCCCCTCCTGAAAGTTTTGTGCATTTTTCCGACTTGCGAAAATGATTTTCGAACTGTACAATTATCTTATCTATTAAAAGGGACTTTGTACAGAGCCGGATTTTCAGAATCGGTGCATTTCCGGCAAAATGCAGGGCCTGATTAGCTTGGAGGGCTGCCATATGTTACATCAACCTACGCCTCCCAAACTCTCCCCGTTGGGCAGGCTCTGCGACGCGCAAAAGACGCGGTAGGGGAGACCAACAGCTCCTTGGCCCAGAAGTCCGGCGTGCCGGAACACACCGTCGCCAAGATCATGTCCGGGGCAACCCAAAGCCCCAGTTTTGAACAGGTGGCTGCCATGGCCGCCGTTCTGGGCCTGGATTTAAACGCCCTTGCGGGATTCCAGCCACCGGAACCGCCCGCCGATGCCGCCGTAGCCCAGGCCCGCCTGGACGGTGCCCAGGAACTCAACCAGGCCCTCCGGGAGCGGGATGCCCTCTATGAGCGGGGCATCCGCCAGCGCAACCTGACCATCTGCATCCTGCTGGGCTTCTTGGCCTTTTTTGGCCTTGTCTTTGTGGCCTATGTCGCCCTGGACATCAGCGACCCCCAGCATGGCTTTATCCGCTCCGGCTCCCGTTCCAACTGGCTGGCCATCGCCCTTCCCTTAGGGCTATCCGCCCTGGTGGCCGGGCATATGCGCATCAGCCGCCGGATCCGCCGGACAAAAAAAGAAATCCCGGTGCCCGATTTGGACACCGAGAAATAAACAAGAGAGAGGAAACCCAATTATGATCTGTAGCAAATGCGGGGCGGAGATCCCCGAAACCAGCGCCTATTGCCCCCAGTGCGGTGAGTTCTACGGCCTGACCACCTGCCCCGGCTGCGGTGCCAAGCTGACCCCCGGCGCTGCCTTCTGCCCGGAGTGCGGCAGAGACCTGCCCAAACCTAAAACCCGCCCCCAGCCCAGCCAGCCCCAGCAGGCCC
>ERZ1034928.802-NODE-802-length-13071-cov-35.187462_pt1 | contig 13071 bp, 17 predicted proteins | sample MGYA00520627_ERZ1034928 | MGnify/ENA primary metagenome ERZ1034928 (study PRJEB33766, sample SAMN09781755) | gut metagenome | biome: gut microbiome | host: Homo sapiens | place: Madagascar | study: EMG produced TPA metagenomics assembly of the PRJNA485056 data... | reverse complement strand
ATGGCCAAAACTTTGTGCAAAATGTCAATAGACACAAAATATAGTGCCCACTCCCGCAGGGTAGGGGAGTGTAGCAATTTTTACAATGTATATAGCAACATATACAATTTGATGTGTGATATAATATAGACAACGAAAACAGAAAGGCTGGTTGATATGACACGTAAAGAACAAAATATTATTTTTGATCGCCTTAATAAGTTACAGTCAACGATAGATTATAATATGAATCTTTATCGCCAAACTGGGGTGGACTTATACAATACTCGTGCCGACATGTATAGGGCCATGCTTTTCGGGGTTCGTGGTGTTGCTATAGAGTTAGGACTTATTGGCGAAGATTAAAGAAGGGAGGTTGCAACTAATGAAAAACGTTAAGATTAAAATCACTTTAACCGATGATAAGATTACTTTTGATGGGGAGAACATGCAAGAACTAACCGAAAACGATATTATCGACAGTATTAAGGTGCTTGTCTGTTTTGCAAAGACTATGTTTGGTTGGGAGGAAGGAGCTAAAGAAGATGAAAATGCGTAAATTCATCATCGAGATTCACCCGGACGGCTCGTTGACATGTTGCGAATATGAGGACCCCCAGGAGGCAACCAGAGCGGCAACCCACCGTGCATGGTTGGCCGGTTATCGGCAAGCCCTCTTTCATTGTGATGAGCAAGTGAGAACCCTTGAGGGGTTCAAGGGTACTTGTTTATCTGCTGATATTATGTATCAGGGTGCGGCCCATGTGCGTGATGGGGTGAGGGCCATGTACTCGTTATATAATAAAAAATAAGTCGAAACGGCCTCCGGGCCGTCTACCGGGACCGCCCGCCCGGTATTGATAAGACAGGGCACATAATGAAAGGAGTTTATATTATGTCTGCTGAGATGATGAAGTCCGAAAACAATGGTGCTATGATGGTATCCGATGTGATGAATACCGGTGTCGGGTACACCGATATGAATCTCTCTGACCGTTCGGCCGCGGTTGCTTTCTACAATGCCACGAGCAACCCTGCGAACAAGCTGAAAGAGCACGTCAACGAGGTTCTGTCGCTGGTTCATGTGTCCGTGGAGTGCGTGGAGGTCACTAAGGACGACGCCCCCGAGGGCAAAACGATTGCTCCCCGTATTGTCCTTATCACTGCCGATGGGCAGTCCTACGCCTGTGTTTCCGTCGGCGTGTATCAGTCGCTGAAGCGGATGTTTACGTTGCTCGGAACCCCCGACACGTGGGCGGAACCGGTGCAGATTAAGCCCGTTTTGATCAGCACCAAAAAAGGTCAGGTTCTTTCTTTGAATCTGGTTTAATCTAACTAATGGCCGCCGCAAATGCGGCGGCCATATTTGTTATAGGAGGCCCCATGAAAAGTAAAGATAATAGAGTATCTCTGCTGAACTGTGATGACTCCATGATCTACCTTGCATCCGCTATTGTATATAGTGGAATTGCAGAAAAGGATATTAAGTTCTTCCGCTCCGAGTGGGCCCGAATTATCTTTAATGGTTTGGGCATTGAAGCGGACCCCCTAGACTGGTACTATATGGTTATGGATAGAAAGGAGCGTGTAAAGCATGGCAGTGGGCGCAGCTAAAGCAAGCGCGGCCCTCAAGTATGGCCCGGAACTGTACACTCCGTATGCTTTGGAGTCTTGGCCCGATAGTCAGATGCGCAAAGAATACACCCGACTGCGTGACATCGCGCAGAAACGTATTAAGCGCCTATCCAGAGACCCCATTAGCGGGACAAGTGACGTTTATAAGGAATTCGCCGGAGGTTTCCCGACAATCAAAGCTATGCGAGGAGATCGCAAAGCATTGGAGCAGGCTTTGGCAGATGTGGCTCGCTTTGTGCGTTCTAAAGGTTCCACCGTAGGCGGTGCACGTGCAGAATTCGAGCAAAAAATGAAAGTTGGCGGTATTGATATAGCCGACGTTCCCGAAGATCAGTACACGTCCCTGTCGGAATGGTGGGAGATTGTGAAAGCCTCCGGCGTCTATTATTATCCGTCTGACCAACCAGTTATGTACTGGCGCGAGAAGGGCGGCTACAACGTCAGTATTGACGATTTTGTACAGTGGCAGCAAGGCGAGGTTAATTATGGCAAAGAATGGGACTATAGCGACGGCAGTAGTTCCGCCGACCTGCGCGGAGGTTTTGGCGGAGGCTTATAATTATAACCCAGTCCCTTGGCTTATGGAGCATCTGGACAGAAAGCACACCAAAGGCAAGAAACGCAAAACAAACAAGAAACGCTTGTACGTGAACGCCCCATGTGCTTTTGATATTGAGACTAGTCGAGTATGTGTTGACGCGGACGGGAACCCCCACACGATCATGTATATATGGCAATGTCAGCTCGGTTTAGATATTACCGTTATAGGCAGGACTTGGGACGAATGGCTAAATTTTACAAGCACAATCAGCGATTACTTGCAAGCCAACAGCGGCCCTCAAGGTGATTGGTATTTGTGCATGTACGTCCATAACCTTGCACATGAATTTCAATATTTGTCGGGTGTTCTGGATTTTGGCCCCGGCGATGTGTTCGCCAGCAAACCGCGCCGGGTGCTGAAATGTGACAACCGCGCTATAGAATACCGATGCAGTATGCGTCACAGTAACTTGTCCCTTGATGCCTGGGGCAAACAGTTGGGTGCGCCTCATGCTAAATTGACCGGGGCACTTGATTATTCAAAGGTTCGTTACCCATGGACTCCCTTAACGTCTACAGAACTAGCGTATTGTATCAATGATGTCAGGTGCATTGTAGAATGCCTGTTAATCGAGATGAACCGAGATGGCGATGACCTGTACACTTTGCCATTGACGCGTACCGGCTATGTCAGACGAATGGCCCGAGAAGCCATGTACAAATGGGGCATTAAACGGGTCAAGCGCCTTTTGCCCTCTTGGGACTTATATCAGATGTTGCGGGAAGCGTTCCGAGGTGGTGACACTCACGCCAACCGGTATTATGTGGGGCTACACCTAGAGAACGTCGGTTCCGTAGATATGTCGAGCGCCTATCCTGCCGTTCAATGCGAATGTTATTTTCCTATGACTCCATTTAGGCAGGAGCCGCCCACCGTGCAACGTTTGATGCAATGTATGCGGCACGGAAAAGCGTGCCTTATGCGCTTGCAAGTAAAAGGTTTGCGCCAGCGTTTCAAATGGTGGGGATTTCCATATATCCCCCTTGCAAAGGTTAGGCATTGTGAAGGATACATCAACGACAATGGCCGTCTGTTGTCTGCTGACCATTTTGAGATCACCATAACAGATATAGATTTTAGAATCATTGCTAAAGAGTATGACTGGGACGGCCTTAACGTTCTTGACCTCTACACGTCCGATTATGGTAAACTGCCAAAGCCTTTGACGGACTGCGTGAAAGAAAGTTATACCGGCAAAACATCCCTTAAAGGGGTTCCCGGTCAAGATTTGTATTATGTCAAATCTAAGGGCGATCTTAACAGCTATTACGGCATGACAGCGCAAGACCCCTTGCAGCTTGACACTCTTTTTGACGAGGACGACCCCGACAATTTGTGGAGCGAATGCACCGACGACCCGGAGGGCAGTTATAACGAGCACTGCCCCCATCTGTTTTTGCCCTATCAGTGGGGCGTATGGACTACCGCTCACACACGCAAGCGCCTAAAAATAGCGCAATGGGCCGCGGGCAAGAATGGCGTGTACTGTGATACCGACAGTGTTAAATACATGGGCAATATTGACTTAATGGATTTTAACAAGGCCGTAACGCAGCTTGCAAAAGATAATGGCGCTTGCGCTACAGACCCCAAAGGCAATACCCATTACATGGGCGTGTACGAGCAGGAGCGCAGCTATGCGGAGTTTATGACATGGGGCGCTAAAAAATACGCTACGACCTATAAAAAAGGCGGGCTTATTACTACCACTATCGCAGGAGTCAGCAAACGCAAAGGCGGTCTTGAGCTGTTATTATGGGGCGGCTTTGAGGTATTCAAGCCCGGGTTTACGTTCTGTCTTGCCGCCGGAAATCAGGTTATTTATAATGACCGGCCCAATGTGCCGGACTTTGTGGTTGATGGGCATACGGTGCACATAACAAGAAACCTGTGTATTTGTGATAATACCTACACACTGGGAATCACTGACGAGTACGCAAAGATACTGGGATACAAGATTATGGAGGTTATCTGATGATTAAATTATACACAGATGAAGGATGGCCGAATTTCTCCGAAAAAGACGGCATTCTTTCCACCGGGGCCCCGATCATTTTTATATGGGGTGGGCGTGGTACCGGCAAGACCTATGGAGCGCTAAAGCACGTGCACCAGACAGGAGATGAATTTCTGTATTTGCGCCGCACGCCGCAGCAAGCGGAACTTATTTGTGCATCGCCCAGTATGTGGCCTTGGTCCCCGTTGAATGATGATTTACAAACACATTACGCCCCTTTTAAATTGCCCAAAATAGCTGGACTGTATGAAGTGGGCAACGCAGGGGCCTACACCGATACAGGGTCCCCCATTAAGCCCGCCCAGATGTCGGGAGTCGTGGGAAGCGTGGTCACCCTTGCCCGCACCCGTGGTTTTTCAAGTCCCCACACTAACATCATCATTCTGGACGAGTACCAGAAAGAAGAATCGGACTATTACCGGCGCGGCGAGGGCGTTGGCCTTGCCAATATTTATGAAACGGTCAACCGTAACCGCGAACTGCAAGGGCAAAAGCCCCTGACGCTGTTGTGTATGTCAAATGCGGTGGGCATGGCAAACCCCTACTACATGCAATGGGAGATCACAGACACAGTCGAAAAGATGATCGGCAAAAAAGAGCGCGTCAAGCTGTTGGCCGATAAAGGCATTTTGTTGATTGATCTTGTGGAAAGCCCTATTGCAAAGGAAAAAGCCAATACGGCCCTCTATAGGTCTATGAGCGGCACAGACTTTTATAGATCGGCGATTGAAAACCAGTACAGTGCCGAAGAAAAGAGTCTGGTTGTATCACGGCCCCTTCGGGAATACTACCCACTTGTTCAAATTGGGCGGTGCTGCATCTACGAGCATAAGAGCAAAGCACTATATTATGTATGTCGGCACAGGTCCGGTGAGATGCCCACATACGGCACCGGAGACTATGAGCGGAAACGATTTAGGGCCGCGTATGGGTATATCTGGCCCGCGTATTTGCAGCGGCAACTTGAATTCGAGCGGTACTCGGATGAAATTTTCTTCCGCGAATATTGTGGTACTTGACTTTTTTACACACTTAGCATATTATAAAGATAATCCCCGGTGCCCAGAGGCAACCCCCCGAAGGGGTGGGCACGCGTCAGCCAGCGCAAGAACCGGGGATTATTTTTTGTATCTGTATGGGAGGTGCACAGAATGGATGCTAATAGTATGATTCAGGCGATTTCTAATGTGGGGTTTCCTATTGCGGCGTTCTTGCTGATGTGGTATCAGTGCAACACCGTTGTGAAAGAGAACACCGCCGCTATTACGGAAATGCGGTTGGCTCTAGACGACATTAAGAAAGAGAGCTAGCTATGGGTTGTTATATCATTTTCGCCCAGTCTATCACAAACGAGCGCGCATTTCTGCTGGCTGACCTGTGTTCTCGTTTGAACATTAGCTATTATAGCGACTGGGCAAACGTTGCCCACACGCGGCAGTGCTGCGCGGTGGGCCCTCTTTCCAAAGGAGACAAAGACAAGCTCGTTGAGTGCTTGGCACATGACACGTACGTTGTACTGGAGGCGACTAAAGTTGAAAATCAGTGAAAAAGTGACCCTTGCAATGGCCGGATACACCAAAGCAGAAATTGAGGCTATGGAGAGACCCACGCCGCAGCCCAGACCGCAGATCACGCCGCAGCCCGCGCCGCAGCCCGCGCCGCAGCCAGTGCCGCAGCCCGTGCAGCAGCCAGTGCCGCAGCCCGTGCAGCAGTATGACGGCCTCGAGACCCTGCTGCAGCAGATTTTGCAGGGCCAGCAGACTAGTGCTCAGGCAATGCAGACTATGACTCAGACGTTGCAGGCGAACGCGCTGGGCCTTGGCATCCAGCAGCAGCCGACGGCAGATGCTGCCACTGTGACGGCCCGAATTATTGACCCCACCTATGGAAAGGAAGTGAAGTAATATGCCGCTTGGTATGGATTTTGCGGACATTGCCGCAATTCTTACGGAGATCAACAAGATGGCCACTGGCCAGGAACCGACGTCGCCTATCGTGGATACGTCCAGTTTCGTTTCTGTGGCGCAAGCCACGCTTCTGACCGGCACCGACAATTACACCAAAGCGATCAGCCAGGTGCTGGGCCGCACCATCTTTGCTGTCCGCCCCTATGATGCGCCCCTGAAGCGCTTGCAGGTCACAGGCGACGACTGGTCAAACCATGTTCGGAAGATCAATTTCTGTGATACCGACCCCGTCACCGACAAGGCGTGGGCGCTGGAGGACGGCCAGAGCGTAGACATGTACGAAGTCCACAAACCCAAAGTCCTTCAGACAAACTACTATGGCCAGACCAATTACAGCCGCGTGTATACCCAGGCTGATACCCAGATGGAAGCAGCATTCAAGGGCCCCGAGGAGCTGACCCAGTTCTGGTCTTCTTTCGTGCTGCATCTGTCGAACCAGATCGAGGCAGATCGGCGCAATCTGGCCAATAACCTGATGGCCAATCATCTGACCGGCATGACGGTGACCAGCCCTCACAGCGTCATTTATCTGCTGGATGAGTACAACGCCCAGCAGGGCACCGCTCTGACGGTCCAGGACGTGTATAAGGAAGCGAACTTCCCCGGGTTTGCCAAGTATGCCTATGGGCGCATCAACGACATTTCTCGCCTGATGAAAGAGCGTTCCATCAACTGGCACCAGAATTGGGAGATCGGCAGCACGACATACAACATCATGCGCCACACCCCGTATGATCGCCAGCACCTCTATCTGTACAGCGGTACGCAGAGCCAGATTGACGCCCGCGTGATTCCCGAGGTGTTCCATGATAACATGTTGAAATACCGCGACGCCGAGCAGGTCACGTTCTGGCAGAACATCGACGAGCGCGAGACCATCTCTGCATCTCCTGTTGTGACCAGTACCACCGGTGCGGCAACTAAAAACGCTGCGGTTCAGCTCTCCAATGTGTTCGGATGCCTGCTGGACTGGGATGCAATCGGCTACACTCCGAAACTGTCCCGCGTGGTTCCGACCCCCATGAACGCCCGCGGCCTGTACACGAACTTCTGGTACCACTATGGGTGGTCGTGGTACGATGACTTCACCGAGAACGCCGTGCTGTTCCTGATGACCTCCGGCGACGTCACTGCGCCGAGCGCTTCCAAGGCGGCAAGAGCCTCCACCCTGAAAACCACCACGCATAAGGACGCGGACCCCTCGAAGTCCTGACCGTCACCGGCGGGCATATGCCCGCCGGTTATTTTATAGGAGGCGTTATGCAAGCAACATTTTATCAGTTCGCAAAGCGCACCAACAGCACAAAACAACCCAGCGGCGGGCAGGGGTTTGGAATTGACCTCAAAGCCCCCTGCAACATCATTAACCCAGAAATTAAGATAGCAACACAGAGCGACCCCACCGGGTACAATTATTGCTACCTTCCCACATTCAGCCGGTATTACTGGGTTAAAAACTGGACGTATGCCGACGGGCTTTGGAACGCCTCGCTGACTGTTGACACGCTGGCAAGCTACAGAGACCAGATCGGATACTGTACTGAATATGTGGTTAGATCGTCGGCCAAGTATGACCCCAAAATCGTAGATAATTTGTACCCCACCAAAGCAACGATTACAACGAGGACTCTATACGCAAATTCAACGCCGTTCACGGATAACCCAGAAAGTGACAGTCAAGGTTTTTTCGTCGTTGCGGTCAATGCCCCCGGGTACGTGTCTTTTGGCGGCGCAATCTATCTTGCAATGAGCGGAACCACGTTTCAAAAGCTCATGGCAGCTCTTTTGCAAAATACTGATTATCTGAATATTAGCGCAGATGAGATCAGTAGCAACTTGACAAAAGCGCTGTTTAATCCTATTCAGTACATTTCAAAAGCCTTTTGGATACCTTGTGGCAATACCGCTATCGGACCCCCCATTCATGAAATCCCCGTGGGGTGGTGGAAAATGCAAAATATCGGAAACGCTTATGTCATTCAGAATAATAATGACAAACAGGTGTTTACGTTCAGCATCTCGACCCCCCATCATCCGCAGCACATTACAAGGGGCGTTTATACAGACGGAGCGCCCTATTCCGAGTATACGTTATATTGTCCTCCCTTCGGGGAAATCAAATTAAATGCAAACCTGTTTGTGTTGCAAAGCACGTTGTATTGTAGATTAACTGTTGATTACCGTACCGGCGATGCAATACTGGATTTATCATTTAATAAAGATTTCAATACTATTTTCTTTTCCACGTCTGGTAACGTCTCTGTGCCTGTGCAACTGGCGCAGATCGCCACCAATGTAAATGAATTGGCAAGTTTGGGTGGGCTGATTCAAACCGCGGTGGGTGCTATTGCCGGGGGTGTTGAGTCCTTTTTTGGTGGGGGTGATGTCATCAACGGTATTGCCTCTGGCGCCCAGCAAATGACCGTTTCGAGTCAATCAAAAGGCGGATGGGCCAGCGTTGCAAAATACGGCATCACACCATATTTGACGGGCGCGTTTTATGATCTTGTGGACGACAACAACGAGCACCACGGGCGGCCCCTGTGTCAAAAGGTGCAGCTGTTCAGTATACCGGGATTCATTATGGTAGACGATCCAGATATTGCGCTGCCCGCAACAGCCGCCGAGATTGACAGCGTCAAAAGCTACATGAAAAATGGATTCTTTTTAGAGTAGGAGGCACAAACAATGGCAGTATATAAACAGTGTATTACTGATGTGTCGCCAATCAGAGTCACCGCCGGTTATCCGGCGTACTCTGACGGTAGCCCGCACCGTGGCATTGACACAGTCCATGGAGATCATAAAGCCTACGCGCCCGAATCGGGCGTTGTGGTCGTGGCGCAGCACTGGAATGGCAGCACCTCGGGGGACCAGTCCTGGGGCAATATGATAAAGGTGCGAATGGCCGACGGTACGACATGGAGGGCCGCTCACTTTGCCTCACAGATTTGGAACGTGGGCGACACAATCACAAAGGGGCAGTTTATTGGCACACAGGGCCAGACTGGATACGCAACGGGCATACACACGCATTGGGAGTACGCCGATGCCGCCGGAAACCTGAGGGACCCGTCCAGCATTATCAGAATCCCGAATCAGGTCGGCACATGGGAAGTAGAATGGGACTCCGGTGGAGGCCCTGACCCCGGGCCGGGTCCTGGGCCGGGTCCCGGCCCGTGGCCTACAGGAAAATTGCCGATCTGGTTACTGTTTAAAATGTCAAAAGGAGGCCATCTGTTATGAGCGCACCCTACAGCTATGAGCAAATCAATGCTCATGTGTCGCCGGTGACTCCCTCCGTGATGCACACCAAGGGCAACAGCTTATCCTATTATTTCCGCAAATATCTGTTCCTTGAAGCTGTGTCTATGGTCAGATGGACATTGCCCGAAACATGGCCTAGCAACCGTTTGCAGTATCTTGTTTTCGGTTCTGGCGGTGTTACGGTGTTTAATACTGACCGCTACGGCCTCGTATATGACCGAATGGGACTGACCGGCATTAATATCTTCTATAATCCCACACACTCCATCATTGCTAACCCTTTTATTAAAGGGTCCCCCTATTTGCAAATTGGGAAGCAGTGCGAAATCATCAATCTGCAGCCCGATTACCGGGGCATGGTGGATATTGTGGCCTATTATGGGGACATGATGGCCCTAGCTGCCCAGACCATCCAGAGCAATTTAATCAATAGCCGCCTTGCCTATGTATTTGCAGCAAGCAACAAAGCCGGGGCAGAATCTTTCAAAAAGATGTTTGACGCAATCATGCAGGGGGACCCCGCCGTATTTGTGGATTCCGCCTTGCTCAAAGCTCCTAAAAACGGGGCCACCGGGCAAGCCCCTTGGATGTACTTTGCAACAGACCTGAAGGGCAATTTCATCACCAACGAACTGCTGACGGCCCTTAAAACCATTAAAGCCCTGTTTGATACTGAAGTAGGCATCCCCAACACCAACACCAGCAAGAAAGAGCGGATGTTGACCGACGAAGTTAATTCTAACAACGTCGAGACAGCCGCCAAGGCGTCGCTGTGGTTGGATAGCTTGCAGCGTGGTTGTGAACGAGTACACAAACTATTTGGAATTGACAAGGCCCAATTATGGGTTGATTGGCGATTCCCGCCCAATACTGAGGTACAGGAGGCGAACAACAATGCACGCAACGTTGAGCTTTAACGGCCTATTGGGAGGATACCCGGAACTGTTTGACGACTTGAAAGTCCCCGACAGTGTCTCTAAAGAAACTGTCTGCAATCAATTACTGTTTGATACACTAGAATTAGAGGTGTTATATGCGGACGGCCCAACAATGCGCCGGGCGCTTGGCGTCTATTCTGAAACCATGCTCCCGAGCTGGACCCGGTACGCTGCTGCACTTGGCCTCGACTATGATGCTTTAGCATCTGATGACCGAACCAGAATTGTCGACCACGCAGGAACCAGCGGCGGCACAGTCAACCGCACAAACGGCGTGAAGGGAACGACTACACGAGCGCCTAACCTGACCACCACAGGCCAGAATACAGGCAGCGACAGCACTACTCGGGACGTCACGGGGTTCGACAGCGGGGCATTGCAAACCGCTGAAAAGAGCACCACGGCCCTCGGAACCGGGAACACCATTACCAGCAGCGGCACGGACACGACCACCACCGATCAGACAACCACTGATAACAACACCTCCGAGTTGCACGACGGCTACAAAGACACCGTGACCGAGAAGGGCCGGGCGGGACGAGACCCCCAAGACCTAATTGCCAAAGAGTTGACCCTTGCAATGGAAAATGCAGTCCATAAAATTGTTATGGACATCCGAGCAAACTTTTGTTTGCTGATATATTAAGGGAGGTAATAAAAATGGGTATCATCAATCCTATTCACAAAGCGCCCTACACTAATTTCCATGACCTGAATCTGGATTGGATTATGGAGGCTCTTAACGAGTTTAATACCAAACTGACAAATTTTGTCAGCTTGGCCACGATCAAGTATGCGGACCCAATCCAGTGGGACATCACCAGCCAGTACGAAGCAAACACCGTTGTTGTCGACAGCCACGGCAACGCATATCTGTCTGTGAAGCCGGTTCCGTCCGGTGTATCTCTGGATCGTGTCGATTTCTGGACAAAAATTGGCAATTTCGATGAGCTTTGGGCCGATGTAAAAAAAGCCATAACTCCCATAGATGAAGGGCACAGCCCCACCGCGACGGCTACAAGAGAGGCAAACACTCTTGTATGGGTAAATGGGGCTCTGGTGCGTGTCACAAGAGCAATGAACGCTGGTGACGCCTATGTGCTTGGCTCAAACTGCGTAAGCAGCTCTACAAATGAAATTTTGCAATACCTTATCGCGGTATTTAATGGGGGGCTGAACGGCGAAAAAGAGGCCCGGGAGAACGCCGATACACAGCTCCAGACAGCTATTGGCGCAGAGACAACGGCCCGGGAGAACGCCGATACACAGCTCCAGACGGCCATCGGCGCAGAGACAACGGCCCGGAAAAACGCCGACACACAGCTCCAGACGGCCATCAGCGCAGAAACAACGGCCCGGGAGAACGCTATCAACGATCTGAAAAAATCAACTGTTAATTTGGAAGTGTTCGTAACTCCCGAAATGTACGGCGCGAAGGGCGACGGCTCTACGGATGACACGGCAGCAGTGAGGGATGCTTTTAATGCGGCAACCGCCAACAAGCCTATCATCCTTACGGGTCAGTATTATTGCACCGGGACTATCACCGTTAAGAGAGATACCACCGTTATCGGTGCCGCGTCCAGACCCCGGGCAATATTGATCCCTTATTTCATTTTCAACAATGCCGTCAGCCCTGCGTTTTCTATCGTGGGCGCACAGGACAGCTCGGTAGACTATGGCGGTACCCTTGAAAACGTGACTTTTAAGGGCGTCACAGTGGCCCTTAAAAATCCCGCAACTGCCGCGGGCGTTGCATTTCAAGTACAGTGGGCGCGTTTCTTCACTCTGGAAGATTGCAGCGTATACGGGTTTACAACCGCTGTAAACTTTGCCAACAACAACGGTATGTTGATTAAAAATTTTGAATACAGTACAAACGGCTCTGTAAATGTCACTGTATTTAATAAGTTCAACAATGATGGCAACACCGGCCTAAAATTGCAACATATTGTTGTGAACAACTTCTCGGAGGGGATCTCCAAAGCGGTTGTCCTGTCTGATACAACCGGAAATGGTCAGGCCGGTGATAGATGGTTTGAAGATTGGCTCTGCGTCGGGCCGTGGAACAATGCAATATACTACACGCACGGCACGGGCTTTAGCCGTCACGTTTATATCAACCGCATTTTTGCCGATCACCTGATTGACAACCTCGTGTATCTGGTGGGGTCCGGTGCTAACGAGGACGCACAAATTACCGACATTGGATGTGTAGGAGCAGGGGCCACATACCGGGTGTTGCTCGTAACAGGCTATTGCCGCTTGACGATCACGGGTGTTGCGGGATCGTCGTCCATTAGCACATATGACTTCATCTCGCTTACCAATGTCACCGACGCAGTGTTGACAAACGCTATACTCGACGGCCCGTCCACGTATTTTATCTCTGTCACCGGAGGCTCACGCATAGCGGTGTGCAATACCAGAAACACCCAGACCGGCAATATTAACGTCGGTGGAGATGCCTCCTATTGTCAGTGGTGCAATGTGTCTACCGTAGGCACTAACAATTTGCTGGTCACCACTGGTAGCAACAACCAGGCAACCAACGTATACCCGGCCAGCAGTAACTAATACTCTGCATTATGTGCCCACTCCCCTACCCTAAGGGGAGTGGGCACTATATTTTGTGTCTATTGACATTTTGCACAAAGTTTTGGCCAT
>ERZ1034928.796-NODE-796-length-13110-cov-5.298200_pt1 | contig 13110 bp, 21 predicted proteins | sample MGYA00520627_ERZ1034928 | MGnify/ENA primary metagenome ERZ1034928 (study PRJEB33766, sample SAMN09781755) | gut metagenome | biome: gut microbiome | host: Homo sapiens | place: Madagascar | study: EMG produced TPA metagenomics assembly of the PRJNA485056 data set... | reverse complement strand
ATAAAAAGGTATTATAATAATAAATGTAAAAAGGAAAGATAATAAAAATAAAAACAAAGGAGATAATAAAAAATGAAAAAGTTGGTTATTGTTGTAAGCGATAGTTTTATTAAAAAGGAAGTTGAAATTAGTTTGAGCGAGAAGGATTATAAAAAGTTGATGAGTGTGTATGATGATGAGTGTGGGGTGGATTTTGTTATTAAAGAGGTGAAATAAATAAAAAAAAAAAATGATAGCCTAATGAACTCAAAGTTCTTGGAGGTTGACCTTAAAGCCTCCATCCATAAATAGGGTGATGACCTACCATCATTATGAAAGGAGACTACTATGTCTAAGAAAATGAATACCAACGAGGTTGCCATGACTGCGACGCTTACCCTCAAGGACTATTTCGAGAAGTATCCTAACGCCTCCCTCCGCAAGCTCGCCCAGGCTACCAACATCAACTATGGCGTCCTGTTGAAGAAGAGCAAGGACCCCATCCCTGGCGAGGCATATGACCCCGAGGCTACCAACTGGGCTGCCCTGGAAGAGAAATTGACCTCCAAGGGAGTTGACTGGAATACTCTCAACTGGGATGTGCTCAATGCTGGACCCAATCGCAAGGGGGCTGCCCTGCAGAAGGATATCGAGAGCTTCAAGGTTGGCGACAAGGTGTATCTCCGCAGAGACAACACTACCCCGTACGAGATTCTGTACAAAACCGAGACTCACGTGGTCATCATGAAAGTGGGCACCAGTGAGCCCCAGGCTTGGGCCAACAACACGTTTCTCATCAATGGACCCGTGTACGAGCCCCGCGCTGAGAAGTCCAAGAAGTTGGAAGTTGAAGCTGAGCCCAGCGAGGTTGAAGAGGATGCCCAGTAATGGGCTCCTCTCGGAAAGGTTGACACCATGATAGGACTTATTATGTTGATGAGCATCCCTGAGGACGCCTCGCTCGTACGTATAATTACCCAAGGAGCCTTAGCCCTGTTTATGCTCTATAATGAATGCAAGTTAGGAGGTATGTTTGACTATGATGATTGACCCTGAGCGCTCTCTGGAGCCACCTGAGCCTAAAGTTGATGGGGCCCTGCAGTGCTGTGAATGCGAGGAAACGATTCCAGGGGACAGCTACTATTTCGACATCAATGGAATGTACTTCTGCGAAGAGTGCATGAAGGAACACAGGCACATTGCGCCTTACACCAACGAGTGGAGGTGACCCAACCTGTTGACATTCATCCTTGGAATATTCATTGGAATCCTCAGCAAAGTATTCAGCTCAAAGTACTAACAAAAAGTTGAGGTGGGTTGACACAAGGCCCGCCCACCTCAGCTCTGGGCTACCACACAGGCGTTCATGCGCCCAAAAGTTGCGGAAACGCTCGGTTCAACTTTCGCAAGGGGTTGATGGGGCCAAGCGCCCCCGCACTCCTCGTGATGTGCACCACGCGACTCGAGCCATGCATTAAAGCCACGCAATAAGTGAGCGTACACTCAAAATGTACTGCTATCAGTTTCTAGACGTCGTGGTGTCTCTCGCATCTATATATAGAAATCCGTTTTCCTGAATCGAATGACATATAGAAAAACAGTCTAGTATAGAGCGAGTACACCCTTTCTTACTTTCTTGCTCGTATCAGTTACCTCTCACTTCTTCTCTTTTCTATTTATTTCTTTGTTTCTCATTTTTCTTTATTATTAAAAATATGAGAAACAATAATATAAGAAGAATAGATAGAGAAGGTGACAGATCACTGGTACAGAACGTAGAGTGAGTGTGAGCGAGTCCCATACATTACAGAACAGTTTGTCTTTCTGTCATTCGATTCGCGAAACTTAAATCTGTATATAGAGACCCAGAGACAACGTGCCTTTGAGAAACTGATACTAGTGACTTTAGTGTAGTAAAGTGCACAGCTCCCAATGGTTTGCGCGGTGTGTATCCAAAATTCAAAACTGATTCCACACACCGCACCAAGCCAGGTATCAGTTCAAGAGACAAAACACTTTTTCAAGTGTGACTGAAAGCGTTACAATCTGGTAACGCATTGCGAGCCAGCTCTCAGCTTTATACCAAGGCGAGGCCGCATGAATCCCATCAACCTATCGACTGAAAGGAGATATTAAATTATGCAATTAGAAGTAGCTGTTGAAATTCAGAAGGCTTATAGCAAGCTTACATCTGGAGAAGTGCCCTTCACTAAGAAGAACATGTGCGCAATTTTAGTGCCGCTTAGAGATAAGTACGGCTTAACAGACAGACAAGTTCTGGCAGTTGCGCGAAATGAGCTATCTCTTGAAGAGCTCATGCTTTTATAACTAGTACCATCAACAAAACAGAATTGGAGGTAACCGTTAATGAAAGGAATCGTGATCACAACAAAGTACGAGATGCGAGTACAGGAATTTTCAGAGCCTGCGTATAAGAGCATCGGCGAGGTCGTAGGCGGGTGGATTGAGATCGTTCACCCCGTGCGACTGTGGCGTCCGTACTGTATGGTAGTTAACGAAGAGGGGCTGCTTCGCAATCTCCCAATGAATGTCCTCGGCAGCTTCTTTTATAGGACGGACATTCATGGAAGTCCGATTGTAGGAGACATCGTGCTGCTCAAAGAAGGCATCAACAGCGACGGTGAGTATGACCTATTAGGGCTTACCGAGCAGGACATCGAGTATCTGCGCATTCTGGTATCTACCTTGAGTGGTGGGTCGATCGAACTGAAACAGGAGTGAGAGCCCATTCTCAACCTAACTCAAAGTGAGCAAAATTTACTCTTGATTTTCTTCAACAAAACTATTATAATATAATTATAGAAAATGATAAAGTTTTCTATAATAACAAGGAGGTAACTTAGCATGACTAAGCAGATTGATGACCTTTTAATTCAGCTAGCGGACGCTATCTATGCAGACCAGCATCCTGAGACTCCCGTGGACCCGGTGACTGGGGCCAAAGGGCCTAAGTACAATGCGTACGACCTGGGCGAGCACATTTATAGTGTTCAGATTAGCAACAACCTCTTAGGCGATGTGACTATGGATGTCTTTACTCAGTGGCCGCGCTTGCATCGCTGGATTCGTGAGCAGCTTGATGAACACGTTGAGCTCGACTTCGACTACTCACTTGTATCTGAGACGTCAAACCAGATACTGGTTAAGGTGACTGAGAGTGGTTCCAAGATTCAACGCACAGCTTTTCTGACTCGACAGGTGATACTTGAGATGCTGCAGGAACGTGGCGTGTCTGAGAGGATGTACCTGTCAGATGGTCCGGTCGAAACTCTGTGGCTCAAGGTGATAGAGTATGAGTGTCTGTAACTGTCCGGTAGTCGGAATTGACGGCATTGAAGACAGTAAGCAGAAACAGCGGGTGGCCAGCTTCCTGAATGGTTTAGGCGATGACGTTACTCAATGGTCGTTGCTGAGTCTAACTGACTTGGCTCGAGCAGGTAACGATTTGCAGACTATCAGCGACACTATTCCATTCAGGGGCGGGCCGTGCTCCCGCTCGATTCGATGCTGCGGAATGTGCAGTCGACAGTGCTATACGCGATGCGTTCAGGATTGTCTGCACAGACTATTCATGTGGCGCAAGTTGGTGGAGAGTACCCCATCAACAGAACGCGAGAAGCTGCCACTCAGCTTTAGACTGATTGTGAATCAGAAGTTTGAATCGCACAGTCAAATGAGCTGGTGCGTGGGTGAGATACTTAGTCAGAAGACAAATAGTGCATTAAAGGAGTACATGAAGAATGCGTCGTTACGTCCCGAAGAGAATCCATACAAAATCGACTACGCGCCGCAGGTCGAAGTTGACCCGCGTACTGGTAAGCGGAAGTGCGACCCTCTTACTGGCGAGCTGTGCATCATGGAATGGCCCAGAACAGGACTCTGTCCCTTCTGCCTCCCCAACGTTACCGTTGACGGACGAATCGCAAAGCGTCGAGCTGTTCAACCTTGACAAGGCGGAGCCCGAGCCCATCAACCTAAGCGAACCAGTAGCGAAGTACACTTCAGAGGAGATAACTCTGGTGTGTCAAACAGTGTATGGTGAAGCTCGAGGTTGCAGCAAAGAAGAGCAGCAGCTGGTTGTGTGGTGCATTTGTAATAGAGTTGACTACTCTGGAACAAGTGTTGCACAGGTTGTGACTGCTGATAGACAGTTCCATGGTTATGACCCTGAGAATCCTGTTACGGAAGAGATTTTCGAGAACGTGACCGAAGTGCTTGAAGCGTGGAGTCGTAATGAAGAAGCTTTAGTATATGAGCCTTATGCTACCACTACTGAGTATAGATACTTTTCTGGTGATGGTAGACATAATTGGTACAGAGAGGAATGGTAATATGGAAGTTGTTAGAAGAGAAATCATTCAGGAACCTGTGAAGGAGTTTTACAAGAATGCTCCCAGTAAGTTGGTGTATACGATTTCGGACTTGATTTATAAGAGTCGTAAAGACCTGAGTTGGGACGACTTTGAGTATGTGTATACTCTTCGAGAGGTACGTATTGAGCCGTGTCGAAAGACCATCGTCAACAATATAATTCTGCAGGGTAAGCCAGGGTGCCTGGACTTCAAGGGCATGAAGGGCTTGGATGTGCTCATTCCAGTGCGCAACCTAAACGCAGAAATCAAATCATTCTTTGCAGGAGGTTGGCTCAAATGAGTGTGGAACAGATGAGAGCGATTCTGAAGCGTCAGTATAACGGAGCGTACAAGTGGGTGAACAGAGTGAACAAAATGAGTGATGCTCAAGTTGTTGCTGTGTATCACAGAATGTTGTACGCACACCAGCTGAAGTAACTAATAGCGTTCATATCAGTTTGAGGAGTTTCCAAAATCTGAAAATATTTTGCAGAAAACTCTTGATTTTTGAATCCAAAGCCTATATAATATAATTAAAGGTTAAGGATAACCGATACCTGAACAAACAATATTTTAGGAGGAATATATTATGAGCAAGAACGAAACTGTTCAGTTCACCAGCAACATTGAAAAGATTATGGCTGAGCTCGGCACTCCGTCTCTGAAGGCTTTCGCCGGCGTGTTCGATCTGAACCCGGTGCGCTTCTACAGCGTTGCCAAGCAGCCTAAGGAAGGCGTCGTGTATGACGCGAAGGTTTTCAACTGGGACGCCATCGAGCGTTTCATCACGCGTCGCCTCGATGCTGAGAAGGGTCTCGCGACTCTCGAGGATGTCGTCAAGGCCGCTCTCGTGGTTGAGAAAGAGCTCAAGCAGTCCGATGGTCGTCGCTCCAGCAACCGTGGCGAGGGCTCCGGTTATGGCGAGAAGATCGAGGTCGACGGCAAGATGGTTGCCAAGCGTCGCTTCGCCAACTTCGAGATGGAGAATGGCCAGCTGGTTACTCTCAAGAAGGACCCCGAGGTGTATGCTATCGTTCTGCAGACGGCTTCCCACACCGTGCTTCGTCCGGTGAACAGTGCTGACCCCACTGACTTCAAGGGCAACGACGTCAAGGTCATTTCCAACGGCATGCTGAACTTCAAGGGCACTGGCCCCTCCGCTCTCGAGGCTTCCATCAAGGAGCGTCTCTCTGGCGAGTATGCCAAGAAGCTGGCTGACGAGGCTGCCAAGGCTGCTGCAGAAGCGGCGGCGAAAGTCCCGGACAATGCTGAGCCCGCTGTCGAGGGCTAATCCTACTACGGAGTAAGGTCCGATGGGTGTGCAAGTCATCCACTAGGGGTGTAATAGACATGCACCCTGAGGAGTAACGAGAAGCTCCGCTGAACAGTCATTCATGGCTGCAAGGTCATTCAAGTGTACCGCGAATGAGTTTAATGAAATATGAGTGAGTGTTCAGCGGAGCTTTTCAAGTGTATAGAGTGTACACAATATATTGAAATGAAAGGAGAACTCAGAATGCATCTTTGCGACAAGTGTGTCAAGTTCAACAAGTGTTACAAGAGGGGGTCCTGGCCGACAGCAGAGCAGCGTGAAGCCATTGAACGTAACGGCTGTAAGGACTACAAGGAGCTGACTGTCAAGTCCATGTTCATGAATGAAGAAAGGAAGAAGCGTAATGAAGGTTATCAGAGAAGCAAACGTTGAAGACATCAAGAGAGCTGTTGGTCTGATTCTGGAGGGTGTGTGCTCTCGTGTGGATGTGTCCGACGGCGTCAAGGTGTACGAGTGCAAGAACATCATTCGTATTGACCTTAAGGTCGTAGACGATGCCAATCAGTAGAGCGTGGTGTCCATGCTGTAAGAAGTGGGTGCCATCGTACAAGTTTCACTGGGGCGCAGATGAGACTGGAGAACATTGGGCCATCTGTCAGTGGTGTATTGACGGTACCTCAGGGGAGAACAACTTCGTGTATGATCCAGAGTATGGTTTGAGACGATGTGTGTTCTGTGATAGTGCAAACACTGAAGTAGTTGAGGGGTTGTACGCTACTTATAAATGTAATGATTGCGGTGAGCAATTCCAGTACGACCCACTTGAGAGAATACCTGTAAAGGAGTATTAAAATGAAAGGTTTTATTCATTTCGATTCTGTTGAGCATGAAGGTAAGGAAGCTGTTCAGGTTTCGTGCCACGTGAAGTGTTCGAGTGTGCTGGACAAGTTTCAGATGATAGAATCGATGTGCAGTGCACTTGAGGTCACTAAGTCAGAGTGGATGCTGTTCGTGCATCTGAAAGATCTTGGCGTGTTGGACTCGACGATGGTTAAAGAATCAATCAGAATTGAGATTCCGACCAAGGAGGATAACTAAGTTGAAGGTTGATGTGTCTGAAATCAAGACTTTTAAGTCCTGTCGCCGTCAGTGGCAGTTGAGCTCCCGCAATAAGTTTCACATGCGGCCTATCGTGACGCCTCCGCAGTTCGCGCTTGGTACTATCTTCCACGAGTCGCTGGCTCAGCTGTACTTAGGCGTTCCGTACGAGAAGGTCATGGAAATGGTTCGTCGCGAAATGCAGACGGACAACGATGCGGCACTGCTGGCTATGATTCCTGGCTATTACCAGAAGGTGCTCCCTGGTGATTTGGACCGCTACCGGGTGCTCGACGTTGAGCATCATTTTGAGATTGCTCCAAAGACGAGCGATGGCGAATACCTGTTCCCGCTGGAGCCGATGGTTGATAAGAACACCGGTGAGGTGCAGTACGACGGCAACGGCAATCCGCTGATGGTGTCCAGTCTGCTGGTGTGTGGCTCTATCGACATGATTGTGCTTGATGAAGCTCAGAATAAGATTTACGGCTTTGAGCACAAGACGTGCAAGAGCTTCCGTGACGAGTCTTACCTGTGGATGGACGAGCAGCCTCGTGTATACACTTGGGCACTCAAAGAGTACGTTGCGGAGTACAATGCTAAGCAGCAGATGAAGTGGCAGCAGGAGTACGAAGCTGTGTGCCGCGGCGAGGGCGTAGAGCCTGGAGACCCAGGTATCATCTTTAGAGACCCGCCTCAGCCTGCGACCTTAGGTGGCGTGTACCTGAATGAGGTCAAGAAGCTGCTGCGCAACTTCCAGTATCAACGTACCCTGTGTGTATACACAGATGAGGATTTGGACAACTTCATGCAGGCATTCTTTGAGGACTGCCTGAGCTGCAAGCATGCAGTTGACACCAACAGCTATGCAGCACCTAAGCCCAGCTACTTTACCTGTAACATGTGCAGTTTCAAGACCATTTGCACGACGTACATGTACGCCAACCTGGACAAGGCTGAAGTGCTGGACGAATTCAAGGAAGAGTTCGTGGAACGCACTGAGGACCACTTAGAAGAAAAAGCTGAAAGGAGCACAGAAGAGAAATGAACGAAAAGTACTACGAGCTTTTGAAGCAGCATAAGGAGTACGAGACATGGATTGACAGCGTATTCCTGGAGCTGGGCATTCCGCAGAATGTCAAGGGCTATGACTACCTGATGGCAGCGGTATTGCTCGCAACTGATGAACCTGAACTTGTTCAGGCTATGACCAAGGAGCTGTATCCGCGGGTTGCGGACCTCTTCAACACCACGGCGTCTCGCGCCGAGCGGGCCATGCGGCACGCATTGGAGCTGGCTTGGAACAACAGTGAGCCGAGAACTCTGTTCAAGCTGTTCGGTTATACGGTTGGCGCAGCAAAGGATAAGCCGACCAACGGTAACTTCATCGCACTTATGGCAAACAAGCTCCGTAGAGCTTACTATTAAGGAGGATATTATGGTTAAGTTAAATGAACTGTTTCCCGCAACCAATTTGGTCAACTGTGTGTTCGCTTTTCGCCAGAACAACACCACGATTGGCACGTTCAACAAGTACGATTGTTTGACGGAGGCGGCGTTCGCCAAGGCAAAGCGTTATATGTACCGCGTGCCTGAGTATCTCAGAAGCGAGCTGAAGGTCGGCGATGCAGTTGTGGTGCACTGCCAGACAGGCTTCCAGCTGGCGCGTGTTACGGAGCTCAACGCTATTTCGAGCTACCCCGAGGAGTCGTTTGCTCCTGTGGTGTGCAAGGCTGACCTGCATTCGTACTTCGATGAGATTGATACTCGTGAGGCGCTGCAGGCCATGCGCAACAAAATCGAGTCGGAGAAGAAGCGTCTCGAGTCGATGGTGACGTATGACCTTATTGCAGAGAAGAATCCTGAGTTCAAAGCTCTGCTGGATGCGTACCGGGCTGCGGGTGGAGAGTTTTAACTCTCCTCGCAACCTAAGTCAGTTGCAAAATTAAGTAGCACTATAAAAAGAACTAAAAATCTTTGTATCAGTGCACTTGATTTTTGCAGCAAAAGCTTTTATAATATAGATGTAGAAAGGAGGAGGTACATTGAAAGTCATTGATTTGAACACACAGGACACTGATCCCGTATTTGCACTGGTGTATGGTGCAAGTGGTACCGGTAAGACTCACTTGATGGGCACGCTGGGCGAGCTGGGAGAAGTGCTTATCATCGACATTGACCAGGGCATCAAGACTCTGCGCAACGCTCCGGACCTGCTGAAAGCTCACTACAACGATAACATCACAGTAGTCAGCTTTGACCAGTTCAAGGATTTGGACGAGGCGTACAAGCTGGTTAACGCTAATGACCCCAAGCTGTGGTCCAAGAAGTTTGGCATTCCGGTTGAAAAGCCGTTCGATTGGGTTGCATGGGACACCTGGTCTGAGCTTCAGTGGTACATGCTGGAGGAGCTCCGCAGTAAAGACTCTGAGATGAGGGGTGTGGGTCTGAATTTCAGAAAGAACATTCAGATTCAGCACTGGGGCATGATGACCGACTTGAACAAGTTGGCAGTCCAGCAGCTTCGTTCTTGCAAAGTGAATCAGGTGTTCACCATGCAGGAGAAGTTGGACAAGGATGAGCTGAGTGGCCAGATTTACGGTGGCCCTGCTATCCACGGCAAGATGGTTCAGGAAATGCCGGCCTACTTTGACATCGTGGTCCACACCTACACCGACCTGCAGGGTAACTACTGCGCAACCAACAAGGCCAAAGGTAAGTGGCCTGGTAAGACCAGACTTGGTGTTGGCCAGGAGTTCAAGAACCCGACTGCCAAGCAGCTATTTACAAAGTAAGTCAGAGGTGCCTGCTGTGCTCCGCAGGGCAGGGTAAGTGGCTTTGCGACCTATAGAGAAGTCGGACTACGCGACGTGGGGACTACCAGCCTCTACTATCACCTTCGGGTGGTAGGTTGAAGACGAGCACGACGATTACGTAACCCTGCGACGCCTCAGGGTGCTTACAGTTCGTGAGGCGCATTTATCGTCTTCAACCTACTGTCCGATGGACAGTGAAAATTGTATAGCCGGTACCAGAGAACCCGGCAGAAAGGAGCTCATTATGAGCACAAACAAAACTGGCCTCGGTGCCAAACTTCGTATGAAAGGAGGTTCCGAGTGGTCGGACTTCAAGCTGCTGATGCGAAGTGTTCCGTGTCCCGTGGTTGCACTGTTCGCTGTGTCTGTGGTTCTGATGAACCTACTGGCCAACAAAGAGATTGCAACCGGTCTGAGCTGGTTAGCTCTGGACTGTGGGTTCACCGTATCGTGGCTGAGCTTTCTAGTCATGGATATGATTACGAAGCGGTTCGGAGCTAAAGCGTCCATTCAGATTTCAGCGTTTGCAGCGGGCTGCAATTTGCTGGTAGCTGGTATGATGTTGCTGGTGAAGTTTATTCCTGGTAACTGGGGTGCTTACTACGACTTCAACTTAGTTGAGGTCAACGAAGCACTGAACAATACCATTGGTGGTACGTGGTATGTGCTTTTTGGTAGCACGGTGGCATTCCTTACTTCGTCTGTGGTCAATGCACTCATCAACGTAGCAGTTGGTAGAGCAACCACGACGGGTGGGTTTGCAAGCTTCGCACTCCGTTCGTATGTGTCAACTATGATTGCTCAGTTCGTGGATAACTTCGTATTTGCAATGCTTGTGAGTCATGTGTTCTTTGGCTGGTCCATGCTGCAAGTGGTAACGTGCTCGTTCACCGGTTGTATTATGGAGCTGCTGTGCGAGGTAATCTTTAGTCCCATTGGTTACAAGGTAAGTAAGCAGTGGGAAGCAGAACACGTTGGTCAGGCTTATTTGGAGGGTAAAAGATGAAAGTAGTAATTACGGGCACCTCTCAGGGCATTGGTCGAGAGACCGCTATACAGTTTCTTCGCAACGATAGCGAAGTGTACGGCATTGACTTGAAGGATAGTTCTATTAGTAGTCCTTTATATCATCACATCATTGCTGATGCATCCAAAGAAAGCCAACTGCCTGATATCGGGGATGTTGATATTCTTGTCAACAATGCAGGCAGCTGGGACCAGGATGTTGACAACATCGAGGCAAATCTCGAGACGGTCATTACGTGCACTGAGAAGTACGGACTGCAGCCCCACATCAAAGCAATCGTCAACGTAGCATCAACCAGCGCGCACAACGGTGCTGAGTTTCCTCGGTATGCAGCGTCCAAAGGTGGAGTTCTTGCCTACACTAAATGGACTGCTGCCGAGGTAGCTAAGTACGGTGCAACATGCAACAGCGTGTCCCCCGGAGGTGTGATGACACATTCCAATCGGCACATTCTGCAATCCCCCAAGCTGTGGGCTGAGGTTCGGAACGAAACAATGCTCAACAAGTGGGCGGAGGTGTCTGAGATTGCCAACTGGATTCATTTCATCGCAGTAGTCAATCGAAGCATGACAGCACAAGACATCATTATTGATAATGGTGAGCTTGCTAAGTTCAACTTCGTGTGGTAACACACGGTGGGCTCTTCGGAGCCCATACACAGGGGTGTAGCCAAGCGGTAAGGCAAGGGACTTTGACTCCCTCATTCGCTGGTTCGAGTCCAGCCATCCCTGCCACCAAGGGTTGATGGGCCCCTTGGAGTAGTCTTTCTCCTTTTGCTGCGCAACACTTTGGGCGGTGTTGCGCGGCAGGTTGCACACAAGTGTCTTCTCCTTTCACCTCATACATACCTCTTTGAGCTGAGCTCCCACAAATCTTGTGTGCAACCTGCTGTGCAATACACAGCGTAATCTATCATCCACCCGAGATGAAGTCGGTACAGGCTGGCAACGATAAGAGCCTACCCTGGGAAGGTACTTTATGTTGAACCTCGATTTTTCCAGCGTCCCCTCTCGTGAGCCCCTCGACGAAGGCGTCTACAACCTGCGTATCGCGAAGGTTGAAGAGACCACCAGTTCCACCGGCAACCCCATGCTGAAGGTTGAATACGACGTGCTCGGCGTCGAAGGCAATCGTAAGCTGTGGGACAACTACGTCCTCATCGACAAGTGCCTGTGGAAGGTCAAGGAGCTGTTCGATGCTGTGGGCATCGACACTGCGGAGATTGTCGAAATGGATGTCTCCGAGCTGGTGGGCATGGAAGTTCAGGCAAAGGTCATTCAGGAGACCTACAACGGCGACGTAATGAACCGCGTCAAGAAGGTCATGCCTATCTAAGACCTCGGGTCCAGCGCAACGGGGCGGCGGCTTAGGCACCGCCGCCCTAATTTTATAGGAGGAGGGTTACTTTGGCACTCATTTATGATGAATTTTTAGCTTTCTCTCGCAGTTCGGGAGACCAGCTATATGCGTGCTGCCCCTTCCACCCGGACGATACTCCATCGTTTACCGTCAATACAGAGACACATGAGTGGTTCTGTCACGGCTGTAATAAAGGTGGAGCTGAGAAAGAGTTCCTGGCTGAGTATTTCGACGTCGACGTTAAGGTCGGTAAGGCTGCATTTGAGTACTGGGAGAGAAAAGGCTCGTTGCCGTTTCCAACTGAGGAAGCAGTCAACAAGTACCATGAGAGGTTGCTTCAGAGTCAGAAAGACCTGGCAATACTTGAGGGCTTCGGCATTACGTTGGCCACCATCAACAAGTTGAAGATTGGTCTGGACGACTTTCGTATCGTGTTCCCTATTAAGTCTCGTAGAGGCTATTGGGTCAACCTACGGCGGTACTTACCACCGCAGCGCCGCTTGGCGGACTCAAAAGAGCCTAAGTGTCTCAATCTACGTGGACTTGGTCAGCGTCGCTACTATCCTTATGAAGCATTTGACGAGCGAGAGGTAATAGTAGTCGAGGGTGAGAAGGATTGTGTAGCTGCAAGATCACAAGGTCTGAATGCTGTAACAGGCACAGGCGGAAGTGCTATTCCTGTTGAGGAAGTCGGGCTCTTCAAGGACAAGGACGTTGTGCTTATGTTAGACTCTGATACCGTTGGTCAGAGATCGGTGAGCACATACCTTCAACTGTTGAAGAATATAGCAGCCTCAATTCGTATCATCAAGTTACCTCAGAAGGACTTCGTTGACTACTATACGGCGTGCAAAGCGACAGGTGAAACCTGTGACGTTTGGCAGTACGCAGTAGAGTATACGGAGTATGAGAGACAGAAGTCTTTAGGAGAAGCCCAGGACGTGTCGCTGGTTCGCAGCGAGTTCACCGAGCATCTGAACACTTGGGTAAAGCTCCATGGTATGAGCGTTGTAGGTGTTGAGCCTAAAATCTACACGGTGCCTACAAAGCTGAAATGCATTTGTAGAAACAGCAAATGCAACAAGCCTTGTCCGTTAGCTTTCTCAAGCATGAGTCCGGAGCTGACGCAAGAAGTTGAAGTTGACCCCCGTCAACTTTTACGTTTTATGGATTCTGCAGACTCCG
>ERZ1034928.794-NODE-794-length-13113-cov-6.259611_pt1 | contig 13113 bp, 9 predicted proteins | sample MGYA00520627_ERZ1034928 | MGnify/ENA primary metagenome ERZ1034928 (study PRJEB33766, sample SAMN09781755) | gut metagenome | biome: gut microbiome | host: Homo sapiens | place: Madagascar | study: EMG produced TPA metagenomics assembly of the PRJNA485056 data set... | reverse complement strand
TCGCAGCGGACGTTGCGGATGAGGTACGTGGAGACGCTGCCCACGAACACGTACTTGATGTTGCTCAGGCCGCGCTCGCCGCAGATGACCAGGTCGGGCTCGGTGGGCTCGATGAGCTGCTTCTGCAGCGTGTCGGTGATGCGGCCGGCGCGGACGATCAGCTGCACGGAGGGGATGTCGGCGTTGTCGCGGGCCTTCTCCAGCAGGTCGGCAAGGTCGGTCTCGATGCGGATCTTGCCCTCGTTGCACAGAAGCTCGAAGTCGACGCCCGATGCCTCATAGGGCACGGAGTCGATGACATGGCCGAACGTGAGCTCAGCATGCTCTTCCTCCGCCAGAGCGATGGCGCGCTCCATGACCGCTCGCTGGGTGGATGCGCCGTCGAGTGCTGCGAAGATGCGCTTGTAACCGAAAGCCATGATAACCCCTTTCGTTGTGCGCGGCGCTTGGGCGCCTGCGCGGATGTTTTCAGGTCGGCTCGAGCGTGTGCCACGAGATCACGCGCCCGTGTTCTGGGGTTATTGTACCGCAATGTGCGCCTGCTGGCGGTGACGGTTTGCTTTCGGCGCAAGGTGTTGCTCAAGGGTTTCCCGGCGGGGAAGCGGTCTGCATGCTCGGCGAACGCCGGCCGGGCTGGTTGCGCGCAGCTCCCCCGGCGGCGCTTGTCGGCTTCCTTAAATGCGGTTTTCATGCTCCGGCTAACTTTGTTGGCCGCCGTGCGGGCGGCAATGCGGTGCGAAAGTGCTAATCTGAACGGCGAGCTTATCATCGTGCGCTATACGCACCGGCATGCAAGGAGCACCTTATGATCGACGAAAGAATGTACAACCTGGGAAACGAGCCCTCCGCAATCCGCGAGCTGTTCGCCTATGGTTTGAAGCGCAAGGCCGAGATCGGCGACGACAAGGTGTTCGATTACTCCATCGGCAACCCCAGCGTGCCTGCGCCGCAGAAGGTGGCCGACACCATCGAGGAGCTCATGAAGCTGCCGCCGGTCGAGCTGCACGCGTATTCGCCCGCTGCCGGCATCCCCGCCGTCCGTCAGACCATCGCCGACAGCATCGCCCGCCGCTACGGCATCCCTGCGAAGGCGGGTCGCGTGTATATGACGGTTGGTGCCGCCGCATCCATCGCCATCAGCCTGGGCGCCGTCACCAACGCCGGCGACGAGGTCATCGTCCCCAGCCCGTACTTCCCCGAGTACAAGGTGTGGATCGAGACCATGGGCTGCTCCATCGTCGAGGTTCCCACGCAGGTTCCCAGCTTCCAGCTTGACGTGGAGGCCATGGGCGCCGCCATCAACGAGAAGACCGCGGCTGTCATCATCAACTCGCCGAACAACCCGGTGGGCGCGGTGTATACGCGCGAGAACCTGGAGGCGCTGGCCGCCATGCTCGAGGAGAAGGGCAAGGAGATCGGCCATCCGATCTACCTGATCAGCGACGAGCCGTACCGCGAGATCACCTACGGCGTGGAGGTTCCCTACGTTCCCACCATCTATCCCCGCACGTTGGTGTGCTATTCGTATTCCAAGGCGCTCAGCCTGCCGGGCGAGCGTGTCGGCTACGTGTACGTTTCCGACACCATGGACGCCGAAGAGGCGGACCGCGTGTTCTTCGCCGTCGCCGGCGCAGGCCGTGCGCATGGCTACATCTGCGCGCCGGTACTGTTCCAGCGCGTTGCTGCTGCGTGCGTCGACGAGCCGTCCGACGTGGAGGCCTATGCCACCAACCGCCGCATCCTTACCGAGGCTCTGGACGAGATGGGCTACGAGTACGTGCAGCCCGACGGCGCGTTCTACCTGTGGGTGCGCGCGCTTGAGCCCGACGCCCAGGCGTTCAGCGACCGCGCGAAGCAGCACGAGCTGCTCATCGTGCCCTCCGACAGCTTCGGCTGCCCGGGCTGGGTGCGCATGAGCTACTGCATCGCACGCGAGACCATCGAGAACAGCCTGCCGGCCTTGAAGGCGCTCAAGGAGTCCTACGACGCCGAGTAGCGTTTGCTTGACTTTGCGGTAGAGGCGCGAGCGCGAGCTGGGTGAGAAGCCCGGCTCGCGCTTTTTGCGTTTGAGCGGGGTTTGCGGTTTCGCAAAACGCTGTCGGGGTGGTTTGCGGCGCTGGGGTTGGGCTCGGGGGTTTGCGAGACGTTGTTCGAGCGCTTTTGCAGTGCTGCCTGGGTCCGACCGCTTCGTGGCATGGGGATCGGACCCAGGCATTTGCGGGCCATTTGCGGTGCTGCTCTACGCCCAGGCGCTTGCGAGGGCGTGTGCGACGGCGGGGACTTCCTCAGCTGGGATGCTGTCGCTTCGCAGGATGAAACGTGCGCGGGGTGCGCCTGCCGGGCTCGCCGTGCTCGCCTGCGGCTCGGAGTCGGCCGGGGTCGCGCTTGGTGAAGCCGCGCCGGCGAAGCTCGACAGCGGGGCGATGCGGATGCCGGTGGCTTCGGCTGCGGCAGCAAGCTCATGTTCGCTACATGCGCTTTCCAGCTGCATGATGAAATGCAGGCCGTCGTTGAGCCCGGTGAACGCAATGCGATCGCCGAATGCTTCGTGCAAGGCGCTGACCAGGGCATCCTGCGTTTTGCGCGCGTGGGTGCGCAGGCGGTTCACATGGCGGTCGTAATGCCCCTGCTCGATGAAGCGCGCCAGCGCCAGCTGGTCGAGCGGGCTGACGGTGTTGGCATAGAAGCCGAGCTGCTCGTGGAAGCGCTGCGCCAGCTGCGGCGGCAGCACCAGGTACGCCATGCGAAACGCCGCGCCCAGGCTTTTGGCGAACGAGTTGAGGTACAGCACGCGTTCGGCGGCGTCGATGCCGAACAGCGAGGGTATGGGCCGCCCGGCCATGCGGAACTCCGAGTCGTAGTCGTCCTCGATCAGGTAGCGATCCCCTTCGCGAGCCCAGTTCAAAAGCTCGCGGCGTCGGGCGGCCGTGGTCACGATCCCGGTGGGGAACTGGTGCGACGGCATGATGTGGGCGACCGATGCGCCGGAGGCTTCCAGCGCATCGATGTCGATGCCGGAATCGTCCAGCCCGATATGGGCAACCGGCGCGTCTTGCTGCTCGTACATGCGCGTGAGCAGGGGATATCCAGGATCTTCCACCGCGTAGCGCCTGGTGCGCCCCAGCAGCTGCACGAGCAGCTGGTACAGCGTTTGCGACCCGGCGCCTATGACGACCTGGTCGGGCGACACGTCCATCCCGCGATACTGTCGCAGGTGGTCGGCGATGGCGCTTCGCAGTTCGGGCGACCCTGCTGCCGAAGCGGCTTCGGCCAGCGATGCCGCAGATTCGTCCGAGAGCGTTCGTCGGACGGCTTTCGCCCAAGCCGAGTAGGGGAGCATAGTGGTCGCCAGCGTGCTGTGCGTGAAGTCTGCGAGCAGCGGCGCGTCCGGCAAGGTGTTTTGCGGATGGGATGCGGCGTCGGCTGGCGTGGAGGGGGCGTCGTCGGCTGGCAGGGTGGCCGAGCCGGTGACCTGTCGAAGTTCGGCCGAGCCTTCCGGATGCCCCTTTTCTCGCGAAAAAGGCTGCAGGTTGTTTGGGCTATCGGGACGGTTCTCGTGTCCAGCGTTTGCGAACACGCTCGTTGTTTCGGCTCGGTGCTGCGCGCTTCCCGGCTCCTCGATCTTGGCGGCGGGCGCAAGGTCGCACGCGTAGTAGCCGCAGCGCTCGCGCGAGCGGATGTAGCCTTCAGCGGCAAGCTGGTCGTATGCGGCCTCGACGGTGATCAGGCTGACGCCTAGCTGCTTCGCCAGCGCGCGTTTCGAGGGCAATTTCTGCCCAGGCTCAACATTTCCGTGTGCGATATCGTGACGGATGCAACGATACAGGTATTCGTAAAGGGTCAGTTCACCACGCGATTCCATATCATAGAAGAACACTTGTTCGTCACCGCTTTCCCTGATTGTTTCACGTGGAACATCTGGTCATATAAAAAGAAACAGTTTTGGGGATACTACCATAACCAGATGAAGCGTAACCTTCGGGCATTCACATTCTTAGAGAAGGAGTAGGAAATGACCGAGCCTCAAACCGCCGAAGAGCGCGTTGCGCTGAATCGCCAGCTTGCCCAGATGCTGAAGGGCGGCGTCATCATGGACGTCACCACGCCCGAGCAGGCGCACATCGCCGAGCAGGCGGGCGCTTGCGCCGTCATGGCGCTCGAGCGCATCCCCGCCGACATCCGCGCCGCCGGCGGCGTGTCCCGCATGAGCGACCCGAAGATGATCAAGGGTATCCAGGAGGCCGTTTCCATCCCCGTTATGGCAAAGTGCCGCATCGGCCACTTCGTTGAGGCCCAGGTGCTGCAGGCCATCGACATCGACTACATCGACGAGTCCGAGGTGCTGTCCCCGGCCGACGACACGTATCACATCGACAAGACCCAGTTCAACGTGCCGTTCGTCTGCGGCGCCCGTGACCTGGGCGAGGCGCTGCGCCGCATCGCCGAGGGCGCCACGATGATCCGCACCAAGGGCGAGCCCGGCACGGGCGACGTGGTGCAGGCCGTGCGTCATATGCGCATGATGAACGCCGAGATCCGCCGCATCCAGAACCTGCGCGCCGACGAGCTGTTCGAGGCCGCCAAGCAGCTGCAGGTGCCCGTTGAACTGGTGAAATACGTGCACGAGAACGGCAAGCTGCCCGTCGTGAACTTCGCCGCCGGTGGCGTTGCCACCCCGGCTGATGCTGCGCTCATGATGCAGCTTGGCGCCGAGGGCGTGTTCGTGGGTTCTGGCATCTTCAAGTCCGGCAACCCCGAGAAGCGCGCGCAGGCCATCGTGAAGGCCGTGGCGAACTTCACCGACGCCAAGCTCATCGCCGAGCTGTCCGAGGACCTGGGCGAGGCCATGGTCGGCATCAACGAGAGCGAGATCGCCATCCTCATGGCGGAGCGCGGCAAGTAACGGTTTCGTTTTGCCTACGGCAAAACGGACTAGCTCGACGCTGTGGGCCGCTGCGGCACGCCGTCTTGCACCTCAGCTGCGCAGGCATGGCCCAAAGGCCAATGCCCGCTTGCTTCGGCGCAATACGACGGCACCGCAGCGGCCCTCGCTGACTTTGATGCCACCTGCGATGTTTTGAGCGGGCGGCCTTTTGCTTGATATGACCGAAGGGTTTCCCTATGTCTAAAAAAATTGCTGTTTTGGCTGTTCAGGGGGCGTTTATCGAACATGAGCGCGCGCTGGCGAAGCTGGGTTGCGAATGTATCGAGCTTCGTCAGGGGCCCGATGTCGAGCAGCCCTACGATGCCCTGGTGCTGCCCGGAGGCGAGAGCACGGCGCAGGCGAAGATGCTGCGCGAGCTGGGCATGCTCGATACGCTGAAGTCCCGCGTGTCCGCCGGCCTGCCGGTTCTGGGAACGTGCGCGGGCCTGATTCTCTTGGCGCAAAACGTTGAAGAAGGCGTTCCCGCCGCTGGCGATCCGAACGGCCCCGTTGCCGCGGGCGCGACCGCGCCGGGCGCCATCGGAACGCTGCCGGTGACGGTGCGCCGCAACGCATACGGCCGCCAGCTGGGAAGCTTCCGCACCGTTGCCCCTTGCGCGGGGCTGCCCGGCGTGCCGGATGGCGAAACCGCCGACATCCCCATGACCTTCATCCGCGCCCCGTTCATCAAGGAGGCGCATGAAGGCGCCGAGGTCCTGGCGCGTGTGGACGATCGTATCGTGGCCGTGCGCTCGGGCAATCAGGTGGGCGTCTCGTTCCACCCGGAGCTCGACGACGACCTGCGCATCCATGAACTGCTTGTGAGCCTTATCTAGCGTCTAGCGAACAGCGCAAACCCCCCCGGAATCGAAGCCTTGCGATGACTTTGGTTCCGGGGGTTTGCTATGCGTGCGGTTATGAGCCAGGGGCAGGGAAGAAGCTTTCCGCTTGCGCGTTCCCGGACCGAAGCTCTGCGCCGCTTCGCTTCCAGGGGATTCGCTATTCGTTGGGTTGTGCGCGGACCCGGATCGCCTTTCGCTTGCGCAAGCCTCCTGTGTTCGTGCATCTTTCCTGTTCAGACGCTAGAATTCACCGAAAAAGGAACAGCTGCTGCGTCCGTTTTCCTTCGTGTGGTACAGCGCATCGTCCGCGTCCTTGTAGATGCTGTCGCCGGGATCGGGGCGATCGGCGAACGCGGTGCCTGCGCTCAGCGATACCTGCGGCATGCCATCGATGGGCTTCGATAACTCCGTATTCACGAAATCGATCTTCTCCTGGATGGTGTATCGCAGATCGCTGGTCACATCCACCATGATGACGGCGAACTCGTCGCCGCCGATGCGGCACACGAAATCGGTGCTACGGAAGGCCACCTGCAGCAGGCTTGACACGCGCTTGAGCACCTGGTCCCCTACGGCGTGGCCGAAGGTGTCGTTGATGGATTTGAACTGGTCGACGTCGGCCAAGATGAGCGCGAAGTCGTGCTTGCCGTCATCGTGGAGCTTCAGGGCCTTGTCGAACGATCCGCGATTGAGCAGGTCGGTCAGCGGGTCGTGCTCGGCCTGATGTTTGACGACCATGTGCGTGGCCTCGTTTTCCGTGAACACGCGGTTATACGTTTCCGCCAACACTTGCAGCTCGCCGGCGCCCTGCACGGGGAACAGCTGGTTGGCCTTGATGCTGTCGCCGAAGCTTAGCAGGGGTTTCACGACGGCGCGACGAACGAGCGCGCAGATGATCAACGTCAGGGCGATGTAGATTGCCACGCATGCCTCGATCGTGCCGTAAATGCCATCGAATACGGAAGCGGCGCGGTTTTGGCTGCCTATTGTGGCATCGGTTACCTTAGCGATGCAATCGCTGGTGTGGCTGTTGATGGAATCCTTCGCTTCCTGGTATTTGGAATCAGAGACGAGGTTCTGTGCCTCGTAAATCATGCTGTCGTGCGACGTGCGCGAATCCTCATCGCTGATCTGGCATGATGCGATTTCGGGCCACGGGGAGGGATCGATGCCGTTCGCCTCGCAGATCAGGCGCATGGCGTAGAACTCGGTGTTCATCAGCTCGTTTGATTCGTCCATCGCGGTGCGTAGCGATTCGTATGCGTCGTTTCCCTCAAACCGGCTTTTGAGGTCCGCAAACGCCTCGTCGAACTGCTCGTTGTCGTTGGCCATGGAGAAGTAGCTATCGATATATTCCGGTTTGGCGGTCATGGTGACCAGGCGAACCTGCTCGGTCAGGTAATCCGACCTGTCCTGCATTTGCTGTGCATCGCTTTCGCAGGAGATGTATGCCTCGTTTGCCTGTTGCAGCACCTCGAACTGCGCCCGCCCTTGCCAAAACAGGATGGCGCATGCGATGCCAAGCGCAAGCGTTATCGCGGTGTTTGCGAAGCTGACGGTCTGGACATGGACCCTTCTCATGGCTTTTGCCCCCTCCTGCCGCCTCAGACGGCGTTTTCACAGCAGGTAATTATAGGGCTTATCGTCTGCCATCGGTTAGCGTGGGCAAGGGGGTAACGAAAAATTGTATGCGCATTTTGAAAGCCGAACGCGTCCAGAAAAGAGAAAAGACATGGCGCGCGCCGTCGGTGTGATTCGGGTGCTGGATGAACGCACCTCCGTCCCCTGTTCACGCGTCCCGCCGTCGAATCAGGATGGCCTTGGGTCAAAAAAGGGAAGGGACTCGAATACGAGCCCCTTCAACGCGTGCGGAGATGTAAAACTGCTCTACTTTTCGTGGTATTGCGGAATCTCGGTCCTGTCGACTTCTTCCAGGTTGTGGTCGTACACGTAGTGCTTCGTTTCGCGGGCGATGATGACGGACAGGCCCAGGACCGCGATGCAGTTCGGGATGGCCATGAGCGCGTTCATCACGTCGGCCACATTCCATACCACGGAGCTGAGGTTGGAGACCGTGGCGCTGCCGGCGGCGTCGCCGACCATCATGCAGCCCCAGAACACGAACAGCAGGAACACGATGTAGTAGGGGATGACGGCCTTCTTGCCCAACAGGTAGCTGATGGCGCGGTTACCGTACTGGCTCCAGCCCAGGATGGTGGAGTACGCGAAGGTGACCAGGCCGACCAGCAGCACCAAGGGGCCGAACACGGGGATCTTCTCGAACGCGGCGGTCGCAAGGCCGGCGCCTGAGGAGATGGTGCCGTTGGCGATAGCCGTGGAGAGCTCGGGGTTCGCCAGCAGCGTGGTCATGAGCATCAGGCCCGTGATGGCGCACACCACGACGGTATCCCAGAACGTGCCGGTCATGGAAACCAACGCCTGACGTGCGGGGTTCTTCGTGGTGGCGGAGGAGGCGACCAGCGGGGCGGAGCCCAGGCCGGACTCGTTGGAGAAGATGCCGCGCTTGAAGCCGAACTGCAGGGCCAGGGTGATGGTCGAGCCCACCGCGCCGCCGGCGGCGCCTGCGGGGGTGAAGGCGCCCACGATGATCTGGCGGATCGCCTCGCCCAGGAACTGGCCGTTCATGCCGATGATGATCAGGCAGCACACCACGTAGAAGACGGCCATGACGGGGACCAGCTTCTCGCACACCTTGGAGATGGACTTGATGCCGCCCAGGATGACGATGGCCACAAGAGCCACAACCACGGCGCCCACCAGCCACTGCGGGATGGCCTTGCCGTCGATAAGCGAGGTGTTGTACAGCGCATCTGCCAGGGAGTTCGACTGCGTGGAGGCGCCGATGCCGAAGGCTGCCAACGATGCGAACAGGGCGAACAGGATGGCCAGGATGCGGCCGGCCTTCTTGTTCTTGAAGCCGCGCTCGAGGGCGTACATGGCGCCGCCGAGCATCTTGCCGGAGTGATCCTTCACGCGGTACTTCACGCCGATGAACACCTCGGAGTACTTCGTGGCGATACCCAGGATGCCGGTGATCCACATCCAGAAGATGGCGCCAGGGCCGCCGAACAGCAGGCCCGTACCCACGCCGACGATGTTGCCCGTTCCGATGGTGGCGGCAAGAGCCGTGGTCAGCGCGCCGAACTGGGTGATGTCGCCGTCGGCGTTGGAGGGGTCATCCTTGGTGACGGACAGCTTGATGCCGGTGCCGATCTTGCGCTGGATGAAGCCGGTGCGGATGGTCATGAAGATGTGCGTGCCCAGCAGCAGCAAGATCATGATAGGACCCCACACGAAGCCATCGACGGCATCGATGACGTCAAGCGGGCTGGTAGCGGTGGCGATTCCCTCCGCAAGTCCGGTGAACGGCGTGATGAAGAACGATGTAAGGAAATCCTCCATGGCCTTTCCCCTTTCTCGTTGGGGAGAGCGCATGCGTTCAGGAGAACCGAACGGGGGAGCGGGTCTCCCTAACGCATACCCTTTCCTCGCGTATATGACAGGGAAAACGCTACCGAAGGCAGTTTACGGAATTGTTTCGATTTGGAAAACGAACGCGTTGCGGCATTAATTGCGTGCTATGCGGCAGGGAAGGGGCGCCTTGAGTATGCCAGGCGGAATGTCCGGCTCCTTTAATGGGTGCTTCTATTGTCGGAGTGGCGCGGTCGGAGCCAATCTTGCCGGCGCTTCCCTAGGTCCTTAGTCGTAGCTATGCGGCGATTGAAATAGACTAAACTAGACTAACGCTTGAATTGTTTAGTCTAGTTTAGCCATCGAATTAGATTATTTGATAAGCTCCCATTTTCCGCCAGATGTTGCTGCGCCGGCTTGAATCTTGCCTTCCTTGCGAAGCTGCTGAAGCAAATAGCTTACATGTTTAGCGCGGCGACTATGGAAGAGATTACCAAGTTCGGATAACGACCCTCGATTAAACCCTTGCTACGCAGCATCTTTGCCTGCTTTGAAGAAGTCGTTCCCGTAAAGCGCTAGTAAACAGCCTGGGGTTCGTGATGCGCTGAGGGCGGCGGCCGTTCGAAAGAAAGGGCAAAAGCGCGGGAGCACCTGGGTGCTCCCGCGCAGGAAGCAGTAAGCAGTAAGCTAGTTCGTCGTGTCGCCTCTTACCTTGTAGAACTGCTGCGGGTCGTTCGGGCCGCTTCCCACCCACTCGAGTTCACCCTTATCTGCAAGTTCGCGTAGGATTCTCGACGCCGTCAGTCTACTAACCCCACGGCCTTGCCGATGACGATCTTGCTGCGGATGTTCCTGATTATCGATTCAAAAGAGACAATGGAGACCAAGACATAAAAAAGCCGCCCGATGGGCGGCTTGAACATTTGGTCGCGGGGGCAGGATTTGAACCTACGGCCTCCGGGTTATGAGAGAGGCGCCATGTTTTGCAGGTATTTAGCAGGACGATATTTCCGCAGGTAAATGGCCACCTTATTTGTTATCGGTTAGCAGGAATCTCTGCTCAAATTCTGCTCATGGGACTAATTCTGCTCAAATTCTGCTCAAGCCGCAAAAGTGAAAAATACTATCGTGAATCATGATCGAGATCCTTCTTTCTTGCATGGATTACGATGCGAGTGAGGTGAATAAACCGGCGCGGCATGTTTCGCCCATGCCTGTGATTCGCAGCCCTTGCGCTGGGTTTATCCAGCAGGCTCCTATCGTTTCATCCGTCGGGGAGACGGTCCAAGATACGCAGTTTCTGCATTTGCGGTTTTCGTAAGATGGCGCAAGGAGCGCCCCCAGCTTGTTTGCGGCTTTCCTTTTCGCGGCTTCGTTGGTGTGAGTGTATGTGTGGAACGCTTCGTCTGTTTTGTGCCCGCTCATATCCCGGGTCGTTTTCGCGTCGGTGCCGCAATCTCTGGTCATTATCGTGACGTACGTGTGGCGCAGCTCATGGAAGTCGAAGTCGCTGGGAATAGGGTAGATCAGTCGCTTTCTCTCATACCATTTTGTATACGATCGTTGTAGCGTGTGCTTTGCGCTTCTGCTGTTTACGATGGGGACGGAAGAGCTCCATCTCAGTCCTAGCCTCTTGTAGTGCTCTTGCTGCAATGTCTTCCAGCTATCGAGAACTTCAATCAGCTGATCAGGGCACGGAACGCTTCGCGTGTCTTCGTTTTTGGTGGGCTTGAAAGTCTGCTTTTCCCGATTCAGCGCTTTAGTTACGGATATGGACCCGTTGCGATAATCGTTCCATTTCAGAGCGAGCATTTCAGAGAGTCGTAACCCACAGCATAAGGCTACTAGGACTCCGATTGCCTTCGGCTCCAGTTCGTGTCTAGTGATGAACGAGAACAGGGCTTGCGCTTGTTCTACGCTGAGCGATCGCCTTTCTTCCGTGTCGCGTTTCGGGCTGTCGACCTTGCGGCATGGATTGCTGCTAATCAATTCGTAGTCGACCGCCTTGTTGAGCATCATCCGAAGAAATGCGTGGCTCTTCTGAATGGTCGTGCCGGAGTAGGCTCGCCCATTGAGATTATCCTTTCCGTTGCCGCTCATTGCGACGTACGCCAGTTCAATATCTCGAGGAGTAAGCTTGCTTATCTTCTTGTCCCCGAAGTACGGTTTCAGCCTGTTCCAGCAATCACCATCGCTCTCGAGCGTTCTTTCTTGGACCTTCTTTTGCTTTCGGCGCAGTTCCATAAACTCGGCAGCGAACTCGGAAAGGGTCGGTTCTTCGTCTATTGAGAGCCCTCTTGCCTTGGCTCTCCATATTGGAACATCCGACACTTTCCCGCCATGGTAAACGAAGTCGTTGATTTCCTTGATGAGGACAATGGCTTCATGCTCTGAGGCAACGTCTTCACGGTACTCGTCGTACTTCTTTTTCTCTTCGCTCCAACCAAGGGGAAATTTGATTTGCCAGCTGCTTCCCGAACCTCGCGGGGCGTAGCTGCCTTTGTTACGTGGTACTTTGGCCATTTCTGATTCCTAAAATAGGCTTACGAGTAAATTGATAAATGCAATGAATGCAAAAAGCACCGATAAGGCGAATGCGATAAATAGTGAAACGATAAGAACCGACGTGACCAGCTCCAAAGGCTGATGACTAACGAGGGATCCTTCGGTTTGTTTTGATCGAGTTTTTGCTAAGGCTAAATACACGCAGCACATAACAGCAATAACGGGAGGCAAGAGATAGACGAGATTAACCGAGATGCTGAGAGACATCTTTACTTTCCTTTCATGTAGTTTTGGGTGCGGCAGGAATTTGAGCAGAACTCCCGTTGCTTGCCTTTGGTTTTGGCCATGAATCCGTTCTGGCAGTTTTTGCAGATTGCTGCAGTGGTTCCGTAGCGGTAGAAGATGGATCCGAATAAGGCTCCGGCAAGCGTGTGGAACAGAAATACGGGCTTAGGTTCATTTTCGAATGGCGAAGGGCTCGAAATATCCCACCCTATAGGTGTGCCGTCTTTCGTCGTGAGGTTCGAAAACATATGCTCATATCCGCCGATATACGCCATCGCCTCTTCTCGTTGGGATAGGGAATCTTCGACTCCCGTATAAAGCCATGTGTCTTCGTCCTCGTATCTTTTGTTGTAGTTGATAAGCGGAGCAGCGTTTCCTGTCAAAATGGAACTCGTGAGGTTTGCGACGTTCCTCACCGACCCAAGCGCCGTTTCGTTTCCATGCGGTCTCATTTCTCTGATTCGCGAATCCAAGGGATTGATGGTCATGTAGCCGAAGACGTTCCTGAACCATTTGGTGCTGAAGTTCAATGTCATGTCTACGGCAGGATTGTGCTTCAGGGGGAGCACAAAATAAGAATTTCTGTACTGCTTGCCTATTACCTTATGCTTGTCTCTTCTTATGTGCTGAAACCCGCTGGATTCGAGGACGTGCTCGTTGCTCTCGTCTTGGAGGTTGGCGATGATTCTGAGAAGCTGAGAAGCCCTGTTGCGAATCGAGACCACATCGCAAAGAGGTTCGACGACGACTCTGCAAGCTTTGTCTTCCTCGGCCCACTTTTCAAGGTCTGATGCGGCGTCTGATTCAATCAGTCCAAAACGTTCGACGTCCTTTTCGATTGAGGTTTTCGATGGGTAGGAGGGGACGAATCCCTCGAGCATCAGCTGGATGCGAAGGAAGTGGGGATCGTTGACGGCGAACCCTTGGGACTCGTGGCCGATTCCTCCCGCTTTGGCGATTTGAAGGGCGTCTTCTATCGACATGACCCTTTTTTCTTGCGGATACACATCGAACGGAATTAGCGGTCCTACGGCCTCAAGAGTGGTGATGATGTCGCGGAGGTTTTTCCATCGGGCCAACTGGTTGACGGTTAAAGGATCAAGGAAACGATTCTTTTCGGGTTCG
>ERZ1034928.792-NODE-792-length-13139-cov-4.574060_pt1 | contig 13139 bp, 10 predicted proteins | sample MGYA00520627_ERZ1034928 | MGnify/ENA primary metagenome ERZ1034928 (study PRJEB33766, sample SAMN09781755) | gut metagenome | biome: gut microbiome | host: Homo sapiens | place: Madagascar | study: EMG produced TPA metagenomics assembly of the PRJNA485056 data set... | reverse complement strand
CTCATAAATAGTAAAGAGTTGATTTTAAAAAAGGGGATAACTTTATGTTTTTATGCCTCTTCTGTTTTTGTCGCGCGATATTTTTCAAGTTTTTTCAAAAGCATATTGCGTTTTAACCGGCTTAGGTGGTCAATGTATAAAATACCGTCCAAATGGTCAATTTCATGCTGGAGGACAACCGCTTCATAATCAACCGCCTCAATTTCAGATTCTTTACCGTTATAATCGGTGTAACGCACTTTGATTCGTTCATGGCGTTCAACATCGGCACTTTGCCCCGGAAGCGAAAGACAGCCCTCGCAAAAAATGATTTTTTCTTCTGACTTATAAATAATTTCAGGATTTATTAAGTACATCGGTTTACCGGCTTTCCAGTTATCGTCTTCACCGCGCTGCTTGGTATCAACCACAATCACGCGCTTGGAAACCCCGACCTGCGGAGCCGCCAACCCAACGCCTTTGTCGGCATACATAGTTTCAAGCATATCGTCTAAAAGCTGGCGCAACTCGTCATCAACTTTCAAAACCCGTTCGCATTTTTGGTGCAGTATCGGGTGCGGGTACTCATAAAGCTGCAAAACCGCCATTTTATTCTCCTGATTAAGCTCTTACGGCGTGGGCAATTTGATCAAGCAGAGCGTTTACCATTTTGGGCTCGTTTTTGTTGTAAAAAGCATAAGCTAAATCAACATATTCTTGAATTAAAACTTTAGTATCAATGTCCATCGTATTGGTTAATTCATAAACCGCACACAACAGCAAAGCCTGCATTGTACCGTCCATGCGTTCTAATGACCATTTTTCTTTTAAGTAATGTTCAAGCGAACGTTCCAAATCTTGCTTTTTGGCATGAACGCCGCGTACCAAACTTTCAAAGTATTCGGTATCAATCGGCGAAATTTCAATCATTTCTTCGGTTTCAGTAACCGAATCTTCTTCAATAACATAGCGGCCGATTTTGCCTTCCGTAAAGTCTTTAATAACTTCATCAACCGGCAACTGACCGTAAGCAATCATGTAAGTTGCCTGCACGGCTGCCAAACGAGCGCCGGATTTGCGGCGAATTTTTCCCGATACAAATTTAGTCATCGTTTTTTCCTTCAATATTATTTTCTAAAACCGGCTTTGCCAATTTATCAATCGTATCAACAAATTCTTCAAAGTCTTTAATTTCCTTAAAATCTTTATAAACCGACGCAAAGCGAATATACGCAATGTTATCAAGCCTTGATAATGCTTCCATAACCGCCTCGCCGATAGCCTCAGTGCTGATTTCATTTTCACCGGAGCTTTCAAAGCGGCGCTGAATTGAATTTACAACCTTGTCAACCCGTTCCGGTGAAATCGGACGCTTGCGAACGGCAAGCTCAATGGAGCGGTAAAGCTTGTCTCTGTCAAAAAAAGTACGTTCGCCGTTTTTTTTAATAACAATCAGCTCTCTTAATTGTACCCGCTCAAAGGTGGTAAAACGCGAACCGCATTCCGGACACTCGCGGCGGCGCCGAATAGAGGTATCATCATCGGTGTTGCGCGAATCTTTTACAACCGTGTCATCACACCCGCAAAACGGACATTTCATGATTTAAGCCCCTTTTCTTTTAACTCATCAGCCACCTGATAAAGCTTTGACGAATATCTTGCTCCTTTTATAAGGACAATATCTTTATTTTGCAAGAGCTGATTTAATAAAAAATCAGCCAAATTATCTTTATTTTCAAAATAATATTGCGTTATATGCGGCGGAAGCTCGGCTAACATATCTTTCATTTCAGGGCAGACGCCGACCACAATATCAATATTGCTTTTGGCAAGTTCCTGCCCAATTTCAGAATGTTTTTGCTTAGAACAGGCGCCGAGTTCGGCCATTTTACCCAAAACCGCGATTTTACGACCGTCGGTTTTAAGCCCGTTTAATGACTTAATTGCAAGCTTCATAGCCTCGGGCTGTCCGGAATAGCTGTCGTCAATTAAGGTATAAGTCCCCTTATTGCCGGCAAGTTTTAAAAAATAATGTTTTCCCCTGCCCTCCAAAGGCTCAAAATTTTTAATCTGTGCGGCCGCGGTTTTAACATCTAAACCCAAAGCCTCTATGGTTTTAAGCACGCACCATGCGTTATAAAGGCAGTGTTCGCCTTCGGTTGAGGTGGTAAACTCAGCTTGCGGCTGATATTTTTGCCCGAATTTTACAATTTTGGCGTTATGCGCGGCGGCTTTTTGTTCAAGCACATCGGCATAATTGGTATCGGCGTTAATAACGGCGATACCGCCGCTTGACGGCAAGCCCTCAAAAATTTCCGCCTTAGCCTCGGCAATGCCTTGCAGATTTTTAAAAAACTCAATATGCATCGGATACACGTTGGTGATAATGGCAATATCGGGCTTTACAAATGAAGTTAAGCGCGATATTTCGCCTTTGGCGCTCATGCCCATTTCAATCACGGCAAAATCAGCCGATAAATCCATATTGCATAAGCTTTCCGGCACCCCGATAAAATTATTGTGATTGCCGGTCGTGGCATAAACTTTGCCAAACTCTGCCAAAGCAAATTTAAGCTCTTCTTTGGTGGTGGTTTTGCCGGCGCTGCCGGTTAAGCCGATAACCGTTCCCTTAAATAATGAGCGGTTATAAGCGCCGATTTTGCCATAAGCGATTAAGGTGTCCGTCACCACAATTTGCTTTTCAGGCAGAACATCAGGAAGCAAGCGATTTACAATCACAAGAGGGCACCCCGCGGCAATAACGTCAGGTACAAAATCATGACCGTCAAATTTTTCGCCGGAGATGGCAATAAACACATCATTTTGCCCGCATTTGCGGCTATCGGTTGAAACGCCGGTAACAACTGCCGGCGCAACCTTAGAATCAGAGCCGACGATGGCGGCTATTTGCTCAGATGAAAGCGCTTGCATTTTATTTATCTTTCTGCAAATCTTTCAAATCAGGACTGGTTTTAACATAGTTATTGACCATAATTTCGGCTTTTTTAGGCATAACCACGCACCCCGGACCGCCAACGCAGCCGCCTTCGCAGCACATAACCTCAATCAGGTTAAATTCGCCGGCGCTCTTTTTAGCCGCATACATTTTAAGCTTTTTGAAGGCGTCTTTGTTTAAGCCGTTAATCGGTTCGGGTTTGCAAACAGCGCTATCGCCGACAATATGAGCAACCGCGCCGGCAACCCCGCCGCTGACCGGAAAGATACGACCTTGCGCCGATGAAACTTTGGCAAAAGCAGAATTTTCACATGTTGCAACATTAATGCCCGCAGCGGCTAACATAGCGGCAATTTCATCAAACACCAAAACATAATCAACGTCTTTATCGCCTTCCGCCTCAATACGTTTGGCAAGGCACGGGCCGACAAATACACTGACACATTCCGGATTTTGTTTTTTAACCAACTCGGCAATGTAATACATCGGTGGTTTGGTGCTTGAAACATACGGCGCAATTTCAGGAATATGGGTTTGCGCGGCTTTATACCATGCGGGACAGCAAGAAGTGGTCATAAACGGATGACCTTCTTCCATACGCTCAATAAATTCCTTAGCCTCGTTTAAGGTGGTAACGTCAGCGCCTTCGGCAACCTCAACCACATCGGCAAAACCAAGCTGTTTTAAGGCTGTGATAATTTTGGCGGCGTCTGTGCCGAACTGACCGATAACTGCCGGAGCCAACATGGCAACCACCGGTTTTTGCGCGCGTTTAATTTGGTTTAAAACATCAGTGAGTTGCGAATTGTAGGCAATAGCGCCGAACGGGCAAGATTTTATGCACTTGCCGCAAGAAATACATTTATTGTAATCAATGTGTTCAAAGCCGTTTTCATCTTTGGTAATAGCCCCGACCGGACAAGCGTCTTCACACGGAACCGGCGCTTTGTTAATGGCGCCATAAGGGCAAACGTTGGCGCACATTCCGCATTTGATGCAGTTTGCTTGGTTGATAAAGGCTTTATCTTCAACCGTGATAGTTTTTTTAGGGCAGTTGACCTCGCACGGACGAGCCACACAGCCGCGGCACATATCGGTCACCGTAAATTGAGTTTTCATGCAAGCGGCGCAAGCGGACGGCAAAACCGAAACGGTCGCCACCGGCGCGGCATTGCGGGTTAAAGCCTCTTTGGCAAAGTCTGACAGCGGGCGGGATAAATCTTCTTGTTCAGGGGTAAAACCCAAAACCGCCACGATATGTTCTTTAATAACCTGTCGGTCTTTGGCAAGCGAGCCGCGCACCGGACGAGTCTCGTCAGGTACTAAAATCTCAGGCAGATTGTCAATATCGGTAAAATTGTTTTTAATAAAGCTTTCGGCGACTTTGGCCAAAATTTGCGCGTGCATGGTCGCAACATTATTTTTTGCTGTAAGCATTAAAGTGGTTACCTTTCCGTTAGTCAAAATCAAAATTTTTTTCACTATAACGGCTTATGTTAAAAATTGCAAGACCGATTTACGTTTTAGGCAAAAAGAAAACGGCGCCCGAAGAGGACGCCGTTTGTTTTTATTTATGCCGATAGCGCTTGGCTATCGGGAGATTTATTTTTCGTTTCCATAACATGTATGGTTAAGGTTTTACAAAAAGATATACAAACCTCAATACCAAAACAAAAGGCATTGAGTAAAAAGATTGCGTCAGATTACCTCAGTTGCAAGACAATTTCCCCTTTGTAGGTTACAGTCAGAGTGCCATCATCGGAAACGGCGAAGGTATAACCATCAACCTTGGTTGAATAGTTACCATTACGCCAGTTCCACATCTTGAGGGTCGTGAAGCGGATATTACGAGCGCCGGTATTCTGGTCGCGGTAATAGCCGATACGATCCGTCAGGTCTTTGGCAATAGCCGGCGCCCACTTGTTGACAGCATAGGAACCCCTATTGCTGTTACTTGTGTAGTAACCGGAATTATACTCTTGGCCGAAGGTGCCTTTTACGAAGTAGCTGCCAAGAATCTCGTTAAGACTAGGAGCTTTATTCGTTATATCGGTAACGATAGCAGTTGAGCCTTTGTCAGTGCGAAGATTGAAGCACAACTGTGCATATTCTCCTCTTACCTGATCAGCAGGAACTGCTGTAACAGCCATGCCGATAATCTTGCCCCACTCATCAGGAATGATGCGTTTGATCGGCTTAACGATAGCTATTTTAGCTGTTGCTGACGCATTAGCCTGATAGTTACCGCCGGAAATCACGTAGTTGGTATTAATCTTGTTCTGATAATCGTATACCAGATAAGTAACACCATTCTGTGTCGTCTCGGAAGCCTGTGAGGAAACGCTTGAGCCTGCCTCTGTAAACGTCCAGTTGGCGTAGTCAAATGTGACTGTGTAGTATCCGTCAGGATCTACATATACCGCCTTCTGGTAGTCATAGAGGTAAACGTTCTGGAACGGGTTCGCACCATTTGTAGCAGTTGAACTGTACCTCATGGAACGTGTTGTTACCGTCCAGTTACCGTCTTTGCTCGGACTCTCGCTAACCTGAGAGGAACCATTGCTCTTGGTGGTGTAGCTGTTATTAGCAGTATATACCCACTGAAGAGCCGGCTCGCTGAGGTGTCTGGTCAAGTTTCTGGTGATAGTTTTGGTCTTTTCACCAGATTCTGACCACGTCTCAACTTCCGTAAACGAAGCTCTCTCGGTCGTAGCGTTTATGATCTCACGCTTGACATCCCGGTAGCTCTTGGAAATCAGCTTGTCCTCTATTGTCGGGACATACAGCATTCGCTGATAAGGAACTGCCACGCGATAGGTGGTAACTTCCTCACCGGCGGCCTTTGTCTGAACTCTAGAATCGTTCTTGACAACGTCAAGATCGTAATAAAGCGTGACATCGGCAACCTTGCGGTTTGCTGTGGAGGCTTGCTCGTTCAGCTTGGCATCAGCTCTTACGAATCTGATATTTTGCAAAGCCGAATAAGTTAAGTTCTTGTCTAAATACGTGAGGTACTCGTACACTGAGCTGTTGGATACAGTCTCTCCTGCATTGAGCTTGTAGCTCCTTGCAAATGTACGAGTGGTGGTTGTAAAGTTTCCGCTAGTGCTGACGTTAACTTTATCATCACCAATGGTGGTGTTGACAAGCTGTATGTTCGTCAGGTCGGATTCTTTTTCTACCCAAACTTCGGAATTGACCTCAAAGGTAGAACCGAGGTTGAGGTCAGCGGAGACTCTGCGTCTGCTGATTTCTTCGCCATTCTTGTAGCGAACCTCTTCACCGGTCACTCTTTGCTCATCAGTGATAAGTTTTTTGGTTTTAGCCTTAAACTCACCGATATATGAGTCATTTTCCAGTTTGGTCTCGTAGTTGTCCGGAACTTGAATATGCCTGTGGATGCGGGTGTACGGAACTCGGATGAGATAATCCGCCATCTTAGCGCCATTCTCACGCGTCAGTGTTGCAACAAAGAACAGATTAACGGTGTTAACGGTGCTATCCGCATTGGACAATGCCGTGTTTCTGACTGATTTGCTGTGCGAGAAAGCAATATTGCTAATTGCCGCATGCGCAAGGGTAGTGTCGCCATAAGCGAGTGCCTCATACGCCGCATTGATGTATACCCTCTCACCCTCATTGAAGCTGAACTGATAGTTCTGCTGATATGAGGACTTTACAAATCTGCCATTGGTACCGGCGATTGACCTCGTCAGATTGCCCTTGGACTGCGCGGTAAGAGCTACTAAGTTCAGCGCATTGTCACTGTTCACCCAAAGCTTGTTCGGGCTGATAGTGGCGTCTGCCCTGAGGTCTAGACTCTCGCGGAAGCTCTCCTTGCGAATAACGTCGGCGTTGTTGTACGAAACAACCATGCCGGCAACATATTCTTTTACCGTATACAGCTTGCACACGGTGGTGTCAAACTGAGCGGCAAAGGTAATGTTTTCCAGACGCTTGTAGAAGTTATCCGGAAGTTTACCGCTCTTGTAGATGCGCTGCGTAGGAACACGAACGAGCGTGTCACGCTTTGCACCTTCAACGTCAAAATTCACATTAAAGAAAAGATTGACGTTAAATACGGTGCTATCCGCATTGGAAAGCTGCGCATTCCTTTGAGCCTCGGCATATTTGAAGCTGATGCCCTTAACCACGGCGGCTGCAAGAGCACTGTCTTTTGCCGCGACCACAAGCTGTTGCCATGTGGCGTCAGCTGTCACGACCTCGTTTGCGTTGAACACAAACTCATCGCGCTGTGTGTTGGTCACAAGCTTGAACGGCGACTTGCTCACAGAAGACGAGTTTACCTTGCCCTCTTTGAAGCTGACCAGTCCGATGTCGGACAAGAGCTTCTGCTCCGGCACGTATACCTTCACAGGCGTACAGCTGAAGCGCACATTGAAGACAAGGTCCTGATCAAATCTCGTACGAGAAATCTCAGAACCGCCCTCCTTCTCCACAATCTCGCCGCTGATGTTCTCTTTGGAAGAGAACTCGTTGTCGGCGACATTGAAATCATTCACCAGTGAAATATTCTCATATTTCACCTGCTTCTTAGTCCTGACCTCTTCCGAAACATTAAGTTTCGTGGACTCCTTTACGAAGTTATCGCAGGAGATGGCCATCATGGTGCATACCGCGGCGATTACCACTTTGATAACCATTGCCGCAAAATTTTTACTTTTTGCCATAATTGTTTGTTATTTTTTTGTTTGTTATTTAACAAGATAGTAGACATAATTTGTATTTTGTAAAGGGGATTTTAGCACATAACATACTAAAAAACAAGCACAAAATTAATTTTGTCAAAAAATTTTAAACCGCAAAAATGCCCGCCGCGGCAAAGCAAGCGGGCATCTTGTTTTTAGCCTTTGTAAAAGCTTTATATTTTACGCCTCAATAAAAATACGGCCGTTTTCAATAATCGCTTTGCCGCCGAGCGGAATGGTTGCAATCGGCGTGGTATGCCCCATATCGGTATTGGCAATAACCGGCATATTTTTAAGTTCCGGCTTAGAATTAATGATAAATTCCAGAGTCTCGCGGCTCATGCCGGAAGCTTTTTGGAACCTACCGATAACCAAGCCTTTAACGTTTGCAAAGTCAGGCTGATTAATCAGCGCCTGCAAGTTGCGCTCAAAATGCACCGGATGCGATTCTTCATCGTCTTCAATAAACAAAATGGTATTTTCAACAAACTGCGGGCGATATTTTGTGCCTAAATTAAGGTTAAAGGTGCATAAATTGCCGCCGATTATCGTGCCCTCGGCATTGCCGGGGTGAATATGCCACCAACCCTCATTTTTAATAAATTCGCGCTGTTCCTGATTTAAAAACCACAAGTCATCGCTCCATTCATCAGAAGCTTTCAGCTCATATTTACCGTTATTAAACAATACATTACGAGCATTTGTTAAAGTATATTCGCAACCTTTTAACATACCTAAAGAGCTGTAATGCGGACCGTAATATGTAACCATTCCGGTTTGAGCATAAATGGCGGAGTGCAATGCGGTTATATCCGAAAAGCCGATAAACACTTTCGGATTCTGTTTAATAATGTTAAAGTCTAAATGCTTTAAGAGCTGGTTAGAATTAAACCCGCCGATAACCGTAAACACGCCCTTAACCGATTTATCGGCAAATGCGGTCATTAAATCGGCGGCGCGTTTTTCAATATCGGCGGAACCGAGCATATCATAATTTTCATCAGTGGTGTTGGGCGCAAACACAACCTCAAGCCCCCACTCTGCCAAGCGCTTTTCGGCAATTTTGCGGCAGTCGGCTCCTATCAGTTTTAAGCCGCGCGACGGCGCCACAACCATGATTTTATCGCCTTTATGTAATTTGGGTGCGTTTAACATGTTTAATTCTCCTCTTTTTGTTGGTAAATATGGAAAAAAGTAACCGGCTTAATATCGGTTGCCTGCAAAACTTTTTTGCGAATCCGACCTTTGATAAATTCTGTAACCGCCGGAGTTAAGCCGCCGCATTCATGAAGTTTTTCCTCAATCTGCGGGATAACAGCCTGTTTAATTTCCGCGGCGAGCGGCTCCCAATCTTTAGCCTCTAAAATATCTATTGAAGAAATTTGCAAATCAGCCACGCGGTTATCGGCAGTGATTACCGCGCTGATAAATAAACTGCAATTATAAGCAATTTTTTTGCGGTTTTTAACCACATCGGAAGTTAAAGACACGCAACGACCACGGTCAACCCCCATAACCTCAGATTCAACTTCTTCGGTTTTGGTAATGCTGCCGCCGCTTACTAAAAACATATCGCCGTTTTGCCCCGAACAAACTTCCGGCACGCCGCAGCTTAACGCAAAGCGTTTGTGCTCGCGGATAAAGCGCTTGTCGCCATGCACCGGAAACACTATCTGCGGGCGCAAAATATGGTACATCTTTTTAAGCTCTTCTTTAGACGGGTGTCCGGAAGTGTGCACCAGTTCGGTTTCTTCCGTGATGACGGTAACGCCCAAATCCATCATTTTTTCCTGCATGTGCTCAATTTTTTCTTCATTTCCGGGAATGATTTTGGAAGAAAAAATAATAGTGTCATTTTTGCCGAGCTTAACATATTTGCTGTCGCCGTTGGCAATAACGCTTAAAGCGCTGCGGTAATTGGCTTGCGAGCCGGTGCAGATATACAAGGCTTTATCTTCGGTGATGCCCTGCACTTCCTGCGGGGTGTAAACCTTGGGCAAATCAGCAAAATAGCCGCATTCTTTGGCAATTTTCATGTTGGTGATTAAGCTTTTGCCCATTAAAACCGGAGTTCTGCCGGCTTTTTCAGCCGCCAAAACCAAACTTTCAAGCCGCATTAAGTTAGAAGCAAAGCAGGTGACGATTAAGCCGCCCTCAATTTGCGGAATCCGCTCAAGCAGGCTTTGGCGGATAACCGCCTCGCTCGGCTGAATTTTTTCAAGCATAACATTGGTAGAATCGCACACGAACATATTTATGCCTTCATCGCCGGCGGCTTTTAATTCCGCCATGCCGGTCGGGAGCATGTCAAGTCTGCCGTCATCAAAGCGCCAATCGGTGGCGTGAAAGATATTGCCGTATTCGGTTTTAATCAGCAAACCGCAAGTTTCCGGCACGGAATGCACCAACGGAATATATTTTACCGTAAACTCGTTAAGTTCTATTGTATCACCGGCGCGCACGGGGTTTAACGGCACTATTTTTTCCATTTTATATTCTTTTAAGCGCTCTTTGATAAGCCCCAGAGCAAAAGGAGTGCCATACACCGGACACTGCAATGACGGCCAGATATGCGCAATGGCGCCCATGTGGTCTTCATGTCCATGAGTAATAAAAATACCTTTCACATCATTTTTAAATTCTTCCAAAAACTCCGGCGAAGCATAGCTCATATCCATTCCGGGATAATCGTCATTTAAAAAACCATAGCCGGTGTCAACCACAATCCACTTGCCGTTAACGCCGTACGCATACATATTCATGCCGATTTCATCGGCGCCGCCTAACGGCAAAAAATATATTCCTTCTTTTTTATTCATCTTTTTCCTCTTTTGGCGCAGCAAACATATCTCCGGCTATAACGGTTTCAGTCTTTTGCCCGTTTTGCAACAGCAGGCAGCCGTTATCATCAATGCCGGCAAAAATGCCGCTTTTATCATTGTTTTCTTGTTTTATAACTATCGGTTTATTCAGGTTAAAGGCGTTTTTCTGCCATATTTGTTTTAACTTTGCAAATCCTTCTTGGCGGTAAATGTACAACAGAGCGTTCCAATTCGCAATAAAATTTTTAAGCACGGCGATTCGGTCGGTTTTTGCGCCCAAAGCGTTAAGCCCCGCCGTGGTATAAGCGGAAGCACCTAAATCAGGGTGCGACACAACATTAATACCAACTCCCATAATCCAAAAATCAGCCGGTCCGCGCTCAAACAAAATGCCGGAAATTTTGGCGCCGCCGACCAACACGTCATTCGGCCACTTCAGTTTTACATCAGCGCCGGGGCAAAAGCATTTAACGGTTTGTAAAACCGCAATGCCACTGATTATAACCATTCGGCTTAAATCTTTTACATCAGCCTTAAAGGCCATGGACATAAACAAATTGCCTTTTTCGCTAATCCAGCCGTGGCCGCGCCGCCCCCTGCCCTTGGTTTGCGTTTCAGCCGTTATGATACAGGGCTGTTTGAGCTCGTGGCAAAGATTAAAAACTTCAGTGTTGGTGCTTTCGCAGATTTTTACATCCCGCCACATTATGCCGTTAATATTGTTCATATTTTAACCCCGTTTATCAGCCCTAAGGCCTCGTTAAACAAAGCTTCAGGATAAAGCATTAAAAGCAGACATAAAAGTATGTTGAGCACAATCAACAGATATATTATCGGCTCGCAACGGTCAATATTAACGCCGATCGGCGCAAAAAACACCGTGCGAAAGATTTGTATAAAAGCCGGAAGAATAATTATCAGGGCAAGCACAATGGCAATTACTATAAAATATTGTTCATTGAGCGCCAAATAATTAAGCGTGTTCCATACCGAATAAAACATCGGCAACGGCGGCACAAGCATCAATGAAAGCATAAAAAACAGCAACGCCGCGGCTATAAACGGCTTGTTTTTGGCCGCGCCGTTTAAGGTGTTTAAATTTGATAAATATTCCCCGTTATGCTTTAAGGCAAACATAACGGTATAAATTCCGGCCGTAATCAGGGTGTAAATTTGCATATAAGCCAAGCTTGCCGCCACGTTTTCAGGCTTAAACGGAGCAACCAAAATTAAAATTATGCCCAAATTAAGCAATCCGGCAAATGAAAAAATACGGCGCATGTTGCGGCTGGTATTGGCGCCGAACGCCCCGATAAGCAGCGAAACAAAACCGAAAGTCAAGTAAATATTTTGCAAGCTTGCCGCAATCGGCACAAACAGCAGCATATTTATTTTTATAAAGCACACCCAGAGCGCAATTTGCGGCACAAAAGCAAAATATGCGGCAACCGGTAAAACTGCCAAACCGGTTACGTCCGAGCTCCAAAAATGCAGCGGAGCAATACCAAGCATATAAATCAGCAGCAACAGCAAACCGGACATAGTTAAAAAGAGCCTGTTTTGCGGCATTGCGGCAATTTGTTCCGCCGCGTTTGCATAGCTTAAACCCTGCGGGTAAAGTATTAACACGGCAACCGCCGCCATCATCACAAAAAACAGCAAGCTGAAACCGTAACGGCCGCTGATGTTATGAAATTCTTCATTTTTTTGACTGAAGCGGAGCAGTAAATATTGCAACAAAGCCAAAACGGCAAGCGCGGCAAACATAATGTCATACCGTTCGGCATATAAAAGCAAGTTAAAGCAAAACAGCATTAAAAGCGCTGACGCGCAAAAGCGAAACGCAGGCAATTTTTCAGTCGTGAACCATTTTAACGAAAGCCACAGCCAGAGCAAAAATGCCGCCGAGGTTAAAACATAAACCGGCGCGGTTAAAATATCGGCGCTAAAATATTCCGGAAAAGCGGCGTTATGGTTCCACACCGATGCCGCCATAGAAATTAAAACAAACAATTTGGCAATAAAAAAATATTCTTTGGCGGAAGCATCGCCCCACAGCCGGCGGATTAATAGGCATACCACGCCAAGCGGCAAAACGGCAAATTGTAAAATTCCAAGTAAATATTCCATCAGATTCTCCGCTTAAAACACAAACCACAGTGGCTTAATAAACGACAATAGCAATACCGCAAGCACAACAAGCGCGGCAAAAAACTGTATATTATCAATATCCGAAACTTTTACATCGGCTATCCCAAGGCATGATTTGTCTTGAAGCCCGTACAAATTTTGCAGCATAAACACCGCCGCCAGCAAAATTGTAAACACCGCCGCCGTTCCGATATAAAGATTAGCGGTTAAAATTTGCGAAACAATAATAAAATTGTTCCAAAACAAAGCCGAAACCGGAAAACCGATTGCCGCCAACAACAACGCTCCGTACGCAAACGAAGCTTTGGGTTGCAGGCACAAAATTCCTTCAGGCGAGCCCGAAGTTTTTTCGCCCTGCTCTTCAATATGAAAAATCAGCATAGAAAGCGCGGCAAATACCAATAAAAAGGCAAACAGCGAATATGCCAGATTACGTTGCAAAATGGTAGTGGGGGCAAAAATGCCCAAAAGATAAAGCAAATAATAAATAAAAATGTATGAAAACAGTTTGTCGCGCAGGTG
>ERZ1034928.790-NODE-790-length-13165-cov-22.517010_pt1 | contig 13165 bp, 19 predicted proteins | sample MGYA00520627_ERZ1034928 | MGnify/ENA primary metagenome ERZ1034928 (study PRJEB33766, sample SAMN09781755) | gut metagenome | biome: gut microbiome | host: Homo sapiens | place: Madagascar | study: EMG produced TPA metagenomics assembly of the PRJNA485056 data... | reverse complement strand
AGACAAAAAGGCGGGGCGGTGAGGGGTTGCCCGTAGGGCAAGGGGAGAGGAGGGGTGCCTTTTTGCTTTAGTTTTTAGCCCTCCTCGCCCCTTATTTTTCTTTTTGGTTCTTTTTCTTTTTCGTTTTTCTCCTGCGCGGGTATTAAGATATAGGAGTTTTGCACATTTTGTGCAAAACTCGGTGCAAAACTTCAACGCGTTTTTCTTTTTGGTTCTTTTTCTTTGGCGGCGCTCTTGACTATGCGCGCGACTTGTGATATAATATAAGCAAAAAAGGCTTTTACATGGAGCAAAATACTTGCGTAATTAAATTATATAAAGATGTGCCGCTGCATCCCGGCTACACTGACGTGTACGGCGGCAGCTATGCCGCTTGGCTTGAAAATGCGACGCAAATAATACTTCTGAATCAAGCGTTCCAAAATCCATGGAGCGGAATAACCCGACCTTCGGCAACGGTTACGGTAAATTATGACTTTGAGGCGTTGGAAGGCTACAACTATTTGTCATTTCAAAACTCGGCGACGGGGCGCGTGTTTTTTGCCTTTATAACGGCGCAACAGGCGCTCGGCGTAGGCGTTACGCGTCTCACATATGTTATTGATGACTGGGGAACATGGCACGAGGTGGCAACGTTCGGACGTTGCTACGTCGAGCGCGAGCACGTGGCGGCGGACACGGTGGATAATTGGGGTGTGTGTGAAAGCCTTAACTACACCGAACTTATGAAGGGACGAAACGCGCCGATACTGAAAAGCCTTGCGGCGCTAAAATACTATTTGATTGTTTCCCCGCCGCCGCGTAAAGAAGCGATTGCGGGAAAAACGGACTTCGAAGTGTACAAAGATTGGATTTCTGCAAATAGCGGATTGACCTTGATGACGGCAGTATTTAACACCGTCCGCACGTCGTGCGATGTGTGGCGTGGCGATGCCGCTACGGTTTCAGCTGCCCTGTCAGGCACGCACGGGCTGGACACGTTCGGGCTTGCCGAATACCTTGTGCGCGCGTTTGCGTCGCCGCTTGACTATGGAACTGCAAAGGAAGAAACGGCGGAAATCTGCGAAGCGGGTGAAGCTTTTCAGGGTTACGCTCCGCACAATAATAAATGCTTTGACTCGCCATTTAGAAAGGTTGTCGTCGGCGCGTACCATGGCGGGCAAATGACTTTCACGGCGCGCGAAATTTATCGAGGCGGCGGTCTTCAGGTCGGGGTCAGAAAAAACTCTTCAATTGGCGGCGGCATGTCGTGTGTAGTTGCTGTTCCTACTGGATATCTTGATAAAGCGGATATGCTTTACGAGCAGGTAGAGGCAGATTTGCCCGTGACAAACGCGCCGGGGCAAACGCGCGAGGAACAGCTCAAACGCGATTATCTTTACAGCCTCATCCCGGGCATTATATCGGGAGTTGCTGGGACTGTACTCACGGGCGGGAACATTGCTATCGGTGCGCTGGCGGCTGGAGCGGCAACGGCAGTCACGGGAGCGGCAAGGATAAACGATACGCTTTCACAAGGAACGAGCACACGACTGCCGAGCAGCGGGAACATTACGGGCGACTTAGAGACGGGACGCTTCGGATTCTATTATCAAATTTGGGAAATGCCAGCGGACGCGGCGAAGCGAATTGATGAGTACTTTGATTGCTACGGATACGCCGTGCAAGCGTATAAAGTGCCGAACATGGCGGGAATGAGCCTTTATAATTTCGTGAAAACGCAGGGCGCATCTGTCTCGGGTGCGATACCGGGCGGCGCGCTGGAAACGCTGCAACGCATCCTTGACAGTGGTGTTAAAATTTGGCATGCCGCGCCGGGGACAGCAGGAGCTAACAGGAGGACGGCAGAAAATGGCTAAAAGTGAATACGGAGCTTACTGCAACGGATATATGCTTTTCAAAGATGGTCGGCAGTTTTTCCCGTCGTGGGACAAGGACGGCAGCGCGCGCGCAAAGCTGACGAATCAGCGCGCATTCTATCAAGAACGGGCGCGGCTGATAGATATGGCGTGCGCGCGCTTTGAGCTGAACGCGCCGCCAGAAGTGTTTATGCCTCAGGTATGGCGGGAACTTATCTATACCCCGATAGCATGGAGTTATGACGAGGAAGCACGCGCGTTTATCGCCTTACCGTTTGCCGAGATTGACACCTTTGATATTTACGGCAACCCGGGCGGCTCAATTCAACTACATAGCCGATATAACGGTTATACTTTTCAGGCAGAGCCTGAAAAGTTTGAGATAATGTACGAAAACCTTTCCAATGCTTGGATAGGCGGGCAGCTTGATTATTACGCGGCGCGAATTTCCAAAATTGACCGCGTAATAGATACTGTTATAAACGCGCAAAAAACGCCGATAATACTTAGCGGTGAAAAGCAAAAGCTCCTTGATATGCTAAATGTCGCAAAAAAATACGACGAGGGCACGCCGTATATATATAGCCGGGAACGCTTCGGAGATGAGGGTGTGGCAAGTCTTGGAGTGCTCAACCCTGCGGGAGCTGCGGGGCTGACCTTCACAGGCGACAGACTTGAAGCAATCCGCAAGGCTATTGCGGACAGGGCACAAGCTCTATGCGCCGTCGAGGGCGCAGCTGAAAAACGCGAGCGACTTAATTCCGTCGAGGTTGAAAAGTCGCAGGGGACGGCGATGACGCATGGGGCTTCAAGCCTTTTAGCATTGCAAGACTTCTGCCGCCGCTTTAACTCAAATCAATATTTGAGCGGCAAACTTGCGGAGCGCGGGCTTCCGCCGCTTGAAGTAAAGGTCGCGGGCGCGGCGGCATACGCTGCCGAGCGGAACGAAACGGCGGGCGCGGCGGCATACGCTGCCGAACGCGATAAAATAGCGGGGGAGGTTGAAGCGGGTGAGTAATTATACTATAGAACTTGGGGAACTCGTCGAAAGCGGATACAAACTACCACTTGACACATATCCAATCTGGGACGAGAGCAAACGCAGCGAATTAAATCAAATGCTTGTGAACCATTACTTCTTCGACGAGATTGGGCTTGAAACGCCTGACAGGTTCGCACAGCGACTTTCAGCCGCTATGGCTGAGATTATGCCATATTATAACCAGCGCGCAAGGTCACAGCTTGAAGGGCTACAAACAGAATTAAAACGCGTGCGAAAGTCATCCCCCGCAGAGGTCACACGAACGCACACGGAGAGCGGAAGTGAAAAGACGACCGAAGGCGGAAAAGATAGCAACGCGAGCGCGGCGAACTCGTTCAACGCGCAAAGCGACACGCCCGGTAATTCGTTCTCGCTCACGCTCTCAACAAGCGGCAGCGGCGCGGACTTTTCAGGCTATGCCACACAAGTCGGGAAAACCGTTCAAAATGGCGAGGCGAGCACCACATACGGGCACACAACGGAAAGGACATTCAACGGGCGAAAAACCGAGGAAAAAACGACCGTGGCGGCGGAAGAGAGTACGACCGACACGGAAGAGCTTGATAAAACGGAATACTTAGCGCGCGCTCGCGCGTTAATAATAAACGTTGAAGCCGAGATAATAAATGACAAGGCAATAAGCAGCCTTTTCATGACTTTATACTATTAAGGAGCAAAAGCAATGGCAGAAATTAACAATACTGTACCGAGCATAGTACGCGGGTCAAGCCTCTATGAGGCAATGTGCGAAGTGGCAAAAATTGCCAATGACGCAATAGACGACGCTGGCACGGCGAACAAAGGCGTAACAGAGGCAAAAACGGCAGCGGCAGCGGCACAGCAGACTGCCAACCAAGCGCACGAGGAGGCAACAAACGCGGCAGCTTCGGCGGAGCAGGCAGGCGAAAAGGCGCAAGCTGCGCAGGCAACCGCAGACGGAGCACGGACCGCTGCGGACAAAGCGCAGGCGGCGGCAGATAAAGCACAGGGGACTGCAAACGGGGCGGTAAGCAAAAATACCCAGCAGGACGCGCGCATAGGTGATATTGAAACGGGAAAGACTGTAATCCCAACGTACTTTAAAACCACGGCGCAAGGAAATGCAATTCCCGGCATGAACGGCGCGGGAACTCAAGCCGTTTACTACTGGGCAACGGGAAGCATTGACGGAGATTTACCGCTCCGCCGACACGGGCAGAGTGACATATCAAAAGGTGGATTGCTTGTTCCGCAAACGCCAACCAACGCGAACGAAGCCGCGTCAAAACATTACATTGACGGGGAAATCACGACCGTGAAAAGCCTTATTAACGATGCAAGGACAACTATATCACAGCTCGGGGGCGCAATACAGGCAGATGAGACTGCCGCGGCGGTTGAACAAATTGTTTTCACATCAACCACGTTATCAGGCTTTTCAAACGAACCGAACACAAAACTTCGCGTAATAAACATTACGGGTCAGGTCGCGTCGGACTTTTCGCAGAATGCTTCAAAAAAGTTCACCTTTTCCCTTGAAAATGTCTTGCCGGACGAAAAAGCACCCGCGCAGATTGGGCTGACATTCTTTGATACTGGTTACAACGATAAACATTCACGCGCAGCACTGTGCGCGTTTAGCAACAAGAGCAGCGGCGAGCCGATACTTACTATAGACTTCGACGATATTGACCCGGCTGGGGGGAACTCATATGAAGTCTTCGGGTCGGCAATATTTACTTTTTCAACTTAAGGAGAAAAAAGATGAATAAAAAGGTATATGCGAAAAGATGGTGGAGAGCGGCGGCAATCCGTACGGCGAAAACATTTGGCGAAACGCTCGCCGCAGGACTGGCAACAATCGCGACTTTCGGCGACTTTTCTCCGTCAAAACTCCCGGCTATATTTTACGCGGCAGGAATAGCGGCGGCGATAGCGTTCCTGACGTGCGTCAAGTGGCTTCCAGAAGTAACGGCGGAATTTAAGCCAAAAAGCGAGGACACATGATGGATAATGATATTTTTGTCCGGCAGCGCGAATGCGCCGAAAAAATGGCAAAAACCGCCGAAAAGACTTGTGATGTATCGGCGCGACTACGCGCGGTAGAGCAAAAGCTGAATTTAATAATAGGCATGCTCGGCGCATTCGTAGCCGCCGCAGCGTCTGCGCTCGTCGGAATTTTGATAAAATAAAGAGGCTTTTGCCTCTTTGTTTTTATTTCTGCGATTTACAAATCGTTTACAAAAGCGAAACCACAATGCCATAATAGAGGAGTATAATATAAGCACAGTAAAGGAGCGGGCAAGCTCCAAAAACGGAGGTAAATAAAATGAAAAAAGCAGATTACATCAACGACAAGCTAAATAATCACGGCTACGCTGTCGACGCGTGCGTGCGCTCTCGCGCGCGCTCGCTTCAAGGAATCCGCAAGGTGTATTTTGAGACGTTCGGAGACGACTTTTACGAAACCAATGAGGACTGGAAGGAAAGTCTTGAAAGCGAGATAAAAGCGGGAATCATTGGCTTCCCAGACGAAAACCATATTGAATTCTTAACCGACGACATGGCGCGCGGAAACCGACAAACGCGTGAAGAACTCCTTGAGCGCGTTCAATGGTAAGGAGGTGTTTCACGTGAAACGAAAACAATTTGAAATAATTTCTGAACCGCTCCGGGACAGTCGCCGACTGGTGCGCGTGCTTGATGGCGTGCGCACTCTCGGCGAAGGGGTAGAAGCAGAACCGTTTTATTTTTTCGGCGACATGTGGGACTGCTTTAACCAATTCGCAATTTTTAAAACTGCACGTGACGCGGCAATATTCGGGTACGGGAAAATATGCGCGGCGATTTTTATACCAGCCGAGGCATACAATGACCCGAGGCAACTATGCCCGGCAATATTTTGCGGAGCTACCGAAAATGGGTAAATATATTAGCGTAATAAAGCCCGCGACGGCTGAAGCGTACACGATTATACAAGATGGCTGCGAGACGTGGAAAGTCTCTATAAAGCCACGATATACGAATCGTTTACAAAGCCGAAACTACGATGACATAACAAAAGAATATAATATAAGCACGGCAAAGAAGCGGAAGCTTCAAAAAAACAGAGGTAAATAATGAAAAAAGAAGCAAGATTCCATTTGAATGCGCAAGACCTGCGCGCGGCGCTTAATAATTGGGACATCAAAGGGCGCGCCGGCGTGGCAGACGTTGACGCGGTTATTAAATATTTAAACGATTTAGGCAGCGCAGAGATGACAGCCGATAGCATTAACGCGCTCGCGATGCTCATGGAAAAAAATCTTATATATTCAGGCGGGGCGCGTGTATATCTTCCTGAAGCCGAATACCTGCTTTTAAATGTTGCCGCCCGTACTTATCTTGTAAACAGGAGGGAATAAAATGACTAAGAAAAAAAACATTGTCACGGACAAAACGCCCGAACAGCCGTATGTTAGACTGCTTGCCGCGCTTCTGCGGCAAGCAGAAAAGGACTACAACGCGGCGGATAAGTCGGGGAAAAAATACCTGATTAAGGAGCTGCGCAGCAAGTCGACGCGAAAAATAACGCTTGAAATGAGTGACAAGCTCGCCGACAGGCTTGAATCTGCCGAAGCAGCTTCAAGCGAATGGAGCTTCAAAGGATATAAAAAGGCGCGAAAGGACTTTACTGTTATAAGCGTGTCAGCGCTGCGGCTAATTTCCGCAATATGCGAGGGCGTTAAAAAATGTGGAAAATGCCCGCTTGCGGACGTGTGCGCGGGCATAGGTCGCCCGGAACACTTTATCACGGGGGACTACGCCGAGAATGTAACGCGTAAATGCTCAAAAAAAATATATCCGACATATAAAGAAGCGGAGGAGGCTTTGAATGATGAATAAAGAAAAAAGATTCTCGTATTTGAAAGATTATAAGGTTAAATTCGATATGCCGCTATTCTATAAGCGAATAAAAAACGATTCACGGCTTTACACTTCAACGCTAAAAGTCGAAGGCGATGCGTTATTCGGCGCTAAATTTGCGGCAGGTTCAGAGGAAGGCGCTTTCCTTTTTAAACTAAGTGAGAACGGTGGGACGCAGCACGAATTTGTGCACGCTCTCACAGCGTTTGCCCTCCGCTTCGGATTGGCAGACACAGACCCGCTGATGTGGGCGTGCGAAGCTTTTAACGAATGCGCAGGATATAACTTGACGGAGGCTACCGAAGATGAGTATTGACTTTGGCAAAACATGGTATAAAATAACAATCAAGGGCGTTGCGCGCGGGGAAAACGGCGGGCAGCCGTTTGAGGAGACAAAACCGCTTAAACTGTCCGCGCAAGAACTCTATGACGTGCGGCGGTATCTTGAGCAGCTGCCGCACGTGTCCGATGTGATAATTGAGGCGTGGGAAGATGCCGTCTGAATACAGAACTTTAAAAAATTATGTATCGAATTATAACCGTACTATGCGGCGTAAAGCATTGCGCGGAGAAATCCCCGAAGCAAAGACATTGACACTTGCGAAGCTTCAGGCGGATATCTCCGGAGCGGGTGACGCTGAAAGCGTTCTCCGGTGGTATAAAGCAGAAACGGCACGGGGCGCGGGGCAGTCATTTGAATTTGCAGACCCGGCGACAGGCGAAAAAATTCGGACGACGCGAGGACGTGCGGCGCAAGCCCTCCAGCTTTGGAGCGAGAGCGGCGGAGAACGACAGCCCGCCGCGCTTCTCAAAGTACCCGAATATTTTGAAAAGGCGAAAGAAGAAGAAATTTTCAAAGCGCAGGAAATAGCGCGCGAACGCTATGAGCTGCTTAAAGACGATTGGCATATTGAAGCATGGAAAGGCGGCAAGAAGAAGGACAGTGACACGTGGACACAGATACTTCTTCCGGCGTTTACTGCGTTTGAAAGTCAGCCGTCGCCGAATTATGTCGCACTTATGAAAGACGAGCGACTTGACCCGCGATTCCTTTATCAAAACTTCGCACCGCTGTCACGTGCGGAGGCACTCGCGGACGCTATATATTCGCACGTCGGCTAACGTGTGCACGGAGGTGATAAAAATGTACGCTTATTTGACTTTTGAAGGCGGCAAGCCGTCACTAATGCCCGAGGGCGGCGGACGTGTCGCCGAATTTGAAAACGCAAGCAGCCTTTTTCAATATTTAATTGAAAAGATTCCACAGCCGATAATCTTTGCGGACGGGCTGACGGGAGCGGGAAAAAACTCGCAAAAGCTTGCGTCAATTTTCGATAAATTTTCCGAGATAAAGGAAAAAAGAGAACTGACAGCGGGCGAACGTCACACGGTACGCGCGCTTGACGGCACGATATACCGCGCAGAATTATGCGCAGAGTACGCACCCGGCAGGGCGAAGCGAATAGTTTTTGTAAACTTTGATGAAATGGCACTGCCCGTTGACACACTTATCGAAAGATTCGGACTTGATGACCAACCGCGCGTGAGGCTCGCAGCGATGCAACGATACCGGGCACTTCTCAGGCAAGAGGGACTAACGAGCTTTACAGCGCGAAAAAACGCGGAAAAAGAGCTATTACCACTTTACGAAGCGCACTTCCCGAAGCTCCCGGAGCACGTGGACAACCTTGTATCGGCTGCTTATCGTGGCGGAATTATGCGCGCGCCCACTGAAAAGGCGACATTTGAAAACGTGGACGCTTACGACTTCCGCGGGCTTTACTCATCAATTTATGCGGACAAGCTGCCGACAGGGCAAGGCGCATATAAAGCGGGAGACTGCACCGGCGCGGAGTGGAGAGCACTGATTGACTTTAACCGCTGCTTCTCGGTAGTCCGCTTTTTCTCGAATATCACGAGCGGGGAAGATGGCTTCTTGCCTGATATGCGCATGGCTCGCGCGGACGGCTCGCGCGAGCTGCTGACACTCACGGGCGGAGATATCTTCATGGCTCGGCTGCTCGGCTACGAATTTAATAATATATCCGTCGTTGAAAGTGTAAGCTTCAATCTTTCTCCGTCGCCGCTTTCGGAATATGCCAAAAAATGGGAAAAGAAAAAGGCGAACGCGGCAACGTGGGCGCAAAGGTCAATCGCAAAAAAAATGCTGAATGTTCCCGCGGGGGCGTTCGGGAGCAAAACCCCACTTCGATATATCCCGGCAGCCGCATATATAACCTCTATCGGGCGGCTGAAATGGCTATCCGCTGCGGAGCTTTCCCGCCTTGAAGGCTCAGAAGTCATCTACGGCAATACGGATTCTCTGCATCTTCGCGGCAGCGCACACGCGCTTGCAAATGCCGCGGAAAAGCTGCGCGAGGTCGGATATCTCGGAGCGGGCGCGGCGGGGAAGCTCTCGCTTGAACACTCTTTTCCCGAAGCAACATACCGAGGTATAAACCTTTACGCGGGCAAATGCGCAGACGGCGGCGAGGTCGTAAAGGCTGCGGGGCTTCCGCTCAAAAGTAAAAAGCAATTAAATTATGATAATTTTAAAAACGGATGTGAGATTGTCGCTGAATACGGCGACGGCAGTAAAATAATATGGAGGTTTGATTGATGAATATGTATCAATGCTTCTTAATAAGAAACGCGTGCTATCTGGCGGGCGACCGAATGAACCCGCTGGGTATTGTCGTACATTCAACGGGAGCAAACAACCCGTATATTTCGCGCTATGTACAACCCGCCGCGGGGCAGGCGGAAGGAATTACCACCAGCGCCGCATACATGCGCGCATTGCTCGGAAAGAATCGATACAGCAATCACTGGAATCAGTGGTACGCAGACCCGATAAACAAGCGGCTAGCTTGTGTAAACGCCTTCATCGGGAAGCTTGCTGACGGTAGCGTGAACGTCGTTCAAACGATGCCGTTTGATATGCAGCCGTGGGGATGCGGCGAAGGGGTCAATGGCTCTTACAACAACACGCATATTCAATTTGAAGTTTGCGAAGACGATTTGACAAACAAGGCGTATTTTGACAAGACGATAGCGAAAGCGGTTGAACTATGCGCGTACCTGTGCAAGAAGTTTAATATTGAAGTGCCGAACGTCGTTTCACATCGCGAAAGCTGCTTACAAGGTTACGGCGGGGGCAATCACGCAGACATTGACCACTGGCTAAAGGTTTACGAGGCGACAATGGACGACTTCAGAAACATGGTTTCTGAAAAAATAAAGGAGGAAGAACCAATGACCACAACAGAAAAGAGAGATTTTGAGGCACTTGAAGCAAAGGTCGAAAGTCTTGAAAAACAGCTGACAAATTGCGTCGGCAAATACAACTGGACGGAGGCGTGTCCAACATGGGCACGCGCCACCGTGCACAAACTGCTTTCAAAAAAGATATTGAAGGGACGCGACGATGGAATGCTGTATTTGTCAGAACAGATGATTCGGCTGCTCGTCATGCTCGACCGGGCGGGGGCGTTTGGCGAATGACGTACTTCGGAGGCAAGGCGCGCGCACGCTTTCAGTGGCGACAGAAAGAAGATGAGAACCGAAAAGCTATTTGTTTACAAAAAATGGCTTGACAAATTTACAAAACCGTGATATAATATATGTGTGGGGCAGCTATCCGTGCAGATGGTTACGCTGGAATATGCGCTGCTCGGATTTTGAAGCTAACCTGTCGGCTGCCCCGCACCTCCGTTTAACATGAGTAAACAACCAGAATATTTTTCGCCATCGGAGATAAAATCAAAAGGCTGCTTATTTAATATAATCGGCGGTCCGCGCGGAAACGGAAAAAGCACGGGCGTGCTTCTTGAACTTTGCAGCCTCAACGACGACGGCATGATATGGGCATACGTGCGACGATATGCAAAAGAAATGACCCGCACAAGAATGCAGCGCGTTCTGCGGAAGGTCGGAGAATTAAACGGGCATAGTTATAACTATGCTGAAAAGCAATTCTTCGATGAAAAAAACAAAATAGTCGGCGAGGCGTTCGGACTAAGTGATGGAGAACTCGACAAGTCAATAAACTTTGACGATATCGGCGCAATCGTGTTTGACGAATACACGGTATCGCCGACGAGCTTTAGACGTTATCTTCCGGGCGAGGTCACGGCGTTTTTTGACCTCTACAAGACAATAGCACGACAGCGCGACGTGCCCGTTTATATGCTCGGGAACAATCAGCGTACAAGTAATCCGTATTTGTCCTTTTTTGGCATAAAAAATCCGCGCCCGGGCGAAATCGTAACGGCGGGAGACGTAGCCGTGCAACGCTGCCAAAGCATGGCAGCGGCTGGCTTTAAGATGTCAAGATTTGATAAAATGGTCGCTGGCACTGCCTACGGCGATTATAGCTTCGGCGGCGAGGGCATGGAAAACTTTTCGCACCTTGTGAGAAAACAGGCGGCGCACTCCGTGGCACTGTTTGACATTCTCGCCAACGGCGATATATACGGCGTGTTTGCCGAACCGAAAACAGAAAGTTACTTTGTACGCGCAAAAAGCGCGGCAGCAAAACGAACGCTTTCAGCGGACGAACCGCCGCCGAACGGCGTTCAGCTCTTCGCGCGTTCGTTTGAATTTAAACGGGTGCAAGAACAGCGCAAAAATTACAAGCTGTTTTTTGACAATGAAGAAACGGCTGAAACTATTATAAGTCTGCTTTAATGAGGTGAAAAGATGGACGAAAGAATTTTAGAAATCATCGAAAAGTATGAAGTCTCCGACGACGATGCAGAATTTATACTTGACGCGGCGGCGGGAACGCCGACCGACTACGACGAGATAAAAGCCCGCGCGGCAGACTTGTCGGACAAGTACGAAAAGCTCCGAACACGTTACTTTGAACGCTTCAAAAACGGCAAGCCGGAGGAGAAAACCGAAGAGCGAGAGGAAACGGAAACGCGCCCCGATTTAGACGTGACTTTTGAAGAGCTTGAAAAACTTCTTGAAGAAGATGAGGAGAGAGGATAATGGCAAAACTTACCACGAAAGAAAAGGCGGCGGCACAGCTTAACGCAATTCGCCACGTCGCCACAGCCGCATATCAAGATGCGATTCCCGTTGCTGACGCGGCGACGGTCAACGATGTTTACACAGCCGCCGTCTCGGGACATTTTGCGAACGAGTTTTTAGGACTGCTTTACAACTTCCCCGCCTTTACGTTTTACTCAAACAAGGCGTATAAAAACAAAATGCGCCCGCTTTGGAAGGGCGACCTTCGATTCGGCTCGGGTGCAATGGAAATTTTCGTCGACCAGATAACGCGCCGTGTTTATAACCCGGCAGACTCGAAGAATGTAGCTCTGAAGCGGTGGGTGCCTACGGTGCTTTCAAAACTGCACACAAACCTGTCGCAGATTTATTACCCGTTTACCGTCGAACGCGAGACGCTGGAGCTTGCAGCAACAGCAGATAATCCCGTAGATTACCTGATAAACCGCATCACTTCACGCGCTTTTGAGCTTTCGGAAGCTGACGACGAGCGAAACGCAAAAAGTCTACTTACTACGGCATACAATGAAGGCTTTGTAATGCCAATTCATATTGATGAGCCGACCGACGCGAACATAAAAGAAATCGCAAAAGCTGTCCGCGCCACGGTCACAAAGATGTCAAGTATGCGCACGGATTACAACTATTGCGGCGTGCAAACTTCGACCCCGCTTGATGGTCTTGTAGTCGTCATGGACGCAGACTTCGATGCAGCTTACGGCGTTGACCTTATGGCGAGCGCATTCAATAAGGAGTTCGCGCAGATTCCCGTTGAAAGAATCGTCATAGATGAATTTGCCGCGGCAACAGGCGTGAAGGCAATGCTTGTCGATAAAGAATTTACACAGATTTATGACAAGGTGCGCGAGCTGGTAGATAACTTTGTCGGCGACGGCTTGTACCGGAATTACTACTTGCACAGGTGGGTGATATATTCACTTTCGCCGTTCTGCAATGCTGTCGCGTTTACCACTGCGGCACTTGGAGCGCCTACAGCAATAACCGTAACGCCTGAGAGCGAGACATATCGGGCGGGCACAAGCATGTACCTCTCGACAGCGTTTACAGGCGAAGGCGTTTACAGCCACGCGATAGACTGGAGCATATCCGGGCAGACGGACGACACAACAGTCTGCGCTGGCGGTGCGCTTTACTGCGGGAAAAACGAATCCGGAACAATAACCATTAAGGCGACGAGCCGAGCCGCAAACACGGTGAGCGGCACGGCAACCGTTACGGCGACGGCATAGCCGAAGCAGCGCGAGGCGCGGGCAACAACCAAATAGCCTTCGCGTGCCTCGCACGCAAAGGCGCGCCCAATACCCCCGCACGCGAAAGGCGTGCGGGGGTATTGTTAGCACAC
>ERZ1034928.787-NODE-787-length-13199-cov-3.955341_pt1 | contig 13199 bp, 16 predicted proteins | sample MGYA00520627_ERZ1034928 | MGnify/ENA primary metagenome ERZ1034928 (study PRJEB33766, sample SAMN09781755) | gut metagenome | biome: gut microbiome | host: Homo sapiens | place: Madagascar | study: EMG produced TPA metagenomics assembly of the PRJNA485056 data set... | reverse complement strand
GTCCTGAAATTAGCAATATGACGAATTAATTTTAATTTTGAAGAAGGTGATTTTTATTATTATTTTAAAAAACAAAATCTGTCGATAATCAAACTGATCTATATAAATTTATGAAGGAGTGATAACTATTAACAAACCAATTTATCTTGACAAAGCTGGTACATTTGGTTACGTACCCAAGCCTATTCTAAAATCAATAGTTCCGTATCTTGCAAAAATGTGTGGTAATGCTTCATCGTTACATTCCGTGGGGCGTGAAGCTAATAATGCTATTAAGCAAGCTACAGCTACTATTAAAGCTGTTACAAATGCTGATACAATTTATTACACAAGCGGAAGCTCAGAAAGCAATAATTGGGTAATAAATAATTACCGTAATAGCAAGATTATTTCAAGTACAATAGAGCACCATTCTATTCTAAACACGTTAAAATATTATGCTGAAAACTATGGACTTGAATATGAGCTTATAAATGTTGATGGCACGGGTCATATCAGAATGGATGAGCTTGAAAAGACTTTATCCAAAGGAGCAGATTTATGTTCTATTCAAACAGTTAATAATGAAATTGGTACGATTGAAGACATAAACGCAATTTATGATTTATGCCACAAATATAATTGTAATTTACATACTGACCTTACTCAAGCTTTTTCACACATTGATACATCAAATCTAAAATATGATTATGCTTCTTTATCAGCTCATAAATTTGGTGGTTTACAGGGAATAGGCATATTGCTTTGTAATAAGCCCATTAAGCCTTTTATTATTGGTGGAGAACAACAGAATAATATGAGAGGAGGAACATATAACCTTTGTGGTATAGTTTCGATGGCTAAAGCCGCTGAACTCTATAATTATTCTCCCGAAAGAGATAAGCGTTGCAGAGAAATACAGCAGAAATTCTATAATGCCTTTGGTCATTTCAAAGACGTATACTTCAATTCCGTAATAGCTGACAGTATATCGTCAACGCTTAATGTAGCTTTTAAGGGCGTAGAATCTGAATCACTGATGCTCCTCCTTGATATGGACGGTATTTATGTATCGGCAGGTTCAGCTTGTAACTCAGCAAGCTTAGAACCGTCACACGTTTTAAAAGCTATAGGCACACCTGAAGATTACATATACAATAGTATTAGATTATCTTGGGACGATACACTTACAGATGATGAAGTTGACTACGTTGTTGAAAGTATTAAGAAAAATATAAAGAAAGTAAGAGGCCATATATGATGAACACAACAGTTAAATTTGCAAGAGTAAGACCCACAGCAGTTATACCCACAAAGAGAGATGAGGACGCAGGATTTGATATTTATGCTGACTTTGAAGATGATTTTATTATTATTGACCCACATACAACTACATTGATACCTACAGGTATTGCTTCTGCGTGCGATGCAGATTATTGTTTTATTCTCAAAGAGAGAGGGTCAACAGGTAGTAAGGGTATTGCTCAGAGGTGTGGTGTAATCGACAGTGGCTACCGTAACGAGTGGTTTGTTCCCATTACCAATACAACAAATAAAAAGATAGCTATTGTTAAAAAAGATACCGATTATATATTTATGAAAAACACATCTGGATATACTATTTATCCTTACGAAAAGGCAATAGCACAGGCGCTCATAATTCCTGTTCCAAAGGTTAAGGTTGAAGAACTTACATATAATGAACTTAAAGAAATAGCATCTGATAGGGGAATGGGTGCATTAGGAAGTAGTGGTAAGTAATATGAACAATACAATTCTTCCAAATCTTGTTTTTACCGTTGCTGAAGTGGCTTCAATATTAAAAATAAATAAAAATGCAGTATATGATTTAATCAACAATGGCATTCTCAAAAGTATTAAATTAGGTAGCTGTAAAATAACAGCCAAATCATTAAATGATTTTTTAGAGGCATATGACGGTTATGATTTAAGTGATTTAACTGATATTAAACTTCTTCATCAATATAAAATAGCAAATAACTAAAAATATCCCGCTCAATAATATGATTTATTTCATACTATTTGAGTGGGATATTTTTAGTTATTTTAGAATATTATCCATAATATTTGCAACTTCTTCATCCATTTTATCAGTGATATGGGTATAATATCTAAGAGTAGTCTCTAATTTACTATGTCCTAAGCGCTTCTGTACATACTTGGGATTTACACCAGATTCAGCCAACATAGTGGTATGGGTATGCCTAAGATTATGATACTTGAAGTCTATATTGAGGTCGTCTTTAAATATGCGTCTCATAAACTTAATGCTATTTGGAGTAAGCATTTCTCCGTTTGGCTTAACATTTATAAAGTCATCAACAATAATTCTTTGCGTTTTGTCATTTCTTCTATCGGTAACAAAATTTATAGCATATCCATCGCCGTATTCTTGTTTATTTTTTTCATGCTGTGCTTGCAGTTCTTTGAGGTAATTGGTAAATTCATCGCCCATTTTTATAGTTCTTACACTACTTACTGTTTTGGGTGGTATAAAAGACCATTGTTTATCTTGAAAATATAATTGTTTGTTTATTCGTATAGTCTTTTTATTCCAATCAATATCAGAAAATCTTAATCCAAAACATTCACTAACTCTAAGACCAAGGTTAATTCCTATTTTAAAGGCTGGAGTTAAATTTGTTGTGGCACACCTTTGTTCCATTAACTCTAATTCTTTTTTAGTGTAAGTTTGTATTTCACCGTATGCACGATAACTTGCTGGTGGGACAACTCCGATAGTAGGATTGGTTCTGATGTACTTTCTTTTAACAGCATACCTAAATAATACAAGTAAAAAATTGTAAATACTTCTAATGTATTCGTCACTCAGATTTTCGCTTCTTTTACTATTAATATATTCTTGTAATTTTTGTGCCGAAAAATTACCAATATAGTTGTAACCTATTTCATTACATATATGATTTCTATATAAAGAATTATATCTTGTAACGGTTGAATGCTTACGGGTGGTATTAGCTTCATTATCGATAAATTCCTGATAAACCTCATTAAGAGTTATCTTTTTGTTCTCGACAATCTCACCATTGTTATTATACTCGTCTATATACTTGGCTAACATAGCTTGAGCTTCTTTTTCAGTAGCAAAACCACTACGTTCAATTTGTTTACGTTTTCCATTCTCTTGTTTGCCCAGATCAAGACGGAAAGACCAAGTAGCTCCTTTTTTTCTTACGCTGCCTTTCATTTATATCACCTCAATATCTATTATACAATTCTTGTTTATATATGTCAATACGAAAAAATTGAGTTTCCCACCAATCTATTATAAATATTAGATATTTCGGCTTAAATACGTCGTTTGCAAGATGTTTGTGGGAAAAGACAAAAAGTATCACTGCTACACATCAAATTCCCACCATATTCCCACAAAACAAAAAAATATGGTATAAGATGTTTTGATACATCTCATACCATATAATTACTATAGTGCAAAGAACTGTGCATATTGCCCTGTACATGGGCGTATCTATTTGTATATATTTGTATTTTATTTTACTTGAAGTAACGGTTGAGGAGACCCTGGAATGCCTTGCCGTGTCTTGCCTCAACATGATATCACATTTTAAAAAGCGCATAAATAAAGGAAAAGACTGATGAAATAATGAAAATGTTGTGCAATTTCCCACTAATTTCCCACTAAAAAATCTTCCCACAATGATATGCTTATTTATGTGGGAAAGGGTAGCTTTGTCATATTATCTTTTCTTAGGCAACCAAAACCATATTTTATTTTTAGTCACCTTATAATAAGCTCTCTTGCCATCAAATAAATAATACTCAATGCTATCCCCAAGTAATATAGCTATAAAACATAATATTATCCAGATAAGACAAAAGAACACATTACACTGTCCCCAAAAGAACGTAAATGGCAATCTACTATAATCCCATACAGGATTATATCCGTATATCACCACAAGCATAAGTCCAGTGATACCTTCACAAAACGTAGCTATACCAGTTCCTATAGCCAACTGCCATTGAAGCAATATCTCAAATGAAAAAAGATTATTTACAAGCGAAGCTAAAAGTCCAATAACACCAGCACAAAAGAACATACTATCTGATGTATAGCCACGGTATAATAGCTCGATTATAATATAAACACTTCCACAGGCAACAAAAATCGTACTATTTTTGATTATTTGTTTAATCATAATTTATCTCAATCGCATCTACAGCTTCAACAGTTTCACAATTCCTTATCTGAACTTCTATTGACTGCTGTTTGCTTACTTTAGGCGCAACATAAGCGGCAATGCTCAGACTCAAAGCAAGTAAGTCATTATAACTGAATTCCGTACATTCTGCTGTAGTTGCGTTCCACTTCAGAGGATACTCAACACCTATCGCTTTGGCTCTTTCGTAAGATGCTAAATTTCCATTCAGGAGTGACTGCTTCTCCTCGGTACAGCTGTAATATTTGCCGTCACTGTACAGATACGGATGACTTGCCAACCACTCAGATAACATTTCCTTGGATTGTGCGATTTTATTCTCCTTGATACCGTCAAGTTCTTCCTTAGAAATCTTACCTTTTTTAACATCAATAAGCTTACCATTCTTAACAACAAGCTCAAAATTAGGTGCATAGGATACTATTTTCTTGCCAAGCTCCGAATCATCTGGAACAACCCAGTCGGCATTTCCGAGCCAGTCTGTATCTGGGTGTTCCATATCGATAATAAACCATTTGTTTTTATATACTATCATCTACGGTCTTTCCTTTCTCTAAATTTCTTTAACCAATACAGAAACAAGGGCACACGCCAAGCGCAACCCCGGCACCGTTGCGGGTTGCATTACCATTGCTAGTCATAGCCACAAAGTCGTTCGCCCCAGCGACTGCGTTTAGCCAGCACCAGTTGCGGTTACAAATATATTTTGATGCGATTCTAAACAACGGAAATTGCCTATAATTTACACCTGCATCATATTTGTTCCCCCACAGATTACTGCCATACACTTCTGGCTCAGACATCAGATTGATTTTTATATTAGCCCACACCCAGCCACTTGCCTGGTTTCCAGTTACACTATTGCTCAGAATTTCACGATGTGTCAGCAAATGATTATTCAATTTCGCATCAAAATGCGTATTATACACAGGTAATACAGATGCAAACATAAAACTGCCAACATATCCGCCAGTAGTTACATTTGTACTATTCATTCGGTTGTTGCCGATAGCATTATCAGGTACAATAACAGCGTGGTGGGCTGTAAACGCCGTATCACCAGTATTCAGGTATGTGTCCAGTCCAGCAATACGGAATTTTGTATTGTAGGTTACTGTCTGGGTGCTTTCCACCAGTGATTTTGTACCATCATCACCGGTCTGCTCCACGAAACAGGGGACATCTGGAATACTGCCGGACAGCGTGAAATAGTCACCGATATAAATATCGGAAAAACTTCCGTCGGCAATCATAGCGCAGATATCGTCTATTGTATATCCCTTGACGAATAAATCATCGCCACGAAAGATATTATTATGATTTTCGGCGATAGTCTGCGATAAAATGTCGGTTTTGTTTGCCTTAATATTTTCATATCCATTCCACTTTGTCTTGTCAGCAGTGGTCACATGAATATCTGTATCGGTAATATGAGAATTTACTTCCTCAGTAAGAGAATTAACATCTGAACTATTTTCGGTTATCTTTTTATTTAAAATGGCATACATTTCATCATTATTGAATGTATTCATTTAATCACCTCACATCTTTTTCCAACCAGAGGATGTAAGAATATATACTTCAGTTTCGCCACCGTAATTGCCAACAATACACGTTGACCTCAGTGCAGGAAATACATCAAAATCAGGATTACCAGCAAATGTTCCGCTTGCCTTTTTAGTGGTGGTAGGTAACTGTGCTATCTCAGCCTCTGTATCAACATAAAAACTACATACACTTGTATTATAACTTCCACTTCTTGTGGAAAGATTTCCAGCCATAAAATCATCCTTTCATTATATAAAATAAGACTGCCATACAATAAGTACAGCAGTCCATATGTTAGTTAATCATTCTTTATGGGCAACTCATTTAGTTCATCACAGCAAGTGTGAATAAAACTGTTACCTCCGAGAGACTGATATTGTTCTTGTAGCTTTGCAAGATTTTCCTTTTCGTATATTGTTATATATCCTGCCTTCATTCGAGAGTTATATATTACGAGTATTGAGTTTCTTAGGTTTGCCTGTAAAGCCATGCTTTGCTTTTTGAGTTCAGCGTTGATCTCATCATTCTGCTCTATCTGTTTTTGCACCAGATCCGTGAGATTATCAATTTTTGCGTTTATCCCTTCTTTGTCACTGGTTTTGGTTATCCAAGCCACAAATTTGGTTCGCAGTGGTTTCACTATGAGTACGACAAGAGCTATGATCGTCGAGATGCTTCCGCAATATGTTGCGAGAGTATCTAAGTTGAAGTTCTCCATAGCCCACCTCACTCTGAGATTTCAGGCTTATAGTCCGTGATCTCCAGTATATCGTTCATATTCTTGACCGCATTTTCAATAGCAGCTTCTATTGCGTCTGCCGAGAACTTCAGATGATGCTCCTCTGCAATCGCAGTCAGCTTCTCAATTACCCACTTCTTCTTATCCTTGCCAAGATTTGTGCCATTGAAGAGCATTTCCGCAGCCTTTACAAACACGACAGCATACTCATTAAGAGTATTCCACTGCTCATTGTTCAGCTTAGTCTTGATCCAAGGTATTACAATGACAGTAATAATTGTGCCGAGCAAGGTAATAACCAGCTCAATAATAGTTGTAATGTCGATTGTCATAATAAAACTTCCTTTCTGTTACATCTTGAAATAATCACGGAAAGACTTGTATCCAAGCTTCGTGATACTGGGCGATCCACTCTTGGTTTCATCGCCATACCACTGAGAAGCTTTGGGTCTCGTATCCACATGGACAGCTCTGTTGTTGATATACCCTATGCCGTATATTCCACCCATCTCTTCCAGCGTTACGCATACAGTCTTAGCGTCGATTATCTTCTTGTTTTTGTCATAGCAGACAATATCCGCCGCCCTTCCGAGAACGTGATAGCCCGATCCATTGCCACCAACTGCCTTGTCATGTTCCGCAGTTCTGTAACCACTGTTAACTATGATCATCGAGCAGTCCAGTTTGGCATACAAAGCTTCCAGAATTTCAATTAGCTTGTTATGTATCTTGACTTTATTCGAATAAACTTTACTGCCCGATTTGCTTGTAAACTCCTTGACCTTGAAATGGTCAGAGAGCTTAGTCTCGCCATAAGTCTTTAGTGGATAAGTCGTTATCACATTCTTAGATGTCGGCACCTTAAACGTGATGTTGTCAGGAACAACATACTTTGACGATTTTACCGTTTCAGGGTTTGTAACTACACTCTTACCGGTATAGTCTTTGTAGCAGTAATCCATGTCGGTCTTAGAAGGGAAGCCGCTCGGTCGTCCGACCCAGGAATATTGGTGCATAGTATACTTACCCTTGTAGCTCGTCTTTTTTAGAGGATTGCCATTGGCATCCCTTACATGAGCCACCCAAGTGTCATAGTTCTCTTTAACCCTGTCATCGAAAAATGTATTCAGGTAGCTTACACTGTTGTAGTTGCCAACCTTGTAACCAGCCTGTCCGATGGTGTCCATAAATTCTACAGCCATATCAGACACAAGCTTTTTGGTAGGAGTTATGCCGTATGTTCGCTTTACGTAGTTGTAGCTGTCGTTCTCCCAGTCGAAAAACACAGGATAATTTATGCTCTTTTTGTAGGGCGATATCGTCTTGAGGCAGAACTCTGCTTCCTTTTTGGCATCAGCCACACTTCCTGCATAGCTAAACCAGTATATCCCGATATCAAGCCCGCATTTTATAGCATTTTCAATGTAGGTCTTAAACATCGGATCAACCGTGTTAAAGCCAAATCCAGCTCGGATAATCACGAAATTTACCTCAGTCTTCTTGACTCTGTTCCAGTCAATGTTTCCATTGTGTTTTGAGATATCAGCGCCTTTTGCAATCAGTTCCATATAATCACCGCCTATCGTATTCGTCCAAAATATCTTCCACCGACATATCATCGGTACCATATCGGTTTGAATAGTTTATCTCTTCCGGCTCTTCATCTGTAATTACATTGTCTGTTTCATCAGTTGGAATACCCCACTTGCTGCCAGTATAAGCTCTCACGCCGTTAAGTCCCGCATAAAATACAAAGGACACTGCGGAAGTTCCCCACAGTGTCTCTATGATCGTTATGCTGAGTGTTTCCACGGCGTTCTTATCAAACCACGCCAGAACGTATGAAGCCAACGTGAAGAATAGGCTAACACAAATACAGCCTATAAGCCATTTCTTAGAAAATTCCATTTTGTTCTTCTTCATGGTATATCACCTCAGTTTATATTGTCAGTGTTACCATCGACATATCTATATACGTCTTTATTGTAGTTTTGAGTGATTTCAGCAGTAGTTAAAGCTCTGTTATAAACTCCAAAACGATAATAATTATAAGCTCCTGAAGCACAATTATTTCCATCGTAACTTCCTAAATAAGGATACTTTGTTGTTTTTTTATAATTAGACACTTCTGCCGTATTAACTAATATACCATTAAGATAAAAAGAAAATACTTGTCCATCATAAGTAATGGTTATTAGATATTTTGTGTTCAATGTGTAATCCGTTTTAATAATTGAATAATTGCTATTATTATGTATTGATGCACAAAGTTTGTTATTCTCAGTATATATTCCAAATCCAGCAGATTTGTAGTTATCAAAAATATCGTTCTCTCCAGTACCACCATCGCTAATAATTTCAATAAACACTTCAATAGTAAAAGTGTCAAAATTAAAATTGTTTGGAATTTTAAATGATGAAGCTACACCTGTTTGCTTAATATAGTAATCGTTATTAATCAAATCTGTTCCGCTATTGATATTATTTCTTTGCGCCAAAATGTTTTCCACTAAATCAATCCAGTATGACCCGTTAGATATATGTTTAGAGGGGGAATTGTATCGACCGTCAAAAAACAAAATGGCATCAGAAACGTATCCTAATTTTTCAGGAGTTACAGCAGTAATAGAACCTCCTCCACTGTTTACATATCCTCTTCGTGTAATAAAACAATCAGCCATATTTACACCACCTTTATGATGAAATTCAAAGCAACAGTAGGCTTTTTCTCATAGCATTTTACTGTCAGTGTATTTTCGGCAGTTGTTGCCTTTGTGATGTACGCCCACTGCTTGTTCTCATCAATTCCAGTTGTAGTATCAGTTGATATAATTAAATCCAGAATAGGATATCCGTCCTCGGCTAAACCAGTTACGGTGACAGTCTGAGTATAAGGAGCAGTATCAGACCAGCCATCAGCTGCTAACGTTCCAGTCAAATTTACAGCACTTGACGTTACGGTTGTTATACCTTTCAGGCTGTTGAGCCAAGCAGCCTCATCACCGCTAAAACCTTCTTCGACTGCTATAGCATACGCCGATTTTCCATCATCTCCATTAGTACCGTTTGTACCATTAGAGATAGTGGCAGTGGTCGTTCCAGAGCCATCAGTCGCAGTTACCGTGCAGCCCGTCTCCGTCTGTGATACCGATAACATAGCAGATGTACCGTTGGATACATTTGCGGTCGTAGTTCCGTTAGCGTCAGTTACTGTTATAGTAGCTCCAAGGTCGGTCTGTGTAACCTTGGCGGTAGGGGAGATACCATCAGTACCCTTATCACCCTTTTCACCCTGCTGACCCGTCAAAGCAGTCCAATGAGTAGCATCGAACTCGGTGCTTGATGTGTGAGCTTCGGTACATTGATAAATAATTGTGCCGTAAACAACTAAATTATCAACAACATACGCTGTATTTGCAACCCAGCTTGGGATAGCACTATCGTTAATGCACGTGATTATACCTTCCGAGCTGACCTTAATGGTCTCACCGTCTGGCTTAACACCGCCCAAAATCGTAGTGGTTGCTACAGGCAACGTATAAGGCTGCGCTTCGCTGCCCTTTATAACGCCGTTACTGTCGATAGTAATAGTCGTTCCATCGACTTTAACACCACCCAGAACTGTGGTGCTTGCTGTTGGAAGTGTGTAAGTATTTGCACCATGAATAGTACCGTCCTCGTCAACAGTTATTGTATTGCCGTCAGGTTTAACTCCACCAAGCGCAGAAGTAGTCGCTGCCGGGAGGGTATAATCGCTGCCCACTACTGTGTCTTCCCATGTTAATTTCCCTTCACTATTCGTACCGAATTTATCAAGAATTTGCATATTTGCATGACTATGTACCTTGTCCAACATTTGATTAGACAGCACTTGCCAACTGATTTTTTTATCAACGTGATTAGATGTATTCAGAATAAACACATCTGCATCATTTAAACTTGTAATAGGGTCTAAATCGTAAATATATGCCATTATTCCACCGCCCTTTCTAACAATTCGGTCTTGTGATTTTTAATAACTTCAATATACTTACCATCATTAGTCTTATAATATTTATCATCAACTGTTCCAACATCTACAACATAAGTGTTGCTCAATAAAGACATTTCATATTGAGGATTGTATAGTTGTACACTAAATAAATAAGTTTGATTATCTTCTGGAATAGTATAAGTTATAACTTTGTAAGCATCTTCATCAAGCCACTCAAGATTAGCTGTTCCATCGGTATCAACGCTTTCTCCGATAAAGTTAGCTCTCATATATAACTTTACAAGAGATATTCCTATATCCTTGGATTTTACATATAACTTAATCTTATTACCGTCAATTTCATGTTTGAATATAACTGGTTTTTCAAGCATATACTTGTTTCTTATCTCAGAGGATAAATCCGTCTTTTCATCAGTAAATAGATAATCCCAAAATCCATTCGTGATTTGAATAACCTATGCTTTTAATAGTATAAACATTGGTATCACCATTCATAGTCGTGTACTCAATGCTTCTGCCAACAACCATAGAGGGATATTGAAACTGAGCAATGTAAATACCCACGAGAGTTATGTCAAAGGTCTCATGTCCGTATAGACCTTTGTAACATTCCCATCTTGCTCTGTTTCTGCATTTTTCATCAGTATCAAGCTCGGAACAATTAAATACTTTACTTCTAATAACATCAAAGTTATACATAGCCCAATCGCAATATCCATAATAGTTACCGTCTTTACCATAGACTTCTGCATAGCTTATAGTGTCACTGTCAGTATAGCTTGTTCCTTCACTAATAATCAATCGGCTATAATCTCTGTAGTTTATAAGCAAATCTCCATATAATAGCGGAGACTTCTTTTGTATTCTTAGATTATCCTTTTCGTCTATCCAGTAGGTGTAATTCTGCATACTATCTTCAAGAATACTATTTAAAATATCACTGACAGAACTGCCCTCTTCAAATTCATAATACTTTACCGTATCGTAAAAATCTAAGCCATCTATGTAAATGTTTTTAACGGGAACTTCCGAATTATTCTGTCTAAAAAACGTATTATTCTTTTCAACAAACTGACGTATAAAATCAGATGTAATAGGGGTGTTATTCGCAATGTGAATACCTAAAGGAAATCCTACTTCTCTTTGATTTCCCTCTTTATCTGTTTCAAGATATCCTATTCTCGAAGTAACAAGGCTGCCACCATATTCAGACTTAAAGCTTCCAGAACAGCCAATTAAAGACATTGTAAATGTACTTGTAGTTGCATCATAGTCATATTTATCATCCGTAGGGATAAAGAAACCAAAATCTACTCTGTTCTTAGTCCCATCAGGTAATTCAAAATCACACATCAAGCGATACATCACAGGATTCCAACCTACATTGATAAAATAACCTAATTCATCATCATAACCAGCGTATTGTAAATGTTCTCTTCGCATAAACCACATTTTACTGTCTTTAGGAACATGAAGTGTCACATTTGCACTTTGACGTGATTCATTATCTACACTTGCAGAATAAGACCAATCCACAACGTTAGGGGAGAAGTCCTCGTATTTTGCACTATTTACAATATCAGAACTATATTGATACGCTCTGAATATAACGTGAGTAATAGCATTAGGATTATATTCTTTGGGATTGAAATAGTTTTCTTTGACTGGTTGGGCAATATCATAGTGTAAATTAAAATTTTCTACAACACTCATGCACTATTCACCAACTTTGTACCACATTTCTGACAATATACCGCAGTGGGTATAACAGCAGTATTGCATTTAGGACAGTGTAAAGGTTTTATATTATCTGATGTATAACGTTCTTCTGTTTGAACCCAACTACAAGACAATTTGTTATTATAAGCCACATCTACCGAGGTTTCACAATTTAATTGTACCTCTGACTGGATTTCAACAGTCATTATCCAATCCTCAGAAAGTTTTAACTTCTTAGGCTTTCCATTATGTAACCATTCTGCAAGAGCAACTATCCAAGCTGTAGATGTATCAAGATTGAAGTCTTCTTTACAAGCTCCCTCTGAATTATCAAGCCATAATCCGTTTATTGTACCAGTCCAGTAAGATGCTTCGCCATCTCGGATAACATAAGGAAATTTGTTATTCTTTGAGACCTTAACATCAGCTGCCCTGTTATGAGTATTATCTTCACTGATTTCAACATCTGTGTAAAAGCAGAGACCAGTATCGTCCCAAATTTCAATCCCATTAAATTTCAATTTTATTCACCGTCCTTTATTTAAGTTGTTCTTCAAATAGCCTATGGCGCATTTCTGTCTGGAAGTTGTTGAAGATTTCTTCGTTCCAGTCTTCATCACGTTTAATTTCAGATGATAATAAAATATGATAATTAGTGTAATTTGTCACACTAGAATTATCATCTCTATCATTATTGTAACAAGAAACACTTCTATTCATATACTTTGTCATATTTTCTATATCTGCATCTTCAGATTTATAGTAATCAAGAACGATATTAAGTTGTGACTCATTTTCATGAGGTGTAAAAACAGTATCTAAGAGTTTATCTTTAAAAGTTAAATTTTGATAATCATACATATTACTGTAAGAATCACCTACATAATATATATACCATTTTGTATATCCATCGTCTTTTATTTCTATTTTATTTTCTTCATTTCGCAGTTGATACCATTCAAGAAGAGTTCTTTTATCTATCGCAGCTGCTATTTCG
>ERZ1034928.782-NODE-782-length-13221-cov-7.639298_pt1 | contig 13221 bp, 5 predicted proteins | sample MGYA00520627_ERZ1034928 | MGnify/ENA primary metagenome ERZ1034928 (study PRJEB33766, sample SAMN09781755) | gut metagenome | biome: gut microbiome | host: Homo sapiens | place: Madagascar | study: EMG produced TPA metagenomics assembly of the PRJNA485056 data set... | reverse complement strand
GTATGGAGTAATCTGTACCGTGGGTTCGAATCCCACCTTCTCCGAATTTAGCTCCCGCAAGGGAGCTATTTTATATGATTATATTTATGGTTTATTAGTCTAATTTGAATTTGCTTAATATTATCAGTGAAAGCATAAATTCAATAAATTTTGTACTGTTCGCAGCACTATCACTTGCACCAAGAACATTATAATATTCTTTTTGATTTTCTTTAATTAGAGTTTCAACAGGAAGCCAAGCAAATATTTCTTTCCATTCTACTATCCATTTATTTCACCATAAAATAGTATTCATGATATATTTATCCTAAGGTTGCAACAACAAAAAGGTACATAATCTTTATGAAATTCACAATTAGAAAATTTGAGCAAGAAGATAAAACCGAAATCCTTTATATGATGAAAGTTTTTTATTCTTCAGATGCTGTTTCTACAAATGGAAGTGACGAAATTTTTGAACGTGATTTCACTGCATGCGTGCAAGACAGCCCATTTCTCGAAGGTTATGTTTTAACTAATAATGACGGAATTCTTGGATACGTTATGTTAGCAAAAAGTTTTTCAACTGAGTTTGGAAAACCTTGTATATGGTTGGAAGATTTGTATTTAAAGCCAGAACATCGAGGAAAAGGAATTATTCCTGAAGTGATTAAATATGTTGAAAATCTCTATAAAAATTGTATTTTGAGGTTAGAAGTAGAAGATGAAAATACTCATGCTGTTTATGTATATGAAAAATCAGGATTTTCTCGTTTGCCTTATGTAGAAATGAAAAAAGACGTATAAAATTTTTTATGAAAAACACAATTTAGATATTATCCATAAAATTCTCTTATTTTTGTTCGTTAAATTTGCTTGCATCCAGATATTTTATTACTCTTGCAGGATTGCCGACTACAACGGCATTTGCTGGTACATCTTTTGTAACAACAGAGCCTGCTCCTATAATTGCGTTCTCTCCAATTGTGACGTTTGGTAAAATCGTTACGTTTACTCCTATCCAAACATTTTTCTTTATATGTACTGGACTACATGTAATAACTGGTCTATCGTAAAAATCGTGGTTGTTTGTTGCAATAGTACAGTTTAAAGAAATCTTTGTATCATCTTCTATAATCAAGCCTCCAGCTGACATACATTGAAATCCATTCATTAAAACTACATTGTTTCCAATTTTTACTTTGTTTGCAAGATTTACAAATATTGGGGCATTTATTATTGTGTTTTCGCCAATGTTTTCTCCAAAAAGTTCTTTTATCAAATTTTTACTTTCATCTGTTTGAGGCATTGTGTTATTTATTTTGAAACAAAGTTGTGAACTTCTGATATATTCTGCCATTCTTTCTTCATTTTTTATACGAAAATCGATTTTTTCCATAATCTTTCTCCTTCGTTATTTATCGGATAACACAATTACCGTACACTCAAACCTTCATCGAGATATTTTATCAAAGGATAAATAAAGAATTCGATTATTCTTCTTTTTCCTACGTTTATTTCTGCGTTAAGGCTCATACCTGTTCTAATTTCTTCATCTTTTCCTTCAACTTTTAGTGTATGTGATAGTGGAGTTATATAAACTTCGTAAACTCTTCCTAATTTTTCATCTTCAATACTGTTTTTAGACACAGTTTTAACCCTGCCTTCTATCATACCATATTTTTGAAAGCTAAATGTATCTATTTTTATACTTACAGGCATTCCTTCCTTTACAAAACCTATGTCTTGGTTTAGCACAATAGCCTTAACTAAAATTGGTGTATTATCTGGAGTTATTGCAAAGAGTTGTTGAGCGGGTGTTACAACACCGCCTATTGTGTGAATAAAAAGTTTGTCTACATATCCGTCGCAAGGAGATTTTATAGATTGTTTTGAATTTCTGAATATTATTTGGTCAGCATTTGACCTTAATTCATTTGCGGATTTAATTTTGTCTGCGAGTTTATCAAGATTTTTTGACCTAAAATCTTCTTTAATAACTCGGATTTCTTTATTTATTTGTATTTTTTTAGAGTTTAGCTCATTGATTTTATAGTTGAGTTTAATAATTTCTGCTTTAAGTGTTTTTACATCGTTTACTACTTTTTGATACTCGTCAAATGCAATTACATCGACAACGTTACTCATTCGGTGTTCTTTGTCTGAGAGGTTATTTAAAATTTCCTGCTTTATTCTTTCTTCTTTTGCTGATTTTAGTTCATCTAAAGTTTGTTCATATTCAGAATTTTTGACAGCAATTTGATTATTCAGCGTTGCAATACTTGCGCTATATAGGTTTTGTTGAACGTCGGCAGAACTCGAGGTTTTGTCGACATTAAAATTTTTTCCACTTGCCGTGGCATTGAGTCGTTCAATTTCGAGGAGAGTATCTTCAAGGTTTTTTTGTATTGATTCTACTTGAGGTTCCGTAGTTGCAGGGTCAATTTCCATAAGGGTTTGACCTTTTTTTACAAAATCACCTTCTTTAACGAGAATTTTTGAAATAACCCCTGTGTCTAAGGGTTGGATTATTTTAGACTCTCCATCAGCTATAACTACGCCTTTGGCGCTTATTACTATATCTACTTTTGCAATAGTTACCCAAAGAATAGTTATTGTGATTATTGATACGACCAACCAAAAGGTAAATCTTCCTATTGGACTTAGTGGTGCATCTTCTATTTCTGATAGAATCGGTTTAAATTCGTGACTGTCATCGGTATTTATGATTTTTGAAATCACTTTATTTATTTCATTTTGAATTTTATCAAACATCGTTATTATTATCCTATTATCTTACTAAGGCTTGTTGTTCGGTTAAAAATTTGTAGTAGCCATTTTCTTTTAAAAGTTGGTTATGAGAGCCAGATTCAATAATTTTTCCTTTATCCATAACTATAATCAAATCACATTGTCTTACTGTAGAGAGCCTATGGGCAATAATAAAAGTTGTTCGTCCTTTGACTATTTGTTTCATATTTTTCATAATTATGCTTTCGGATTCGTAATCCAATGCAGAAGTAGCTTCATCCATAATCAGTATTTTTGGATTTGTAATAAGTGCTCTTGCTATTGCTATTCTTTGACGTTGTCCACCGGAGAGAGTAGACCCTCTTTCTCCGACTGTGGTGTCGTAACCTTCTGGTAATTGAGATATAAACTCGTCTGCGCCAGCAATTTTAGCCATATTTATAATCAATTCTATTGGCGCATTTTGCATTGGCAAAGAGATGTTATCTCTGATAGATCCAGAGAAAAGATAGTTTTCTTGTAGCACAACACCGATATTTTGTCTTAAGCTTGTTGGATTCATCTGCCTAATATCAATGCCATCAATGTAGATTGCACCTTCATTTGCTATATAAAGTCTTTGAATAAGCTTTGTTATTGTACTTTTTCCGCTACCACTTTTCCCGACGATACCTACACTCATTCCAGATTTTATGTTGAGTGACAAATCGTTTATTACGTAAGGGGAATTGACATTATATTTAAAGCAGACTTTGTCGAATTTTACATTTCCTTTAACTTCTCTAAGTGAAATTGAGTTTTGGGAGAGGTTTTCCACTGGGGTATTTAGAATATCGCCAAGTCTATCTATACCAAGCAGAGCTTGTTGAAGTTCATTCCATAAGTTTACTAACCTCATCACGGGGGCACTAAATTGACCTGCGAACATTTGAAATGCAATGAGTTGCCCAATAGTCATTTTATTTTCTATAACGAGTTTTACGCCAATATATAAAATAGCGATAGTCATTGATTTTTGAAACAATCCTGACAGAGCGCCAGAGATATTGCCCATATTTGAAAGTTGAAATCCAGATTTAACATAATTTCCGAGATAATCTTCCCATTTTTTTTGCATAGAACCTTCAATGGCGAGCGATTTAACGGTTTGAATTCCTGTTACGGCTTCAACGAGATAAGAATTAGATTTTGCTCCAGTTTGAAATTTATGTTCCAATCTTGATCTTAATTCAGGGGTTACTATTAGGTATAGCATTGCGGTTAGGGCAATAAATCCTAAAACGACGAGGGTTAATTTTACTGAATACAATAACATCATAAATACGAACACGATGGAGAAAAACAAGTCGATTATCACGGAAACGGATTTATTGGTTATAAAATCTCTTATTTGGTCGAGTTCTCTCACTCTTGCTATGATATTACCAACCTTTCGACTTTCGAAGTAGGTGTATGGCAGGGCAAATAAGTGTTTGAATAATTTTGCGCCTAATTTTGCATCGATTTTACTCACGGTATGGATAAAGATATATTTTCTCGAGAGATTAAGAAGAAATTCAAAAATCATAACAGCAATGAAACCAAAAGCTAAAACATCAAGAGTTGTGAGAGTTCTATGAACAATGACTTTATCGAGGATTACTTGAGTAAAAAGTGGTGTAACAAGTCCAAATAATTGAACGATAAAGGACCCGAGCATAACTTCTGATATAACTTGTTTATAGGTTAGACATTCGTTAAAGAACCATTTAAATCCGAATTTTATTTGTTCGTTAAAAATTTTGTGGGCGAGCACAATAAAATTATTGTTGCACAGTTGACTTATGTCATTGAAGGAAACTTCTTCTGGTTCTTTTTTTTGTGGACTGTATATGAGGCATTTTTCGTCTTTTGAATTAACTTTCAAAAGCAAGGAGAAAGAGCCGTCTGAGTTTATTGTTATTGCGGGCAGGGGATATTTATCTTTGATTATGTTTGGGGAGAGGTTTTTGATTTTTACTTTAAAATCTGAATTTTTAATAATTCTTACAAGTTCTTCTGGGGACAATTCTTCTTGAGATATAGCATATTCTTTGAGAATTTTTTGCATATCCACATTAACTTGATGAATTTTAGTAATTATTTCGAAACATTTTAAGCCAGTAGTCATTAGAGTTTTCCTATATTGTCATTGTATTTGTTTAGAACAAATTTTTTATAAGCAGTCGTAAATTCTGATATTTGTGATTTTTGAACGGATAGTTTTTGATTAAGCAGTTTGATTTTTTCGTTGAGATAAGTTTGTTTGTCGATTAAGAGGTTTTCGTTTAGCCTATCGAGCATAGAGATGTTGGTATTTATAAGTTCCAACATGGTTTTATTATTATCGAGAAGTTGTTTAGAGAAATTAGAATCGGCATTGATTTTTTCTGCATTACGGTTAAAGTCGGCGATTTTTTGTTCTTTTTCTATTTCGAGTCGGAGAATTTCGAGATTAAGCCGATCTCTTTCGCTTTTATTTTTAAATCCGTCGAACACGGGTAAATACCCTGTTATTCTAAACTTAAGCCCTTTTTGCCCAAAGTTATCGAAAGCACTTGATAGGTCGTTTGGACTTGCACCATAGAGATAATAGTTGGCAGAAAAAGTGAATTGAGGTAAATTTTTCTTTTTAGCGATAAGCAATTCTTTTTGTTTTTTTTCTATTTCTGCGTTGTATATCTGAATTTCCGGAGGGTTATCGTATTGAATATTAACAGAAAGTATTTCATTAGAAATTTCGAAATCGGAGAGAACGTCATCTTTGAGGTAATCTTGTTTTGAATAAAAAGATAAATCTTTGAGAGTTTTCTCATATTCGTTTGAGATTTTATTTATGTCATTTTCGAGTTCTTTAAGTTTGATATTTTCTGCAATTACGGAAGGTTTATCGACTTGTCCAGCTTGATTAAGTCTTGATTTTATTGATAGCAATTCTTTTTCTATAACCAAAATTTCTGTTTTGATTAGAATTTCCTTATACTCACTTAATGCTTTAGCGTATAGTTCGACAGAGTTTAATTCAATATCTCTCATTGTTTTTAAGTAGTTTGCTTTTTTAGAGATGACGTCTTTTTTTGCGATTTTAAGGTTATCACCTCTTATTCCAAAGTCCCAGAGATTGTAGGTTAAACCGGCGGAAATAGCATTTTGGTAGATATCACTGCCATAAATAACTTCGTTTCCGATATACATAGTTTGTTTAAAATTTTCTGGTGCGAGATCTTTGTTAAATTCTCCGTAGGCATATATCCCGAGTTTTGGGAAATATTCAGATTGAGCTTCCTTAATTTTGACTTTAGATATATCGATATCTGTTTTAGTGAGTTTAATATCGTATGAGTTTTCTAAAATTTGGTTTAAGGTTGTATTCCAATCTATGGTTTTTCCCAAAACTGGGGTAGATATTAAGAAAAAAACGATTAAGAATAAAATCTTTTTCATAATAACCTATTAGTTAGCCATAACAAGAGTTAGGTCTTGAGTGTCTTGTTTATCAAAAGATGAAAGAACGAAATCCTCATCAGGAGAATAAGAATTCATTTCCTGAATAATCATGTTAACATCTTCATCACTGTTATTATCTACCAACAAGTTAGTCAAATCGGTAATTACAGTGCCATCAGAGAATTCAAATTTTTCGATAGCTCTTGATTTATTAGGGTCGAATTGATCGTTGATAAATATACCACTCCATGTAGTTCCATCGTTTACAACTATTTGAAGGTTGTTGCCACTTCTTCTGAATTCAGTCTTATCCAAGCTAACAGTAGGTCCAAATAAAATTCTGTCTGAGCCACCCTCATCAGTAATCCAATCCCAACCGTCGCCGACATTAAAGATGTATGTATCATTACCGCCGGCAGCGCAGTAAAATCCATCGTCACCACCTTTACCTTCAAATGTATTATCACCGGAGTTATCTTCAAAATAATTATTTTGAGAATTTCCTACTGCAGAAATATTTTCTGAGCCACTTAAATATATTTTTTCGATTGTTGAATTTTCAGGCAAAGTATAATCTTCGGATACACTTATACCAGTTATGTAATTAGTCAAATCGGTAATTACAGTGCCATCAGAGAATTCAAATTTTTCGATAGTTCTTGATTTATTAGGGTCGAATTGATCGTTGATAAATATACCACTCCATGTAGTTCCATCGTTTACAACTATTTGAAGGTTGTTGCCACTTCTTCTGAATTCAGTCTTATCCAAGCTAACAGTAGGTCCAAATAAAATTCTGTCTGAGCCACCCTCATCAGTAATCCAATCCCAACCGTCGCCGACATTAAAGATGTATGTATCATTACCGCCGGCAGTGCAGTAGAATCCATCGTCGCCACCTTTACCTTCAAAGGTATTGTCACCGGAATTATCTTCAAAGAGGTTGTCTTTTGAGTTTCCAGTGGCGGAAATGTTTCCACTTCCAGAAAGATAAACATCGGTTATTGGGCTATTTTCTGCAATAGTGTAATCACTGTCAACAGTTATAAATGATAAAGGATCCATATAGTTTTCAAAATTTGTAATTTCAGTATTATCTGCAAGAATGATTTTCTCGATTTTATAATTATTACTTTCGTCAAAATGATTTTGAATTTCTATTTGACCATCTTGATTTTCAAAATAAATAATTAGGTTATTATTATGCAACCTTTTCATGTGAATCATATTTGATGTAATGCCTTCACCAAGTCTTATTGTATCATTACCTCCAATGTCAGTAATGATGTCATAGCCGTCACCGAGGTTGTAGATATAAGTATCGTCACCACCTTCAGTGTCGATAATAGTGTCATTACCGCCATTTCCTTGGTAAGTGTTGTTACCAGAATTTCCAAAGAATATATTGTCTTTTGAGTTTCCATTAACGGATATGTTTCCATTTCCAGAAAGATGAACGTCTGTTACTAAACTATCTTCTGTAATAGTGTAATCACTGTCAACAGTTATATCCTTAAAATAGTGAGAAATATCAGTTAAACAAGTATTATCAGCGAACTTGAAGTTTTCGATTTTATAACCATTATCACTATTGAAGAAATTATTTACCCATATTTCACCTTGAATATTATTTTTAAATGTTATTGAAAGGTTATTATCGTGCTTTGTAAAAATTACATCAGAAGCACTGATACCTTCTCCGAATTGTATTGTATCATTACCTCCAAAGTCAGTAATGGTGTCATTTCCGTCACCGATGTTGTAAATATAAGTATCATCACCACCTTCAGTGTCGCTTATGGTATCATTACCGCCGTTACCTTGATATGTGTTGTTACCAGAGTTTCCATACATATTTTCATCATTATTAGAACCTGTTATAGATGTATTGTTATTTCCGAATAAAAATAGGTTGTTGTACTTTCTGTTTGAGTTATCAATGTTGCTTTCACTTGCAAACCTGTCTATGTTTTCTGGTAAATATCCGTATTCTTGTTGCAAATCATTAAAGTAAATCGAATTTATTGTACCGTAGTTATCACAGTAGGCGTTTTTAAGAGTTATACTTCCAACTACTTCAGAGCCGTTAGTAATTCTAAATACTAAATCATTGTCCTTTCTATATTCAGAAAGATTTTCAAAGTTAATTCCAACTCCAAAGATTAGTTTGTTATGACCGCCTATATCTTCTATTACGTCGTGTCCGTCACCTAAATTGTATATATAAGTGTCATTTGAATTTGAAGAAGTGTTGTAGATAGTGTCATTTCCTGCACCTGCTTGTATTGTATTATCGCCAGAGTTACCATAAATGACGTTGTCAGCGCTATTTCCAGTTAATGAGGAATTATTATTGCCAAGCAATAAACCTTCTGTAATTCCTTCACTCAAAGTTAAATCATTTTCAGATGCTTCTGTGTCTATGTATGAAGTTATATCAGTGATTGTAGAGCCGTCAGCGAATTTAAAGTTTTCGATTTTGTATCGGTATGAATCATTTTCATCTTTTGTAAAGAAGTTATTTATGATTAAACCTTCATTTTGATTACCAGAAATCCAGATTTGTAAGTTATTATCGGCTTTGACAAATTTGAGGTCTTGAATAGTAATACCTTCTCCAAATTGGATGGTGTCATTACCGTCCATATCAGTAATGGTGTCCAATCCGTCGCCGAGATTATAGATGTAAGTGTCATTACCACCTTCAATGTCTACAATTGTGTCATTTCCACCTTTACCTTGATATGTATTATTGTTAGCGCTTCCTATAAAAGTATTATTATTAGAGTTTCCAACAATAGAGATGTCAGCATTTCCTGCAATAACAGTGTCGATAATACTTTCTTCTGGAATGGTGAAGTTTTCAAAAACTGTAACTTGTGTTAAGAGATTGGAAACATCGTTAATTACGGTACCGTCTTCAAATTTAAGGTTTTCTATTTTGTAATTGTCATTTAAGAAATAGTTTAAAATTGTGATACCACCTTCTCTATTGTTAAAAGTGATTTCAAGATTATATTGATTTTGCTTAAAGATAAGGTCGTTAGGTGAGATATTTAATCCGAATTTAATAGTATCTGTACCGCCTAAATCAGTAATGGTGTCGTATCCGTTATTAACATTATAGAGGTAAGTATCGTTGCCACCTTCGATATCGGTAATGGTGTCATTTCCAGCACTTGCAGCATAGATATTATTACCGGAGTTGCCAATAATAGTATTGTCGAGGGAATTACCTTGAACGATAGCATCACCAGAGCCAGTTAAAGTAGCATTGATTTGGTCGGAATCCATAACGATACTACCTTGTTGTGAGCCAACCCCAGAGAGATATGCTTCAAAATTGTCAATAACAGTACCGTCAGCAAATTTTAGCAATTCAACTTTGTGTTCATCGCTTAAGAAATAATCTTGAAGGAAAAGTAATCCATCATGGTTGTTGAAATTGATACATAGGCTATTTTCATTGCGGCTTATCCCAATCATATCTGGGGTAATGCCTTCGCCGAAAATAATTGAGTCAACGCCACCGAGTTCAATGATAGAATCATTTCCATCGCCGAGGTTGTAGTAATATCTTTCATTAGTTTTAAATTCATCTCTAATTGTATCGTTGCCGAGACCACCAGTGTAGGAATTATCTCCATAATTACCTCTAAAGTAGTTGTTGCTATCATTACCGACAATGCTACAATGATTTTCACCTTCTAAAAGAGCGGATATAAGGGTATTATTACCGCTTATAGAGATATCTTTGTTGTCAATAATTTGTTTAAGTCTGTTTGACAAATCGGTAATAATAGTGCCGTCAGCAAATTGTATAGATTCGATTTGATAACCTTCTTCAAAGAATTTGTCAATAATTATGATATCGTTTGGATGTCCGTCAAATTCGATGCATAGACTGTTAGAATTGTTATTATCTCTTGTGAGATACAAATCGGAAGGAGAAATTCCTTCGCCCAAAACTATTTTGTCAGATCCGTTGTGGTCATAGATGATAGTTTTGCCGTCACCGAGGTTGTAGATGTAAGTATCGTTACCACCTTCGAGATCATAAATTTTGTCAAGTCCACCTTTAGTTTCATAAGTGTTATCACCACTGTTACCAGTGATAGTGTTATCATTGTCATTACCAACTACGGAGATATTAGTAGATCCTGCCAAAGTAACGTCGTTAATATTATCAGGAAGGGTTATATCTTCATAAGTGAAGGTTTCAGAAAGATAAGGTGTAAAATCTGAAATAGTTGTACCGTTAGAATATTGGAAATTGATATTTGGAGAGCCAAAATATTCTATGATAAGACTTCCGCTTGTGTTTTTGAAAAATATTTCGAGGGTATTTTCTTTGAGTTTGAAAATAGTATTTTCGAGCGAGAAATTTTCGCCAAAAACAACTGTATCATTGCTTGTAGGGTTAACAATAATTGCGTGAATGTCAGAATTGTCAAAATTGATGATATTAGAGCTGTTAGCACCAATTATTACTTTGTTGTAATCGTTTGCGAGATTAACGATAGAGTTGAAATTTTCAGCTGTTTCAACTTCACGGTTTTCATCCATATTGTATATAAATGCCATTTGGCTATCTTGTTCCAGCGGGATTTCGTTCATTTGATGAACTGAACCGTCTTTAAATTCAAAGTATTCGATTTTTTGGTTTTCGAAACGATAGGTGTTATCGCCTTTGTAATTTTTAAACCAATCAGAGATAGTAATTTTATCTTGAGTAGCTTCGCCGTCTTTTAGTAGGGTAATGACCATATTGTCGCCGTCACGAGTGAATTGCAAATCTTCCCAAGAGATATCATTTCCAAAGAAGAGAGTATCAACACCTTCGCTTTCTATGATAGTATCTTGTCCATCTCCTCTGTCGAAGATGAAAGTATCATTTCCATATTTACTAAAGATAACGTCGTTACCTTTGCCACCTCTAATGATATCGTTGTTTGTTACATTAAACTTGTAGGTATAATCACCATAAATGGTATCATCTCCATCTCCGCCAAAGAGGATATCATCGCCGGCTTCACCTTTGATAGTGTCGTTGCCATTACCACCAAAGATAATATCCTTGTCATCTTGTCCACGTAGATAGTCATCCCCATCTCCGCCATCAATTAGGTTTCCGCCAGAACATGTTTCGATAATATCATTTTGATTTCCGCCGTATATGGTATCAGAGCCAGATAGTGAGCGCATATAGTTGCCATAAGTATAGTCCATAAAGTATGCATCATCTCCGGCAGTAGCAGTATTGTCGTTGTATTCACCAGTATTTGGTTGGAGAAGTTGAACTTTTCCAAAACTATCGATTTGCCATTTCAACTCTCTGTCGTCTTTGGTGAAGGTTGTGTAGAAACAATCATCATCGAAAGGATCGAAGAGAGAGGATATACTGTCACTACTACTTTTTATCATTTTAGCGAATTGTAGAACACGGGATTTTCCTGCGGTTTCATCAATTTCAATTTCTTGTTTTAGTTTAGTGATAACATCAGAAAAGTTATATGTACCGTCATCGTTAAATGCCACTAAGTCGCATAAGTCTGAGATGAGAGATTGCGAAACCAATTGTGAATATGTATCTGCTTTTAATTTTGCATAAGCGGATTCAATCAAATCACCAGCTCTTTGATTAGGGTTTTCTGGGTGTTCATTTTCTTGAGATTCTTCATAACTTGAGTAGAAACTTCTATCGGTTAAAGCTTCGACGATAGATAGGTGTTGAGCGTTGACAAATTCTCCACGAGAGGAAGCTAAAACATTTTCAGAGCCGGTCCATTCGAGCAGGATTTGGTCGAGAATTTGAGATCTTTGAGCTTCTGGCGTTTCGGGGTTTATAAAATTTTGAACGAGGGTTTTAAGGGAATTAGATTTAGCCATAGCCTCTTGAAGGTTGCAAATATGAGCACTTCCTTGAATATTAGGTAAATTAAGAATATCTTCTGAGATAGAGTCATCAGCGATTGAAATCAAGTTGCTTGTGCGCAGGTCGAAGCTGCCGAGTTCTCCTGAGGTGCCGTCGGATTTAACGAAAGTAGCGGAAAGAATTTTAGTATTTCCATTTTCGTCGGTTTGGTTGACGGTAGAGGCATTAAGGTTGATAGAAGTAATACCGGCTTCAGCGAGAGTCATTTGAGTACCGTCGCCTTTTTCGATTTTTATATCGGCAAAATGTTCATCATTAGCATCAATAACACCGTCGTTGTTGGAGTCTAAATCAGCGAGGGCATCAAACCCGTCTGTTGCTTTTTGACCGTTGGATTTGATATAATTTTCGCCAAAGAGTTCAGAGCCATTGTCGATGATACCATTGTTGTTTTTGTCATAGAATAGAACTCCGTCATTGGTATCTGCCCAAGAGGTCATTTCAGCGAATCCGTCGTTTTCGTGGTCAAAAAATTTGAGGTCTTCATTTACGTTTGTTGTTTTGATACCATCGCCATTGAGGTCGATTAGTAGAGGGTCTGTCACGGTAGACGATGATAAATTTGCTTCTTTTAGATATTTTTCAAGGAGTTCTCTTTGTCTTTCAGTCATTTTACTTATTCTTACATTTCCAAATAAGTTTTTAAGAATTTCTCCATATTCAGCAGAACTTAATGTCCCAGATGTGTGAAGAAATGGACTATTGCGGTTTATATCATACACCCCATATTTACTACTTATTTTAAAAATACTACTAATAATTTTTTTTATTGCTTGTTCTTGTTCTCCGCTTGTTAATTTTTCTCCAACTCCGAGTTTGCTTGTGCGAACTTTTTCTGCTTCTTTTCTTGCCAAATCCCAAACTCTAATTTTTGAATAGCTTGAATTACTGTTGTTTATTGACTTTTCGAGATATCTACTTTTATGACGCCACGCTTCATCTGTTGATTCTTGCACCCCACAATAAATTTCGGCAGCTGCATCTAATAAAATTTTGTATTCAGTTGTATCCTTATTTATAATTATTGAAGGTTCCATTTTGTATTCATTTTTTATTATTCTATCTACTGCAGTCTTTGCAAGAATTTTAGC